>Ga0123341_1001018_pt1 | contig 19906 bp, 20 predicted proteins | sample Turbeapinknodule_FD_89959 | JGI IMG/M metagenome (GOLD analysis project Ga0123341, IMG submission 89959) | Root nodule microbial communities of legume samples collected from Mexico - Turtle bean Mexico pink nodule | ecosystem: Host-associated > Plants > Roots > Nodule | place: Mexico: Nepantla...
GAAGGTCGAGCAGCCCATATAATGATGGATCTTGTCCTTGCCGATCGAAAAGCGCGAGGTGCCGTCCGGCATCAGACCCTGGCCTTGGGTCGAGCGGATTGCCGTGCAGAGATTGGTCTTGCGCGACAGGCAGGAATAACATTCGCGGCATTCCGGCGTATAGAGCGGGATGACGTGATCGCCCTTCTTCACCGAGGTGACACCCGGCCCGACATCGACGACGATGCCGGCGCCCTCATGGCCAAGAATGGCGGGGAAGAGGCCTTCCGGATCGGCACCCGACAGGGTGAAATCGTCGGTGTGGCAGATGCCGGTCGCCTTGACCTCGACCAGCACCTCGCCGGCCCGCGGTCCTTCCAGCTGCACGGTCATCACTTCCAGCGGTTTGCCGGCCTGAACGGCTACGGCGGCGCGAACGTCCATCGTCACAATCTCCCTGACAATTTTATTGGGCTGACCTTGGCACGGCCGGCGAGCCGCGCTCAAGCGAAAACGGCCCGGCGGCCTTTTCCGCTCAGGCAAATTCCATGATCACCGCATCGACGGCCAGGCTTTCGCCGGCCGCGGCATTGATTTTGGAGACGACGAGATCGCGGTCGGCGCGCAGCACGTTTTCCATCTTCATCGCCTCGACGATCGCCAGGGTTTCGCCGGCCTTGACCTCCTGGCCCTCGGCGACCGCGATGGAAACGACAAGGCCGGGCATCGGGCAGAGCAGCAGCTTGGACGTATCGGGAGGCAGCTTCACCGGCATCAGCCTGTCGAGTTCGGCATGACGCGGCGAAAAGACCTTGGCCGTCACCGAAAGCCCCTGCCAGTCGATGCGCAAGCCGTTGAGGACAGGGCGGACCTGTGCGGTGATATCGCGGCCGCCGACCTTGCCGCTCCAGACGGGATCGCCGGGTCTCCAATCGGTGACAATGCTGCTGTTCTCACCCTCTATCGCCATCTCCATATCGAAGGGGATGGTAACGAGGCCGTCGAGCAATCTGACAGCGACATGGCTGTCTCCTGTTTTGACCACCCAATGTTCGCGCAGCGCGCCCGATGCGGCGCGCAGGCGATCGGAGAAACGCTCGCGCCGGTTCGTTTCGATCAGCGAGGCGGACAGCGCAATGGTGGCAAGTACGGCCTCTTCCGTGCGGTCCGGTTCCATCGGCGCGAAGCCGGCTGGATATTCCTCGGCGATGAAGCCGGTGGAAAGCCGGCCCTCGCGCCAGCGCGGATGTTTCATCAGCGCCGACAGGAACGGGACATTGTGCTCGATGCCGTCGACGACGAAGCCGTCGAGCGCCCGGCCCATGGCTTCGATCGCCTCCAGCCGCGTCGGCGCCCAGGTGCAGAGCTTGGCGATCATCGGATCGTAATACATCGAGATCTCGGCGCCTTCGAAGACGCCGGTATCGTTGCGGACCACAACATTCCCGGTCCGGCCTTCGGCCGGCGGGCGGTAGCGTGTCAAGCGGCCGATTGAGGGCAGGAAATTGCGGTAGGGGTCTTCGGCATAGAGCCGGCTTTCGATCGCCCAGCCGTCGAGCCTGATGTCCTCCTGGGTGAGGGGAAGGGGCTCTCCCGCTGCGACACGGATCATCTGCTCGACGAGATCGATGCCGGTGACCAGTTCGGTGACGGGATGTTCGACCTGCAGGCGGGTGTTCATTTCGAGGAAATAAAAATTGCGGTCGCGGTCGACGATGAATTCGACGGTGCCAGCGCTCTGGTAATCGACGGCTTTGGCCAGCGCCACTGATTGCTCGCCCATCGCCTTGCGGGTCTTTTCGTCGAGGAAGGGCGAGGGCGCCTCTTCCGCCACCTTCTGGTTCCGCCGCTGGATCGAGCATTCGCGCTCGCCGAGATAGACGACGTTGCCATGCGCGTCGGCCAGCACCTGGATCTCGATGTGGCGCGGCTCGACGATGAACTTCTCGATGAAGACGCGGTCGTCGCCGAAGGAGCTCTTCGCCTCCGAGCGGGCGCGTTCGAAGCCGTCGCGCACCTCGGCCTCATTCCAGGCGATGCGCATGCCCTTGCCGCCGCCGCCGGCCGATGCCTTGATCATGACGGGATAACCGATCCCGCCCGCGATCACTTCCGCATGGGCGGCATCCTCGATGACGCCGAGATGGCCGGGCACTGTGGACACGCCGGCGGCGTTGGCGAATTTCTTCGATTCGATCTTGTCGCCCATCGCCATGATGGCCTTCGGCTTGGGGCCGATGAAGACGATTCCCTGCTTTTCCAGTTCAGCGCAGAAGGAGGCGCGCTCGGACAGGAAGCCGTAGCCCGGATGCACCGCTTCGGCGCCGGTGGCCTTGCAGGCGGCAATTATCTTTTCGGCTACCAGGTAACTCTCGGAGGCGGTAGCCGGGCCGATATGCACGGCCTCATCGGCCATCTCTACATGCAGGGCGTCCCGATCCGCATCCGAATAGACCGCTACGGTCAAAATGCCCATGCGGCGCGCAGTCTTGATCACGCGGCAGGCGATTTCGCCGCGATTCGCGATCAGGATTTTCTTGAACATCGAGACTCCACCCAGAAATGCGTTCCGGAGTTTTACGCACAAAACACCGGAACGCACAATCAGGCTTAAAGAGCATCAGGCAGGCTTGAGGAGCTTCAGGCGACAGCCGCTTCCGCGACAAGTTCCTCGTCGACGATGCGCAGCCAGCGGCTACGCCGCGGCTCTGCATAGTCACGCAGCTCGGCGGCGGCCATAATGCCGGCCCAGTGCGGATGATTGGCGCCGGACAGCGTCGCCTGCTCGATCTGCTGGAGCACGCCGTATTCGACCGATGAAACGGGGATGATGCCGCTTTCGGCTACGCTTCTGAAGATGCGCATCGCGAAATCGACGTCCTGGCGGGTAATGCTGCGGCGGTCTACGGCGCGCGACAGCTTGTAGCCACCGATATTGTCGGTGATCGCCAGACGGAGCTGATCAAGCACGAGCGCTCTCAATTCACCCGGGACATCGGCCGAGATCTCCATGACATGCAGGATGAGCTCGAGCTCCAGCGCCGAGTTGACGACACCGTCTGTCGTGAACATGCGCCTGATCCAGGCGACGTTAATTTCATCCAGCGAGCCCTGCGGATAGGTGTAGTGGACAACGAAGCCGGCGAGCTGCTCGACGAAGAAAGCGTTCCAGGCGGCACATTTTTCAGGGCAGGAATTATTGAGCGCCAACATCGCCACGACATCGTCGGACGTCCGGATGCCCTCGGGAAAAGCATGTTTGCGCAATAGCAATATATCTTCGGCCGTCAGCCGATGCTTGCCGGCCACCACACAGGCCGGAAAAGCGAGACGAAATTCGCTCATGTTTTAACTCCAGGCTTCATCATGAAGCCGGAGACAGTTTTACCGTCTGCGAATTGACGATCCCTCAAGAAGCGGAGTTAATCCGATATTCCCGGGATCAGGTGGATTTTAGCAATCGCGCCGTCAGCCGCTCGCGCCAGATGATGAAGAGGCCCGATGCGACGATGATGAAGATGCCGATCCATTTGGAAAAGCTCGGGAAATCGTTGAACAGCGCATAGCCGAGAACGGTCGCTGAAATGATCTCGAAATATTGGAACGGCGCAAGCAGGGACAGCGGCGCGAGGCGGAAAGCCCGGACCACCAGCATATGCGCATAACCCGAGATCGAACCGAGGGCGAGGAGCAAGACAAGACCGAGACCGGAGGAGGGCAGCGAGACGGCGAAATCGGCATTGCCGGAACTGCTGCCGACGAGAAGGGCGGCGGCCATGAAGGCCGTTCCGCCGATGCCGGCCATCGTCTGCATGGTCAGCGGCGAATCGGCCTCGCCGATGGCGCGGTTGAGGAACAGATAGAGCGAGAATAAAAAGGCGCAGGCGACCGGCAGCAGCGCCTTCAGGCCGAATATTTCGTAGCTGGGCTGAATGACGATCATCGCGCCGCCGAAACCGATTACGATCGCCATCCAGCGCCGCCAGCCGACCTTCTCTCCGAGGAACAGTGCCGACATGGCTGTCAGCATGAAGGGCTCGACGAAATAAATTGCGAAGACGTCGGCAAGCGGCATGTATTTGACGGCGACGAAAAATAGCAGGCTTGCAGCGCCATGCAGCACGCCGCGCAGCAGGTTCATCCATGGCCGCTTGGCCGAAAGCGCCTTCAGCCCGAAAAGGGCGAAGAGAATCGGCAGGGTGCAGGCGATCTGGAAGAAGAATCGGTAGAAAGTCACCTGACCCGGCGACATCGCCTCGAAGGTCGCCATATATTTGGCGATGGCGTCCATGGTCGGCAGGATCAGCATGGCGCCGGACATGATGGCCATGCCCTGCAGGGAATTTTGATGGGGATCTGACATGGCGGCCGATTCTTGCGGGGATGACGCCATGAACCATGAGAAGGCGAGGCAATCAAGCCGAGCAACCGCAGATAATTTCGAAGTGAAATCGAAATCGTCGCTTAGAAAGCGTTTCCCTGAAGGGGAATGGTGCGGTCGAGAAGACTCGAACTTCCACGGGTTGCCCCACAGCGACCTCAACGCTGCGCGTCTACCAATTCCGCCACGACCGCATCGTGGTAGGTGCCGATTTGCGTCGGCGGGGCAGCATGTAGCAAAAGCATTTGGGGTGCACAAGGGCGGTATGACAGTTTTTTTAAAAACCGGTCATCGCATTTGAATTGCCCCCGAAACGGGTCCATATAGCGGTCCTGCCGCCCCTCATTTTCGCAGGCATTTCGGGGAGGGCGGCAAGGAATAGCCATGCTTCGCACCGATCTCGAATTCTCCATGCTTCCTCAAGCCGGCACCCGACCGGTCCGCTGGCGCATCGCCGACGGTCTCGTCGCCTATGAGGCGGCGGTGGAGACGATGGAGCGCGAGGTTGCAGTGATATCGGATGGCGGTGACGAGCTCGTCTGGCTGGTCGAACATCCGCCGCTCTATACCGCCGGCACCAGCGCCAATGCGAGCGATCTCGTCCAGCCAGACCGATTTCCGGTGTTTGCGACGGGGCGCGGCGGTGAATACACCTATCATGGACCCGGTCAGCGCGTCGCCTACGTGATGCTCGACCTTAAGCGCCGGCGCCAGGATGTGCGCGCCTTCGTCACCGCCCTTGAGGATGTCGTGATCCGCACGCTCGACATGATGAATGTGCGCGGCGAACGGCGTGAAGATCGCGTCGGCGTCTGGGTGCGCCGGCCGGAAAAGCCATTGCTTGCCGATGGAACGATGGCCGAGGACAAGATCGCCGCCCTCGGTATAAGGCTGCGGAAATGGGTAACCTTTCACGGACTGTCGCTCAACGTCGATCCGGATCTCGATCATTTCGGCGGCATCGTGCCCTGCGGGATCTCGGCCTATGGTGTGACCAGCCTGGTCGATCTCGGCTTGCCGGTGATGATGGCCGATGTCGATATCCGGCTGCGCACCGCCTTTGAGGCGGTTTTCGGCGAAACGATTAGCGAAACGTGATATTCCAGGACGGCAACTTGCCTCCGGCAATTTGCGTCTGAGAGCGGAGCCTGCGTCGCGGCGGAATGGCAGACGCATGGTATTAATATCGCTTGTAAAATCCGGCTTATTGGCAGCCACTGCCGCGCCATTCTCTGCAAGAAATCGGCAGGCAAGAACCGCCGCCCGTCAAATATGAACGAGGGCCTTAACCCGTAATTAGTGATCGCGCATATATGGTACCGCAGCCTTTGAAGTGGAAGCCTTGCGAATAATGAAAAAAAAGACAGCGGCGAGCTTGTCGTTCTTCGATATGCATTTCGTTCTCGATATCGTCGAAAAGGCCGTCATCGGCTATTTCTTCGTTGCGATCGTCATGCGTATCCTGCCACAGATGCAGGACAATCGTGCAATCATCGACTGCCTGCTGATTATTTCGGAGGGAGCCGCCGCCTTCCTCATCCTGACGCGTCGGCCAACGAGAAGTGCGTCGCTTCGTCCGTTTGACTGGATGGTCACCGCCATCGGCACGCTCTTCCCGCTGCTTGTCGTTCCTGCCGCGACAGAACCGCTTGCACCGCTCGCGCTCTGCGGGACGGTGATGGCACTCGGTTTTGTCCTGCAGATCTCTGCAAAACTATCATTGCGGCGAAGCTTTGGCCTGGTGCCGGCCAATCGAGGCATCAAGATCGGTGGACCATACAAATTTGTCCGCCATCCGATGTATGCGGGCTATCTGATGACGCATATCGGCTTCTTCCTGGTGCATCCGAGCCTTTGGAATTTTGCCATCTATGCGACGGCGCTTGCCGCTCAATGTTTCCGCCTCTTGGCGGAGGAGCGTCTGCTCAGCGAGGATCCTGCTTACACGGCCTTCATGGCCACGACCCGCTACCGTCTTGTTCCATTCGTGTTCTGAAGACAGAAAAACAGATTGAAAAAGAGAAGGGCCGGTTTTCCGGCCCTTTCTTTAATTGCATCAATGCGTCGCGCGGCACGCTTCGGTGCGGGAGGCACCGCTGTCGGCACCCTTGGTGTGGGAGCCCTTGGGGCCGATCATGCTGTGGCACGGGGGCAAGGGGGCGATGCTCGCCGTTGCTGTTTTGTCGACGGCAGGCGCCGCCATTGCGCTCGGGGCGAAGCCGTCGCTGTCGTTGGTATAATCGCTGGAATAGGCCGCGGCCTTGCGGTTGCTGTAGTGGACGGGGGCCGGCTTCGACACCGGGCTTGGCGAAAAGCCGTCGCTGTCGTTGGTGTAGTCGTCGGAATAGCCCGGCTGGGCGAAGGCAGCGCCTGCAAGGCTGACGGCGAACAGGGACGCGGCGAGGGCAAATTTGATGCGCATGGGTCTATCTCCTCAATCTACTGTTGAATTTCACGACATAAAACCAACCCTCGGCGCATCCGAGTTCGCGCCCCAATTCAGGCAATTTTGTGATGGAACGACGGCGCAGCCGCGACGTTTTGTCCAAATGAAATCACAGTGTTGTCACCGAAATTGACGTTCGCGTTACGCAAGCCGCCTAAGCAAAATGATTAAATAAGGCTCGCTCAGAACCAAATTGCGATGCAATCTTGAATTGTTAACTTTTGGTAATGTTGAAAAGGCGGCAGACCACAGCAGCGGGAAGCATTGGCGCCCTCCGCCGCCTATCCATATCTGTGTTTGAATCAGTCTTCGTTCGGGATATGCGCATCGACGCCGGTCAGTTGCAGTTTGTTGCGGACATGGCGGACGCCGTCGACCGAAAGCGCGCTGAGCTCCACTTTACGGGCGATGCCGATCGTTTCGACCGAGCCTTCCAGGGTGATGATGTGCCCGTCCGCATGAACCTCGATGCTGTCCATGTCGACATCGGGGATGGTTTCGAGGTGATCGTTCACCCGTGCTTCGAGGTCGTCGCTTTCATCGCGGTCGATGGTATCGGCGCGCAGCGAATCCTTCAGGCGGTTCTCGTTGCCGTTTGCATCCGTGCCGTCGATCCGGAAGCCTTTATTGGGATCGCTGTCGAAATTTGCCGCCGTCTCGCCATAAGGTCGGTTGGCCGGGTCGGCGCCGGTGGCGTCGGCGTAGGGCCAGCCGTCGTCGAGGTTGCGTTCCTCCAGGTCGCGATAATCTTCTTCACGGGAAAGTTCAGGTTTTTCCCTGGAAAACTGGGTCTTGTCACCGATCCTTGCCATTGCGGTCGCTCCTTGTTTCTCTGGCTGGAAACGTCGGTAGCGGCGAATGGTTCGGTGCGGCGGCGATTTGTCAGCCCTAATTGTCGGCTCGCATCATCAGCTCTCGGCCTTCTCCCATTTTTTCACGAGCCGGTCGCGTTTCAGCCGCGAGAGGCGCTGCAGCCAGAAAATGCCGTCGAGCTGGTCGACTTCATGCTGGATACAGATGGCGAGGAAACCGTCGGCGACGTCCTCATGCATGCTGCCCTCGGCGTCCTGATAGCGGAATCGGATCGATCGCGGCCGCGTGACCTCGTCGGTCGCTCCCGGCATCGAGACGCTGCCTTCGGCATGGGTCATCGTCTCCTTCGAAAACCAGATGATCTCCGGGTTGACGTAGAGGCGCAGGCCGTCTGACTTGTCGAGCTCCAGAACCGTCACCCGGCTGAAGGCGCCGATATGGGCGGCAGTGATGCCGACGCCGGGCGCGGCGCGCATCGTCGCCAGCAGGTCGTCGGCAAGTTCGGCGAGCGACGAATCAAAGACTGTCACCGGCGTGCAGACGGTCTTCAGGCCAGGATGCGGATAACGCAGGATCGGGCGGATGGGCTTGGGGCGGCGTTCCTCGGGTCGGATGCGCGGCGAAACTATCGCCGGCCACGGGCATTGTCATCAAGCGGCAGGTTTGCTGCTTTACGGAAGGGATGCTTTGGGCTAGCAGGAGCCATGGATTCCGACCGCGGGAAGCTCGCGCGGGGATTTGCTTATCTGCTTGTTGACAATATGTTTTCCGCCGACATTCGCGAATGCGGCGCTTAGTCGTTGAAATTCGAACCAGATGCGAGGGCGGCAGATGACGACGACCGATGGCGAAGACCGCGTCCGCAGACGTCCCGAGGACGAGGAAGCCGATATTTACGACGAGGACGGCAATGTCCGTAGCGATTTCCTGGCGTTGGTCGGCGCCGCGATCGCCGACCGCGACACGCTGTTCCTGCGCCAGAATGTTGCCCGGCTGCATGAATCGGAAATAGGCGACCTGCTGGAAGCGATCCAGCCGGATCAGCGCCTGGCGCTGGTACGCCTGCTCGGCGAAGATTTCGATATGACGGCGCTGACTGAGGTCGACGAGGCGATCCGCCGCGAGATCGTCGACCAGATGCCGAACGAGCAGATTGCCGCCGCGATCGGCGAACTCGATTCGGACGACGCCGTCTACATTCTCGAAGATCTCGATAAGGAAGATCGGGAAGATATCCTGGCGCAACTGCCGTTTACCGAGCGGGTCCGGCTGCGCCGGGCGCTCGACTATCCCGAAAGTTCTGCCGGACGCCGCATGCAGACGGAATTCGTCGCCGTGCCGCCGTTCTGGACGGTAGGACAGACGATCGACTACATGCGCGACGAGGAGGATCTGCCCTATTCCTTTTCGCAGATATTCGTCATCGATCCGACCTTCAAGCTGCTCGGCGCCGTCGATCTCGACCAGATCCTGCGCACTAAGCGTCAGACGAAGATCGAGCAGATCATGCGCGAGACCAACCATCCGGTCCCGGCCGAGATGGACCAGGAGGAAGCCGCCCAGCTCTTCGAGCAGTACGACCTTCTGTCGGCCGCCGTCGTCGACGAGAACGGCCGACTGGTGGGCGTGCTGACCATCGACGACGTGGTCGACGTCATCCACGAAGAGGCGGACGAGGATATCAAGCGCCTCGGCGGCGTCGGCGACGAAGAGCTGTCGGACAATGTGCTGTCGACGGCACGCTCGCGTTTCCTCTGGCTTTTGATCAATCTCGGCACGGCGATGCTGTCGGCCAGCGTCATCGGCCTGTTCGACGCCTCGATCGAGAAGATGATCGCGCTTGCGGTTCTGATGCCGATCGTCGCGTCGATGGGCGGCAATGCTGGCACGCAGACGATGACGGTGACGGTGCGGGCGCTCGCCACCCGCGATCTCGACATCTACAATGCCGGCCGCATCATTCGCAGGGAGGCGGGCGTCGGCATCCTCAACGGCATCGTCTTCGCGACGATCATGGGCGCAATCGCCGGTACCTGGTTCCACGACTATCAGCTCGGCGGGGTGATCGCGGCGGCAATGATCATCAATCTGATGGCGGCAGCCCTGGCCGGCATCCTGCTGCCGCTGCTGCTCGACAAGGTCGGGGCAGACCCGGCGATCGCCTCGTCGGTCTTCGTGACGACGGTGACCGACTGTACTGGCTTTTTCGCCTTTCTCGGTATCGCCACATGGTGGTTCGGTATCTGAGCCGCCGGCAAAATTGACTATTACGTAAAAGTCAATATTATTGCCGGTTCATGACGGGGAACACATGCAGGTGAACAAATATTATAGCATAACGGAGCTGACGCGCGAATTCGGTGTCTCGACGCGCACGCTCCGCTTCTACGAAGACGAGGGACTGATCCATCCGGAACGGCGCGGGCGCACCCGTCTTTTCCGGCAGGCCGACCGACGGCTTATCGGGGAAATCCTCCGCGGCAGGCGCATCGGTTTCACCATTGCGGAAATCCGCGAGATTATCCAGGTTTATAAGGAGCCGCCGGGGGAACTCGGTCAGTTAAAGCTGCTGATGAAGCGCGTCGACGAGAAGCGCGACGACCTGCGCCAAAAGCGCAAGGATATCGACGACACGCTGGTGGAACTCGACAATATCGAAGAGGCCTGCCTCGGCCGCCTCGCGGAAATCGGCGTCACCACCTGAGCCGACCCGTTATTCCGCCTCAGCGCTGCATTCGGCGGCGATCGTCTGGACCCGTTCATCCTTCTGTACGTCGATTTCGTTTGCCTGCAGCGGTTTCAATAGGCTTTGGCCCTGCAATTTCTCCAGTGTGCACTGGCAGAAGCTGCGGCAGAGGGCTTCGCCTTGCTGCATGACGCAGGTGGAGTTGCATTGCCTTAGGTAAGTTTCTGTTGGATCCGGCTGCGGCGGCGGGACAAGAAGGGAAAGCCCGTAGGCAATGCCGATCAGCACGGGCTGGTGAATGAGATAGAAGGCCAGGCTGTGGCGGCCGAGCCTTGCCGTCCACCGGGAGCCGGTACCCAAGGCGGCAAGCCGCTGCGGCAGCCTGGTTCTGAGGGCGATCGAGGCGAGGCTCAGCCCGGCGAAGAAGGGCGTGGCCCAGGGAAACAGCGGCACGTAGTCGTTGGAGCGTTCCGGCGTCACGGCAAGGCCGATCCAGGCGAGGTATCTGGGATCGAAGAAGGATGAGCGCAGCAGGCCGGGTGGACCGAAATTATCGGTGATCCAGGCGGCAATGAGCACCATCGTGGCGATCAGCGTGATGGCGAGCGGGAACCTCAAAAAAACGACGCCAATCAGCGTCAGCACCGCGATGCAATGCAGGATGCCGAAATAGATCCACTCGTTCGGCATGGCGATGCGCGTGGCGATCGAGATGACGGCGGCGGCCGCGGCGATCATGCCGAAACGTTTCCAGAAGGAAGGCCAGCGGACCTCCGGCTTGCTCGAGAGCACCAGGCTGATGCCGACGATGAAGAGAAAGGTCGTGGCGATCGCCCTGGCATAGATCTTCAGCCAGCCGGTCTCGGCCGTGCCCGGCGCAAGATAACCCATGAACTCCATGTCCCAGCTGAAATGGTAGCTCGCCATGGCGATCAGCGCGACGCCGCGCGCCGTGTCCAATAGGCCGATGCGCGGCGGTCTTGCCGCCGCATCGGGTTCGATTGCCGGCAATGTCATCATAGTCCCTCGGGCAAATCACGTCCGTCGTTCGACGGCATGTCGCGGCGAATGGCGGAAAGGGTGAGTTTCGATGGCGGGCCGGCATCCATGATGGCCAGCCGCGCTTGCGAAAAGAATTGCCGCCGCGCCAGCACGAAGATGACGATCGCTGTCGTCAGCATGAAGACATAGGGGTTGATGAACCAGCCGAGATAGCCGATCGACAGGAAAATCGCCCTGAGGCCCTCGTTGAAATTGCTGCCGGCAATGACATTCATCCGGATGACGCGTTCGGCGGCACGCTCGGCGGCGATCATGTCGGCCTCGGCGTCGCGCAGCATCGGGATCGAGCCGAACAGGATCGTGCAATAGTTGAACAGCCGGTAGGACCAACCGAACTTGAAGAAGGCATAGCCGAAAAGCGCTGCCAGCCCGCCGACCTTCATCTCGAAGACGCCATGGCCGCCATGGAAGACGAAGGGCAGGTCGGCGAAGACGGCGTCGACCTTCTCCGTCGCCCCAAGCAAGGCGAAGCAACTGCCCAACGCGAAGATCGAAGTCGAAGCGAAGAAGGCGGTGCCGTTCTGCAGGCCTGCCATGATCTGCGTATCGATCATCTTCAGGTCGCGGCGCAGCGAATTGTAGATCCATTCCCGTCGCCGTTCGATCATCGCATGGGTGAGGCTGGTGCGTCCGAAGAAGGTGCGGCCATGCAGCAGCCAGGAATAGCCCGTCCAGACACAGGCAAAGAAGGCCAGAGCGATATAATCCGCCGTCGTCACAGTGATTCAGTCTCCGCATGAAGTGCGGCCACCTTACATATGCATTGAAATGCTGCAATGACTGGTAAGGTGGGCCTCATCGCTTTAATGTCCAGCCACAATGTCGCACCGGCTGCATGCGATGTCGGTGGCCCGCACGGATTGAAAACCGGCGTCGCTTAAGTTTGCATCCTCGTAATTAGAAGGCATATCCATGTTTCTCTCGGTATTCGATGTCTTCAAGATCGGTGTCGGGCCATCGAGCTCGCACACGATGGGTCCGATGTCGGCCGCCACCCGGTTTCTCCAGCTGATTCTGTCGGACGAATGGCCGCGCCCGTCCTCGGGCGCGCAGGTCGTGGCGATCAAGGTCAGCCTGCACGGTTCGCTCGCTCATACCGGTATCGGCCACGGCACGGGCAGGGCGGTCATCCTCGGACTGATGGGCGAGGCGCCCGATAGCGTCGATCCCGACAAAATGGACGGCATCGTCGATTCGGTGGAGCGCACCAGCCGTATCACCCCGGAGGGGCATCCCGCCTATCAGTTCCAGCCGAAGACCGACCTGATCTTCGACAAGAAACAGCCGCTGCCCGGCCATGCCAACGGCATGATCTTTTCCGCTTTCGATAGGGACGGCCGGCTGCTCGTCAAGCGCATCTATTATTCCGTCGGCGGCGGCTTCGTCGTCACCGACACCGAACTGGAGCAGATGCGGGCGAAGAAGAACGCCGCCGGCGGCACACGGGTGCCCTATCCCTTCTCGACCGCCAAACAGATGCTCGATATGGCGGAGCGCTCCGGGCTGTCGATCGCCCAGATGAAGCGGGCGAACGAGGAGAGCCAGCGCAGCCGCGAGGAACTCGACCAGGGGCTCGACCGCATCTGGGAGGCGATGCGCTCCTGCATCGAGCGCGGCCTAAAGGTCGAGGGCATCATGCCGGGCGGCCTCAACGTCAAGCGCCGCGCCCGCAGGATTCACGACAAGCTGGAGGAGGAGTGGCGCAGCAACCGCGTCAACCCGCTGCTCGCCAACGACTGGCTCTCCGTCTATGCGATGGCCGTCAATGAGGAGAATGCCGCCGGCGGGCGCGTCGTCACGGCGCCGACCAACGGGGCGGCCGGGGTCATTCCGGCAACGATCCGCTATTACGAGCATTTCCACGAGGACTGGGACCAGAACGGCATCCGCGATTATCTGCTGACGGCTGCGGCCATCGGCGGCATCATCAAGCACAATGCCTCGATCTCGGGCGCTGAGGTCGGCTGTCAGGGCGAAGTCGGTTCGGCGGCAGCGATGGCGGCGGCTGGCCTTGCTGCCGTGATGGGCGGCACGCCGGAGCAGATCGAGAACGCCGCCGAGATCGCGCTTGAACATCACCTCGGCATGACGTGCGACCCGGTCGCCGGCCTGGTGCAGGTTCCCTGCATCGAGCGCAATGCACTCGGTGCCGTCAAGGCGGTTACTGCTGCGTCACTCGCCGTCAAGGGCGACGGCCAGCATTTCGTGCCGCTCGATGCCTGTATCGAGACGATGCGCCAGACCGGCCACGATATGAGCGAGAAATACAAGGAAACGTCCACGGGCGGCCTTGCCGTCAACGTCGTCGAATGCTGAGTTGTGGACGACTGAGTTAGAGCGGTCAGCGCTTCATGCCAGCGGAGAACCGCTCTAACCTTTTGTTTTCACGCAATTACCGGCAAACGCTTCGCGCTTTGCCTGGGAAAACCGCTTCACACTTTTTCTGGAATTGCTTTGAATGCTTGACGCCCGCCGCCAAAAGGATTTCAACGGCGGCATGGCATTGCATCTCATCAAACTCTGTGTCGGCGCCGACTCCATAGACGATCTGCGCGAATGGGTGGCGGAGCGCTCGCTCAGCGCCATCGCAGCCGGGCTCGAGCCACATTCGGTGCATACGACCCGCATGGTGCCGAAACGCATGGAGGAACTGCTCGATGGCGGCTCGCTCTACTGGGTGATCAAGGGGCAGGTGCAGGCGCGGCAGAAGCTGCTAGGCATTGAGACCTTTACCGACGGCGAAGGCATTTCGCGATGCCGCCTGATGCTTGGCCCAGAGGTCATCGAGACGGCCGTGCAGCCGAAGCGCCCCTTTCAGGGCTGGCGTTATTACACTGAGGATGATGTGCCGCGCGACCTGATGAGCCTCGGCGCCGGCATCGTCGAAATGCCCGCGGACCTTCGCCGTGAGTTGACGGAACTTGGCCTTCTGTAGAGCGGTTCAACTTTTCAGGAGGCACAGAACCGCTTTCCACTTTTCCGGAATTTGCGCATCCGAAAATCAAAACCGATTTTCTATAGGCGGACGCCTGCCGCTCAGCGCAGGCGCAGTTGCACCGGCACACTGCCGTCCTGCGAAGTCACATGCAGATGGATGCGGGCTTCGGGTTGGGAATAGCGCCAGGCGCGGGCACCGTGGCAAAGCAGCAGATTGATGAGGTCCCTGGTCTTCGGAGACTTCGCCTTCGGCCGCGGCAGGCCGATCTCGGCCAAGCGCATCGCCGCCTCGTGCAACGGATGCAGCGAAGAGCGCCCCTTGGCCGTCATGCGGCGGTCTGAAGGCATTCCCGGAACATTCTCATTGATCGCCATTGTCTTCCTCGTACGCAATACTGATCGAGTTCAAGAACGATGGCCGGAAACGCAAACACCGATTCCGGCCGTTACCGATGCCGCCGGCCATCTTGCTGGCAGCATCGAATAGCTCATTGGGCTGCCGCCCAGCACTTGATGCCGGCCTTCTTCAAGGCCTTGCAGGCATTGACCGCATCACGCTGGTCATCGAAACCGCCGAAGCGGGCGCGGTAAAGCTGGTCACCGCCAGCGGCATAGGCGACGGCGAAAGGCTTTGCCGAGGACAGCGCCTTGCCGCCCTTGCTCTTGGCGCTCTCCAGGAGATCCATGGCCATCTGGCGGCTCGGCGAAACGCCTACCTGCACGACCCAGCCGGTCGGGCCATTGTTACTTGAAGCGGCCGCCGTAGTTGGGGTGGTCGAGGCGGTGGTGACGTTGTCGACCGCCGTATCGCCCTGTTCCAGCCGCGTGGAAGCGGGTGCCGGCTTCGGCACGGAGAGCGATGCCTGCTCCTTGAAGGTCGTGGTCTTGACCTTGGTCGGCGCCGGCATCGGTTGGGCGATCAGCGGATTGTCCGATTTCGGCTGAGCGGTCTCGGTATAGGCGACCTCGGTCTCGGCGACCTGATACCGGGCATCCGGCAACGGGCCTTTATGCGGCAGGCTAAGATCGGCAGCGGCTGCCGAAACCGGCGGCTGCGCTGCGGTGATCGTCTTTGCCACTTGCGGCTGGGCCTTCTGCGGCATGACCGGAGCCGGTGTTACGATCATCGCCGGGGCAGGGGCCGCCTGAGCGATCAGTGCCGACGATCCGCCGCGGCTCGATGCCTTCGGCAGATAGGTGGCGATCAGATTGCGCATCTGGGCATCACGGGCAGGCGTCGAGGCGCCGCCGAGCACGACGCCGACGATCGACTTGCCGTCCACCTGCACGGAGCTCACCAGATTGAAGCCGGCAGCGCGGGTATATCCGGTCTTGATGCCGTCGACGCCGCGCACCGAACCGACGAGGCGGTTGTGGCTGCGGATCGTGCGAGTGCCGAACTTGAAGGCGCGGGTGGAGAAATAGCCGTAATATTGCGGAAAATGCTGGCGGAGAGCGATGCCGAGACGGGCCTGATCGCGCGCCGTCGTCATCTGCGCCGTATTCGGCAGGCCGTTGGCGTTGCGATAGGTGGTGCGGGTCATGCCGAGCGCATGCGCCTTGGCGGTCATCAGTTGGGCGAAACGATCCTCGCTGCCGCCGCCGAGCATTTCGCCGAGCGCGGTTGCGGCATCATTGGCCGACAGGGTGACGAGGCCGAGAATGCCCTGCTCGACGGTGATCGTGCCGCCGGCGCGAACGCCGAGCTTGGTCGGCGCCTGGGCCGCGGCATGGGCGGAGAAGGGAACCGGCGTATCGAGACGGATACGACCTTGCTCCAGCGCCTCGAAGGTCATGTAGATGGTCATCATCTTGGTCAGCGAGGCGGGGTATTGCAGCCGGTCGGCATTCTCGCTGTAGAGAACATTGCCGGTCTTGGCGTCGACGACGATGCCCGCATATTTCGAATTCGCCGCTTCCGCTTCGGCACTGACCGAATCGACCAGGACGACCGCGAGGGCCACCGAAAGGATCGCCATGAGCTTTGCAAAAAAGCTGCCGGATCGGGACGATGATACGGAGGAGACTGACCTTGACACTATTCCACTCTTCGCTTGCATTTCAGATATTTGGCATTCGGATATCGGGCGCCGGGACGGCACGCCTCCCGCAGCGCAGCCCGTCTTTTGAATGTACCGATTGGGCGTTACCAATCCGTTTATGATGAATCGTTTATTTCTCTGTCCGGGAAGCATTTTAGGGACTTGTCGCAGAACGGTTCATAAGGCGCACCTCCACAAAGGTGCGGATAGCGGCATCAATATGTTCCCAGTCGTTGAGATGGCTGCTTGAGAACCGGTAGAGAACGCTGAGATCCCTGCCGACCTTGATATCGCGCTGACAATCGCCGCTCGCCGCCATGTCCGGCACGGACGGCAAGATGCAGCGCACGACGTAATCCGGCCCACCCTTGACGGGTGCCGTCAGCAGCACTTCGTCGCCGTAACCCGCGTCGGCGCGAAGACGATGCAGCGTCAGGCCATCACGGAATGGCTCGGCCGGCCCTTCGAGCAGATGCGAATAGATCGGCTCCAGCCGCCCGGACATATCCCGCGACATGGTGCTCTGGGTGATCTGCAGGAAGATCAGGCCGGAGGATTGGGAGACATCGTCGAATCGCAGGCGGTTTTCCTTGCCGTAGCCCTGCATTTCAGGCCAGGCGAGATAGAGATCGACGCGCTCGACCGCACCGTCATGCCTTTGGCTTGGGAAGCGGATGGCATTCTCGGGGAATTTCACGCTATCGCGGCCGATGGCCAGCGTAATTTCAGCCGTGCTGTCGGTGTTGCCAGCCAGCGAGATATGCCGGCCGAACCAGCGGCCGCCGATGCTGATGGCAACCGTCAACACCGCAAGGACTGATATCACCGCCATTGTGCGGATGAGAAAGCCCATGGAAAAAAGCGGCTGCTCGTCGGGTGCGCTGTGCGCGGCGTGGCTCATGGCGGGTGCTTCGTGTTTCGGTCCGCCGCAGGAGGAACATGAGCCGCCGGTGCCGATGATGAGTCTGATCGGCATGATCAGACCGGCACGGTTAATTATTCGCTAAGATTTCAGCTGTGGGGCGCGCGCGGACGAAAGCCTGTGCCAAAAAGGGCGAGCCGTCCCCGGGACAGCGGGAACGGCTCTCGGGCGCCGGTCGGGACGAAATGCGGGGACTGACCGGGCCGCAGGCTGCCGGCGTGAGCCGGCAGGCTGTTCTTACTTGACGCTACCGACCGCGACAGCGCGGCCGTCCTGGAGCTTCGACCAGCGGGCCGGATTGTCGGCGGACTGACGCTTCAGGTAGGTATATTCGGTATCCGACCACAGCAGGACCTTGTTGCGCATGTTGTCGAGAATAAAGTCGCCGTGGTCGGTGCGGATCGTCAGCACGGCATGGCCTTCGCCGTTCGGCTGCAGCACGACGGTGATCAGCGTGTCGGACGGCGAGAAGCCGTCGTCGATCAGCATCTTGCGCTTCAGCAGGGCATAATCCTCGCAGTCGCCGACAGTCGTTGGATAGGCCCAGCGTTCTTCGACGCCGTAAATCTGTTCATCCGTTTCCGGCTGGATCGTCGAATTGACGGTGTAATTAACCTTGAGGATTTCCTTCCAGCGATCCTCGGTAAGGATGGCCGGCCCGGCGTCGCCGCCGGCAAAGGCACATTCCGTCGGATTTGCCTTGCAGAATTCATAGTGTCCGATCGGCGGGCTGGCATTGCCGGCCAGGGCCATGCTGGCGGGCATCGCTTGTCCCGAACCCGACATTGCCATCATGAGGGCACCGGCCAGAAGGCCACCTTTCAGGATGTTTGCAGTTGTCATTTGCCGTCTCCCCGTAAGTTGAGGCGACAATGACACGGACGTTTTTATCTCACGGAAAATTTCGCAATAGAATTAAAGGCTTAGTTGATTCAAATGCCGGCAAAACTTGACTAAAAACAAACTCGAATGCGCATAAAATTCGACGCGCATTTGTCTCGAAAGCGATTAAAATTGTAATATCCGCCACAAGGCTTTCGCCGGCGAAAAGCTTGCATTGCCGTCATGGCGTTAAGGATTTTCATTAAGCCGGGTAAAGGCCGATTACAGTCCGGCGGCGCGCAACGGGCCGGCAATGCCGCCGGAATAGGCCGATTCGACCCGCCCGAAAGCAGACTATCGCTCGGATTTTAGTTTCCGGCGGCAAAATTATTTTTGATGGAGTGAGCGAAATCGATCGGTGGCGGAAGCGTTCGCGGCGCTCATATCGGGATTTGCGGTGGAATAAGCGGCATGCTGAGGAACCTACAGCTTGCTTTGCGGCCAAACGCCGGCGAGTTCCCAGACGGTGACCAGCGGCGCCTCGATATCGAACCGATCCTCAGGAGTTGCCGAAAACCAGCCGTGCCGCAGGCCGCCCGATAGATCAAATTGTCGAGCCGGCCATAATCACAGGGATCCGATTTCCGGATAGAGAGCTGACATCGTTCTGCCTGTCGCAGGTTGTTCCACTCATAATATCAATGGCTGAATGGTACGAACGACTTGCGACAGGATTTCGCTTCGGCTTTCCAAAGCCGGATTCGTTGCCGCCGGCAGATCTGGCCCATGAAACCCAGGCTTTTCAACACGACCTGACCGGGTGTGCGACCGGCAAGCGCATTCGCGGCACCGGCTCGCAATTTCAGAGGAATTCGCGCAGCGTCTCGCGGGATTGGATCGACAGGAATTCGATCGCCACGCCTTCGACGAAATGGCGTACGACGCGGCCGCGCATGTTGCCGAGCCGCACCGCAGTTCCGATCGAGGGACGCATCTCGACGTCGACGGCGGCGCCCGACAGCGACAGGTCCATGATACGGCAGGTATAACGTGTGCCGTCCTCGAGGGTCAGTTCGGTATTGGTGTCGCGTGGCGTCAGACGGTCATGACGGCGATCTTCCGGCAGGCCGAGTTCGTGTTTGTTGGCAAGCCAGGTCAGCTGGGCAGCGAGCTTCTCGCGCTTGCGTTCGGTGGCGTTGATCGACATGGTGAAGCCGCGGCCATCGATCGCCTGGACATAACCTTCAACGCGGCCGAGATGGTCGATATAGGCGACGACCCGTTCGTTGGCGCGTGGCCGGCCGAGGCAGGTGACGTACATGTCGCCAGGCGACATGTCGATCACCATGCATTCGAACTCCTCGTAATTGGCCAGCATCAGCCGGCCCTGCATATTGATGGGCACTCGCTGAAAAACGCCCTGTTCAGGGCGCGGCGCAGGTCGTTGCGTCTGAGCTGGCTGGAACGAGTGCATCAAAGGGCTTCTTCACCAAATCTGAGAGTACGATCATTACCCGCAATCCATTAACAGAAGGTTGTCTTGCCTCATTCTCATATAGCCGAAAACGAGTATGTACGATGTCCCGAAACGGGACTGTCAGCGCGCCTCCGCACTCGTCAGCAGCTGCGACACCATCCGGCGCATAACCTGCCCAAAACCGGCGCTTTTGCTGGCGACGATTTCGTTGATGGGGCGCAGCTCAGCGGGTGCGGTGCTGGCGAATTTTCCGGGCAGCAGACGGCTGCGGTCAAGAGCCAGGAATTCGAGCGGCACGATCTCCAGCCAGCTCGCAACCGCCGTGGGCGCGATCGCGCC
>Ga0123341_1001019_pt1 | contig 19905 bp, 8 predicted proteins | sample Turbeapinknodule_FD_89959 | JGI IMG/M metagenome (GOLD analysis project Ga0123341, IMG submission 89959) | Root nodule microbial communities of legume samples collected from Mexico - Turtle bean Mexico pink nodule | ecosystem: Host-associated > Plants > Roots > Nodule | place: Mexico: Nepantla...
ATATTTTTAATATATATATATATATATATATATATATATATATATATATATTAAAAAGCGTGTAGCGTGTTTCTATATACGTAAAAATCAAAGTGAAGTAATTTTTATGTTTTAATTTTTATTCTATTGTACTTTCATACAACATTTTTTTTTCATCCACACACTTATCTGCATGTGTTGTCTTTTCCTATGCTAAACAAAAACTTAAAGTGAATTTACAAGTGATTTATTTATAAATATTTTATTAACAAATAAATAACGTCATTTTTGTGTAGAAACTCCATAATTTTGATGTTTCTCTCAATCATTAACACGAAAATAAATGCAATTAACTTTTTATTATTATTTTGAAATTTTTGTTTTGCTTCCTTACTTTATTCTCAATTCTTAGTTTTTTTACCAAGCAATTTGATTTTGTAATTAAAAAATAAGAAAAAAATATTTTTATTATGAGATTGAGTAAGTTGTGAATGAGTGTTATGACTTCGGTTGTTTTCATTTAACACCGAAGTCGTGTCACCCATACACGAATTCAATTATTTTCATATAATATCGAAATTGTATAATTCATATACGATTTCAGTGTAATTTTTTAATCTCATCTACTATGACACAAACTTTAGCTTTTTGAATTTTATTAACACTTAAATTGTTTTTGTTGATCACGATTTCTTCATATAAAGTAGTGTTCTCGAGACACAACTTACTTAATCTAATAATAAAATATATTTTTGTTCATTCTCGTAATTACGAAATAAAATTGCACTATTATGATGAAAAACTCTTGATTCCCACTTCTTTTATTTCAATTCTAACTATTTTCTAATGAAAAAATGTTTGTTCTCTTGAAATAGTATGACACAAAGGTCAAACCATAGAACATTTGTGGATAAAATTCGCTGTAGATTGAAAAATAATAGTTTAATGAACATGTACATTTTAAGAAGACAATAAGGAATAGTAAAAATACTCTTCTTTTGTAAAAAGACATATTGAATTTGTGCTTTTAGCCTATGTTTGGATGATGTTGTTGCATTGTTGATGAGGAATTGGAGATTGAGAAAATGAGTTACTCTAAGAGTTTGGATTAGAGGATTTGAATTGATTTGCAAAGAAAGAAATGGGAGGTGGGAAGCACCCTATGTGGCCCTACATGGGAATTGGAGATGTGAACATGGATTGAGTTTTGCATGGAAAATGAGTGTTGATAATGTGGTCATTTTTGGAAATCAAAGAACACAACTTCAATGTATCACGGTGCATGCATTTTATTTGAAGTGGTGTACTGTTTGTGTGAAAGGAAAATGTTATAATTGATTAGGTTTCGGTCGATAATCAATTATAATGCATATTGTAGTCAATTAAGTATGGTTAAAGTCGGTGATTAGGCATGTCTTTGTATTTCTTGAAACGTAATCAGTTAATCGATTATATTTTGACCCTTAACCGAAACCATAAATTGTAATAGATTATACTCCCCAATGTGTGTAAAATTAGGTAAAAAATTAAGTAGTAAATTATTTATACAGTATTGTTAAGATTTGCATAAAATGTTAAGTTTGACTAGAAAGATGGCATACTTGAGAAACTATCTTTATATTGAAAAAAAAAAATATTCATTCATAGTTTGTAATTTCTGGTAATGAAGTTGCTTTTGCTAATGTTATAGATGTTAATTGATATTTTTTTTACAATTGGTAGATATATAATATTGAAATTTGTAAAAAAATCATTAGTTGTAAAAAACTGTTCTCAATAGATACATATATTGTTATTTAGTATTGTAATAAGTTGAAATTATTAATTTTTTTTGGAAGAGATCATAATGGATTATGCCCCATAATCTAATTGATTAGGATATATAATGTAATTATTAAAGATATCCCTATAATTATAATAATCAGTTAAGATTGTTAACTTAATCAATTAGGTTGAGGTTAGATCATGCTCCCTCCATACATAATTGGTTTTAAATATAATTTTTTTTTTCTTTAATTACAAATTTCAAACACAAATATACTAATATATGTATCAATCTTCAATATTAGTATACAAATATTCATTTTTATTTTAATTCAAATCCTTCACCATTTCAAGATAAGAGTATTTAGATAAATTCATAAATTATACAATATTTTTTTACATTTTTCAATCACATCAATCACATATTCTACAATTTTTCTAGTCAAATTTATTCACCTTTCATTCATTTTTCTTATATCTAAACAAGATAATTTTTCCCTCTTATTAAATCCTTTCTTTTCACTCTCTTTCCACTCGCACCACGTTAAAACACGTTGGGATGTTACCATCCACAAATGTTTAACAAAGTAACATGCATTTAATAGTTTTTCTTTTCTCAAACATAAGCTATTGTTTACCACTGAGTTTAACTTTTATATAATGTTAGTTTAGGATTTTATATGTTGTCTATTACCCAAAAGTTATTTATAAAACAATTCTTACAAATATTAATCCTTTTTATTTACAAACTAGTCATAATTAAATAACTTTTTTCGTAAATATTACTTGTTTTTCCATCAAAACTAAATTTGTTGTAACTCACTGAAATTATTACAAATGATATTTTTTGTTAAAAATGTAATATAACTGTGAATTCAACACTTAAAATCGAAATGACTAATTTATGCGTTCGTAATAATTTACATAACATATTTAAATTAAGTTTTGAACAGGTTGATATTACACCCTTTTCCCTGCAACAAAAATTTATTTCAATTAAATAAGAAATAAAAAAGAAAGTGGTGGATTTTGAGTTTTGCGGCTTCTTCTCCCTGCACATGCAAGGTAGAGAATTTTCTTCCCCTTCACCCTCACTCACCCACCCACTTTATCCAATATTTAATGGTAACAGTGACATTATGCATATATCTTGGTTTGGATGATTGATTGCATTTTATTTGTGTGCCAAAAGCAGAAAATCCCTCTAATGTTACCCTTTTTGTTGCATATATTCCTCAGAATCGTCCCACACAAACCTTAAATCACTCTCAGCCAAAGCTCTCAAGAGGTATCACTAGTCACCATTCACTATACTATTTATTATTATGTCAAAGATTTGCATCATTAAACCGTGAATGCTTTCTCTTATTCATTTTTATTCATATTAATTGTGACTCTCCAAGCCACTCTACGCCAATTCCTCTCTTTGACGTTTCAGTTGACTTTTGCTTTGTTCTAATGATGATTTTACCTATTCGTGGTGGAATTTCTGTTGTTAGGGATGAGGGGAATTGGGGGATAATTCCTAATTGATTCCTGTTTGTGGTTGCTTTCTCGTCAAATTTTAGTTTCTGAGGATGTCCACGATGTTTCTGGTCTGGAACATGGAAAGGGTTTTGAGTCCCGCGAGGTGGACTTGTTTTAGTTTCGTAAATACTCTTCAGAATTAGGAATGTTATGCTGTTTACCGAAATTGCCGTGCTCTCTGGAACCTTATATGGGTAGTCAGAAGGTTGTTGAATTTCTGTAAATTAAAAACACAATAAACCAAACCAATCCAAATTAAGTTGAAGAAGGCCAAGTTCTGGAGAAGAAAATAAAAAGTAAAACGAATACTATTTTCTTATCTCATAAATTAAAATTAGTTTAGCAGAAGTTAAAATCAGTTTTTGGAAAAGCTATAGGAGAGTCATAGTGCAGATGTTTTTCTCAGGGAAAGAGCTTAGCTTGGGTCAACTGTAGTGTTTAACTTTCAAGGCGAGAAATGAAACAGATTTATCTTTGACTTCTCGTTGTTTCATTTTTTTTCCTTTGCTAATGATGGTTTCTAATTATTTATATGAAAATTAAATCTAAAATTTACTCACTTTTTGTGGCTATAGCTTCTTTGTTTGTAGGTTTGACGAACGCGGTTTTTATGAAGATTTTGCAGAAATTAAGATGCTCCAGCATTACAAAGTTTTGTGTGTTTCTGTGAATAGTTATGAATGCCTCAGCCAGTGCCCTCTACATTGACGAAATGGGTTATGCTATGAGTAGACTGGAGATAGATTCTGATCATTGTGAAGATGGAAATGCCATCCATGAAGATTCTAGCAGTGGACAGTCTAAAATGCCATCAACGTTTTTGGACAATGAAATTGCTCAGATAACAAAGCTGAAGTCAACCCCCCATCAACAATTAGTCCAAGTTGGAACTGGAAGGCCACAATTGCCTGTTTCTCCTGTGAAGATGCTGGCAGGTCGGGAGTCAAATTACTCAGGACGGGGAAGGTTTTCTTCAGCCGATCGCTGCCATCTTTTGAGCAGATATTTGCCTGTAAATGGTCCCTGGCTTATTGACCAAATGTCTAGTCGGGCATATGTATCCCAGTTTTCAGCTGATGGTTCTCTTTTTATTGCTGGGTTCCAGGTAAAATGTTATTTGCTTCAACCTTAAATGCATGCTATAGTTTTGATTACAATTAAATCACTTTGCAGGGAAGTCACATAAGAATATACGATGTGGACAGAGGTTGGAAAGTTCAGAAGAACATTCTAGCTAAAAATTTGAGATGGACAATCACCGATACATGTCTTTCACCTGATCAACGCTATTTGGTAAGTTACTGGGTCTACATCCTTTTATTCCATTTTTTTTTCTGTAAAGGTATTATTATCAGGCTTTTTCTTACGGCATCTGCACTCTTCAATTTCAGGCTTATGCCAGTATGTCACCCATTGTGCACATTGTAAATGCCGGATCTGCTGAAACAGAGTCCCTAGCAAATGTTACAGTATTCACATCTAACACTACTCCTCTTTTTGAATTTCATAAATACTGCAATTCTTTTTGAATGCTATCAAATATTACAGAGCTATAGATAATGAAACATTAGATTTTCAAGCTATCTATTGGTGTATTGATTCTTTTTAGTGATATTCCTTTTCCTATCTGTAATGTACGTTTATTTCTTCTAAATGCAGGAGATACATGATGGTTTAGATTTTTCATCAACTGATTATGGAGGCTACTCATTTGGAATTTTCTGTGTGAAATTCTCAAAAGATGGAAGAGAATTAGTTGCTGGAAGTAGTGATAATTCTATATATGTGTATGATCTTGAAGCAAATAAGATCTCACTTCGAATTTTAGCACACACGGTATTGCTACTAGGCACAACTATTTATTTAGTTTCATATAACTTGGCCTGTTGTTTGATATCTATTGGTTTATGTAATTATGTTGCAGAAAGAATTAAGTTTCTTGATTTCATAATATAATTGCAGTCTCGACAGATAGAACTAATTGTGCATAACATGAGGGGCCAGTTTTATATTCTGTACGATGGATTGCTCTACTGGTTATACACCATTTTATGTATTGGCTGTGCCTTTACGGTAGTGCCTGTGAATTTACGGTAGTGCCTGTGAAATTCTATTTGAGGTTTTGTGTCATTGATGTATTCGTAAATAGAACTTAAAATTTATAATAAATTTGGAGAATGTGGGTAGATTTTCGTATCCTAAGGTGGAATCTTAATTTTATTCGTAGCTTCTTTTTGAGCTTATAATACATGTTTACTTTTCTTGCTTAAGTGCATAACTCAAGATCATTTGAGAGAATAGGTTTGATTGTAAAATAGGGAATTACTACTTGTAATGCCCAGGTTTCTGCACTATCTTTTTGGCTGAGGGATTGAAGGTCTAATCCTCTATTTACCGTTGAAATATATGGAAGACTAACAAATATGATTCACTATGTTGGTGTAGAAGAAAGGAATAATATTCCAGAGATGGTATGAATGATCTGGCTGGAGAACCACACTTATTCTCAGTATCCCTACCTCCCCCCAAGCTACCAAAAGAAATAAAAAAAAAATGTCCAAGCCGAAATAAGTATTGGATTGGACTTATGTGATATGTCATTTTTTTTTTTTCATTTTTGTATAGGAATTATTTTCCTGTTGCTCTGACCTCTGATGGTTCAAAAATATTAACCAACCATAGAGGTTCTAACATTTGGTTTTCATTTTATGTTGCAGTCTGATGTGAACACTGTATGTTTTGCTGATGAAACTAGCCATCTTATTTACTCCGGGAGTGATGATAGTTTTTGTAAGGTTTGTTCAACACCATAAGATGATTTTTTTTGTCAAGATATTATGTTATTTTTCCCTGAATATCCACAACTTTTTATTTTAAATGGAAGTGGTGGCACCTTTTTACACAGGAAGTCAATCTCATAGTCATACAAGGTTAAATAAATATTGGACCTGAAAGTTGTTATTAGTTAAGTGCGGTGGTTCTTCTCTTTGACCATAGTCACTCATTTCAGAAATTCCATGAATAATCATTAGAGTTGTTTTAGTTTCTCTTTTGATTGTTGGTGAAGAAAAAATTCTAATATCCAAGTTTGGTTAGGTCTGGGATCGGCGTTGCTTGATTGCTAAAGGCAAGCCAGCAGGGGTATTGATGGGACACCTTGAGGGCATTACATTTATTGATACTCGTGGAGATGGGCGTTATTTCATTTCAAATGGTAAAGATCAAACCATCAAGCTCTGGGACATACGCAAAATGTCATCCAATGTTACCTGGTATGCTCCCCACCCACCGACCCACCTCTAATATTCTGATGCGCACATTTCTTCTTAACGTGTGTGGAATAAAAAGCACGAGTTAAGGTCATTATAGGATAATATTAGCTGATGAGTTTTGCAATGGTACCCAAATTATCGTAAGGTATCATGTTGGAGTTTGAATTTATATTAATTCTTAATCTATAGGTTAATTATAATATATTATCTGATTATGAGGCTGATTTTTTTTTTTAATTATTTATGAAGCATTATCACTACATTTTTTTCAATGGAAAATACTGAAAGTTTTTTATAATTTTGTTACAGAATGATGTCTCATGTTGGACTCATGCTTCTGTCTCTATTTGTGTTTGCATGCCTGTGTGGGTAATTCAAGCTCCGATAATGATTTTCAGAATTCAGTCTTGCATGTGATATTTATAGATTTTTAATCTAGCTAATGAAGTCTGTTCCTCTCCGGGGTTATGTTGTTTCTTGATGAAATTGTTGTCTATTCATTGACATACTATAACAGAACTTTCTCTCTATTCCAGTAATCCTGGGTATAGGAGTTACGAATGGGATTACAGGTGGATGGATTATCCACCCCAAGCAAAAGACTTGATTCACCCTTGTGATCAATCAGTGGCTACTTATAGAGGTCATTCGGTCTTGCGCACTCTTATCCGCTGCTATTTCTCGCCAGCTTTTAGGTGAGCACTGAGGTGGCCTTGCTCTGTAATAATTCTTCATTTTCTTGTCTTGACCCTCTTTTGATCTTTTTCTTAAAGCTTCAATTATTTGTCAAAGTCAATCAAACTGTTTGTAAAAGCGTGTTTGGTTTTCTGAGGGGAAGAATAAAAACAAGTTCTGTCAGGTTCATATTTGGACCAGCATGCAGCTTGCTTAATCATATTAATTATTGTATTTTTAAACTGGTTTTCTCCAGCAGTATCTTTTGACGTCTATATCGTTTGGGGATTTGATTAATGTTAGCCTGATATTATCCTCAAATTTACAGCACTGGGCAGAGGTACATCTATACTGGATCACACAACGCATGTGTTTTCATATATGATTTGGTATGTAATTTAATTTCTTCTGCTCTAGCTAGCATTATATCCATATTGGCATTTTATTTAGGTACGAGTTACCAAAAAGTATATTTTATAACCAATTTTATGACATCAGTTACCATTATATTAAACGGTAATCCACCCTTTTTATGTCTACCCTTGTTAATTTTTTATTAAGTTCAAAATGTGGATTATTATGTATTTGAACATGAGTGATAATACTAAGGTTTGAGTCTTCATTACCCGTAAATGGCTTGCATAAAAGGAAACAGATCACATGAACACCCTTTCTGATTCAACCTAAAACTCCACTACCTGGCTACTGTTAATAAAATTGTTGCGGAAGAGCGATGTGACGTGATGTATATCCTCTTGGGCACTATGCATGAAAAAACTACATAATCAGGAAATTTTGAAGTTAGATTGAACTGCTGATTGTTTATTTTACAAAGAATAAACACAAAAAAAAGTTCAAGCTAGTTCTCTTTTAATGGTATAATTCACTACAGGTGAGCGGAGCTCAAGTTGCGACACTGAAGCACCATAAATCACCTGTGAGAGATTGTAGTTGGCACCCTTTCAACACTATGCTCGTTAGCTCTTCTTGGGATGGAGATGTGGTGAAATGGGAATTTGCTGGGAGTGGTGATAGACCAGCCTCTTTGACCAAGAGGGCATGGAAAAGACACTTTTACGATGAATACATATGATGTCAGTCGAATCAGTTATGGAATGATCTGGGGGATGCATACCCTGTTGTTAATGAACATGTATAGGACGTTTTGACATAATAAGGCATGACATGAACAGCCACAAGGTCTTGGTACATAAATAACCATGTAAATTGAGATTGGAATTGATTCATTAATACGCTTTACCTGGAACAAATTATTAATATTGTACAATGTGTCATTAATTGGTGCGGTCTTCTTGTGGTGAACCTAGACTCCTGCATGGTGCTTTGGCTGAATCATTACACGTACACTGTACCCCTAATTATGCTGGGTCGCCTTTTATGAAAATCAGGAATAAAGCTAATAATGCTTCTGGTAGTTCGTAGTTAGGACGTTCTCCTTCAGATAGCTGTAAAGCATAGAAAAAACAGTGACAGAATATATATTTGCCCAAACGCCACTGCCAAGATGCCTATATCACTGTGGTTGTGCCGTTGTGGATATCATGAGAATCTTAACTCGGTTCTCATCCTTTGTTGTCTTGTCTTGGTGATTTATCGTATTATTTTCTTTGTCATGATACCTTGGTTCCTTGATTTTGATTGATCTTACAATAATTGTTATAGAAGAGCAGGTTGATTTATTTATGCATGCCTTTTAAAAGTAAAAGTGTTCCAAAAATTATGAGTTTTAACCTTTTAAAGAATGGAGAAATGTCTCATATTATTGGCCTTTGATAGCTTTTTCTCCGAAAGGGCCATACTTCCGAAGGCGCTATGTTAACAAATTGTAAAACTATGGGGGACCCTCTCTCTGCTGTCTAGGTATTGGTAAAGCAAAGATGTTATTCTAAGCCACAAACAAATTATAAGATGATAAAACGTGAGGTTCCACAAAGAAAATGAGTGAAATGTCGAGTAAATTAAGTACACCCAGTACGATGAAGGCAACGATACATAGAGGATTGGGTTGGGGCCTCCAGCAGAAAAAGTCTACATGTTTCATTTTTTTTGGCGACAACGGTCTGATAAAATTTTAACAAATAATTTATTATTTAAAGGCAAATTGCAAAAGATTATTATTTAGTACCATTCCCCAGAAGATTTTCCATGTGAAGATTCCGGAAGGATTGGCTACAAAAAATAGAAGTTGAACTTGATAATAGATTTAATCATATATTAGCAGATATAGAGATGCATTATGCCAAAGTATTTGACGCATGACCTGACCTAGAACATCCAATCTAATAAGGCAACAACCAGAGACAGACAGTTAAATATAATACAAGAAGAGGTTGTGGATGATTGACGGTGTGCCCTCTGCTAAACTAATTCCACCATAGCTAAACTTGGTTCTTTTTTCCTGTTTCCATTCACATTTACTTTTTCTATTATTATTCTTTGACGTTAGCTGCTTCCTGTGCCCTTTTGTAAGTTAAATCCAACCTACCTAATCTCAGTTCTTTGTTTCTTGTTTTTTTCACATTTGCTTTTTACCGTGATGATTCCTTTGTCGCCACACTCCACACAGAGGGCGGAAAAAGAGAAAGAGTGTCAGTCCAGACCCAAGACTCAAAAGGCTTCACAATTGCAATGCAAAAAAGATATCCACAAATGGTTGTCGTCCCTACAACCATTTTCCATTGTAGGGAGCAGCGACTCGTGCCCATGGAAAGCTTAAAAAGCTGAAGAAACGGTAATTGCACCGAATGGCCACTACTCCATTTCCCCCAAAAAGGATAGATACAATCTGAAATTTGTAATCATGTGTCACACAACTCCTCCAAAAATAACCCAAAAAATTGATGGAACAGTAACCAATTGGCACTTATCTCACCAAAGTTTCCATCACCACTATTCTCATCCAATATGTACCAGGTGCCAATGCCATACCACTGTGTAATCATTAGAAGCTTCTATCACGACACTGGCAAGCAGCATTTTATTAAATGAGCATAGAAGAATGAAAAAAAAAAAGTTTCCCAATGGCAAGATACCAGTGATGACAATAAAAAAAAAAAGATAATGAAAATATTAACTCACAGGAGATGACAACATAGAATTTTAACTGATTGAAATAACAATAATGATAAATAATTTTTGCTTTTGTTTATCCTAATGGACCAATCATATTACATCAGTAATATAGATAATAATCATAACATATATGATTTGAGAAGCTCCTGCACCAAAACATCTAAATTATCTAAATCTAATCCAAAAATATTCACAATCTTCGTATTATTCATCCCCTCATAATTATCACAAAATTAAATAATAATGAATAAAAAGGGCAAGAAAAGAAATAAGGAAGAAGGAAAAGGGTAAGTATTTGACTTGATGGGTCGGGGCGGGTCAGGTCGGATCAGGTTTTCAACTGGTTGCACTGCGTAGTAGGCCTGGTTTTCTGCTTGCCAGCCCTCAAGGGGCAGGGCGTCTCTACGGGCGGGACCATGCAATTATACTGCAGACACAGGGAGCTTCTCTCTGGAATCACCGCCGTTGGGCTTATCTCAATCCCTGTCAGATAGTTATGCTGCAAGTAAAGTATCTGAATGCTCGCGTCAAGCAACCGCTCCACGAAGCTAGCCGGTACCCGACCCGTGAACCGGTTGTTGTTGAGGTACAGGTACTGCACGCTTGCCAGCATTGGCGATATCTGACCGGACAACCGGTTGTAACTAAGATCAACGGTCGGAATGGACACCTGATCAACGGGCTGGACTGGACCCGAGAACTGGTTCCTCTCCAGCTGCAGATTCGTGAGAGGGAAGGAAAAGATCCGGTCCGGGATTGGGCCCGTGAACTGGTTGAGACTAAGGTCCAAATAGTTAAGCTGGTCGAGACGGCTCAGGAGGTGGTCCATTGGGCCGGTCAGCTTGTTCCAGGCCAGAGAGAGGTACTGCAGAGAGGGAGGGAGCGAGTTGGGGGGGAGCGAACCGGAAAGAGAGTTATGCTTTAGGTCGAGACGTGTTAAAGTGTGTGACTCGAACCGAGGGAGCGAACCGGAGAGGCGGTTATGACAGAGGATCAAGTTGGTTAGCTCCGGTAGGGATCCCACGGTTGGAGGAATGCGTCCGGTGAGTTGGTTGTAGCTGAGATCGATGGTTCTGAGGCTGCGTAACTCGCCGAGCTTGGTCGAAATTTCGCCGGAGATGAAGTTGCGGTTGACGCCAAAGAACCTGAGGTTCTTCAAACCGGAGAGGGATTCCGGGAGAGGACCGTAGATTCTGCCGGGGACAACGGTGAACTCGGCGAGCGCGGATAGCTTGCCGAGGGCGGGGTCGAGGCGGCCGGTGAGTCCGGGGGAGCCAGCCCTGGGATCGCCGAGGTTGAGGGCGATGACCTTGTCGGAGTCGCAGTAAACCCCGGCGAAGTTGCACGGGTCAGCGGTGAAATCCCAGGAGGAGAAGAAATGGGAACCAGGCATGTCTTCGAGGGCTTTACGAATGGATTGCAGAGCGAGGAAATCAGCAGGGTCTAAAATAGCTTCCACATGTAGAAAAGAAACTAAAAAGAAAAGGAGAAAACCGCAAGCATAGGAGCAGTTGGCCATTGAAGCTCCGACGGAGGAAGTAACAGAAAAAAGGGTTTTATAGAGAAAAGAGGAAGAGATTGTTTTGTGGTTGAATGGAAGTGGAAGTGGATCAACGAAGATGTAATAGTGAAAGGGGTTATGTAAAGAAGGAGATTAGGCTTGCAGGAAAAGCAACTCACACTACACCACTGTATCAGAATGAAGGAATGAATGAATGAATCTTTTTGTGATGGCTTCTCAGAGAAGGCGCAATGGTAATCACTTCTTCTTTTTTCCTTTCTTTCTACTTCCTACTCTTCCTCTTCCAACCAACCAAACCTCCGCTTAATCAATAATAATCATTTTTTATTATTTTTTTCTTTCTTGGGAACAGTTTCCATCAAACGGTTGTCCGATCCTATTTGGCATCCCTGCCTCAGCCTCGGCTCCCACGTCATCTTCCTCCGCACCTTTGCTTCGCCTCTCTTTCTCTCCCTAACCACATGCCAAACCTTTAGCTATAGCAGCTGTCAAAATGATTGGATCGCTTCGACACGGGGAAAATACATCACACGTGTTTCTCCAAGCAAAGGTTATGTGAGAATGGACGCTGCAACTCTTTTCGTTAAATATATTAAAATAACTCCTAATCTTATCACGCAATTCTTTCATAAAATACTAATATTTACTAATTATCTTATCACACCTAATCTCATGCTAAGAAATTAAATAAATATAAAAAAATTAAACAAACACATAAGAATAAATAAACGTCAAATTTAATTAAAGAGAATCACACACTTGTATCTATTAATTTTCTTTAATTTCTTTAAAGAGAAACTAATTGTTTATCTGAAGAGAATTAATTTTACTTTTCAAAATAAGAGGAAAAAAACATTATATTTTTTCCCTATCTCCTTTTTTCTGGTTTGCTTGCTGCCTACTCAATTTTTTTTTACACTAAAATAATTATTAACCAATGTAGAAGTGAGGGAAAAGCCCAAAAAAAAGTGGGTAGGAAGATTGTCAGAAAGTGTGGGGGCTCTTGAGTGAATGACAGCTAAGCTATGAAGTTAGGGTTATTTAATTTCACCCAATTCTTCTTCAAAGCTTCTTCCATACTATTTTATTACTGTGTAGCAAAACAGATCATAACAAATAATAAATGTGTATTCCTTTGTTTTGCTTCCAGCTCTGTTTCATGTTTCATTTCATGTACGCAAAATACGATCCAATACATCAGGAATCAGGAGTTTTATATACTTGATGATGCATCAGTTCCATTATTAATAATTAATACATCTTTTTTTCTCTTTTTTACTTTGTTGTGATATGTGTACAGTGTGGGAATAAACCAAGAAACACTTTTTTACCCTTTTTTTTCTCTCTTGCTCATAAGAAAATAAACACACACTAATATCTCTCTTTTCCCTTGGATAAAAGGAGGTGGTTTGAAGGTGAAGTAAGCGAAGTCAAAGACAATTTTGGTCAAAGATATGCATGCTCCAAAGCTTGTTTCATAATCCACATTCATCTCTGAGCTTTCACCAATTACAGTGTGGAACAACGAATTTATTCCCCCCTTTTATTCTTGAGTACAGAATGTAAGTCAACATAACAGAATCAATTCAGCTACTTCATGTGCTCCCCTGTGTACCAAGGGAAAGTTTGTTTCGTTTTCCTAAAATTCTTCACCTTTTCTTCCATAGCTATATTTTCTATCCTCTGTTCACCCCTTTCATTTGCCAAAACTATCTCAGCTCTATTTGCGTGGATCAAAAGCTATACAGCTGTAAAATCAAGTTACACTTTTTAACCCCCCCAAAAAATTGAAAGTAACCCCAAATAAAGCAATTTGAGGTTGCAGTAGAACTACATATAAGATATGTGATGAATTTTATCAAAAGTTTCAGATTGATGAAAGCGTTTATGATTAATCTTTTCATTAAAAAACAGTGACTAAATTGTATTTTAACTGTAAAATGTAACATCTGACTTAAATCACCACCAGATTAACTATTCTGACTCAGATATATTAATTATTCCAGCAATAATGTTTCTAACAATCACCCAGTGACTGATAGTTGGAGAGTTAGTTTAATAACTATACCCAACTAAAAAAAGAAAGGAATTACTATAGCCCAGCACTCTGAAATCTACGGTTATTAATTATCTTTTCTACTACACGCACTCCTTTACGTAAAGAGCAAGGTTGGTCTCAACCCCACAAGAAAATTTCATGTTCTATAATTTATTGTTCTCTAACCTAATACCTAACTAAGATTTGGTTAAATTGAGAAGGGTATGACCTCTGGTTGAAATGGGTGAAAAAATGGCTTTGGGGAAATCGCGAGTTATCTCAGACAAAAACATGAATGCATGTAACAAAACACAACCTGTCTAGATATTGATATGGTCGATAGATGTGTGTGCACCTCAAACTCAAATCCAGCCAAGCAACATACGGACAAAGTTAGAAAGCATTTTTATTTTGTAATAGAATAATGTCTCTGATGAATTTGGTCCCAATATACATGTATGTATATGTGTGTGTAGGTATCCAATTAAAAACAGTGAGACATAAATTATTTAGCATAGAATATGGTGGGAGGCACTTGAGAGGAAAAAAATCCACATGACCTCCAAATGGTCCTGTTTGAAGTTTCGTACACCAACCACAACAACCAAAAGACCTACTTATTCTGGTACATGTAGTGTCTAATTTAAGGAGTTTGAGGGTGTGCCTTTTGAGAGTTGCGTGGTGATTACTCTACTCTAGTGTGTTCATCTCGTATGCTTATTAATGTAACTTCCTTCTTCTGTCTTTTTCTTCCAGCTTTCTGCTGTCATCCCTCTGCCTTATCTTTTCCACCACATTTTTTAGCTCTAACCCTCTTAATTCCCAATCAACTAACTTTTCCTACTCAACATAGCTAACCAATCTAATATAATATCTAAGTAAATGTAGTTTGATGGTATAACTTAAGTGTTGTTACATTGGATATGTGTTTGGTTTTACTATTGAAACTTTTACTCCAGGTTTCAGAGTGTAAACTAGAGAAGTTATTTAAAATAGTTGTAGTTTGATTCAACCTGTAATACAGCTGTATGTCCAAGATTTAGATTGCATTGTTTCGATACCTAATATAAGGATGAAAACAATTATAGATACGACAATTTATTTAATATTTTCTATAAAGATCAAATTGATGATAGTGAGAGACTTGTCATTTTAAGGCAGGGATTAGTCATCACTTTTGTCCCCTCCCTCAAAATGTCCATCATAATCAAGAATTTCATTTCTATAGGATACTTAAAAAAAGTTAACTATTTACTAAATTTTTGTTTAACTTCTTTCAAATAACTTTCTTGCGAGTAATCAATTTTATGGTCTTTTATTGATTGAATTTAATTTGATCGAAGGTTGTATGCATATAACAAGTATTAGTCAAGTGACACACTTGAGGCTTAACCGTAAACATTTGTAACCAAATGATTAAAACTCTAAGATAAATAAGATTAGAAATGATAAATTGGAAAACAAAAGTAAAGAAAAAAAATAAACTAAAAAATTAAATATACTTCATAACTTTAAATTTCCTTTTTTACCAATCACTTTAATTCTTTTATACTCATTTTTTTATTTATTATATTTCTTCTTGTTCAATGATGTCTTCAGTTCTCTCTTCATATGGTATGTCTTTGAGGTGTAGATTATAGTAGTCACTGACCATTTGTTGTTATTGTTTTACCTTCAATTTTAATCAACTGTGTATTGTGCTATCTCATCAATGGGTGACTTATAAATAATACATGGTGACAAAGACATAACAATCATTAGGTGTGTGCTTCTGTGTTTGTTTATTTCTCTTTACTTGTTCGCTGATTTTGATTTTTTGCACAATAAACTAGTATTAAAAGTTTTAATTTGATCACTTTTTTTTGTATTGCTTAGTGATAAAAAAAAATGTTGTAAGAATATGGGCATCACATCTAAGATTGAGAAACTCAGTAGGAAGAATAACTTTAACTCTGGAAGATCAAAATAAGGGTATTGCTTAAGGAACAAGGATTGTGAGCAACATTTTCTTGTAGTACACTGCCACACATTGGAAATTTAATATCGGAGCAACAAGATGAAATTTTGAATTCAATTATTCTTCTTTATGTGAAAAATGAAGGTTTTTTTATGAAGTTGTTAAAAAATAGACTTTGTTTGGGTTGTGGCTAAAATAGGAGAAACTCTTCATGACAAAATTAATTCCCAACAAGTTTGAAGGCTCTTTGAATTATGTATGAAGGAGGGTACACCACTCGAGGCTTATCTTGATGAGCTTAACTATATTCTGATGGAGCTACGAGATATCAACTTAAAGGTAGATGACAAAGATGCTACAATGATTTTATTACCCTCTCTTATGCCATCCTATGAGAACCTAGTTAGTTCTCCAAGTATAGAAAATTATTGCATTACACTTGAAGATGTTAAGTCTAAGTTTTGTATAAGGGAGCTTCACCACAAAGGCATTGAATAATAATGATGAAGCATCATCCAACATATTGGTAGCTTTCAAGAATGACAATAAAGTCAAGAAGTAGAGAAAGGAATAAGTCCAAAGGATGTGCAACTACAAGTAGCCCATTACAAGAAAAATTGCATAAGAATGGTAAGTAAGAATCAAGTAGCCACCACTACTAATAATGAAACCTCATCTAAAAGTGACTTGGTGTTTTGTGTTGTTTCATAACAACATGCGTTTGATTATTGAGTCCATGACTTAGGTTGATCCTTTCACTTAAGTCCTTATAGGGACTAATTTAACATGTTCAAAAACATTGATATTGAAAATGTGTTGATGTGAATAATGTTGCATCCAAGACAGTAGGTATATGATTTGTTCAAATACATATGCATAATGGCATAGTTTGAACTCTAACCAATGTCCAATATGTTTTTAAGTTGAAGAAAAACCTTATATTCATTAGAATCATGAATAAGAAAAGTTATGCATGCCACACAGAAGGTGTAATGATGTAAATAAAGAAGATGGATGGTTCTATTGTTATGCAAGAAACCAAGGAAACAAATATGTACATTCTTTATAGATTGTTTATAGCATAGTTTGTTGTTATATTCTAGTCTAATACATCCATTAGTTCACTATGGTATATGCATCTTGGCCACATGAGTGAACATGGTTAAAATATCTTGTCCAAACAAGGATCACACCCAGAAGAAACACGTTCAATGTCAAAGGAAATACATCTAGAAGATGATTAAATGAATTTAGGATGGAAAGTGTTAAAGCTATGAGCCTAATTTTGACGTCCATATTATTTTTAAGTTCAATTCTATGCAAACAAATTCAGATAAGTGTTACATAACTTGTGTTCCTTATATGAGTGTGGTTGGAAGCTTGATATATGTTATGGTGTACACAAGATCAAACTTGGCACGAATAATCAGTTTGGTGTATTCGTGGGTAGATATACGAGTAATCAATGGAAGGAACAATGACACGTCGTGAAACATATCTTAAAATACTTTAAAGGAATGAATGACATTAGTTTCATCTTCAATTGTAATGTACCCTTGATTGGTTCTTTGATTCTAATTGTGCTACAAATTTTGACAATAGATAATATGTTATTGGTTACATGTTTATGATTGGAAGGCCTTTAATTTTTTAGAAAGTTACTCTCAAACCTTAAGTAACCTTTTGTACTATGTACTAGATTTTGTAACCTAAGTAATTTTAAAGTTGAACTCATATATATAGAGAGGGAGAGAGAGGGGGGAGAGAGAGATATTACTAATCACTAATCAATAATAATATAAATCAATATACATTTTAATAAACAAATTATTATGATTTACATTTTAAAGTATCTATTTTATTGTAATTTAGAGTGATTAATATTAAATTAAAAAGAAATTTATCATACGACAATTTGTGATTAACAAAGTAAGCTTTTCTGTCCATATTCTTTTTCTCTCACTATATATATATATATATATATATATATATAATAAATGTATAAAAAGATATTTATTATTTGAAATGTAAACATTTTTTGTATAAGCTCTTTCTATGAAGAAAATAAAAACTTTTTGGCTAGTAATTCTTTTGGACTTATAGGTTTTTCTTCCTGTACATTTTGCACCCATCTTTATAGCAAAAAATACTAAAATATTTTGGTGTATAATTAATTTAATTTTCAACCTTAATTCTTCTTTTGCTATTAGTTTAATTTGTCACTGAGCATTGTTGAATGAGAGTCTTTTACTTCCTCTCTAACAAATCTTTCTTCTTTCTCTGAAACCACAGTAGGTGATTATATTTTTTTAAACCTTAATCTGGATTGCTCAATTTATAACATTTTTTTATTATACAGTCTAGAAAAGATAAATGTGTTTGTTTATGTTCCAAATTGATAATTTTGGAACACTTTTCTGAATTGGATAATCTAAAAGGAATATGAAATGTTTCATATTAAGTGTTCTAAAATAGTGCATGATATATATGTTCTGGGAAGGTTGATCCATAAGGTTTCTAGGTCAAGTAATTTGGAACACTAATCTTATTGTTCTAAAATGTTCTATTTGAAAAATGAAAATTCATGTTTGGATTATCCTATTCAGAATGATTTCTTTTTTTATAAATATCTTGACGACTGTTTGTTTTGGAAATTTCAATTATAGAAATAGTTTTTTTTTTATCGATATTACCTTTTGTACCTATTAGATGCTAATCAACTTCAAACCACCACCAAAGCTTGTTGGAATCCTTAGCTTTGTAACAATGGAGTAAAAGAAACACAGACGCAAGCCAGAAAAAGTAAAGAAGGAAGAAACACCATTGAATAAAGAGTAGAATGATCATTTTTAAACTATGGAGATGCAAGTAGCAATTATAGAGGTGCAGGAAGTAAAATCTCTTTACTGAGCAATTGTGTCAGCCTTTTCTTGATTTGGCTATTTTCTGTGTCCATCGGAGGAGAATGGAGTCTTGTCTACGTCACCATCGCTTTACAAGCTGAACCTCCCAAATGAAAGAAAGGCAGTTTCTTCATGTACCCCCACGTTTTTCTTCCTGCACCCCCATAATATTTTGTAGAGACAAAAATAGCCCTATTATTTTTTAAAAACCCCAAAATGCACATAAGACTCACACTACTCTTTCTTCTTCCTTTGTCCACAGACTGCGCACACAAAATACATTGCTCCATCTCTTAATACGGGAAGGTGTTTCTTTTGGTGGTGGTCGGTAGTGTCTCATATTATTGTTTTCGCAGTTTATATCTAGTATTTCAGACAATACAGTTCGGTAATTTCATGGAATCAGGAATCTGCATTGGTTTTTTCACATTTTGGATTTGGAAGTCTATAAATTTTTCGGTTTGGGAATCCATAAATTTTCCAGATCCATCAATCTGTAACAAAAAATAGACTTTCGGATTCAGCAATCCAGAAATCAACAATTTATTAACAATTTACTTATAGAACACCTCCTCGTCCCAAAAAAAACAAGGATTGATGAATCCGTAGCCTTTTTCCAAATAAAAAGTCATTTCAAGATTTTTAAATTGTACAGGAACTAAATGTAGGGGTGCAGGAAGAAGTCCGAAAGAAAAAGGGGTTATCCTTGTTGTTATTATTTATTGTGTCCTTGCCTTTATTTTCACATTTTCTTTCATTATAATATATGTAAACTAACGTATTGTTTTCATTAAATTTTATTTCATATCGTGTTTTAGAAAAAGGGAAAAAATTAACAAGGAATAGGGTAGAAATAACCAAATAAATCCATTCAAGTTTCTTATCGAATTACTTTTCATGTTGTTAATTTAGTATACATAGTACATATTTTCATGATTAGGTGGACTGATGGAATAAAAAAATAAAATAAAATATTTTTTTATTCATTGAGAAATCTACAACTCAATTATTAGTGGCACTTTTATATAATTGTTTGTTAGAGAAAAAAAACATCCTTACACCACATGATTTATGGTTTGTTTAGTTTAGAAGATATTTTTTTTAAACTAAATTTGGAATTGTTTGGCTTTTAAAATTAGAGAATAATTAATTTTGAAATTGGTGAAACTTATTTC
>Ga0123341_1001020_pt1 | contig 19903 bp, 10 predicted proteins | sample Turbeapinknodule_FD_89959 | JGI IMG/M metagenome (GOLD analysis project Ga0123341, IMG submission 89959) | Root nodule microbial communities of legume samples collected from Mexico - Turtle bean Mexico pink nodule | ecosystem: Host-associated > Plants > Roots > Nodule | place: Mexico: Nepantla...
ATAATTATTTAAACATTTAAAACAAATAAAATATTAATAAAATTTAATAAATAAGTATTGTATTTTTTAAAGACTAAAAATATATTTAAATTTGTAAAGGAAAACTTTGTTGCTGGAGAATTGTGTTAACCTCAGTCCTCATTTATAAGGAAAAAAGATATTGAGAGTTAAAATATTTTACAAAAAGTATCATCAAATAAATTAAAAGTAGTTAAAGTTTTTTTTATATATTTAAGAAAAAATAGTGGGATGGGATTTATTTTTGAGAAGGGAAGTAGTATGAATTTATCACCTAATTTAACTTATATATTAAAATGGTGGATAATTTAATTACGATTTTTCTTTTACAGGAATCTAATTATACTTTTGAGTCTCATGGTTGTATGAACTTAAGTAAAAACTTTTCAATTTGAATGCTTATAAAGATTTCTCATAACATCCTATAATTTAAGTAATAATCATATTTTTTCCTTTCAAAAACTAATTTAATTTTATAATACAAAATAATTAAAAATTAAAACAAAGACTTTAATTATGTAAATAACAAATAAAATAGCTAGTTGAACGACGTGTAGTTATCATATTGAGCTATAATCTGTGAACTTATAAGTAGCTTGGTGTTGCATTATGCACCCCCATTAATTTAAATCTGCATTCCCAAGAGGAGGTGAAATGACAAACATATCTGAAAAAATATATTTTGAATTATATATTTCAAAATGTATTTCTAAATCTATCCAAGATGTATTAACACATTTTGGATTTGTGCAATCAATAATATTTTAATACATTACGGATAGGTATGTGTTTCTTGAAAAAAAAACTTATAAATAAAGAAATTGAGTATATATTCATATACCAAAATTTGAAAGTATATAAAAAATAAAATAAATAGTGTGCATAAATAAAGTCAGTATCGTTTGCAAGAATAACATATATACATGTAATTCCTAACATTTAGGTAAACACTTGCATCTTGTACTAACATAATATGAAAATCATAATTTAATCTTCGCATAACAATATGTAAACCATAATACGTCTATAGTTGTATGGAACAACCTTCCTGAAATTTCACTTACACCAGTTTTCATCATATAATGGTAAGTAGTTGGAATACGAATATAAACACACTAAAACAAAGTTAGAAAATACATAAACAAATTGTGAATCATGCACATGTCCTATACATATGAGTCTGTGCATATTGACATTTGTGGGAGGCTTTCTTTGTAATGGAAATATGGTGATATTTTGTTTCAACGATAATCACACTAAAGTAACATTATATATACTAGCAATCATAGACCCCATATCGAACATAATCATCCATTTATCTATGTTAGCCTGTTAAGACTACAATGTTAGTTAGATAATCATCATTGTAGCGTGGAAGTTGGAAAAAAATGTGTTTGGTGTGTCATAACTTATCATTGACATCACATTCACAAGTAATCTTTTAGTTGGTCTACCAATTCATAGCTACCCAACAATGTAGCATATTCATATCACCATTGTCAATTTCTTTAAACAACTCCATTTTGACAAGTGGTCACGAATCTTCCTCATTCCCAACAGTGCATTTATAAATCGATAATCATAATGCCCATAAGCCTTGACATCATGTATGTGAAGGTGAGTAGTGAGATTAAATTGATCCAACATGTATTGCTTTAATCTACAAGGGGACCATCACTTTTCCCCTCTTATTACTTGACTTCCATGTAAAAGAACTATCATTTATTAAATGAATAATATCAACTAGGTCAAAATATGAGGGATCACACTTTGTAGATCTCACCAATTTATTTGATTGACATTTTTGGATCCCTTAATTTTCACCTTATCCATTGGTGACACATTGATGTCATGTGTGTGCACATACTCATGCATTTCAAATTACATGTTTTGGAATACAATCTGTATTACCAAAATGTATTTTGAAACGTAGAATCTGAAACATATTTGTTTTTTGGATTTTACATTTTATAATACATATTTTATATTTTAAATTCTATGTTCTAAAATATAAAAATACTAACTTATAACATTCTGTACAATCCAAAGGTCACCAAATTATACATTCTAAAACTCAACTTGCAAAATAAAAATTACAAACTCACAAAAATCATCCCGTAATTCAACCGATACCACCGATCGACACCACAAGCACACCAACCACTCTCTCCAACCAGCGTGAGCCACACATGCAGTACCAATGCTCCAAACCTGAAAAAATGCTACAAAGGAGCACAATGTCACCAACATCTCAACATTTATTTTCAAGTTGTTTTCAAAAGGGTAAAGTGGTCATTTAAAATTATATGGGATGCAAGATTAAAATATGAGGTGCAGAATGCAAACCCCTAAGTAGCATGTTGCGCGTGGGCCCATATTTCGGCACAGTCTGTAGATCACCAACCCAAATGCGACGGTCATGCCAGAATTGAAAAAGTGGGTGATGTTTGTATTATGGGAGAATTTAGAAATTATTCTAAAAAAATAAATACTATATTTTGAAAAAAAGTATACCTTCAATTTATATAAAATAAAATAATGAGGTTTAAATTAAATTTTAAATTCTGTATTTTATAAAAATAAAGAAATAATTTAAAAATATAAAATACTCTCAATCTACTAATTCCATTATATGGATCACTTCATTAACCATTCAAAAATTTTAATTATTTATTTTTAAGAATATACTGTTTATTTACGGTTCACATTCCAGTTTAAATATTTCTAGCTACTATTTAAGGAAATAAGTTTATAAAAGTAATTCACCTTCAATAAAGCATTTGAAATTTAAAAAGCATTTCATTGTATATGATGTTTTTCTATTTAAAGCTTTTAATAAATTGAAAATATTTATACAATTTTTATTTTTAATTTTTAATTTCTGTCACAAGAAATGCATGTATCTAAATTCATTAAAAATTAATTGAAAAGGTAAAGATACAGATGACATAAGTGTTGTTTTTAAACTTTAAAACTAAATTAACTAAAAACAAAAATCTTTAAAAGAAAACACAACACTTAATAAAGGAGGATAGAACATATAATAGTACAAGATGAAGACAAAATATTAGTATAAATGAGAAAAAGATAACCAATATTGCATAAAACTTTGAAAATATCTCTAAAGGAAAACAAAAAATCTAAACTTTTTTTTTTAAAAAAAAGGGCAGTATTCTTCTTCAAACGTCCTCTTGTAAGACAAAAAAAATATATTATAATAATATAACCAAATATCAGACATTAATTAAAGTTAGAGTATTTTAGAAAAATATCATCACGTAAAATAAAAGTAGCCAATTTTTTTTTTTGAAAAAGTGAGTTTTTTTTTTTATAAAAATGAATTATATATTACTATTCATAAGTATTATAACAATCAGCGAAATTTATTACGTTGTTTACCTTCTTTTTTCTTTCTCTTCAACTTGGAGGATCGGATGAAAGTTTTGTCCCTTCCCTCAATGCAAACTTAATATTCGAGTCAAATGAGCTGAAAAACTATACTATTTTGGACTTGTTAAATTGCTCCATCACTGCATAATGAAATAGGTTGTTTCTTCTCCACCTTCATTTTTTATGCATAAATCAAGTGAAAATACCATTTTATCTTTAAAAAATACATTTTAAATCCTACAATTTAAAAAAAATTAAAAAGTATTTTTTATTTATTTACACTTTCTGGATTGTAGAATTCGAAATTTTTTGAATTCTCATTATGAATTACAAAATCTCTGAAAAATATTTTTTGAATCCAGAAATACTTTACCGATCTTATAATCTAAAATACGTTATTTCGTAATTTGAAATATATTTTTTTAAGAAACTAATTTTAAATTATAAAATCTGAAAGGTATTCTCAATCCATAAATAATTTCTGCACTGTATAATCTATAATTTTTCTGAATTACTCAGTACAAAATAAAAAAAAACCATCAATAAAATAGAAGACATCAATAAAATCAAAGGTATTTTAATGTAGTAGGTATTTTAATGTAGTGGTTCTAAAAGAAACATCCCTGAAATAACGTCTGGTATGGTTCGCCCATGTTGGACACATTCTTGGGATGCAGGATAGACCCGTTGTACATACTGTACTATAATAGATCCTACATTTTATGCATCACTCAGTTTTCCTTACTTTCCAGGCCTTGGAGATTCTAATCACAAACATTGTAGCAACCACAAGGTTGCATGATTCAGTGAGCGATCTGCCTCATAAAAAGCTGCATTATTCTTATCGCTCACAATTTCATCTAAAATTCACACCAAAACTAAATACATCATGTAGGTAGAGAAAAGACCATGCTTTACATATTCAAGTCACATCCAAAAACTAGAAATTTCTTCCGGAAGACTATGGAATTAAAATACATCTCAAAAGGTTGTTGTTGTTGTCAAGTATTTAGGAAAGAACTTGTAAAAGATTGTTTGAGATGTTTTAGTGTGGCTACATGAATGTAGGAAATGCATAACTATAGAAATTATATCAGATATTTTTGTAAGAGTGTAATTGTACTCTAGTATAACTGAAACTTTTGCCTACAAGAGGGTGACTACTCACAAGGGTGTGAGAGATACTCTCATAAATTTAGTCAAAATTTTGTTGACAGAAGTTTGACTGCTCACAAAGGTGTGAGACACACTTGTATAAAGAATAGATTACAAGACCACTAAGATATATGAGCCTCAGCTTACATGAGACATGCTATGCATTAAAAATTCATCCACAAAAGTTGTGAATTCTATAAGAATTTAGGAGGTATGCTAGCATAAAAAATGCAACAATTGTTAAATGCAACAACTTCATAGCGATTTTGAGCATTGTTACTGCTGTGGTAGCATTGTTACTCCTATGGTACTTTTTGTGATACATTACATGGGATGAAAACACTAGAACACATTATTTTGGTTATCATGAACTTCTGATGGCAATAAATGACTAGTGTTCTCAGGGCTTCAACATACTTCTTTGCAGTTTTGACATTCGACTGAGCTTTGTTTAGAATCTTAATATTGATTGCATTGTTGATTGTGTTGAACTTGGGAATGTTTAGACAATGATCTTGATATTAATCTGCACGTTCCAATTCTTCTCGGTTAAGCTATCACAATGCTCAATATCCATGCCAAAAAGGTGAGAGATGACATTATGACAGTACATTGTTCATTATACTTTTAGAAATTGTAAGTAATGCCAGCTTTATTTAATTATGATTTTGATGAAGATGAGATGACTATCTTTTTGCTGCAGTATAGGTGACAATATTTTGCTACATAATCTCTGTAAATCCCACTTCCTCTGTTAAAAGAAATGAAATAGAAAAACACTAAAACATTTTTTTGACATTTTTGTCATTCAAGTGACACTGCAACTTACTTTTCCATGAATCTCTTCCATTGCTAGTAAAAATAAAAGATGAAGGAAATATGTTATACTATTTGGATGGATATAATATTATAAAAAATAGTAAAATTTATTTTTATCTTATTTTTTACCTTCATTTTTATTTTCCTCCAATTTGGAAGAAATGGGATGGAGTGAAGGTTTGTTCCTCAATACAAACTTAAATTTTGAGTTAAATTAAATGTATTGATGTTTAGGAGTTGATAACATTGTTCCTTCACCATTGCACGCTGAAAGAAAGTCTGATATGATTGGCCTATCTTGATAATTTTTCTAGGATGCAAACAAGACATGATGAAGATAGGGTTGAACTTGGAATTTTAGCTTTAGATTCTTGCACATCATTAAATTCTTGACCTCCTCCTATTCATTTCAGAATAGGCTTTAGGAAATATATTTTGCATTCCGAAATAATCGTTCCAGAAAGAACTGGAAGTGAAAATTTATAGGTGAAAAACCCTTCCATACTTTCTGGGTTAGAGATTCTAATCATAAACATTGTAGCAACCACAAGGTTGCATGGTTCAGTGGACCATCCAGATCGTAATAGGCTCCATTATTCCTACTGCTCACAATTTCTTCTCATAAAGTGACACCAACACTAAATACATCAGATTTGTAGAGAAACAAGGATGTACTCTACATATTCAAGTAACATCTAGAAACTATAAACTAATTTTGGAAGACAATGGAACTCTTCTTTCTGGCAGCAACCAACCGTCATCTTGAAAACATAGTAGAATACTGCAAGGACTAAGGAATAAAATCACTAGTGAAGAAGATGTTGCATCTTTTATTATTGATGTTTGTGAAGAGCTACTAGTGCAGGTAGTAGGCCGCCGTTGTCAATTGAAGCAAATGATGTAAGAGCTGTGGCTTTGCTCTTTCTTTCCGGGGCCAGTTGATAGCAGATACTGTGGTCTGGTATGCATTTCTTGACATCATTAAATCACCTTTTCAGTTCCTCAATGGGTTTGTTAGGGTGTTTTCATTGCTCATTAGAATACCTGTTAGAAAGTTGCTAAAATAATTCTCAAATTGGTAATTTGTTTAATTTCATATTAAAGCTTCGGGACTTTCATGTTTCTTGACATGAATTCTTCTTCCAGTTTGCTCATACCTTTGATGTACATTTTGTTTCTACATCAAATTTTTATTTATCTCCAAACACCACAGGTGTTGCATTTGAGGCTGAAAGAGTATTGCTGACTGCAAAAGACAAGTTCGATGTTATGTTGTTAAAGGACAATGTTTATGCGCTACATGTAGTGCTGCTTGTTTGACATGGCTTTGTGAGTGAAAAAAAAACCCTTGGTTTGGCACATATACTAAAATGCATTAGCTGACAACCTGATAAGATTTATTAGTTGAACCATAAACATTTAACGCACCTCTGTGTTGAACTAATCCAGTCCTTAACTTCTTCAAAGACTATTATTGACTGCAACTTCATGTCCAAATCACATTCTGCACGGCAGACTACATCTCTATATTAGATATTTTATTTTCTTACACAATTTAACCTGAAATAATGTGTAAACAAAAAGCAACCCCCTTCTGCAAGAAAACAAGTTTACTGGTACATCATTAACCTGGCAAAAACCAACCCCCTTCTGCAAACTATAACAAAAACGAAACATGAAAAATTATAATAAACTTAAAGTTATAATTTTAAGATAGAGAAGAAAGCCACTTTAATAGCAAATAAAGTTTAAAGTCCATCAGCATCTGCAAACGGATCACCGCCAAGCCACACAAAAAAAAGTGGACACGTTTCCCCATTTTTGTAGGTCAAGATTTATTACAGAACTATTGTCTAGCTCTTTATATTCTATTATTGGGAAGGCAATTCAATCAGCAGAAAAATGATGAATATGTGGAAGCTCTCGGAACGCAAAATACTCTTGATCAAGTCACTTGCTTAATCATCATCCTTCACATTCTAAAGGAACAAAATAAATGCAGCACTATCCATCTCAAAATCTCATAAAAGTCACCCATAACCTTTTCCCAGACAGTTCAAACAACGTTGAACCCTGCAAAATTAAGAGGAAACATTACAAAACTACTGCGTAGTCCAAAAAATCATAATGCTTGATGAATGATGTTAACTCAAAACAAATTTCTAAGAAGGTAATCTCCTTATAATTCCACTTTAAGGCAACCCCAATAATCAAATTATCTTCTTTGTCTTACATTTTCTCGGCAACCTACCCCATACTCGAAATTCCCATCGAATATCGAACTAGGCATAACATGAAGCGGAACAAAACAAAACCAAACCTGTTTCCTTCGCAAGTAGGACAAACGCAGGGGTTAATTGCAATAGGGTCGAACATGGGTGACCAAGCTATGGCGGCATTCCCATTGCACAGTTTGCATATATAAAACCCCTTCCCCCTACAAGCCATACACGGCAACGCAACTTTTTCCTACATACAAACCCACAAAACATGTTCCATTACATCAATTTGCCAAACAGAATAGGATAAACCCATAAAGTTCAATAATCCTTACTCGTTTCTTCTCGGACGCAAATCGGAGCAATTTAATGGTAACAGTAGAAGTCAAGTTAAGAGTGACGACTCCACCAAAGATAACTGCAGCCATCCTAACCAATGGCATCAGTGGCCTTGGATTCATGTCTTGTCTTCCAATATCTATACTTATTCCTTTTCTCACCCAATTTCTCAAACAACTGATCCGCACTGCAACACACAAGTCACGAAGTACTGAAAATAGACACTGTTTATGGGAAATAGATAATAATTGTCAATACAAAACGACTGCGTTTCAAGCCGGAGTTTTTTTTTTTTTTTACTTTTTTCTAAAACACGTGACGACATGTCGTTTTGATGTTTTCCACATCATCCACTGTCGCTGGAGCAGAGTAGCACTGCACGTACTCTTCAGCGGTGAAATTGAAGAAGAACGCTTCTTCGATGAAATAATGAAATTCGTAATTGCGAAGAATCCCGTTAATCTTATCAACTCTCATGGTTCACTTGTTCTCTTTGGCGTTCCTTCCGTTGAGCGCACTTTTCTTCGCAGTTCGAGCGCCAAATGGACGTGCGGCTCCAAGCCCCTCATGTTTTCGTTTTCTTCCTTGAGAGCTGGATGCGCTTCTTCTTCTTCTTCCTCGAATATGTACGGAGGTTGGGACGATCTCGGCAGTTCAGACGCGCCCGGTGAGTCCCACGCCTTGCGCAATCTTCTCGTTTCTATTGGAATCGATGATAGGAAGAACGTTTTCGTGTTCCTCTTGGGCCTCGTTTGCGCGATGGCGATTTCTAGGGTTAAGGTTTCTTCTATTGTCGTTCTTCCTGCTTCCGCGTTGATTTTCGCCGTCGGTTTCACAGTAGGGTTTTTCCGGAACGGAGCGTTCGGTGAGGTGAGGGCGAGTGGGAGTAAGAGGAAGGAGAAGGAGGATAATTCGAATTCGAAGCTGTCTTCAGAAAAATTGCGAAGTTTGGTGGAATTTTTTGACGAGCTTGATCTTGTGGTCAATAACTTGAAGAGTGATGTGCAAAGTGCTATTAGGAATAATAAGGTCCGAGTGGATGATTTTTATGGTTATGTTGTAATCACAGATAAGATTAAAATTTCGCTTAAGAATGCTAGGAATGTTGTTAGGGCTTTGATTGGCAATGAGGAAAACCCTGGTGGTGTTTTGGTTGAGAACCATAAGAGTGGTAGAAGAAAGAAACAAGTTGGAGAAGGTGGGTACCAGATGCTGCAGTCTTTTAGCAGTTTGTTTGGGGAAAATTTGCTTAGCTCCAATTCGACCAAAGTCAGGGAAAATGTCAAGCAAGAGGCAGTGGATAGCATATTGGATCAAACTAGAGGAAACGGTACAGTGCCTGTTGTTGAAGACAGGGCTTTGAATTTTGTTGATGAACATAAGGGAAATCGTGAGTTGGATTTAGATCCTACTCAAGGCTCGTCTACTAACTCTGTTTTGGATATGAACAAAAATGGAAGAATAAGAACTACTCCCGAGGGAGACAATTTTGGCTTAGGGGACATACGGAGAAGCAAAAATAAATTCTTTGACGATAAAGAGCATAGTTACCGGAATAAAGGATCGAGGTTCACAAATAATCGTAGCTTCTCTTTCAAGATGGATTCCAGCAGCGTAACAGACATGTGGGAATCCCATGACAATCTGCTTGACTCTGAGAGCTTTAAAGTCAGAACGAAACGCATGGAAAGTGAGTCCTCTTTTACGCATGAGCAGCTTCTCAACCAAGGTCACAATACCTTCAGGTCTTCTCATGAGTTGAGGGAGGGTGGTTCTGACAGGTCTCAATATAAAGATGATACAGTGAATTACAATGATCATCGCCACCTTGCAGATGATTTGTCTGCGCATGAGAATGAATTCAATACCGCTTCATCTGCAAAGATTTCAGATGATATGATTTTCGATAGGTATCTTGATGAAGCATCGGACCTTTTAAAACAAGCAAAAGAGTTTATAAAAGTTAGGCAGGATGAAGAGCAAGCTGAAATCATGTTATACAGGTCCTCAGACATACTATCCAAAGCTGTGAACTTGAAGCCCATGAGTTTGTTGGCTGTAGGCCAGTTAGGAAACACTTACCTTCTTCATGGAGAATTAAAGTTGAAGATTTGTCGTGAATTGAGAACTCTTCTTTCTGGCAGCATCCACCCATCATCTGAAAAACATAGTAGAATATTGAAGGGACTGAGGAATAAAATCACTAGCGAAGAAGATGTTGCATCATTTCTTATTGATGTTTGTGAAGAGTGTGAAGAGCTACTGGTGCAGGCAGGCAGAAAGTATAGGCTGGCGTTGTCAATTGATGCAAATGATGTGAGAGCCCTCTATAATTGGGGTCTTGCTCTTTCTTTCCGAGGCCAATTGATAGCAGATATTGGTCCGGTATGCATTATTCTTGACATCATTAAATTACCTTTTCAGTTCCTCCATTTGTTAGGGTGTTTTATTGCTCATTATAATACATGTTAGAATGCTGCTAAATTGATTCTCAAATTGGTAATTTGTTTAACTTAATATTAAAGCTTTTGTGATTTTAATGTTTCCTTGACATGAATTCTTCTTCCAGTTTGATAATGCATTCCTTTGCTGTACGTTCTGTTTCCACATCAAATTTTAATTTGTCTTCAAACATCACAGGGTGCTGCATTTGAGGCTGAAAGAGTATTCCTGGCTGCAATTGACAAGTTCGATGCTATGCTGTTAAAAGGCAATGTTTATGCGCCAGATGGTATTGTGTCTATAAATTTCTGAATTTACCATTTTGATTTTCACATACAGGTGCAATTAAGAATACTATGTTCACAGATTCTTCATAAATTATATAGCCTCCTGTGGACTGTTAAGGTCAAAAACATGTATCTAGCTCAAAACTAATTTCATAAAAAATCTTTGTTGGAAAAACTGCATTAAGAATAGGAAATTATATTTTTGTGACATGCACTACAGCCTTAGATACGCCCACAGTTTTACACAAACACCACGGTAATGGCTTGCTATGTTTGATGACATTGTGATCATGGAAATTTTTAAACTAGAAAAAGTTATCTCCGGGATACCAACACTTCTCCTGCATTGATCTCATCATTTTTTGCCTTTCATTTATCCTTTTTTAAGTGTTTCCAAGGTCCTCTTGTTATTGAAAAGAAAGTCCTGTTGTAATCTGTTGAATTGCAGCTCTGTTTAGATGGGGTGTCGCATTGCAGCAGCGATCTCGGTTAAGACCAGGAAGCAGTAAAGAGAAGGTGAAGTTACTGCAGCAGGCTAAAAGGCTATATGAAGATGCCCTTCATATGGACACCAATAACATGCAAGTGAAAGATGCCTTATCCTCGTGTGTCACTGAGCTTAATTATCGACAGTTCTAGCCAATTCAAAAAAGAGTTGCCCAGAAGAATAATTTTGGTTTCAATCCTTGTTTCCAATTATTTTATATCTGTCTGACAGGTATATTTGCACCACCAGAAACAGGTATATTTGCATAAGTGTCATTGAACACAAATGCTATGGTTCCAGGGTCGTTGTCGCCTCTGTATTGACTCTCCCTAGAATCAGATAGACAGCACGTATAATAACAGTTATAATAAGGATAAAATGTAATCATTTTATTTATGCACAGTCTTGGACACAGGGTTCACTACTTGTTGTAATACACTTGTTTTTTATTATCATTCCTCTGAAAGAAGGGAGTGAAAAGAAATAAAGGAGATGGAAAGAGAGAAGTAAACAAATGGTTTAAAAACCTGTGATGATTTTTAGATTATTTAATTAAAAAAAAAGGAAAATAAATATGTATCTAAAACATAATTATCCAAAATAAGAAATTAGGCGTAAGTAGGGTATTTTTGTAAATGAAAAAGCAAACTGTATTGCTATTATGATATGAATTAAGACGTGTGTGTATATATATATATCAATTAGTTTGCTAGAGTAAATTTAAGTGTTCGAATGCTTTTTAGTTGTTTGTTATATAAAATTGATTATTAGTATCTTAAAATGGACTGTGTGCATAGGACATCAAATAGTAAAAGATATTCAGTAGTATATTTAAGTTTTTGGCGTTTCACTTAATTACTATTTTTTAAGAATGGTTCTTCTTTTCATTTGTATTGGGTCATACTTCTTCTTTTTCATCTCTTATAAAAAAAAATTCCTTTGCATTTTTTGTAAAATATGGATGAATTTCAAACGAGATAACACAAGAAAAAAAGAAAAGTTCAATATCATAGAATTACTCAAATCTTTATACAAACAAGTAATATTAAGATCTCTCTTGTTAATAATAAACACGGTAAAATCGATAAAGAGATTTCTTTCAATATATTGGTAACTGTTATTACCACTCAATTTGACTAGAAGAGAGCCGATGTAAGTAATCTTAATGAATCAAATGTACACAACTTTATTCTTATTCATTTTTATATTTTTTAATACATTTCTTAGTTATTCTCAAACGAAATTGAGACCAAAAGAACTATATAAGTTTCTCCTCCAATTGTTTGGTCACTTGGTCAGTTTGCACTTTTGTTCCTCTCCAAGCAAACTCCTTCCTATTCTATGCTCACTCTACCCCTCAACCTTTACGTAATTCAGACTCAGATGGTACTTGCAGAAGACATTCTGACGCTCAAATCAGATTTAGTATTCGACACTTGCTATTTTGAGTATTGTATAATGACGTACTTGACTCTTGGATTTTGTGCCTATTTATATGATTCTATTGAACCTTTCTTATTGGATCAAGTTAGAGAGTTGGGTCATGTTTAGAAGTGTATTACCTAGTTCTTGATTGTTGATTAATCTCACTAATTCTGCTTAAGCGTAATTATTGGTTGTGGTATCGGTCGACGTAATGACTGGGTCCGAGACATGGTTCTGGTCGTGCAGACCCTACCAATACATAATTTTTCAGGCGACAAACAGAACTTGGTTAAGAGAATTTCAATACTTTCCACACATTAAATTGCTGCTAAACAATTATAATTTTTTTTGAATGAATACTTATTTATTTAGTTTGTCTAATATAATAAGAATGAAGATTGTAAAATAAATTAATTTCTATATTGAAGAATTTTCAATTTTGACCATATCTTATATAATTTAAGAATAGTCATAATATCATCCAAATTGATTTTTTTAAATGATATTTTGTAGAACTTGTAATCAATCTGAGACGAAAACTTACAATGATTAATCATGTGTATAAAACAGTATAATTTAAGAATACTTACATTAATCTTTTATAAAATCAATAAAATGATGAAAAAATTATTTATGAATTATTGGTTTATTTAAAGTTTAATCACTGTATCAGATTTTAAAAAAAAATTAAAATTGTTACTCTGACAGTGATTTTTTTTAGCAATCTCTAATCGTACGAATTGGATCAAGTATTATTTTTAGGGTTTGCACAACAAATTTGAGATCTAAAATGTTATTTTTAAATGTGAAAGACTGATTTTCTAAAATCAAAAACTAGATTCAGATGAAATTAAAAGAAATAAAACTTAAAAGTATAATTAAGAAAAATAAAAAATAAGTATTATAGGAATAATATTTTAGCACAACATTTTTTTTATAAATTTGGATGTCTGCAAAATATATTTTATATAACTGCAACGTTGGTTCCCCCTCTCGCTACAAGACCCAGCTCTGCAAACGGAATCAGTTGCCGCCCAAGAGAGTGTGCTTTTTCACTCATTAATTCTTCGTTGTCCCATCCGTCATCCCTTCACTCATCTACAGCATGAAACGGTGTAGATTTGTGCTTCTGTTGTTTCGTTTTCGATAATTGTCGCCGTTGATTTTGGATTCTGGATTGTTTCTTATTAGGGATTGTGGTTCTTTTGTTTGGGATTTTGCTTCTTTTGTGTTTTCGATTTTAAATTATACTTATTTTCCATTTCGTGTTTGAGCAGACTCCGTTGAAGGAGTGGTGGCGTGGCATTCGGTATCTTATAACTAGAGGACCTGAATCTCATCAACTACCTCCTACAATCTCAAACATTCCGTTTAGTCGCAACTTTTTTTCGGGTAACTATAAGCCCTATTTTTTTCATACCTGATCAATTTCCTTGGGTCTCATTTCCCCTAGCTCTAATCTTTTTCACTCAGATACCGATTAGTTTTACTTTGATGTTCAACTGTGTTTAATTTGTATATTCTACACTTGAGTTCTTTCATCTGCTCGCTGTGTACTTCTTTTAAGTAGTTCTTGTGTGCATTTTTATTTGTTATGATCTTGTCCTAGCACAGCTGTACAGGAAGTGTTTTTCCTGAGTTGGATCGTTTTATTGTTACTTATCCATATATGCACGCATTATTATGCTCGTCTTGTGGTTTACTTTATTTATGGTTAAACTAACTATGAGTCTGTGTGTATAGACTTTCTCATAAGCATTTATATGGGAGAAAAAAAAGAAGGAAAAAAAGAACTTCCTATATAAACTAAAATAATTTGTGTACAAGTTAAAAATAAAAAAGTTTAGAGAAATTACATAAGAGAGTGTTTACAAATTATCTTATGCATAAACTAATTTTAACTTATCGGAGAAACTAATTTCAATTTTTTTCTTTTTTTTTCTCTGCTATAGGTGCCTATGGACAAACTCTTCTAAACAGGTCATGTGTATTACTTCAACAAGGAATTAATCGTCTTGTTGGTTACTGTCTGCCGTGTATCATGGAAGAGTAATATGTAATTCATGCCGACTTCTGCTTTGACTGAGTAATTTTTTACTATTGAGGCCACACTTTCATGCTACGGCACAAACAGTTATAGGATTTGGTGGAGTTCTCTGAGAACATGGACTTGCAAATCTCCCTGGATAAGCTACCAATCAAGCGATTGGATTCCATTGAAGAAAATGGGATGGAACGATTCCCACCGTATGTTTTCCTCTTGTTTCTCACTCATTTTAAAAAGAAAAACTATTTGCTAATGATGATGGCCTTTCAAAAGTATTTACAGGAACAAGAACATTGGACCCTAATTTTTGTTTGCTTTCTTCTCTGTAATTTTCTCTTAATATCTGCTTGTCTATTTGTGTTATTGCAGAGATGTGGACTATGATGAGAAGCGGCTCTCCCTAATCAGGCGAATTGACTTTGCTTGGGCCATTGAGAAGGACGAGGAGAAGAAGAAGCAGAAGAAGAGCTCCAAGGAGACCTCAACACCATGGCAATGGCAGAGCATGGTAGAGAATTTGCAATTGGCACATCAGGAGCTCTCTGTCATCATAGATCTCATCAATACTGTGAGTTGTGCTTGTTGCCTTTTGCATTGAACAACTCATATTTATGTTTTTGTCTATTTTTTTAGGAACCCTTATGATAAGTTTAATCTTCTCCCTGGGCATCTGTTTGAAACAATGTAGTAAGCTTGAGGGTATTTGGTTTTTGACACTGGTGACAGATTGCTTTCAATGGAACTTTCGTTAGAAGAAAATGCTTGTTTGTGGCTTATAGGAAAGTATGTTGGTTTCATTCTTAAAGGAATGGAATAAAGTGTTAGAGAACTTCTATAATTTCAACTGACATTGCCAGAGGAACTAATAATCATTGCTTCATCACGCGGCATCATCCTTATTTGGTCTTAATGGAATCTCTATTTTATAACCAAGTTTTGTGAATTTTGGGTGGCACGTTTGTTTTGAATATTGATTAGGATTTGATTTTGGGTTTTTTTGGCACTGTTTTTAGTGACTGTGTAAGTTATGAAGAGGCTTACAATACAAATATGCTTTGTTCAAATTATTGTGCTTAGGTGGAAGCAAATGATGCAGTAACAGTGGCTAGCATGACAAGACCAAAACTACAACCAAATGAAGCTTTGTCTGACCTGGCTGTATCTGCAGCATCCAAGCTACAATGTTACCGTGTAAATATTCTTCTATCTTCTTTTTCTTGAAAGAAGAACTCTACTTTTTGTAATGTTTATTTTTGTTTATAATAGTAAGTCAAGATCAGTTCCCTTTGTTAGTGTAGCAAGTTTATTTGCTTAAATAAAAAGAATACAACTCAACTCGTGGCAAGTTTTTGGTCTCTTAAAACTTGTCTATGCGGCAATTGGTTAGCTTTTACTGTGGTAATTTGTAATGAAATATTTGAACAAGCTCTCTATCATCTACAGCAAGTTGGAAAATACTTCAAGCAATCTGCCAAGGCTTTTGAACAACAGGTTGCTCGGGAAGCTAGGTTTTATGGTGCCCTTATCAGGTGAATTCCAATTTTTTCACTTTAATATTCACTTATCTGGGTCGATGCTTGCAAGTATTTGAGGACATGTTTAGACAGCAAATAACCATGTTTTGTTTCTTCACAAGCTGGCACTTGCCTTCATCCATTTCACCAATAATTAAAGAAACTCGCCTTTGAATAATGCTTGTTTACTTAGCTTACATCACACCTATCACATGTCCTAACAAATGGACAGGTTGCAGCAAAATTGGAAGGTTAAACGGCAACGTCAGGCGGCTATTGTGCCAGGGAATGAAGGCTTCACCTTTGATCTCTTTGATAACTCATATGATCAAGCTTCTATTATTCGGTCATTGTCTATGTCCACTGTTCGAGTCAATCATGATGCCGCTGGAATGCTGGCAATAAATATGTCTCCTGATTTATGTCGTTCTCTCCAATTTGGTTTTGTTGGTGCACAATCAGATGATATACCGAGGAATTCCAAAGGAAACAAATCTTACTTCTCAGTTGAGCATAGTTTGGGTGAAACTGGCAAAGAGTCCTTAACTGATGAAGAGTGTGTTAAGAAAACACATGCACTCCTTCGTGAAGTACATGAAGCAATTTTCAATGAGCATGTAACTAATTCTTTCATTATGTTGCTTTGGTGTATCTAGTTTGTCCTTTATTCTTATTTTGACCATTTCCTGTTGGTGGTTTGTTGCTTTGGACTCTTATTCTTTCAGGTGTTTGATTTGGTGAATCGAGAAGCATTTACCACAGTTACAGGTGTTAGTGTGACTGGAATACGGGAAAACTATTTAGAATTAAGCTTAGGTCGAGGAACCTCTGTGTACTTATCACTTGTGTCCAATGGTCAAGATCATTCCACTGTTGAAAATGAACTTACCAATAATGCAGAAAATGCAATGTTACCTCCAGAATCGTCTGATGAAATGATGCTCGAAGCCAAGCAGAATGCCCCTAAGAAAGGGCTGTTTTCTAATTCCATCTGTTATGAGATTTACATTCAGCAGATTTTTCATGAGCATATATTCGGAAAAGGTGGCGAAAAACCAATTTCCTCTGGAAATCGGTTGTCTGGGGTTCAGGCAAAGGAGACAAAGGATGGTGGATCCAATCTTCTTGGTCATTTCTTTATGTCTTTGTCGCACAGGATCTTTTCAACAAAGGTTCTTGCGGAGCTGGAAAACGTGGTATTACTCTTTTCAAAATTAAATTTAGCTGGTTGAAAAATAGACATTTTGTTAAGTCTTTGATACCTGCAGGTATCCAAGGTCCCATATCTACAGCTAATTTCTAATCCCACATGGCATTCTCGGGCTTCATCGTGGACTCTGTACATGGAGGTTCCTCAGTCTATCCTTCGTGGTAGCCAAATTAAAACATCAGATTATTTTGAGAAAAATGCTGTCAAGCGTCAGTTTTGGATTAAGGCGGTGGTAAATGACAATTGTATCAATGTTAAAGCGGAAGGTTCTCCAAATGTCGCAGGCCTGTTCAAGGGAAAAATAGAGGAAACGCACTCAATAAACAAATATAACTGCAACTTAGCTGATCTTCCTGTGATTATTCTGCAGCAGGTAAATTGATGCCGTTGCAATGACTTTTAAATGGATGTACGTAGCTAACTCACAAGGGAGTCATACATGTAATAATAAAAGTTGCTTATTTCTGCTATTGAAATTATGCAGGTTGCGAGCCAAATTATTAACTGGTTATATCAGGAAGCTCTCATGGTTGGGATAAAAGCAAATCGGGATTTCTTATGCTTATCTTTTGAGCTGGAGCAGGGTGAAACACTTGGCCTGGTTGCAAGTGTTGACCCAGAAGATAGTGAAGGGTGTATATCTTGGTGGTTGGTCATGGAGGACAGTTTTGCAGAAGAGCAAAAGCTTCACATGAACATCACTGATGGTGCATCTGAGTATAGAAAATTCCTAGGTCACTTGTCTCTTGATTTGCTATACGCAACACTGATCGACTTAGTAGGCTTGTGCAGTGGTGGCACTAGCCAATGAAACTGAATCAAATGTTTTTCCTGGACTAAGTCGAAAATCTAGGAGATGTCTCATGCGCAACCATTGTATTATATGTTTGCCATTTTAATATAATTTTTGTACACTACACCTCAACTAATTTGCTTTTGTGATATTTACTTAGGGAGAAATAGTCATTTTGAGATTAAGAGAAAAACGTTAAACTTAATACATTTGATTTTTCAAATTATAATGTGATGTCACATAAGTAAAAGTAGACTGTTAGCTATCATTAATTTACATGAAAATTAAAAGGAAAAAAACTTTGTTGAGGTGAGTTCATTTTTAGAATGATCACGCCTTCGTATATTTTTAGAAAAAGTGTACGCGCAGTGTTTTTAAGTTGACAAGTCTGAATAAAGAAGAATACTAAAAAGTTATGTAAATATTTTTAGTACACATTTTGTAAAAGCGTTTATTGTAGTTTTGTAAGGGTGTGTGTTAAAAGATATATGTATGTATACTGTAGGATGTTGATGATTTGGAATTTTTTTTTTTGCCAAAAAACAATATTGTTCAACGTGCGCACTGAAGAAAATGTACATTTAGACATCTGGTCTTACGGTTTTTAATTAGTAATTTTGGTTTCTCTTTTTAACTTATAATTTATTATTTTGGTTTCTCTTTTTCTTAGCTGCAACTTGTAGTTTTTTTATTTAAAAAATTATTAACATGAAAAGGGGATATATGATTTAGAAATTTACAAAAAATGTTGAGGTGGAAATAGAACCCAGATCTTCTTGCTTAACCACAATAAAATGTATAACTTCGGCTCCTAAAACTAAAGTAACTTACGATTAAGTTTAGAATTCTTCACACTTTCTCTTCATTCTTCTATAATAATTTTGAAAAAAAAAATTGAAATGGAGACGTATCATAAATAACAAATTATTGTTTATTTTAAAAAATGTGAAAAGAGAAAATGAAGAAAAAAAGAAAGATTTTTTAGTTTTTACAATTTTAAATTTATTCTTTTCACAATGAGTGTATGACGTTTTTGTTTGGTCAAAAGAGGTTAGGGTAAAGGAGAATTTACAATAAAAGGATAAAAGTTACTAATTTCTTTTGAGTTAACTGCGTATTATATGTATCATTATTTTCAACTCTAGTTTTTTTTTTCTCTCTCGTTGTTTTAACCTTTGTTTATGGATAACCTCTTCTCCATTGTTGAGGCTTCTTCCATTGATTTCGTCTTCGTCTTGAAAATTATCTTTAATGTTATTTCTGTGGTTAGGAATAATTTCAAGAAATCCGAACACTTTTAAGACAAATGAAGTCTGAAGTGGAAATGAAAAATTTAGACAATACTCTAGTAAAGGTGAATTTGAGACAGAAAATTGCAAAAGAACAACTTGTAGATCAAACAATGTATGAGCAAATGAGATAGTGAGATTACAAAGGAATTTTTTATGGGAGTGGGGATATGATGGAAGAAAGGTTGTCTGAGCTTCTTGTAAAACGGTGTGTGAATCACGTGAGACTGGTGGTCTTGGCATCATTGACTTAAGGGTTTTAAATTTGGCGTTGCTTGGTAAATGAATTTGGTGATTGGGATCTGATAAGGGCGGTTTATGGAAGGAGATTCTTAAGTCTAAGTAAGGGGGTGGAGAGTTTTGAGAAAGGGAGGGAAAAGTAGTAAGGACTCTCTTTGGTGGAGAGATCTGAAGGAGGTTTGGAGTTCGGAGGGTTGGGGTCGGAATTTTGAAGATGCTATCAAGTGGA
>Ga0123341_1001024_pt1 | contig 19887 bp, 16 predicted proteins | sample Turbeapinknodule_FD_89959 | JGI IMG/M metagenome (GOLD analysis project Ga0123341, IMG submission 89959) | Root nodule microbial communities of legume samples collected from Mexico - Turtle bean Mexico pink nodule | ecosystem: Host-associated > Plants > Roots > Nodule | place: Mexico: Nepantla...
ATTTTATTCATCTCTCTTCAATTATAGAAATTTTAGAATAGTTTCATTTTTATAAATGTTTAGTTTTCAAAATTTCTGACAATATTAATTAATTTTCCTTTATTAATTATATATTTATTTTTTAAAGAAGCTTTAATTAACTTGAACATATTTATTCCTTGTAATGCCACTATTTCACTATAACAGATAAAACTTTTATATATTTTGGTTTCAAACACAGAACTTTTTTTAGTTTCTACATAAATGTCTTAAAAATATAACAAAATTTAATTGTTATACCTGTGAATTTTAAGCTTAATTTGATTTTAAAAAATATTTTTAAAATAACATTAGAATTTATTGAATTAAACTTAATATTTTTTTTTTTAAAATATCAGGTTTATTCAGATTCTTTTCAGAGAAATGGTTGCATAATATAGTTTCTGATGCATAAAAAGACAAAAAGAAATGTGTTAAAATATTTGAAATGGACCACAATGTCTGAGTAAAGTTTTTGCATAGAGACAAATAAAACAGTGAATATACTCTCGTGAACATATAAATTTAATTAAATCCTAAGAGTTGATTGAAAAACTTTTGAAATTGTTTCATGTTCTTCATTTCACTTATTATTTTAATTTTAATGTCTGCTGATATCAATTTTTCTTTCTTATTTAAGATTCAGAACCATGTTTGCAACCTCAAAGATTCATTGTGAAGATCATACACGAAGAATTCTTTGTAATTATAAAATATTAATATATGAATTTCAATATATAATTCTTTTTACAAATACTTGGACCACACAAATATTAGATGAGATAATATTTAGTAGAAGTTAGATGTAATTTAATTTAATGTTATTAATTGTTTTGAAAGAAGAATTAATTATCCAAAATAAATACTAAGTTTATATTACAATTGATCAATAAAGTTTATAGTACAAAATTGAATTTATGTAACTAAATATGTATTTAAATAATTAAAATTAATTGTTATCTATAATCATTAGTATTAATCTTTTATAACTTTAGTATTAATTAGTATTTTATCAACTTATTTTTTACATCTGTTTCAAAGTTTTTTTTAAAGGAAATAAAAATATGTATAAGAAAAAAAATTATTCTAATAAAACTATCTAATACTGTAAATACATGTCTAAATTATTTAAAGTCATTACAGGTATTACATTTTAAAATATTTTTATTTCTATAACATAATCAATATATGTAAATTAAATAATTAAGCATGAGAAACAAAATATATAAATGAGGAAAATGTAATTAATGTTGTTGAAAACTTTGTAAAAAAAAAATATTAAATAAAAAAAGAGTTATTGGGAAGTGAAATGAAAAGTAGTATGGAAAGTATAAATGGTCTTCCCTCTCTTGACAGTTCTCCAATAGAGAGCATAGTGCTGCCACACACACTATTCCATGCACCTTGAAATTTGTATAAATGGAAGAATCTCTTTTATTTCGTAGAAACTTAAGAGAAAAGAAAAAATAAAACACACAAAAATAGATCAATTTTAAAGTGAACAAAATAATTATTTATTTATATATAGAAATTATTTATTTATTAACTACAATATTTGTAGATGACCTAATTTCTTGTGAGTAATTCAGTGCAACATGTTTCTTGTTCATGAAGTCTAGGGTAAGACATTTGTTTTTTCATTTGAACTTTGATAATTTCTCTAACTTCTAAATCTTTTCTTCGTGTTTCTGCCAGCACCTCATATTTTTTAAAAAGACCATTTTACCCCTTTTAAAAATTACTTTTAAATTTACTTTTTTAATATTTTCAGAAAAATTTTAGGAATTCAAGATTTACCATTCTGAAAATTTAAAAAATGTCATCCAGAAAGGATATTTCGATTTTCTATTCTGGAAACACACTATCATTACAGAATCCCTATTCTGGAAACATCTTTCCCTTTCGAAATTCTTATTTTCGAATCACCCAAAACTATCAAGGATAATTCTGGTATTTCAAATAATGTAGGGTGCAAGAAGAAAAATGTAGAAGTGAAGAAGACAGTTCGTTACCTTACATTGAAGAATTCACAGAACTTCATCGAATTGAGATCCGAAATCTAGTTCCAACAAAGTGATGATTTTTTCATGTATACAGAATGAAAATGGCTACCACGCCAATAAACATGTACACATCAGTTATGTAATCAACAATTGATCCCATCTTGGACTACTGCAAATGACAGCGAATAATTGATTACATACATGTGCATATCTAAAATTTCTTCATATATGACCGACTGAATTGAGGAATTAAAGAATAAAACGGTTGCATGAAACAATTTATCAGGACAGACTTGCCCCAGTTACTAAAAGTCTAAAACCAACATAAACTATATAGCATAGTTGAGTGGGGTATCATTTATCTAATTAAACTGTGACTATTTACAAATAATAACATATAGAAGTGTTCAAGCAGCATTCATTGAGGTTGAAATGAGAACGTGAGCTAAAAATTGCATTCCTTCCTGGATTTTGCAAACCGCTGTGGTTTGATCAGCTTGAAGGTTCTCAGAGAAGGCACTGGCTTTTTCCTGAACTGATGATGCATGGGGAACAACTGCATGAGACTCAGTGGTAACAGCTTTAATGGCAGCTTGACAGGCCTCTGCTACATCAGATATGCCTGATAAATACATACCAAATGTTAAATGATTCAGTGAGCTGAGAATAATAGAAATTCAAGGCATACAAATACAGCGGACATAGTTCAATGTGATTATAAGGAAGGGTGGAATCAGTAAAAAACCAACCTGTAATAAAGCTGTTAGAAACTGCTTCCACATATCCTATCATTGTTTGGGCATTTACTCTTATGATATTAGCTTTTGCAGTAACGTCTTCCGGCCACTCAATGTTTGCCTTATCATCATCATCGTCTTCAATCTTATTGGCATGAGAAATGATGGATTTTCCAAACACTAGAAGTTGAGACACAGCAAAACAGCACATTTCGGACAGTCTCTGCAAAGAAAAGCAGCCCCATTTTACTCACTTTTACGACAACCTCATGTGATAAGAATAAATTTTTTCCATTATATTTTATCGTACGTGAACTCCCTCGGAATGAAGTGATTCCAATCTTGCAGTAGTTCTCTGAACTATATCATGAGCAGCTAGTCCAGATAAGGCATTAGTGAAACTGCAACAAGAAACATCAAATATAGCATATAATATAATGAAGTAAGGAGGGCTTAATCTATATATGCATATGGTGAACAAGCATAACGATCAGACTGCTCAAAATAACCAGAATCTAAATTGGAAAGGGCTACGATATTACAGAGATGTAATATTATATATAATCATTTAAGCATTTGGGATAGTTTGCTCATGAGAACCTCTATAGCCATGCGGTTTAGACTCTATCCTTGCTTACCTTACCACCCTTCATTCTAATAACACAAAATTATAGAATAAGTAGTGTAGCTGTGCATTGTTATCCAAAGGGTTCTTGGATGTAAGCGAATGTGTTAGATGTAAGTAAAACCATCCATGGGTATTAACCTAATGGCTTAAGCTTTTGATATAGTTGGCTCATCACACTTGTAGTAAAGTGATAGACAAACACATTTCAAACTTTGTTTGCTTTTACTAATGTTAAGTACATGCTATCTATCTTATCCTGCATACAATCATCCAAATCAACTGCATCTCGTAGGTTTTCTAAATTCGTCCATTGACATCCTTGCATATAGAACTTTAACCATTTTTCTTTTGGATCATAGAGATATGTAATATTTCAGTATATAATAAATAGACCACTTTAAACTCGATTTTATGGCAAAAGTGGTAAGTGAATAGGACATCAATAATTATTAGGCAAGTTAAATTACCCTGCAGCCATTTCAGCAGCCTTGCCAACACTTGAATCGTGTAAATTCTTCATCTCATCACTGCTTCCTTCGTTTCCTTTCTTTATTGTCTTTCCTTTGTTTGAATCAGTATTACTGCTATCAATTTCAGCACTCAAATTAAAAATGTGTTGGACCTCTTTAAGCTTCCCATCATGTACAGACTTTTGTTCAGCTGATAACTTAACTTTTCTTCGGTTAAATAGCAAGGCATAATGACTAGACAAAGCCTCCAGTTCCTGAGTAATGCATATGAAATTATTTTTAAACCACAATCTAAAAAGCAGAATTTAACACATCAAGTGTTGAAATTATAGGGACGAAGGAGGAGGAGGGGAAAAGAGAACAAATTATTGATGATATGCAGTGATATGGTTACAAAACACAATGCACCAACCTTCTTCATACTAATATTAGATCTCTAATTCTAAACAAAATAAGGAAACAAACCATGAAATATGAAAACCACTTTTAAGGGATTCTTTCCAATCAAGAAGCCTCATATCCAGAAACCACTTCGAGCCCCTAAGTAATTCAAGTTGAGCTGGATGAACTCAATTAAGAAAACAAAAGATCTCTCCAAGAACCTATTTTACTCACTCATGAGTTAAAACTCAAATACTCTTTAAGACTCAGAAATGATATCATGAGAAAATTTCTATATCTTTTAACAATAAGATACCTCTAATTGCTCTGGACCTCCATAAATGTAAAAGCATCTATCAAAAGTCACTTCCTCTGATAATTGATCCTCGTCATTTTGTTCTTCACCTTGTTTGTTATCCTTCTCAACCTCAATTCCAGTTTCATTGATTAATAGGTCCATTGTTTCCTTACCAACATATTCAAGCACTTGTATTCCCTTTGCAGTAAAGGCTCTTCCTGTCTGTATCACAATGAATAGAATATACATGTATATCTAATTACTGATAAAAAAAATATTAAATTAAAAATGAAAAAATTCTCCAAACCTCTAATAGAGAAGATGTATTAGAAACAGCAGTTCCTGGCCCATCATGCTGAGAAGACCCTGAAAGGTTTGAAGCAGAATTTTCGAGCCTACAGAACACAAGGACATCATTCAGGTTCATAGCCTTTAAACAGAAAGTTTGTTGCAAGAAAAGAAGCAACCTCATCTTTTATACCATTAATGAAGTATTCTAAAATTAAACCATGCTAAGTGACTTGCAGGATTATAATAAAAAATTAAACATTTTTCTCAGTCAACAGTATCAGAATCATAAATTAAATATGAACAAGATAGGAAGAAAAGAAAGCAGAAAAATTAAAAATATATCATATTTGAATTGAGCAAAGGCAGTTGAGTGGTTTTATGCAATTACAATACAGATATATCTATACCAGAAATTTAAGGACCGCTGAAAGCCTTATCTAAACAATTTATTAATAGAACGTGGTAATATTATTAATGAAAGTAGAGAGAGCCTGAGCTCTTGCAAGGAACCACCAAAACCTAATCTTCCAAAGCAGAGTCTGAATGCGCATATTGTAGAATATCCATTTGAAAATTAGCTTATGTATTGTGAAAAGCATGATACATCATTCCTTTCAAAATGACAAAAAGAAAAATAAAATATATAATATGCACAAACAGGAAGTTGCATTTAAAACATAACTAAGAAAATAGGTACAGCATAAAGTGAAGGAGTGTCGGGCCTCTTAGTATATAACAGACAAACAAAATATCTAAATTCCAAAAACATCAAGAAAGAATATACAACCCAAAGAAAAAAAAAATCTATAAGTTATCAGTATAAAAAAATTTACATTGTCAATCAACCAGAAATAAATGTTTGCGTGACTTTTAATATAACCATAGTAGAAGTCCATAAACTTATCATGCATGACAATTTGTGATTAGATGACATTGTAAAAACCTTACACTTTTAGAGCCTAGACTATTTACACAAAATAGGTAACTATACCAGTAGAACCCACAACAGAGAATAAATATATGAATTTATCAACAAACAACATGGTAGTTACATTACAACTTACAAATGTTGCAGACAATAGAAAAAAAACTTGATGTATGAAATCATTCCCTCCATGTGGTCTTCTAATTGCATGACCAGGCCTGCTACTCTAAGGAACTTGAGGCCCAACATCATCAGCTGTACTTCCGGATGGGCCAGTAGTATCAAATGTAAAAAAAAGATTTTTATTTGTTTGAATAGGGAGAGCAGATGTAATCTTGGGATATGAATGGATAAAAGGGTCGGGAAAGATTGAGGCAAATTTCAAGGAACAAGTGATGTAGGTGACGAGGAATGGTGAGAAAGGTTGAAGTTTGGGGCACCCATCATTGTCTGAAACAGTACATTCTTTAAAAGCCATGATGATGAAGGTGTTGAGGAGGGTAATTATTATGTGGATTTAGGGATGATGACTGTGTTCTCGTGATGTACAAGGGGAGGCAGAAGGCATAAAGGGAGTGTTGAAGAAGAAAATGAGCCACCTTCTCCCAGGAAATATGATCATGCCATAGTGATCGTGGAAGGATCTTAAATTCCAAATGTCAAACTGTATAGATATCCCCATCATCAAAAGGAGGCTGCTGAAGCTTTTGTAAAAGATATGCTTGCTGCAGCCCTCATTAGACCAAGTGCAAGGCCATATTCTAGTCCCTTAACTTTGGTTAAAAAAAAAAGGATGGCAGTTGGAGGTTTTGTACTGACTACAAGGCTTTAAATAACATAAGGACATCCAACAAGTTTCTTATTCCAGTCATAGAGGAGCTGTTAGATGAAATATGGAGAGCTGTAAATTTTTCTATATTAGATTTGAAGTCTGGCTATCATTTTAGGATGAAAGAAAGTGATGTGCATAAGATATAATGTAACACCCTAAAAATTAAGATTGAATTAAATGAATTAATCTTAGATGGTATCTTATCCTCTTCAATTTAATTTTTGTCTCCCTTCTCTGGTAAAATTACTTCCTTTATATAAAAAAGAAACATAAATCCTTACTAACCAAGACTAAAAAATTGTTGAGTAAGATGGCTTTAAAAAAAATTGCAGAGTAAGATAACACCCCACCCTTAACAAAAAACACAGGTATCAATTTATTCCATAAGCGTATAACATCAGAAAATGTGTCAAATTCATTTATCCATAGCACTCTTAATCCTGAACGTGGGGGCAGTAAAGAGTCAACAAGAGCATATACAGTGTTGTAGATGAGGTAACATGACGGATGAGTAAATATAAGATAGGAAATACATTAGAGAGAAAGTAGAGGAGGAATGTATTGAGCAAAAGATGGTATAATCTTGGATGAGGTGAACAGAACCAATTTATTAACTACTGCATACAAAGATTAACCACAGTAGCAGTTTGCAGGTCGTTTGGTCCACAGTGAAGCATATATTGGTTCACTACTTACATAATTGCATAATACAATACCGAACACTAGTCACATATTCACAAGTAGCATAGATGCTTATTTCCATCAAAATATCAACATCGGTCACTGTTAAAATAAAAAATTTACATAAATAAACAAATATAGCAATGAATTATACCGCTGAACAAAATCAGTGCTCCCTCTCCATGCATTTCCTAAAGCACTCCATGCTCCAGATGCAAAAGTCTCCACAGAGCTATCAAAAGCCTTCAAACCCTACACACATTAAGTAGCTCGGGTATGACTGCTTAATGTATGAGTACAGACTACCTAAAAGCATAAAATTTGCATACAAACACACAGATATTATTCCTAGGCAGTCAATTGTCCTCACTAAAAATGTTGCTCGCTGTTACTCACAACCCATGACAATCATTAGACAAAATCAAACCTATAACAGGTAAGACCTATAGAAGCATATTCTAGATGCTAGATAGTACTGGTTTCAACAACCAAACAGCAAAAAAATCAGTGTAAAAGATGAGCAAAAGGATAGCGAACACTGAACCGGAAATCTGCATATTTTCCTATTCATAGCAAAGACATATGAATAAATCAGAATGATATGCAAAAACCTGGATGGTCAAATCCAATAAATTCTAACATCTAAATTGCAAATTAACCCATCCCAAACCCCCCAAGGAAGTGTATCTTTATATGCTTGCCTGGCTAAGTAGTGAATCTTCACTGACTTTCTCCAATCTATCAAGAGCAGATTTTCGCAGTTTGGTACTCTCATCGTCACTTTCCTTCTCAGCTGCAGAATCTTCAGTCCCTTCATCCTCTTTGGAAGATTCTGAATCTTCAGGTTCAATTTGCAACTCCGCAATGCCCTTTGATGCTGTCTGTGCAACTACAGCAGCCTGCATTTCAAAACCCCATTGATTCATAACAAATAATTTGATACCTTTCCAATGATTATTCCCAATAATCCTCCAAATCAAGATAATTTCCAAAATATTAATGCCTCTACTTTTTCATTCAATATTATCAATTTTAAGTAAATAAGATATGATTTATTAGAAGAATAAAGCATTATATCTTTCCACACACACCCATTTTGACTCCAATCGAACATAACCCTTCCATGGTCCTCTTCAATCATTCTTTCCTAATAATCCACAACAAATAAATAATTTCCAAGACAGCAATACGCTACTTTTTCATTCAATATAATCTATTCTAAGCAATTAAGACAGAATATAAGGGAAAAATAAAGAATCAACCTCTTCCTCACATAACCATTTTTTACTCCAACCAAAAATAACCCTTATATATTCTCCTTCAAAAATAATAAAATCTAAACGCTGTGAAAGCCTTATGTTGAACTTCAGAATTCAACACTAACGAACTCACTATCAGCTAAATTAGTAAAAAAAAATTGCCAGCCAAAAACAGTAAATGCAACACACTACAGAAATCCGATAGGCCCAGTTTCATAATAAAACCATTACATAAATTAAAACAATAACAAAAAGGGAAAACCACATTAAATAACACAAATCAACAACAAAGTCATAGATTGAAGCGAATGCATTGGTTGACACCAAAATATAAAACAAAACGGCACATCCATTTTGTGCCGTTTCGAAACGCACATTGCGGGAGATCTCTTCGGCGGCAACAGCGGCGGCTTTCTGAAGATCGGAGAGAAACGAGAACGGCGAAAATCCCCACCCTCCCGACGACGGGTTAGGCAGTTGTGGTTTTGGCGCAACTTCGTCGTCGTCGTTTTGCTTACTCTCGGACTGCGTTTTGTCTTCCATTTTTGTTGTGTGGAGATTCCAATGAGAGAGGTTTTTTGGGGAATTGGTGAAAGAACAGTGAATGGGATTGTTGTTGTTCCTTACGCTATGGAATTTCGATCTGTTGTGTGTTCTGTCGTTTTGGATTTGGGTGGAAGATGCGACTGTGCTAGCAAAGCAATGCTAACGTCGTTTTCGAGCTTTTAAGCGTGTGAACGACGAAACAAGACCACGTCGTTTTACGTCATATTATGTGTTTTTGTTAAGTGAACTTGTTGGTGTGTATAATTAATTATTAATTAATTTTTTTTTATATGTTTGTTTAGTTTGGGACACTTGGCGTCAAATGATACGTCAAATACATCTATCGGATACCGAAACTCGTATTATATTCGTAGTACAGATATAAGTGAAATTTACAATTCAAAAAATATTTGTTAGATTTTTTACTATTCTAACACAATTTAAAAAAAAACATTAATTTTTTTAAATTTATTATATAATTTTTTATTATGATTATAAAATTAAGAAAACTAGCAATCATCTCTGTCTCCATTCTTACATCTTAGAGACAAACATGTTTGTATTACATAGGTTTAATCTATATATCTTAAAATAAAAAGTGTTTTACTTGTTTTAAAAACGTTCTGTTTACAAAAGTAATTGTTTATTTAAATTCTAAATTTAAACTTACTGATTCAATATTTCTTTAGAATTTAGAAATGGCAAAAAAAAAAACCCTCTTTTATAACCTTTTCTGAATGGTTATTTATCTTGATTTAAAAAGTGAGACTTATATAAGATTAATAATTTTCTAAAAGTTTTGATATAACAATAAAAAACATCAATGAGAAAGTATGATTAAAAAAATTGAGATTAAATTGTTAAAGTTATAACAAGATTACTCGTTTTGAAATTTTAAAAATTAGTTTTTATAATGTTGTGATTGCTATTAAAAATGCTGATTAAAATGCGGAAATAACTTAAATAATTAACTGAAAAGGTATTTATATAAGATTGTAAAATAAATACTGCTAGATTCTGCAATAAATCACGCACAGTCTATGCTTTCGTAAATTCTTCATAATTACATATAAAAAAAGTGTTTAATTTTATGCATAATATAGTTTTCTTAAAATATTTATATACATGTCAACTTTCAAGACAAAATTTAAATTTAATCAGATAAAAAGTATTCAATAATCACAACTAATATTTAGATTTATTTTCCTCTAATTTTTTTCCATTCAAACCCACTATTAGTGATTTACTCAATGTTCATGTGAATTGAAAGAGCTATTTATCATTTAATAATAATGGTTATAACTTGTCCACACTGCTACCTTTTTGTGACATTCCCATCAAAGTGAATTCAAAATAGAGAGTTTCAAAATTATGTCCAATAATATAAGTATCCTGTGAACAAATATCATTTATTCTAACCATAAAAACTTGCACAAATCTTCAATACTCTCCCCTTTCAAATACAGCAGCAGCTCCCATACCAGACCCTGAAATGATGCACATTTCAATAATGTTATATGGAAAGTATTATGAAGTTCGATGAGGTTGAATTAAGTTTAAAGTCTACTTGTTAATAGGTATCAGAGTCATTTCGAGCATATTTTAACGATTGTTTATTGGGTTTATCAAGCCACCTGCTATCGGGTCCTTATCGGATCATCCATAATATGATGTCCCACGCACGAGCTGTCACTCTCGGCATGAAGCGTGTATTGGAGATCTTACCTCGACTAGAAATGAAAATATTTCATTGTATATAAGTGGGTGTAAACCTCACTTTATAAACCAGTTTTACGAGATTGAGTTAGGTTTAAAGTCCACTTCATCATAATAGAAAGGAATAGCACTCTTAAACTCTCACATGCATGTACCATTAACCTGTTTATTTCTCCTAAGTTTCGTCACTGACTTTAGCTTTTCTACTTGTGTTTACTCATCATGTTCTTATTTCCATTTCGCTTTCAATTCTATAGAACCTCTCTTGTGCCTTTTTCCCAAGTCTAAGACAAAACAATTTCTGGAAATAAATATGCTAACTTATTCTACATACTACTTTCCTACTTCCCTTTCTCAACTGGTAGGCCGAATGACTTCTCGAATGAGTCAAAATGGTTTGACTCATCCGAGAAGTCATTCGGCCGAAAGGCTGTTTCTTCATAAACACATACAAAGAAGCAAATAAGAAAGAAAATGAAATAATTCTCTCTCATAAGCTATTTTTTAACTTACGAAAGAAACCTATTTCATTTAGCCTCTCCAAAAATTAATATTAAACCGGGTAGGTTTTGTTCAGATAAACTTCTACATAACTAGGTGTACATTTGCCAGGTTACTAGTGTCAACTTACAAGAACAGCTGAAACAAGTTTTCCAACCTTGAAATGATTTACAAAACTTATCTCCCAATTTTGGAGTGATATGAATTTGTCACAAAACTAATTTCTCAAATATACAATTCTTTTGACTTGTATGTGTGAGATGGAGAGGCCAAAAAGAAGAAATCACCTACCTATGCACATGGAGATTACACCATAGCGACAATCCTTGCCATGGCGTTTCATCTCATTCAACAAAGTTGCAACACAGCGTGCACCTGTCATAAAAGGGTAGCATGAAAATTCACCAACAAAGTCAGCATTAGGTTCATGATAGATGAACAGAATTAATCTGTTCAACTGTAAGTGTAAGATGCCTTTTCCTGGTTTTAAGATGAAATATACATGAGTAAACATGTTACAGTAATGTAAAGATGTGCCTCTCAGGAGAATTTTGTCTCTTCCATTTAATAAGAAAATAGTAAGGGGAAAAAGTAAGATAAATTTCTGATGAAAACATCACCTGTAGCACCCAAAGGATGTCCAAGAGCAATGGCACCACCATTGACATTGACCTTTCTGGGATCAAGTCCCAATTTCTTGCAGCAATAAACATACTGTGATGCAAAGGCCTACAAAACCATTATATTGAGAAACACTTAGTACAAGATTAATTGAAGTGACTTTGGCTGTGAAAACATGCAATAGAAAGTAGCTACTAATTAAGACTCTATTTGAATAAATTTTTCTTCTGAACACTTGAAGAAAATCAGAGAGTAAAATAAAGTTAGCTTCTTCCATAAGTGAAAATCAACTTGTGGACTTAACTTTTATAGAAACTCTGTCATTTAACTTCTCCCAGAGGAAAGATGTATAATTTGATTACAGTTTATGAGAAGAGTTCAGTGCATTTTACTTCCTTATTTCTTCCGTATAACTTAAAATGTTCGTAGAAAAGTTTCTCCAAAAACAATGTCTGTAATGGCAACTCTTAAACCTTTACCTCATTGATTTCATATAAGCCAATGTTGCCAAGTTCAAGACCAGCAGATTTCACAGCGGCTGGGATGGCAACAGCTGGGCCAACACCCATGACTGCAGGATCTACTCCAACAGCAGCAAAACTCCTGAAAATTGAATTCACTTGTGAGACGAATTTCTATTTCACAAATTTAAAATAGAAAAATAATAATGAATAAGGTTCTATTAGAAATCTGATTTCAGTATCAGTCCATGTCTGAATAGGTTTCAAGTAAAATTTATGTTCTGATTTCACATATCCTTTCAGCATATAATATTCTCATATATTAAATGTGAAGCACATGGCTTCAAGCTTTGAGTATCCTATATTACAGCCACTTTTTCAGACAATTTTACCTAATAAGTATCCCTATTATATATAATACACACATATATGAATATTTTTCAATACCTTCACCTGAAGGATGCCAAATGTGAGTATATATTGCATAGTAGCCCTACATCTACATGCCTGTTTTGTTAGTTTACATTTACTCAAACACTCAGGAACTGAATTAATTTCTAAGACTCTGTGTAGTTTGGTATTAAATTAATAGTTCAAAGTGCAGCTTCTATAGAGACATTGAGTTTGGATAAAAGAAAACGTGTTTCAGGGCTAAATGCAGGTGGTGTGCACATTATAGGATAATTGCAGGTCACTGTTATTGTTTTACCTGAAGATTCCAAGAATAGGAAGCCCCTTTTGCACAGCCACTCTTCTCTTCATGAGGAGCACAGCTCCTGCACCATCACTAATTTGGCTAGCATTCCCTGAAATTGAAAAAGGAGATTGAAAACAATTATATTCACAAGGTAGAAGATTTCCCCGAGAGTGACAAAATTAACAAAAGATAGTTCTTTGATACCTGCTGTTGTGGTTCCATCTTTGTGGAATGCAGGCTTCAGCTTTGCCAAATCCACTATATTTGTGTTCGGCCGGATACCATCATCAACAGAAACAATAATTTTCTTCTCCACTCCAGTTTTAGGGTCCACAAACTTTGAAACAAATATCATTAGTAGTCTAATATACCAATACTACAAGAAAGATCATTTTGGCAGTTGATGCTTACCTTTGTAGAAACTGGAATGATTTCTTCTTTGAATTTACCCGATGCTGTTGCGGCTGCAGCACGCTTGTGAGACTCAACCTAATTATACAAATTAAAAGTTCATGCATCCTAATAATCTCTTCATATGTATTTAGGATCTGTTTGGACAAACTTCTCTACAAACACTTTTAGGATAAAAAAAATGAAATAAGCTAGAAACTAGCTAAAACTAGCTTATGCTAAAGCTAATTTATAGAAACCCTCATTTAGTTTCTACAAAATCAGACATTTTAACTCATGTGTAAGCTAGTTTTAGCTTATGTTATAAAGACACTCATTTTACTTTTTTCTTCTTTTATACAGAGAAATTTGCCAAAACAAACCCTTAGCATATTAAATACTTGTGTCATACTCACAGCAGCCTGATCTTGCTCTAGCCTTGTAACACCATAGCGCTGTGCTACATTCTCAGAAGTTATCCCCATTGGAAGAAGACAATCCCGGGCTTGTGCAAAGGTTTCTACCTGTTAATTAATATAATGAAAAGTCAAGCCAAACATGTCTCAAAGGAAGATGTGAACTTCAAAATATACAACTTCTGCATACCTTTGGGTTAATGTTGCTAAGCCTATTCACAGTGTCATATGACATAGACTCCAATCCAGCCCCAATACCTGCATGAAATATTAGGAAGATTAGGCTAAAGAAATAACCAGGCCATGGAATTTTAGTATAAAGTTTAAATCCATTCATTCTGACCAATGTCGTAGAACCCGGCTTTTATATAAGCAGCTACATCGGCAACTGCCTGCAGTCCAGATGAACATTGCCTATTGACAGTTCGAAGAGGCACAGTCTCTGGTTGAAAATTGAACAAGATCCATCATATATTAGAAATCGTGCTAAAGTACATATGAGCTACAAGCATAATCATATGAAGCCACCTCATCGGTACTTCTACATTCAGTAAAATCAAAGATTTCATATAACATATTAATGAAGATTTTTTTTTATCAGCAAAGAATAAATAAAATAAAATGAGACACTTCAGGAATGTCCCAACCCTTATACAGACATTTCAGGAGTGTTTCAACTCTTTATACAGAAAGTGACCAAAGTCAACCTCCTCAACACCTGACCTACACATTTTTCAGACTCTAAAGACCACCAAACCAATCCTCAAATGAAAATTGTCAAATGTACCTGGGAAACCTGCATAAAAGGCAGCCATTCTGCACTCAATTCCTCTATCTGATCCAGGGGCCAGTACTGTGCCCACAACAATGTCTCCAACTTCTGCTGGGTCCACATTTGTTTTCTCTATCACAGCCTATGGGAAAACTCAGTTTAGAAACCACAGAATAAAAGAGAAGTAAAAGAAATAAACCACTGATCAACAAAAGTAGCTCAAAACATTTCAAGGTTGACATGTTCCAATCATAACCATTATGAATGTTCACTAAAGCACTTTTTACACTTACTATTTTTATTTCCAATCTCTTTCATTAATCAAAGACTTACCTTCAGAACTGTGGCAAGAAGATCATCTGGAAGGGTATCCTTAAAGCCTCCACGTTTTGCTTTGCAAATGGCAGTTCGATATGCCCTGGTTATTGCAGAGAAATTAAAGCTAAAATGTCCAATAATCTCATTAATAAAATCACAGAGTAAATACTCAAATTTATCCCTGAATGATATATCATTGATCAAACTATTCTAAGTTTTTGACTGATAGTAGGAAAATCACAGAATCAGTCAAACTATTCTAAGTTTTTGACTGACATACAATTTTACATGAATGTGTATTTCCTATGTAAGGGTGCTCATGGCATGGATTTACATGTCTTCATCTGACCCGAAATTTTGATAAGATCATTTATTTAAATCCAAACTCAGCTCGATTAAGATCCCGTTTATATAGGCAAACTTACGCTACAATCACCACATCATCTTCTGATCCACCCCTTTGCCCGTGTGAAGAATTCCCAGCAAAACATGACGAAGCCTAACAAGAAATGGAAAAGAGACTTAAACAAAGTAAAGCATTTCCACATAAAAGTGAAAGTTGGTTCAACAAATCCAGAATAAAAAAACTTTGAACATATACTCTTTTAACATTCACAAGTCACAGTCAACCAAACTGAACAGCATTCAGTTAGCAAGACATCAAACTTATGCACTAACATTCCATTAACAAAGACAACATAAGCTCTTGAAGATAGAAATCAAAGTTTGAAAAACAGGGGAATTTAAAAGAAAAAATGAAACACCCACTTACTGAGAGATCCGTAGATTGATGAGTTTGGTGCGAAAAATTCGAACTTGAAGAACTGGGTTGAAGATGCTCAAGCAGGACCCTCTGTCTTTGAATTGCTTTCTTCATATTTGGCCACCTGTACTCTGTATTGTGTACTCTGTTTGTGTTTGTTTGGTGCTGAAGACGAGAAACAATTACACTTTATGATTATACAAAGCAGACTAAACATATATAATGGATGATTAAGAAGGGAGACATTGACTTTCAAGCATGCAGCATATGCAACAACAAATACGAACACTGATACGACATGGACACAAAGATACATATTCTAAAATATACACAGAGATACATATTTTAAAATGTAAGATACGGGAACACGAATCTATATATTATAAATTATATAAATTTATAATAAAGATTTATGTTTACAAATATGTTTCAGATTTTTTATTTTTATAATCATAATAACAATTTATAAAGTTTAAATTTTTAAAAAAAATAATGTATTTTTCCTTTTTAAAATTGTGTTACAACCGTATTAGAATTATCAAAAATCTAACAAATAATTTTTGAATTTGACACTTCACGGATACGTATCATACAGGTGTTATACATCGAACACCAACATGCCATTTAAGAGAGTGAACATCAACACGCCATTTAAGAGAGTATCCAACCTTCGTAGCTTTGAAAATATGTCTTGTTTCTTAGGAAATTTTATGTTATGTTTTTTTTTTCAAAAGTAAGAAAGTAAAATATATTAAATTCTTTGGTAAATTTAAATCAATTTATTGCGTATCTTAGTTTTTTTAAAATAATGGATTCTTAATAAAAGCTAAGTTTATAAATTATTTTCTGTTTTAAAGTTTATTTTATTTATTTAAAAATGCTTTTTGTGCAGCACATGTGGGTCAATGAATAAGAAATGCACTAAGAAAGTTCTTGCAAACCACGTGAGAAACGCGACCTCCGTCCAAAAGTGATTATTGACTCCACAATAAAAGATGGAGAGAAACCACCACGAAAATAAGGGTGTGTTTGTAGTGGTGGAAATATGGTCAAACGAATGTGATTTTCATTTTACACCTTTTTTAAAAATCATATAATACACACACAAATTATTTAAAACGTAATAGTTGAATATAAAATTATAATTATAATTTAAAATATATGTAAAAATTGACTTAGCAAAATCTTATTTACATGTTCTTAGATTATTTAATTGTGTTAGATCTTTCGGTGCTTGATATGCAATGTTTGTTATATTTGGTAAATGTGTGTGGGCATGTACGTGATTGTGTGATGGAGGTGTACATGTGTGAGAAAATTTGTGTGTACCCCGTGTGAGTGTATAAGTGTGTATGTGTGGGCGTATTTGTGTTTATACATGTATGTAAGTGTGTATGCATGTAATGTGTGGATGTGTGTGCTTCTCTATGTGTGTAAGTGTGTGTGAATGTATGTATTGTATGTAGTGTTTGTACGTGTGTAGGTGTGTGTGAATGTATGTGTTGCATGTAGTGTTTGTACGTGTGTGTGAATGTGTGTGCTAGACTGATGTTATGTTTATATTATTTTAATGGAACACTAATTAAAATAGAAAATATTGAGTGGGCTAATGTGACACTGAAAATAGAAAAAATAAAACATAATAAAGAATTTGTTAGTATCAGTTCCAGAAACATAAAAGTAAACATTAAATGAATGTTTCGAATTAAATAATATAAGCATAGCATCAACCTAATCAACATAAAGATTAATTTAAATATAATAATTTATAAAAAATTATAAAAGTAGAGTGAGCTTAGCTACGCAAAAATAGTAATATTTTAATAATGTAGCATCCATTTTTATGATGCTTTAGTTATTAAAAAGGCAGGGTCATGAATATAATATGAAGAAAAGAAAATGATCAATAAGTTTCAACGGTTCACTCTCACTTTTCTCTTTCTTGTGCTCCGAATTTCTCCCTTCTTTATTTCTCCTTTCTCGTTGTATACCATGTGTTCCCTGTGAAGATCTTCAATTCCTTTTGTCTCCCTAATTTGCAATTGGCTTGCATTTATGGTGACGAAAGGTAAGTAATATTGGAATACTTTAATGTTTACATTGTGGAGTAGTGGCTTGACAAATCTTAATTGTAATGTAGAAATGAAGTTTGAAATTAGACTCAGATTGAAAGTCTCAATCTTGAGGTGGAAGAGGAAACATGGTGGTCAGGAGGCAGAGAAGAAAAACTCATTACCATTATTAGCCTAAAGATAAGTTTTGGATTGTGTTTTATACTTTGATAAGATTTTCTATATTTTGTGGATTTGTTTAATGTTGAAAATGGTGAGTGAGTGAATAGTCTACTTTATTCAGTTCCATTAGGAATTTCGTGAAAATTAAAAGTTGAATGTTGCATGTGAAATATCCTAGGATTCTTTTTTTCTTGGACTAGAGTTAGACACTCACATTAGACATTTGGTCCAGTGACATAGAAGCTCGTGCTAGATGTTAGGGCTAGACGGTCCTTATTGTTAGTCAAGGTAAACACTAGATGTTATCTCTTTGTTGGTTATTTTGTTGATATTAGTTACTTTATTCATTGGAATTATATTCATATTTATTGGAATTTTACAAAGTTGAAAGAATACATCATCCAATTTGATTTTTTAATCTACTTTAGCACCGACCAAACACTACAAGAAAATCATTGAATAGAAACCAATTTTAGAAACAAAAATAATTAGTTGCTATATTGACTAAATTAGAAACCATTTTAGAGACTATTTTTTGCTACCAAATTTAATTGGTAGTTAAAACCTTGGTAGCTAATTAGAAACTATTTATCAATAATAGAAACTAATTTAGGAACCAATATTTGTTTAGTCTTTAAAATAATCTTTAATTAAGTTCCTATAACAACTAATTATTTTTTGTCTCTAAAATTGGTTTTTATTTATTGATTTTCTTGTACTAAAACAAAATTTATATTAATGAAGCTACATTAGCCTAAACATAAGTTTAATATCATAATAATTATTACACTTTTTTTATATATATTCATATCTTAAATAAATAAATAAAATCTCATGTTTTTAGAAACTAAATTATCATGTTTAAAGATTGCAAGAGATTCTTGTGAACTGGTAAATTCCAATAATTAATGTTGTATTCGGCGTTTGCAACATGTGATTGGTTCTTCTCCCACAAAAATGGTTCAACAATTCACACTCTCCTTCAAAACTTGTTTTTATAAAGGGATTAGACCTCTTAAATACCTAATTTTAAAGATGGCAAATACTTAAGTGATCTTTCAATTATAACTAATGTTGATTTTAATTTGGTGATGCTCTCATTTATTACTATATTATTATTATTATTATTATCTTAAACTCTTTACTTTTCCTTTATTATTTTTATATCTTAATTTTTTTTTTCCTTTACTCCTATATTACACAGGCAGACAATTTTTTCTTTATAGCAATTAAATCTTGATATCACTCTATTTCTACTGTTATAATATTACAAATAACCTTTTCCCATTCCTATTAGCGTGTAAATCGCCTCTAATCCTTAATAAATAATTCTTTGTATTACAATAAATATAAAAAATAAATTGAAGAATATGTTTAACTAAATAAACTCACTTCATCTTAAACATATGATTAATTTAGGCAAATTTCTAACTTACCAAAAAAAAACTACGTCACACAACTTTTAAATTAAATTAATTCATTTTTAATTGGGTTAAATGTGTTTTTTTTTTCACTTCAAACTTTAGATTATACAAGTGTTTGTAGTATGAAAACAATAATTGTAATATATAATTTCGCATGTGAAATTGGTTCAATTTGAGATTCAATTCATCAACTCATTAGAAGTAGTTATTTTGCGATCAAAACAACACGAATTTTGAAAAAAAAAACTAATTATTTTTAAAAAACAACAACAATCATTTCATGTAAGGATCCATTTTAATAATATGCATACTATAATGACCAATTTTAATAATATACATACTATAAAGACCCATTTTAATCATGTACATACTACAAGTATCTGGATGATTTAAAGTTTGAATCAGAAATCAATATTAGACAAAAAAAATATATTTAACCCTTTATTAAGATAATTTGTATATCTGATATTAATTATAACTTTTTATACAAATATATATATATATA
>Ga0123341_1001025_pt1 | contig 19878 bp, 12 predicted proteins | sample Turbeapinknodule_FD_89959 | JGI IMG/M metagenome (GOLD analysis project Ga0123341, IMG submission 89959) | Root nodule microbial communities of legume samples collected from Mexico - Turtle bean Mexico pink nodule | ecosystem: Host-associated > Plants > Roots > Nodule | place: Mexico: Nepantla...
CCTATGATAGAGTGACCGAGACTTGAAGGAGTAGCACTAAGGCGAGAAGGAGCAAGCTAAAGCTCTAGCAGACTGCCCGACAGGAAGGAGGGAAACAAAGCTAGTCAATAGTTCTCTAGGTCCTATCTCCCTAACAGGAACACTTTAATTGTTTTCTCAAGTTTTAAAAATTATCAAAAACTTAAAGAGAATCTAAAACCTTTTTCATAAAATCATTTGTATCTTTAATTTTCTAATTGTTGGATTATGTTTTAAATAATTGGTAACTAAAATCTTGGTAGCTAATTAGATACCAATTAGAAACTATTTATCAACATTAGAAACTAATTTAGATATCAATAATTTTTTTAGCCTCTAAAATAATATTTAATTTAGTCAATATAGCAATTAATTACTTTTTTGTCTTTGAAATTAATTTCTATTTAATGATTTTCTAGTAGTATTTATAAAAACAAGCTACCTCTCATAACCCCACAAAACAAAACTCATATAGTAAGGACCTGCCATGTAAATCTGATAAGAATCTTAAGAAAAAAAAATCATTCTCAACCTAAAGGCCTTACAAAAACTTACCAAAAGTTGTACATGTATAAGTGTGATTATACAAGAAAGAAAAGATAATATTGTAGATGAAAAATAAAGTGACTTGCTTGCATATACCACCAGCTTCCAATCTAATAAAAAAAATCTTTTTTTGCTTTCCTGTAGCAGGTATTCTTCCTCCCTTAATTCCTCCTAGATCCAAAAGCATAAAACCAGACAAGGTATAGACCAAAACTATAGAACATCTTTTTCGACAATAGCCCGTGCAACATTAATGTAGACTATTCTACATATGATGAGACATACACCAGAATATGGTATGGAAATAGTTTCCAACCCAAGAACCAATAAAACAAATTCAGCTAAGCAAGTGTATGCCCTGCATTGTTACAAACCTTGTTGTGCATCCAATACAGGGCCAAAAGTATGACAAGTTAGACCATAGACCATGAAAGCAAAGAACATGATTGACTTGTGAAACAACTATACAGCTAAGGAAGAAATAAATTGTACCATAACCTCTAAGTTTTCTTGTAATCCTAATTACCTTAAAATTCCAAATAATACATAGGGTAATGTACCCAATCCAAAAATGAGAAATTAACCTTAGAAATTTTCCGCCTCATCCAAGACCATCCTTGCTATTGTGCTAAATGAAAGATTTCTTCAACGTATACCCTCCTCTCCTTAAAAACTACCATATTTTTGTGGCTCTAGATGCTCCAAAATACAACTACCCAAATGCACATTCACACTTGATTCTTCTTTGAATTAAACTAAACTAAGGAAAACTATTGAAAGTGATGTTTCATGAAACCATGTCTATCTGGAACGTGTAATCCAAACCTGATAAGCTACTTTACACTCTAGAAAAATATGATGAACAATTTCCTCTGCCTCACTCCATAGCGAGCAAGATGTGGAAGGGAGAACAATATCTCTTCTTATCAAGTTCACCCTTACTTGACATACTAGAATAACTTCTATTTTCAATACTAAATAACTTCTATTTTCAATACTAAATAACTTCTCTTTTCAATACTAAATAACTTAACCAATATATAAAAAAGAGAAATGTTATTGAAAGAGATTAAAAAATAGAAGATGAAATAAATTATGCAAAAGAGAAATAATAAAAAAAATTATTATTATATAAATTGTTATATAATGGGTTCATAGATAGGTTAGATGTGATTGATTTACCTCTGATTGGTAGAAAATACACTTGATATAGATCAAATGAGTTCGCTAAAAATAGGTTGGATAGAGTATTAGTGTCACGAGAATAAGAAGAAACATTACTGAGGGGTAGATTGTGTGTTTTGAATAGAGTCATTTCAGATCATTATATCCTTAAAGTTTGTTCAAATAGATTTGGGACCTACATCCTTTAGATCCTTGGATATGAAACAAAAAGGTCTTTGAAGATATAAGAAAAGAAAAACAATTGCTAATTGAAAATTTAAGTGTGATAAATAGAAGGGATAGTGAAAGTGAAGTAGAGAATGCTCAAAGAGAAGAGAGGATATTATATTTAGCTAAGCTGGAGAAGATTAACTATAGAGAAATATATGTTATATCAAAAATCTAAATTCAAGTAGTTAGCTACAAGGGATATGAATACTAAGTTTTTACTTCTAACTACCAAATGGAGAAAGGAAAGGAATATGGTAAAAGGGATAAGGGTACATGGGGTTTGGAGAGAGGATTCGGGGGTGGTAAAAGAAGAAGTTAAGACAATTTTTAGGATAGAATGAAGGAAAAGTCATAATTTAACATCAAGCTAGGAAATGTATATTTTAACACAATAGGAAAACATGATAAGTACTAATAAAATAGTTTTCATAAGAGGAGATTAGGAGGGATGTGTGGGAATGTGAAAATAGCAAAACCCCAGTACCAGATGACATTAACTTCAACTTTATTAAAAAATTATAGGTCACCATCAAAGGGGATGTAGAACAAGTAGCTAATTTTTTCATAGTACTAGGAGATGGCCTCAAGGAAGCAATGCCTCATTCATGGCCTTCATTCCAAAGTGTGACAACCCATAACAGTTGGAAGAATACAAACCTATCTCTTTAGTGGGTAGCATGTGGAAGATAATTGCAAAATTGTTGTCACTATGGTTGAAAGGTCTATTAGATAGGGTTATTAATCAAACATTGTTAGTGTTTATGAAGGGGAGAGAGTTTCTTTATAATGTATTAGTGGCCAATGAGGTTATAGGTGATGTGGCAGAAACAAGAAGAAAAGCATAATTATTAAGGTGGACTATCAGAAAGTTTATGACTCCATTAGGTGAGAGTTTTTGTTATACATGATGAAGAGGTTAGGCTTTTGTGCCAAATGGATAATATGAATAAAGGGGTGCCTAGAATCATCAACAATCTCACTATTGGTTAATGGTAGCCCAACAAATGATTACACACCTTCAAAGGGTTTACGACTAGGGGATCATTTGGCCTCATTTATATTTATCATTGTAGCTAAAGGACTGGCTAGATCAGTAAGGCAAATAATGAGGAAAATATATTGCATAGGATTAAGGTAGGATGTAGAGGGGTAAAGGTGTGAATGTCGTAGTTTGTCGATAACGACCTATTTTGTGTAGAATCAGAAACACAAAACATTTTGAATCTAAAGAGTATTCTTAGATGCTTCATATTAGTATCAAGACTTAAAGTCAACTTCTTTAAGAGCAAAATAGGAGAGGTGGGAATAGAGGAAAACGTAATAAAGAGGTATGCAAAAATGGTGAATTGTAATAGTATGCTTTTACAATTCAATTATTTGGGATGTTAATTGGGGGAATTCTAAGAAGTATGAGATATGGTGAACTGTAATGGATAAAATTAGGAAAAGATTAACAAAATGGAAAGAAAAATATTTACTAGTTGCAGGAAGAATTTTCTTGATTAAATCCATTATCATATCTTGTCCCTACTTCATATGTCCTTTTTTAAGATGGCAACAAATGTAATGAGGGATATCAATAAAATCTAAAGAAAATTCTTATGGGACTAAAGAAATGAAGGGATAAAGATATCATGGATTAAATGGGATACAATATGCAAACCAAAATAAGGGGCTAAGTGTGAAAGATATTAAATTTTTCAATTTGAACCTACTTGAAAAATGGAGATGGAGGTTAGGTGTATAGAAAGTGGGCTTATGGAAAGAAATTTTAGAGTCAAAATATGCCACATGGAGAGAACTTGATAATAGGGAAGATAGTAGAGAGAAATCATGGTGGTGGAGGGATATCAAAAGACAACTAGTCAAGGTGAAAGGGAGAATTGCTTTCAAGAAAATGTTGTACGGGAGATAGGAAGAGGAAATTCAATCAACTTCTGAAATGATAAATGAGTTGGAAATGAGTCACTTATACAAAAATACCCAAGACTTTACACCAACTTCATACCAAAAAAATGCAATAATTGAAGAATTAGGGAGGCAAACTAATGGTAAATGGGAATGGAAACTTGAATGGAAGATTAGATGGTTTGATTGGGAAGTTCATGAGATGGCAATGATGATGGAAAAATTGGACAAAGCTTGAATTATGAATGTGAGGATGAATGTGAATGGAAGGAAGATCAATCAAAAACCTACACAATGAGGTCCGCATATGAAAAGTTACAAGACATATTATTAGGGAAGATTTAGGGGTATTTAGAAAAATATGGAAGGTTAAGGCCCTCTCTTCAGCTCAACATCTTGTTTAGAGGGTTGTCATGAATAAAATAGCGATTATGGTTAATTTGAGTAATAAATGAATCATAATGACAAATAGAAAATGTGTAATGTGTGGTTTGAAAAAAGAATTTGTAAGTCATTTGTTTTGTACATGCAAAGTAGCTTGGAATGTGTGGAATATTTTTTAATAAATGGATAGAGGTTATTAGTGTACATTACTACCAACCCAACCCAGCCAACACCTAATGAAACTTGGTCTTATGGTTCTTTTTTTTTATCAGCAATAAAAAATAAATAAATGGAAACCACTTCAGGGGTGGTCCAACCCTTATACAGAAACATATAATACCATTCTCCTAACTAGACGCGCCTACCAACTATACTAAGGAACTATTGTAACAAACACATCAAACATTAATGAATCAGCCTCATACAAGCCAAAGGATCCAAGACCCAACTAGGATAGGAAAAATAAGCATAGCGGGACTTTGCAAAAATCCAAGACCAAACTTTTACTTGCACTGAAGTAAATACTTCTAATGCGTCTGCCACTCCTCTATTGAAGATGACCGAGTTCCTATGTTTCCATATTTCACTCACCATACCAACCCAAATTACTCCACAAACATCATTAACCGAATCAGAAGCCTGACATAACCTGAATTGTGAAAAATTTGACAGGATCCTTGTGAATTACAAACGACTCTCCAAGCCACTCAAAGCAAAGGCTCCAGACACGTCAAGCAAAACCACAAACGAAAAATATATGACTTGACGACTCTTCCTCCTTCTCGCACAAACAGCACAAAGGCACTTTCAACCGCCACCCCGCGCCTTACCAAATTAATCCTAGAAGCAATCATATTCTCCAACACCCTCTAAACAAAGAACAACGCAGACCAAGGCTTAATGACAAACAAAATATAATGTGGGCATTTAGATAATTTGAAGTCAGAAAAATTACATTGTTCTTAAAAATGAGATTGCAACTATTACTAAGGTCTTTACCATAGCACAACTACAAACATGGGATGTATAACAAATATGTATCCAAAACTGTAGTTTACTTACTCGAATTGGTGTATCAATCCTATTACTTGTTTAAAATCTATGAAATAATTGCATAGTCTACATATGAAGGAGATAAGGAATAGAGAAAAGAGGCAATGGGACAAAAGAAAAGCCATCTATAATCTAGTAAAGGAGAGAAAACCATACATGGTTAAAAACGGTCAACTAACCAATAATGCAAGTGTTACTTTTGCATATCTATGGTATGCAACTAGCAGTCTACAATTCTGGAGGTTGTGGTGAGCTACTAGAAGGTTTTGCAGATTATGTATGACTAAGTAAGAAACACTTAAAAGTAGACATGGTAGAAGAGTGAAGACTAAAGATATTTGCAAAGGCTAGATTGAAAGTTTTGTCATGTTTCTAAGCCAACAATGTTGAACACAAGTTTAGTAAAGCTAAAGGTATTAGATTTAGACATGGTTACTATGATTCCTTTTACCAGATGCAAACTGCAAAACAAAATCAGACTTCAGGCTATCTCATATGTCGGGACTCTATGGCATAGATTATAGAATCACAAAGAATAGATAGAAACAACGGTTGGGGCAATAAGAAGAATAATCAAACATGTGTTGGACTTGATATTATACATGTTGCACTTTAAGGATTATGCATATTATACAGGTGCAGATCAAGTTGTGTTGATGGACAAAAATGAGATTGAAGGAGACTCATTGTAATCTCTTGTAATAGTGCTTTTGAAGAGAATCTACAAAATAGTAAAACAACATAATGGTGGGAGGGTTAGAGGGAATTGAGAGTTTATCTATAAAGTATAGGGAAGAGAAAAAATTAGCATCAAATATTCTATAGAATTAGAGCATGTCTTAAATGCTCGTTTTTATTTAATTATTTCATTTTTTATTAATAAAAAACTATTATATAAATAATACTTCAAATATATATATATATATATATATATATATATATATTCTTTCCAAAATGTAACTAAAATATTTTTTTTTCACACTATAAAAGAATTATCAAGTAAACAAGTCCATTGCGGGTTAATTTGGATTAAGACCAATAAGTTAAGATGCATATAAAAGACACTTTTTGTCTAGTAGAATATGTACACCACCATTTCTATATTTATGATAGAGATAAATGCTGAAAATTTGATGTTTGTACTTCACATATATACAGATAAAACAGTTACATGTAAAAAAAGTATTGAGTGAAATTTCTCCCCACTTTTTGTCCCTATATCCTATACTTATTTTTGTCGATTTTAACTTATATGAATATAGGTCTTTATAGGTTTTTAAGCTATATTTTACTATTAGAGGATCATAAATACTCTGTCTAATATGTTTTACAGTATTAGTTAAAATTTATTAAAAACAAGAAAATTAAAGAAAAAAACTCATTAACTATAAAATGATAAGATCCATGAGAATTTATAATTTTTTATCATTTCAACCAAAAGTAAAAGATGTATTCAAAAAATTATGTTACTAATATTGTTTTAAAATATTATTCACGACCAATTTTTTCTCATAGTATAATACCCAAGATTGATTCATTGCGCTAGAGTTAATTTGGTATGCCACTATAATGTTGTTGTTCATTAAATTATGCATCTAGAGTAATATTTTCTATCTTCATGCAATTTGTATTAAACAACACTATTCATGCAAGTTAATTAATAGAAAATGAAATTAATAATAAATTAAAATTAATCATTTTTAAGATTATTTTCTTTAGCAAGAATTGATTCCACATGCAAGACAAAAATCAATATATGCAAATGGCATCATCAAAATAATCTATCGTAAGTATTATCGAATTATGTGAACTATATTTTGAAAGTCGAGACATTCATAAACCAATAGTTTTATACTTGAAAAATAGCATTATACTTGAAGTTTAAAGTAAAAGTATTTCACAGAGCTAATTGAACATGCATGATATACTGTTATTCAGAAGAAAAATGTATATATAATTGGAATCACATCACCATACATGTCTGAAGTGATTACTCTTCAATAGTAAAACAGATACTTACCCACACAAATTAAAGAAATTAAAATAAAAAATAAATTTATACATTTATGGCAGACAAAGAAATGCACATTGAGTATTAATGTCTATTAATTTATCTCTTAATTAATTAAAAGAAATTAAATAGTAAGAAATAAACATCTACTTTGCTAACCTTTAATAAGATATATGTATCATATTATTATTGTTGTTATTACTTATTATTATAATAGACTCAAAAAAATATTATATATATATATATATATATATATTATATAATTTTGATACTTTTTTTATACTCAAAGTGTTAAGTATATAAAAGAATAAGGTGATACCAATTGTATTAATCAAATAATTTGTATATATGTGTTTATCATTAATTATTCTTTGCGAAAAGCAAATTGATGAACATACATCCATTTTTTTAACTTTATAAGTGGAGGGGGTGAAAAAGACAGAAAAAACAAAAGATAGAAAAAAAATAATATATATATATATATATATATATATAATAAAAAAAATAGAGCTAAAAAAAGTAAGCATATGATAAAAAATAATTCTAACTTAGACCATTTTTTTCTTTTTTCTTGTTCTTCTTTCTTTCTTTGAAAACATGTTGCTCCAAGTGTAAGGACACTATTATTAATATATATAATAGTTTGTGATATTTGTGTTATTAATAGCAAGTTTGGTTCAAACTGATTCAATTAACAAGTCATTGGTTAAACTAATGATTCAATACTATCAAGTCAATGTACAGAACCTTGACAGTGGTATTAACCTTATCTTCGTAAATAGGATTCCCGAAAATTGATTTAAATAAATAATTAAAGCTTAATTATATTTTTATCTTGGATTATACTGCTTTGGTTATTCGAATTTCAAATTGATTAAACTTCTCCAATTTTGAAATTAAACATTTTTGGCTCTACACTGAATTTCTTTTCCTTAAAACTCTCAAATTATTATACTATATCTAAATATATTTTAAGAGATTATTTAGAAACTATTTTTTGGAAAAAGAATAATAGTTTTATGACCAAATTAATGGTTTATTGAAAAAGGAAAGTAAAATGCAGCACTACAAGGAACCAGGTTGGCTATAAAAGGAGTAACTCCTTCAATGCTCTTCCAAACCTTTCCTTCACCTTCCATGCCCTGCCTTCCAAAGCAATACTCCACCCTCTCACCTTCTTTTCTTATACAAAGCAATTTTTTCATCAAAATAGAAACCATGGTTTCAAAACATGGAGGCTTCTATGAACAAGGGAGCTTTCCATCACTCAAAATCCTCATACTTTTACTCCTTAATTCTATACTTCACAAAACCAACTCAGGCTGCAATAATAACTCTTTTTCAAATTCCTTAGTTCCATTTCCACCTCATGAGATTCTCTCATCATTGCAAACACTGCCTCTGGATGGTCACTTTAGCCTAAGTAGCAATGAGGATGCTGCCAAGGACTTTGGAAACATACACCATTTTCCTCCCCTGGCAGTGCTGCATCCAAAAACAGTCTCTGATATATCACGCACCATAAAGCATGTTTTTGAAATGGGGTTTGCCTCCGAGCTGAAGGTTGCTGCAAGAGGCCATGGCCATTCCCTGCAAGGCCAGGCACAAGCACATGGGGGCCTAGTCATTAACATGGAGTCACTGCAGGGTCCTGAAATAAAAGTTCACATTGGAGAGTTCCCTTATGTGGATGTCTCAGGGGGAGAGTTGTGGATAAACATTCTGCATGAAACTCTAAAATATGGGTTGGCACCAAAGTCATGGACAGATTACCTTCACCTCACTGTTGGAGGCACTCTTTCAAATGCTGGTATAAGCGGGCAAGCCTTCAAACATGGACCTCAGATCAATAACATCTTTCAGCTTGAAGTGATCACAGGTAATTAACATCTCAAGCACAATCTATCTCAATTTCTGCACCTAATAGGGTGTTATATTTTGTAGTAATTAAGGTTTGGATAGTTTGAAAATAATAATATTTTTGTACGAAATAACTTTCAGTAAGACAGTAAAAAACAAGAAATTACTTCTCAAAAATAGTAAAAGTTGGTAGATCTTATCTTGCTTAGTGAGAATATAGTGCCCTCTTTGGAGTGTAAATGGTGCATTCTAGACACGAGTTAACCATTTTGTGTGGCAATCACTTTTGGTTTTCATCACATCAATCTGGTTTGCAAAATTTTGTTGTAGGAAAAGGAGAGGTGGTTACCTGCTCAGGGAACCGAAATGCTGACCTTTTTCATGGTGTACTTGGAGGGCTTGGTCAATTCGGTATCATCACAAGGGCTAGAATTTCTCTTGAAACGGCACCAAAGATGGTGAGTGTACATTCACAACTCTAATGTAAGACAAAAAGAGAATTGTTCCCAATAATATTTATTTCTGACATGATCTATGACTTTCTGGCAGGTGAAATGGATTAGAGTGCTATACTCCGAATTCTCTACATTTACAAAGGATCAAGAGCATTTAATATCACTTAAAAACACATTTGATTATATTGAAGGGTTTGTGATCATAAATAAAACTGGCATCCTTAACAATTGGAGATCGTCCTTTGACCCCAAAAGTCCACTTCAGGCTAGCCAATTCAATTCTGATGGAAGAACCTTTTACTGTCTTGAGATGGCAAAATACTTCAACCCTGACGAAGCAGAACTCATGAATCAGGTACGACACATCAAGCAACTCATTAACTGCGTGATCAGAATTATAGCATTGATTGTAAAGAAAAGGTTCTCATCTCCATCTCCTATGATCATATGCAGAGTATTAATCACCTACTGTCAAAGCTGAGTTACATCCAACCCACACTCTTCCGATCAGAAGTTTCTTACGTGGAATTCCTGGACAGAGTGCATGTTTCTGAGAAAAAGCTAAGAGCAAAAGGCTTGTGGGAAGTTCCCCATCCCTGGCTGAACCTTCTAATCCCAAGAAGTGAGATTCATGACTTTGCTGAAGGAGTATTTGGCAATATTCTTAAGGACACCAGTAATGGCCCCATACTCATATACCCCGTCAACCAAACAAGGTATACACACACATATATATATGGCTTTTCAAACATGACTCAAACGAACCAGTTTAAGTCTATGGATTGTCACTGTTAGAGTAAATATCTTTTATATTTTTTGATAAAATCACGATAAATTTGACTTTTAGGATTGTATTTATATTAAAGATTTTAACAGTCATGCATTTTCTGTATAAAAGACTTCTACACTGATTATTAGAAAAGTTAACAAACTTACTGTCATACATTTGTATTGAAATAGGATAACGGTGTAGAATTGTTTCATACTGTCACTACAAAGGTTGTTTTCTTATTATTATAAGAGTAAATAAACTTATCAAATATGGTAACTTGTAATCCGATGGTAGTATAAAAATTGTTTACTTTGAGTATATATTATTTCCTCCAACAGGAATTATACTCAATCAATTGAATTATCATAATCTGAGTCTTTTTTTTGTACTTTCTGTTGCTGCAGGTGGAATAGTAAGACATCTTTGGTTACCCCAGAGGAAGATGTTTTTTACCTGGTGGCTTTTCTATCCTCAGCAGTCCCAAATTGTACTGGTGCAAATAGTTTAGAACATATTGTATCCCAAAACAAAAGGATCATAGAGTTCTACACCAGTGCACAACTGAAAGTGAAGCAATACCTTCCCCATTACAGCACACAGGAAGAATGGCAAGCCCACTTTGGGTCACAATGGGAGGTATTCGTGGAAAGAAAAAAGGCCTATGACCCACTAGCACTGCTTGCCCCTGGCCACCGAATCTTTCAAAAGGCAGTGTCTGCGTCATGCTAGTCTTAGTGTGTGTGTGAGGTTGTGAACTAATGCTAATTAATCATGTATGTTTCTTCCCTGGCCTTCCTCTCAATAATTGTGAAGCGTGGCCTATGCTTTTTCTATTCAAAAGGAGGCTTGCTTTTTAGGTCATCATTACAAGATTGCCTCAGGAAAACACCAATGCTGAGTTGGGGGTGATATTTTAAGCTCACTGCAGGAAATTGTAAGGCTAAATCTTCGGGCCACCCTTGTAACAGAAAAATGTCACCAAAGAAAATTATTATTAAATGTAAAGAAAAGGTTAAATAAAGAGAAATTGCTGTTTCCTTTTCTTCTAATTTTTTAACTGAAATAACTAGCCATACTAGAAGAAATGAGCTATATTGTTCATGGATTATGACTTATAGTCAGAAGTCAAATTTCAGTAGTCTTTTGAAAGGTCATGAATTTTTCCACTTCCTTCCTCTTTTTCAAGTGATCAAACCATCTCGGACAAAATGTTATCCTCTACTCAATGGACATTACTTTGACTTTATCTGAAGTATGCTAACTATTAGTATAATCTATTGAGAATCTAACTAGAATATATTGAAAATGTGATACTTTCTGCACTATAATCATACTATTGAAAAAACAACCATTTTTGTTAGTTTTTACTGCCCCTCTCATGCAGTTTCGAATATAATGGGCTCATTATCACAACTGTGTATAACTACGTAATATAACAAACTTAATATTTTAAGAGCCTAAGACCAATGCATTTTGAAATGCAACTGCAAAGGATCTCACTTCATCTACCTACCAAGATTCCACTTAATTCTTCTTTATCACTTTATGAAATTAACCTAAAATAACGAAACACCTGAGTATATGGTACAGCAAAATTTAGTCATACATCACAAAAGAAAACATGTTCAAAGACGAACAAATAAATCATCTACTTTTGCTAACCCTCCCTTAGTAACCCTCGACCAATAGCATACATATTTTTCGTTCCATCTCTCCTTTCCCTCCTTCTAAATTGGAAAAGCAGTACACCACTTTACAGTATTTAAGTTTGGCCGAAATAAAAACAGTTGCAAAAGTTCAAGGATGAGTTCTTATCCAGTTGAACGAATTGTGTATATGTAACATCCCACTTAACAAAGACAAATCAAACACTAGGTTACGAACCAACTATTTTTACAAGAAAAATCATCTGCCGATATTACTAACAAAAAATTTCAGTATTAAGCGACTTTGATTTTAACTATTACCAGCTATTATTAGCCAGAAACACATGGTCTTCCAGCTAAAAACAAGACGCGAATAATGGTCCATATAACAGCACCAATAATCATTTCGCCTCAGTCGCACCACCAGTCCAGCCAAGGCCTGGTCTGCTCACTTGACCCTGTGGTTCTTCATAGTCTAGTGCATCACGGATTGAAGCTTCAAAGTCAGTAGAATCACTTGCAACAGGAAGAAAGCTACTGATATCATCCCTGGCACCAAATCCTCCAGCCCGGATAACATCATCAGCTGTTATGGATGCCTCCATGTTTACATCCCCAGATGCATCAATTTCCTCCGAACGAGTACCCTTTGGACAACTTTCGCCACCTTTCCCATCAGCGGCTATCCTTGTTTCTGTAACATCTCCTGAAGATCTTGTAAAATTTTTCAAAACACCTTTGTCCACACCAATCTTTGGATAATTTGTGGCCGCCAATACATTGTCCACATGAGTACTCTCCTTATTATCTGTTAAACTCACAATCGAAGGGCATCATCTAACATGATCAGTACAGCAAATGAAAATAGAAGTAAAAAAAATCTAAAGTTATTAAAGAGAGTAATATTAGGTAAACATCCACTTCCACCTTATCTCTAAAGTAGTTTGAATTTGAAACAAACTTCAAATAATGTATCATGCAACAGAAGACTATACACTCCCATTACCCTACCTCAAAGCAAATCCTAAGATAGGTGTTTGCACGAAAAGCATATCCAATTTATTAATTGTACTTATAGTCTTTGACTCTTTGAGAAGCAACATGTCACTTGAACAAATAGCTCGCTGTCAGCGTCTAATATGCATTATCTATAAACTAAATAGAATGGAAAAATACATGTCAATGAACTCATAGTAAGACTTCAAAAGGCCAAAATAGTGAAGAAAAGTTTGAACCAAGTCAAAAAAAAAAAAATCCGTACTGCAAATATTGCCTCCAGATGAATGGTCTAAAAATTCCAGCATGACATTGCTTTGACATTCTCTCATTGACTATAAAATAAATAAATATATATTCCCTTACATGTAATGATGTATCACACAAATTTTCATCGGTTTAATACATTTCTACAAACATTTGCACCTAGCTTCATAAGAGTAAACTGATTGACATAATCTATATTGTTGGATGAACTGTCAGGTCTCAACTTTACGTAGCAATATCAAACAATCATTCCAGATGGAAAAGTGATTGATGTGAGCTTCACATAAAATAATGATAGCCCTTACCGTTCAGCACCTTATCCGATTTGTTCTCCATGAAAGATAAAAGATTTCACTAATAGATCCACGTTGTATTCCTATGTAGGTTCATCCAGAGTCTCAATAGAGCCGAATCCTCTACGTTCCTCAAAATGTCCTTACTACAGAAAGAAGTAAATTACTTGATCAATGTCCAATGTACAAGTTGCATGATTGCCTTATACAATTACTCCAAAGCAGAGGACTTTCAACACCAATGGAGAAAAAACTGACAAGGAAAGTAAAAGGGGAGAAACACCCCACTGTGACTACAAGATCTATCAATATTTATATTAAAGTATTGGCATTTGCCTATTAATGAAAGACTAAGCACTAATAGGATTTGGAATGTTGGATTCCTCTTGTTGAAATACTAGCCATTTTAGTTATTCGTATTTATTATCCTTTATGTTATGTAGTTGTACAAGTGAATTATTCTGCACTAGCATTTATATAGAATCTTAGGGATAATAACGCAAGGATGCAAGGTAACCCTCGTGTACACTTCCAAGGATTTGGATCGTCATTAATATTTTTCCAAACTATACTCGCTCGGCTGCTGGGGTGGAAAACAAGTACAGAAGTATGCATTACACATATTGAAGGAGAAAATTGTGCTTCTACAAGGATGAGCAATATTGTAGACTTGTTAGGGGACAGAATTATCTCACTATGGTTCATCCAAACATATAATTTGTTCTGAGAGTGTTTAGTCAGTTACAGCAAGCTCGATGCGATAGTGACTAGAGCGGTTTAATACATCATAGCAGCATGGGGTGGGATCAATATCTTCTATATGAATATATGTGACATATCCATGTAGTAACCTATACGAATGCAAATGGGGTTTGGTCTCCGATGCAAATTGAGTATGGTCTCCAATGAAAATTGAGTTGGATCTTCATCTAAATGAATATCCAAATTCAAGATATTAAATTGTAATAGGAGAAAACCCAATTTCCTAAAAAAGTACGAAACAATGTGTGGTTGCCAAGTCATTTTCATAAGCAGACTAGAAATTATTAGGCCACGACACTGGCAACAAGAAGTGAACTATAATATCAAGCTATGTCATTGGTAACATGCAAACCTAAATGGATGAAACAGCAACTCCAAGAATGAAGGTTTGGAGAATAGAACATAAGCAGTGTAGCTAATTTGTGATTGTAACGATCAAACAACGTCGGACATTGCTCCAAGCCCAATTTTCATGAGTGAACCAAACTCACAGAAATAGATAAACTAAGTTTGGATAACCAATTTATCCATTTATACATCACTCGTCCGATATTTATGAAGAAGTTTCCTTCGTAAAACATTAATAGAAAAAGAAAATAAAATTAAAAATTTCTACTGCAAGCAAAGAGAACTGCTATTAAAAGTTAAAAGTATAAGATGGTTTCAAGTTTTAACTCAGTAAAGTTTCAACTCATTTTACATACTTATTTCTTCTTCTGATTACTCACAGATTAGTTTATCTAAACAGGTTTATAATCCATTTCTGGAAGAAATATTATAGGATATCAATATTCAACACTCTCCACCCACCCTTAGAGAGAGTTCAACTTGAATTTAAAGCTGACACACTTTTTTTTTCTGTACAATTTTGAAATAACTACCATCACCACTCCAAAACAAGTAAAATACTAGGATTGTCAATCAAATCACCAAGTAACTGACATATTCAAAGACCCAGAAACTTGAATAAGAAGCTGTCCCAATTATTTGTATCAATCGATTAGCATGGCAAAAAAGCAGAAATGGAACCTTTAAAATAGACTTTTGCAACTTTGGATTCACGGGGAAATAGAAGCATCAGCATATACTGCGTAAATATAATGCAAGGAACTTACACAACAATGACACAAATAGAAGCATCAGCATATACTGCGTAAATGTGTGAAGAAGAGGGTTCAATTGAAAATTGTAGGGTTTAAGTTGAGGTGGGTAACCGAAAGAAAGAGAAACGCCACGTGTCATCCGGGAGCTGCTTTTATGCTACGCTGGTAAGTGTAGAGGTCCTCTCGGAACACGTGGGTGTTGTTGTGTTGCGGTTCACAAAATATCTTTGTAGCTTTATATTATTAAAATGATTTTATTTGTTTATTTTGTTTCTTATTTATTAGCGGAAACATACGTGGTATTTTTGTATTATTATATATCGTATTTATTAAAATAAATAATAAATTTATATTATAATATTTATTTTATTATAAATTTATATGTATTTATATTTTTTAAATATTAACTGTATATCTGTATTTTTTTTTTAAATAAGAGTTGCAGCTTAAATATGTTATAACATTAAATGTTACACTAAATGTAAAATTTCTACTTTAATTAGCTAATGATTGAGCAAAGTTTTACTATTAACAAAATATAAGCTAAAAAGGGAAAGTTGGAAGGTCCCGACATGCACCAAGCTCACAAAAGTCCAACTCAGCATCAGAGCATATCGCTCAAGCGAGCTCATTCTCACTCAAGCGAGATTGCTCCAACAACATTGCATGTTTCGTCGTTTACTCGCTCAAGCAGATAGAGCTCGCTTGAGCGAGAATCCACTTAACCCAAGCCATTTAAATTAAATAGGAGGCTAGAGGCACAACCCTAGACGTGCAAGATTAAGAGTGAAACATCATTGATGAATTGTAACTCAATTGGGAAAATAGGAGGTGCGAGAAACATTAGAGAAGTCAGTCGTCAAAGAGAAACATCTTGGATCTTCTTTTCATGCGTAACAGTCATCATGTGTGGCTAATTCTACCCTTTGGGATTAGGAGTAATTTGTTCAAACTCTTATGTATTAAGGTGATATCTAAACGTGATATTTTGTTTTTGATTGATGATTGGTATTATTATTTTGTTTGCAATGTTTGGTTTACCATTATCTAAAATCTTAAATTTGATTGCACAGTACTTCTAAGGTTCTGAACTGAATGATAATACTTAACATATTTGAATGCTAAGAATAGATTTGAAATGTTAATGTTTGATCTTAAGGATAAGTTGTTTTTATAAATATGCGAGAAATCAATATTTAGGAAGCATCTTAATAATGCGAGGAATTGATATAAATGATTTTTATACTGACATCAATATCAATCAAAGGACACAATATTGTCATGCTAATCAAAATACAAAAGAGTGAGAAAGATGAAACTCAATGCCTATTTTTCCAATTGAAGCAACAACCTTTTGACTTGTTTTCTTGTTAGTCATTGCCAGCATATCAAATCCCAACAAACTTTTATTATTTTGTTTTATATTTAGTGAAACTTTTACTTGATTATTCAATTGTTCCTTGTGGGTTCGAGATTCGTCCTTAGGATCAAATTAATACTTTTGACAACGCGGTGCACTTACCGTAAAAAAGTCATCAACATTGCGTTTATGTTTTTAAATAAGATTAATGGTTAAATGATTTTGGAAAGTTTTCATATTTGAGAACATAGAACAGAGAAATCTGAAAATCTCAAATACCTTATGCTTTAATATTTTGTGAATCGAAAACAAATTCCACATTGATTATAAAATGTTTTTAAACACATCTGTGCAATTAGAATCAAATTTAATATTGTATTATAAGTTTTTATATGAACAATATTTCACTGTAAATTCTTAAAAAAAAAAAAACAAGGTATAAATATTTTATATATCAAAAAATTTTAGAAATGTGTTTAGAGGAATAATATTATTGTTAAATGTGATTATTTTGTGTTATCTTTCGTGCGTCCTTTCAAACAACAATAGTTGTGTTTATACAGGATTTTAGCAATCTTTTTTCTATAATGTTTGATTTAATATTAACTTATAAAGAATTTAAAAGTGAATTAAATATGAAAAATCTGAGAAAAGAAAGTCTCAATAATTCGTAAATATTATAAGATATTGTTTAAGTGATACTAATGAGTTATTACTGATTATAATGTTCACTGATATTTATTTTGTTCTCATATATTATCAAAGGAAATTAAAGACGTGAGTAAAGGTGAAAGCTAAAGTTTCCAAATTCAGCGTCTACAAGAAAACAATGAAGCTGAGAAGCGAGATTTGCTAATATCAAGAGTAAAGCAATATCAGGAAGATGTGAATGAAGATTTGCAAAGAGAAAGATTTTCCAAGCATAAACAAGTGATAAAACGTATTAAAAACACATATTAAAACATTCTTATTTTCATATTGAACGTCTATCACATGAAAGATGATGAACAAAACTTGAAAGAAAATATCCAAGTGCATACTATATTAAAGCTTCAATATTCAAATCAAATGTAGATACAAAACATTTTGAAATGTTTATAATGATTGAAGAACGTGTAGATTGTATCATAGCAGAAGTTTCCTATTCAAGTGTTTAGTGCATTAAAGATGAAGAACAACGTGAGAAATCTAAGTTGATATTGAAGTAAAGAAGATTAAAGTCTCAATGTTCATATTGGAAGAAGATAAGGAAAGTATTTGAAATGTCTTACTCGTTTAAGACACAAAGATCAATTAGAAACAATGTTTCTGTATTGAGTGTCTAACGGTTGTATTGAAGAGTGAAGAACGCAAAGCTTCAATGATCACATTTATGAAAACTATATAAAGACCTTGAAGATGTAGAGCATAACAACGAGGTGTACAAATTGATATACAAGCTTTCTAAGAGTACAGAAACACATTTTCATAATTGTGTGATTAAGATAGTATTATACAGTTACATCTGCTTATATAGAGCAAAATTGTGAGATTGGGTTGTGAGCTAAACCATTGTAAATCATTTGTATTGTGAAGTATATGCTATGAGGTTTAATTGTTCTCTCAATAGAGAGATTTTCTCATTGTTAAAAGCTTTTGATCTCATAGGGAGATTAGAAATCGTTGCCTGGAGAGGTAGAGAATACTTGGTGACCTGTAGAGGTATAAGAATATTGATGTACTTATAGAGGTGAAGAATACTAGGTGACCTACATAGGTGTAAGAATATTGGTGTACTTGGAGAGGTGGAGAATACTTAGTGAAAGACTCTTGAGTGGGTTGCTTAAGGGACTGAATGAAGCCCTTGTTGTTGGGTGAGCCAGTATAAATCACTATCTACTCCTTTATCTCTATTATTGTTTAGACACTGCTTTTAATAATTGATATTTTACGAATTGAGTTTAGGCTCCATTCAACCCCCATTCTAGAGCCATTTGAACCTTCAATCAATGCATGCAAGTCAATAATGGCAGAGTGCCATGGAAGAAGAGCTCAAAGAAAAAAACTAGCTCAAACTTTGAGATGAAAGATCTTGGTCTCCTGAGGTGAATACTTAGGATGGACAAACACGTTAATGTTAGATTACACTTTATGGGACGTTGTTGAGTATGGGAAGGTCAAAATTACGAAGGTTGCTCCAAATGTGTTTACAAAGTCATTGTCAAAAGTGAGATTCAAACATTGTTTTGAAGCGAATTAATTTTTCATTTAAGGATAAATGAAGGTCATACGGAAACTCTTCCATTATTTGGAGTCAAGATAGAAAATTGTGATGTATTAACTTTAAATCATAATCGTATAATAAAAAACACAAAAAATAGTATTAGATTTCTAATAATGTATATATTAGTTAGACAATTTGACATCTAACATCTCGTATTTAGCATCTAAGTTACCACCTGTATTACATAATATTTTATCTTAATTCTCTTAATGATATATTGTATCTCACTTTCTTTAGCTGTATGTATACATAACTTTATGTGTGCCAGATACATTGTATTGTAAATATACTTTGTGTATGAAACTTTTCTGTTATTACAATTGTTTTAACAATTGTTTTGTTTTTTTACTATTGTTCTTGTGTTTTCTTATTATTGTTCAACAAACTTGAAATCATAACACTCTGACCACCACCACGAGTATTCATGTTTATATGAAATTTGAATTTTTAATTAATGTATTATCACAATCCCTTATTCCTATTCTACCCTAAAATAATATATTTTAGGAATTAGTAACTTATGTCTCCTTTAAATTACTTTTGTTTAAGGTAAATCTTTTCACACACATATATATTTGTTTTCTTAACAGTTTTTTTTTTTTTGGAAATACACGTTTTAATTTAATTATTATATATTATTAATGGTTTAAGTATCATTAAATTAAAAATAATTTAAAAACAACCAATTATAAAAATCACCAAATTTATCATATACCAATAAGTAAAAGGTTAATACAGTGTCAAAATGATATCTTCCTGCATTTTTAGTCCATTAAAACTAAAAAG
>Ga0123341_1001026_pt1 | contig 19875 bp, 12 predicted proteins | sample Turbeapinknodule_FD_89959 | JGI IMG/M metagenome (GOLD analysis project Ga0123341, IMG submission 89959) | Root nodule microbial communities of legume samples collected from Mexico - Turtle bean Mexico pink nodule | ecosystem: Host-associated > Plants > Roots > Nodule | place: Mexico: Nepantla...
AAAGAACGAGCTTCTATCTTTGTGCTCCTTTGGATGTTGTTCATCGAATTGATCTGCTCCAAAAGCTTGAACACAGGGCTTATGTCCACCTTGCCCAATGGCGACCAAATAAAGGGAGATGAATAACAAAATCACTTGCGAGCGAGGAGGAGAGCATGATTTGAGTTCATTGTCGACTTGGCATTCAGAGTTGGAGAGAGAAGGAAGCATAGCTGATAGTGTTAACAGTCCTAGTCCCTGTAATTCATATTAAGCCATGGATTAACATCAAAACAATGTAAGAACACATCCTTCACAATCAAACTTTTACTTAATTTTCCATTCACTAGCAATTCAAGATCGCTGAGAAAAGCAGAAACATAATGGAAATGAGTATAATAAAATCATGATATCAAACTATAACCTATTATTTAAAATAAATAATACAGAATGCACAATCTTTTCTTTAACTAAGTCGTTCACGAGCGAAATAAATTTCAATGATTTGGCTCCTTCAATTAAGAAAGCCCTAAAATTGAAGTTCCTGTTCAAACATCAAAGTGAAGCAGAAGCAACCCAAGTGCATACAGTTCGATTTTATTATGAAGGACACGTTTTTATTTCTGGTCTTATTACCAAAACACCACTGAATTTAATTGCAATAGCAATTTTAAAGTATCACATGAAATTGTTTATGTTTTGAAGGTGACTAAACATGTTTAAGTCAAAAACCAAAGCACAAATAGACATTTTAGTATTATTAAAGATTATATGTTGAAATAAATTACGTTTTTTAACAATAAAATGAATAAATTAAATATATTAACATTACTTTGTAAAATTAATTGAAACCAGTTTTACAAAAATAGTATACATCCTGAAAAAATTTAAGAGAAATTTAAAAGTGTAATTATTATTACTACTGAAAGGGAAGATAAAACTAAAAATACGTTTAACATGACGTTTGACTCGGCTAATTTTGAACTTATCATCACGTAAAAAAAAAAAGTAGTTATGCCAAAGTGCTGGGACACTTTATAAATTCTTCTAGACAATGAGTAGTTTTTAACCATTCGTAATTTTAACTTTATTTTCAATTTTTTATTTACTTTAAAGACCATCTGAATAGTGAATAGTGAATGGTATTTTGTCAGATTTAAAAACAAATCAAACAAAATTGAAACCAGTTCAATAATAATGAAACTGGCTACATGACAATAATTTCATTATTCTTACTTATATTTTAAAGAAAAAAATTAATATCAAGTCAACCTAAGGACTAAAAGTTATTTTTCCTATTTATGATAGGGATTAGTATGAGTAAAAAGTAATTTACTTATTATTGTATTAAATTAGATATTCGTGATTCTTTATTATTTTAGCTGTTAAATTCAGTATTGAACATAATAAATTATTGAAATATATTAAATATCCTTGATGTTAAAATAGGAAATTGAAAGAATGAGTGAGTGAGTGACCAGGATGTAGACGAGGGAGGCGAGTATGATAGTGCGGTAGCGGCCGAGAAAGGAATCGGCGAGGAAAGCCCCAAGCAGAGGAAGCAATGAAGCAGTTCCCGACCAGACATTGATGTTCTCTGCGGCGGTGGCCGTGCTCTGACGGAGAGGCCCGGTGAGATACGATATCATGTTCCCCTGAATCCCATAATACGCAATTCTCTCCGCCACTTCCACACCTGATTCCGATTTCACACATGTTCATGTTAAATTCCTCCTTAATTCAACTTCAACTTCAATTAATCACTACCTTACCTATGATAAGCCCAGCGGATCTCCACGACCCAGTTTTGGATCTCACGGCGGTTCCACCTCTGAAGTCAACCGCACCGTCCACCACATCATCCCTCTCCTCCTCCTCTGCTCTCACTGCTTCTTCCAATCCCTTCCCCATCCTCCGATTCTCCTTCACCTTAATTTCTCTTCCACTCTTCCTAATAAATCCCCCAAAATTTCTTTCCTTTCTCTTTATTTCTTGATTTAGACCTCTTCCAAACCTTCCAGTTCATTTCTGAATTAAAATATTTTTATCCTAATTATTAATAAAAACAAATAATTGATTGAGTGTAGGTGAAACATGAAGGTGAAAGGTGGGCCCCTTACAGCAGGGTGAAGTGGATTGGAGGAGAGAGATGGAATGTGAGGTCCACTAGTCCACTAATCCATAGGAGAGAACAGAGGCTCTGTTCTGCTGTACTCTGCTCCACCCCCATTCCCCCACCCCCACGCATCAGAATCAGGGCCATGCAACCCAATTCCGCCGCCAGACTTCCCAGCTTCCGCTCAACTCCGGCCGCCTGGTTAGAATCAGTCCTTTTGAAGGAAGAGGAAGAGGAGGAGGAAGAGCAAGAAGAAAGCGAAGAAGCTGAAAAAGAGACCTTGACCTTTACCCAGTTGCTTTCTACCATCGCAGCTCCCTCTCCTTCCCGACGCCAACGCCAACGCCAAAACTATGAAATACAGGATTACCCTCCCACCTCCATGCCCATCCCCAATCCAATCGCACCCGAGGTGCCTTCAATTGCTTTTGCCTTCTTGCCTCTATTATTCCTTCTCTGCCTCATCAGCTCCTCTTAATAATGCATGTGTGTGTGTTCAGGAACGTGATGCTTCTCCCCCCCACATCAAAATGGACATGTTCATGTTTGAGGACTCGGCGGCACCCTGTAGAGTTCGCGCCAAGCGTGGCTGTGCTACGCATCCCAGGAGTATTGCCGAAAGGGTTCGCAGGACTCGTATCAGTGACCGCATCAGAAAGCTTCAAGAACTTGTCCCAAACATGGATAAGGTTCTATTTCCGTCTTATCTTAACACCACTATTTCATTTTAAAACTCATTATCTGCTGCATCTATTTCACCATTCACAAAGCTTATAGGAACAAAACCTAAGCATCCTCCAAAATAGTGATATATAGGACTTCTGGAATCCAAATTATAAAAAAAAAAAACAGCTGTTTGTGTCAAACAAGCATGTCAGAAATAAACTTCATGGGACTCGCATGATCTGTAATGATCACTGGATTGGGATCTTGACGAAACCTACCCTGGATTTCTGTTATGCAGAAATAGTGTCTGAACTCTGAAGAAAAGCGCCATATCCGCTTAGCAACTATTTTCCTTTTTATTTAAAAATTAGGAATTCGCTAAGCATTTTTCGAGTTAACCAGTTAAGGAAACAAAAGTAAAAACTATTATGAAAAGGAACCTAATTATTGTATCCATAACTCACCATTTCATACTGGTTAAGTATTAACAGAGTTTATTATCTGCTCCTTAACGGGGCCTAGGGCACTCAATAACAAAACCCTTAAAATTAAAGTATTTTTGGAATTGATATTAGATGCTATTCATTGTGAATAAATCAACAATTGGATGGAGGCCAGAATCTTGTTGCATGTATATTCTTTAATTAAACAAACTTGACCTCAATTCTCAGATGTGAGCTTCTGCTGTGCATTTTTTCATTAGTTCTCTCCCGCCCAATTCTTCTAGACACTTGGAGTCAGTTAACTCACACCTGAACACAGTGAGGACCTATGTCAAGAAAAGTCTTTTCTACCGTATATCTCCCCTTGATTTTGTTGTATTTCTACTTCATTGTGCTCAGTATCTCTCTTCCCTTCCATGGTTGGCTTTTTCGTTTGTTAACTATATTAGAAAACTTTGATTTTCGCAGAAAGCTTAATGATACAGGGGATTCAGAGTTCATAAATGTGATAGCCTTATTTGATTCGTTTCTTTCATCCCAGAAATCCAATAAAATAACTGGCTCTTAGAATAATTCTTCACGCTTGCATTTGGTTTTCTCCATCAATTTTTTAAGAGTGAAGTCTTCCTCTAAGGTTAAGGTCCGTGTTTGGACTAGAGAACTTGATGGGATTCAAAACTAAGGATATGTTATGGTCACGAAAACAGCATACTACTTGTTCCCCTGATGTAAAGTATTTTCCGGTATGATTATGAAGTGGCTTGGCTATTTGGAATAGGCTCTGCATACTTTCTGTGGGAGCTTCAGGGTTGGCCTGCTACCTCAGGACCTGTTGTTCACTCTACTCACTGTATTATATAGAGGTTTTGGGAGGAAATAACAAACAAGCTTTAGGGAACACTGCTATTTGGCCAACTATTGGTGCATAATATTGGAATTTCTCACATCATTTCCAGCTGTTTTCTCTTGCTGGATGGAGTCCTGTTCCTGGTGACATCATTGGTTAAAGCCAATGGTTGACAGGAATTTTTTTTATGATTCTGTGAAGTGATTAGGCTGCTCTCTCAAGCTGTTTGATTTCTTTTCTTCTTGCTCTTTTCTCTCTGTTTCTTTGACGCTTTAGGAATGTACTCATTCTACCCCACGTTATCTCTTTCTTTCTAGCACGACCGTAATTCTTTGTCAAAGAAAACATTTTTATACTTGGTTTAGTTGTTTTTTTCTTTTATTATTTATTTATCTTTTTCAACTAGTGTTAAATGTAAATATTAGAGTTGGAGTTTATTTTCATTTTAATGTTTCTTTAATGTGGCGTTGCTTTTGTTCTTGTAGCAAACAAACACTGCAGATATGTTACATGAGGCGGTAGCTTATGTCAAGTTTCTTCAAAAGCAAATTGAGGTACTCTTATTTGTGTGGCAGCATTTGTTCTTGTAACTTTGATTTCTGTCTGGCGTTTTGGGGTTTCGACCAACTTTCATGAACTGAAACACTTGATACATTGCAGGAACTGACAGAGCACCAACGGAGGTGTAGATGTATGGTTCAAGAGTAAAGGTTGATTGTACATGCAGTGGCTGGCTGACGATTTATGTTATAAATTATCAGATTTTTTAGTGATCAAGCAGACACTCCGGATGCTAATTATATATTTTTTAAACTCTCTGGATACTTTAAAGGGATGCTAATTATATTTTTTAATATCTCTGGATAAATTAAAAGATTCATATAGGCATATTATTGGGGGTGGCATAGGTAGTACTACATTTAAATTATAGAAACTTAACGACAAGCTTGTGAATCCTTGGTTATTTGTCTAAGAAGAAAATGGTCTGATGTATTTAAGATGCTGTGTCAGTTACATAATGCTTAATTTTGTTCAATTATCTGAAGAATTATGTCTGTCAGGTCAGGAATTTAATCAGATAGCAGTGTAAATGTTTCTTATATTGTAAAAAATAATTGATTTTTTACGACTTTCTTAATTTGTAATGAATACTGTGATCAAGTTATTTTATTTAACTGTCCAGTGAGTTAATAATTTGAAAACATTGACGATGCTGCCATTTACTTTCATATAATTATAGCTAATTTTGTCTTTAAAAGGAAATACTGAAACGCCCAAATGGAGATAATTAATTTTATGCAAGTATAGACGATATTATGCACTTGGTAAATATACTTCATTGCAAGCAGTGTTAAACACTAAACAGTGTATTCATAAACCTGAAACATACAGACGGGAGTATTTGCAAATATGAACACATGATAAAAAAAAAGCAAGACAGAAAACAAGGATTACTACAAAAGGTAATTTGCATGGCTTAGCAAGTGCGGTGAAGCCGTTGAGCCAAATAAACGAGATGCCATGTGAGAGAGATGAGATTGAGGATGTTTAGGACAGAGGAATAGGAATTCAATTTCTTGAGCTTGTCGTTGAGCTTGATTATTCTTGATCTCACTGCATCATGATCTGTGCTGATGGAAGGCCCTGTACCATCAGGTGTGCGTTGAGGCTCTCTAACACCTGTTCTGCCACGTTCACCACTCACTGTCACATCTTCTCTGCCTCTTCCTTCCTCCTTTTCTATTTTTATTCTTTCGAACATCAACTGAATGGCAAGGAGAAAAGAAAGAAGTGAATCAGAACTTGGAAAGATGTGGAGATAAAAGAATGAAGAAGAAGATATGGGAAGCGTACCTTGGTGGCTCGAGGCTCCAAGTAAAGAGAGTTGAAGAAAAGAGTGGCGAGAGAGGCCAGAAGATTGTATGTTTGCAATGCGTGAGACTTGTTGGAGAGCAGAGTGTTCGTATTACCGAAGACATGGCCAAACAGAGCCACCCCTGTGCTATAAGCCATGGCCCTGAAATAAACAGGGTAGATTTTACTCTGCATCACTGCGAACTGATGCCTCGCCATGGCCCTGGACTGCACGTAGCTGGAGATAAACGTAACCCACACACACATCCCATAAGAAGTGGCAAACCCCAGCAAATGGGCCACCCCCATCACCGAATTCAGGCTCTCCAAGGATCCAAAACTCAATTTTAAGGTATGTTTGAGGCGGCGCAAATAATCCCTGGCCTCTGAGACGTTACTATTCACATGATTCTTCGCTGTTTCTACAGTATCCTGCGCGTATTCGTGCACATCACGGGCTTTATCATGCACGCTTTCTTTTGTTTCTTTGAGTGCATCGGCAACATTATCACCCACATGGCGCGCCACCTCCTTCTTCTTCTGGAGGACCTCTTGAGCCTTTTCCTTGGTCTTCTCCATGGCATCCGCGACTCTGTGCTTGCATTTTCCATAAGCATCGCAAATGAGCTCCTTGGGGGCATGCAGAAAAGCCGCATCTTGAGGCTGCGAAATGCCTTGACCGAGGTTAGGGAGAACAGAGGCAGCCTCTCTGATCCTGTCGTGGCCGTTTTCCGGAACTTGGTGGTGGTGATGATGTGTGGGTTGGTCTGGGGAGATTGAGATTTTGGTGTTGTGATGGCCATCTTGGTCGTATTCAACCACCACGACACGGTGGCCTTCTTTGACGATGGTGTTGGCTCCTTGCTTGTGGTGGGTGGGTGGCGGCGGAGAGAAAATGGCCGATGCGGCGAGTGAAGTGAAGAACAGAGTCACCGCCAAAACATTCATCATTTTTGTTGTTGTTGTTGTTCAAAGGTTGTTGTTGGTTGGTGTGTTTTGGGATTGGTCGTTCCGTTTTAAGTGGCATTGGACTCGGTGGAAGGTTAAAGCCACGTTGCATGCTCAAATTGAATCAGGTGCCGCCACCTGTCCTATGCCTTCGCCACTTGTCCACCAACCCACTCCTTCGTGTCGCCATCCAAGGACATTCTATTCCATTCCATTCTATTCTCATCAACTTCATTTTCTTTTACACTAACATTTTCATCTTTTCATTAGGGTTTAGGGATTTTAATCTTTTGGAACCAAGAAAGAGATTCTCTACTATTTTCAAATAACATTCTCTATTTAATCAATTGTTAAAGATAGTTAACCACATTTTATAACTATGTTAAACCATTTTTTTTAACCCAAATGCAAGATAATGATTAAATTCTCTCGTCCAAACTCTTAAAAAATAATAATTGAAGCATTGTCTTTACTTTATATGACATTCACTCATCGATAATTGTAATTTTTAGATTAATTACCATGATTTTTAAATTCAAATACCCATTTAACAACATTTTTAATGAATTTAACTACATCTTAAACTATGTTAACCTACACTTTCTCATATGACAATAATTAATTAAATCATGCGACTTAAAGTTTCATGTATCAACAAGTATTGAACAATTGACTCCATAACAATTTATTGGTATTCTTAGGTTAGTTACCATGATTCTTAAATTAAAATACCGTTTTAACCAATAATTAACCACATTTTAGATTTATCTCAACCTAATTTTTTTTTCAAGTGATGTTATCTTTACCAACATTCTTTGACCCTATGTCCCTAAACTTACTACAAAAACTTATGTCTAATACTTTTAACTCATTTTTAGGTGAACATGTGTGGTTATCAAACTACAATGCCTATTTAACCAATTTCTCATCATGGATAACCACATTTCATAACTATGTTAACCAATTTTTTACAACTTAAGAATGTCATAAATAAAATTCTCTCACTCAAAGTCATAAATTACACTAAAACTTGAAGCATTGACTTTGTATACTATTCACCCAATGTTCATTGTCATTTTTAGGTCAATTACCATGTTTTTCAAATTATGTTATCCATTTAACCAAATTCTAACCGAGTTAGTCACATTTCATAATTATGCTAACTATCAGTTTTTTCATCCAAATGTAACACACTAATTTATACAAGTATGTCACCTAAAGTCCCAAGGATCAATAACTATTGCACCATTGACTTCAAAAGACCTTATTATCATTTTTAACGTATTCACCACCATGTCCTTTTTCAAGCCAACATCTATGAATTTGAAATTACAAAAGTTATTTTACCAATTTTCAAACACAGTTAACCACATTCTACAACTGTGTTAACCCAATTTCTCTCAGACATGCACAATCATATATTCAATAATTTTTTCTCACACAAAATCTCAATGAATAAAAAATTGAACCATTAACTCTAGAAAACATTCACCAAGTGGTTATTATCATTCTTAGATAAATCACCATGATTTTCACAATAAAATGCATATTGATCCAAGTTCCCAAATGAGTTAAGTGTTTTTTGACTACTATGTTAACCAAAACATTTCCACCCAAATCTAATGCAGTAGCCCATGCATTTTAAATTTAAATACTTATTTAACTAACTCTCAAACAAAATTTTACAAACAAAATTAATTATATTTTACAACTATGTTAACCAATTTTTTTTCCACCCAATACAACCTGATGAACAACTGAAATTGCTCTTATTTGTTCATAAGCCATTTGTAAGCGATGTATAACATTCTTAGTTGAACATATTTAAATTTTAAAGTATAATATTTATTTAACCAATTATCAAATACACTTAACCATAATTTACAACTATGGTAATACAATTTTTCACTACATTTTCTCTTTATCGTTGTCGACTGTGACATCCTTTTATCATTATACGCATTATGAATAGTACCATTAGACGCTTCTTTTTACTTTAAGACAATTTTTTGTATTATAAAACCATTCTAAATTTTTAAACATCTTAATCTGGAAATTTTGAAGATCTTAAAGTTTCGAAATCATGTTTGAAAGAAGAGATTTTGAGTGTCTATTATAGAAATCTATAAATTTCATATTCAATAGTTATTTAAGAGATTCTTAAAATAGAAAAAGGTAATTCAAATATGAAATCAATCACCATTTAATTAAAAATCAGTGTTTTCTGGAGTTCTAGTAGGTGTCTGATTAAAATCATTGGGTTCTACAGTAAGCATCTAAATAAATAATCGTCTAATGTATTGTTCACTAAACCTGAAGTACGAGAAATAAGATTTAATAATAGTGGATGATTGAAAGAAACTGAAGTTCAAACATACTTTGTTTGCCCCTGTCTTTGGTGTAGTTTTGAAAATCATTCAATCTTTAGAAGATTTGTTCAAGTTAGATTTTGTAATTGTTGGTAAATCATAACTAATTCTTCCACTTTTGTGTAGGTACAAAATAGGCACTTGCAGAAACAATAAGCAGACAAAATAAAATAGAATAATGATACCAAAAATTTTTAACAATGGAAACCTCCTCAACTTGAGAAGTAAAAATTCACGAGACCTAGTCCAGAAAATGTCTTCACTATGAAAATATGAGTACAATATTCGTTTCTCTTACTCTATGAAGATAACACTTAATCTCATCTAACTAGGATGGAATACAATATTTTTCTAGCCTCTTACTAGGATTTCTAGTCTCACATGATGAGTGAATATCAATTCTCTCATTTACTCTATATGTTACTCTTCTCCCTTGCTTGACTTTCACTTCCTCACAAGTTCCTTTATACATAGAAAAGAAATAATTCTTAAGAAATAATGAATGATTAATGTTTGTCACATTTTCAATATACCTTGAAAAAACTATCTTCAATTTTCTAGGTTGAACTTCATAGTCTTCAAGAGTTAAGGTATAATTCCAAGACTTTGAAATTACCATTATTAAATATATTCATTGAATCATTTACCAAGATTCATTGAACATGATCTCTAATTAATGAATGAGGGATTCCCAAAAATAATTGTCTTCTTAACATATTATGAATATCTCTAATTATTTTTAAACACCTAAATTTGAAGAAGAATTGAGATATCTTATATACACTTTACAATGAAATTTGAATGTCTAATACCCAAAATAGAAAGTTATAATTTTTTAAATTTAATACTTAATTAAAATATTCGATCAAAGTAGAACTTATTTTTATATTTATATAACTGCATAATTTGCAAAGAGTATCTACCTATACATGTATAGCTACAAAGAGCGTCTAATACCTATACTGCAACGTCTAGTCATAGAATTCTATCTAGAAAATCCTTTCATCGTTTAATGTTCAAAATGAAATTTTGAAAATAATTTGAGACATTGAAACTAATTTAACATGACATTATATCATTCTACTATACGATCCAGTTTTATCATTATATACTGTTTTCAACCTATATTACATAATAATAGTTAACTGGTTACGTATTGACGTGGTATATAATAATGGTTAATTGTTCACGTTTTGAACAAAATATTAACAAAATTTAAAAGTAAGCATTTTAATTTAGATCTATAAAAATAAAAGAAAAATGAAATGAAAAAGAGAAAACGAAGTGAATGCGAAACTGAGATGCAGGTTTGGAAGTGGGAAATAGAAAAGTTGGTTTGGGACCATCCATTTGCATATTCCACTTTGAACCTTCAGACTTTAATCCTTTTCTTTTCACCTCTTTTAATCTCTCAAACCAAACGTAGCCTCCAGTATATACTAAACCGCCATTAACTTTATCAACTCCTTTGAAAGCGAGATTTCTACTTTTTCTGCTTTCAAATTATTTATCAAACATTGCAGTGCTTCAATGTTTTGGTAGCTTCCGTGTGCCCCACCACCATTATTATTTTAAAACCATCCACCCAAACTTTATCTCCATCTTCAACCACACCTCCTTCATTAATAATCCAAAACCAACGACAACCCTCTTATTAATATTCATTTATTTATTCAAATCCACACCTCCTCAGTAGCTGTGCATGTTTTTGGGAGATTAGGATGTTCTTAATATTCTGTTTTGGACATAGAAAGTAGGGGAGCCAGTAGAATATCTCCCCCAAAGAAAAGGCACATGAAAAGAAGGGGCCACCACACCAAACATCAATAGCAGTGGCAATAGCATTAGCAATAGCATGTACAACACATATCCCATTTCTTTCTCTTTCTAACAAATCTTTCTGTCTTCACACTCCAAATACTCCAAATCAGCAGAGCATATGCATATCTCATCACCTCATCATCACCGCTCTCACCCGGATCATAATTGAATTGGACCATAACCGCACCATGAACAAGCTGGTGGTGGAGGTTGTGGATGCAAGCGACCTCATGCCCAAAGACGGGGAAGGGTCAGCCAACCCCTTTGTAGAGGTGAAGTTTGATGAGCAGCAGCACAGTACTGAGAAAAAGCACAAGGAGCTGAATCCTTATTGGAACCAGAAGCTGGTGTTCCACATCGATGACCCGAGAGATCTTGCGCACAAGACAATTGAAGTGGTTGTGTACAATCACAATGATCGGAACCACAACAACTTCCTTGGAAGGGTGAGGCTTTCAGGTGCTTCCATCCCTCTATCGGAGTCCCAGGCCCGTGTGGAACGCTACCCACTTGAGAAACGTGGCCTCTTTTCAAACATCAGGGGAGATATTGCTCTCAAGTGTTATGCGCTGCATGATCCTCTTCCTCCCCCGCAACCCCAGGACGGCAGTGCTGATCCTGCTGCTGCTGAACAACATCGCCCTCCCCCTCCCCCGGAGGAGGATCAGTACACTCCCCTGCAAGAAATAAACCCCAACATGGTGGCAGACGAGGAAAGCGTGGTTGGTGAAGGGGAGGAGAAGAAGAAGAAGAAAATGAAAAAGAAAGAAAAGGAAGTGAGGACTTTTCACTCTATACCAGCTGCAGCTGCTGCACCGAAGGCCCAGCCCCAGTTCCAGGCGGCGGCAGTGGAAACGGTGAGGAGGGCTGACTTCGCAAAGGCTGGACCACCGAATGTGATGTTGATGCAAATCCCAAAGCAAAACCCAGATTATGGACTGGAAGAGACAAGTCCTCCTCTGGCGGCTCGGTTGCGGTACAAAGTAGGGGACAAGATATCAACCACCTACGACTTGGTGGAACAGATGCATTACTTGTACGTTAATGTGGTGAAGGCAAGGGATCTCCCCGTGATGGATATCTCGGGAAGCCTTGACCCTTATGTGGAAGTCAAGGTGGGTAATTACAAGGGCCTCACCAAGCACCTGGACAAGAATCAGAACCCCGTTTGGAAGACAATCTTTGCCTTCTCGAAGGAGAGGTTGCAATCAAATTTGCTTGAAGTGACGGTGAAGGACAAGGACATTGGCAAAGATGATTTTGTTGGAAGAGCTCTGTTTGATCTGACTGAGATTCCTCTTCGGGTGCCCCCAGACAGCCCCTTGGCTCCTCAGTGGTACAGATTGGAGGACAAGAAGGGCCAAAAAGTTTACAACAATGGCGAAATCATGCTTGCTGTTTGGATGGGAACACAGGCCGACGAGTCCTTCCCGGAGGCCTGGCACTCTGACGCTCACAACGTCGGCCACTCCAACCTTGCAAACACTCGCTCAAAGGTATATTTCTCACCCAAGCTTTTCTATCTTAGAATTCAAGTCATCGAAGCTCAGGATCTTGTTCCTTCCGACAAAGGAAGAGCCCCGGACGCTGTTGTTAGAGTACAGCTCGGGAACCAGATGAGATTCACCCGCCCTTCTCAATTGAGAAGCACCAACCCAGTTTGGAACGACGAGCTTATGTTTGTGGCTGCCGAGCCATTTGAGGATTTCATCATTGTGACTGTGGAGGACAAAGTGGGTCCTAGTGCTGAAATCTTGGGAAGGGAGATCATATCAGTTAGAAGTATTCCACCCAGACACGAGACCAGCAAGCTCCCTGATTCTCGTTGGTTCAATTTGCACAGGCCCAGTGCTGTCGGTGAGGAAGAAACGGAGAAAAAGAAGGAGAAATTCTCGAGCAAGATTCACCTCCGAATGTGTCTGGAGGCCGGGTACCATGTGCTGGATGAGTCCACGCATTTCAGCAGTGATCTTCAGCCATCCTCCAAACATTTGAGGAAGAAAAACATTGGCATCCTCGAACTCGGGATACTGAGTGCCCGCAATTTGGTGCCCCTGAAGGGCAGGGAAGGTAGGAGCACCGATGCTTACTGCGTGGCCAAGTATGGCAACAAGTGGGTTCGAACCAGAACTCTGCTTGACACACTCACCCCTCGATGGAATGAGCAATATACGTGGGAAGTTTATGATCCATGCACTGTCATCACAATTGGGGTTTTTGACAACCATCACATCAATGGGAGCAGTGATGCAAGGGATCAGAGAATTGGAAAGGTAAGAATCCGGTTATCAACTCTGGAAACTGATAGGGTGTATACTCATTTTTATCCTCTGCTGGTCCTCCAACCCAATGGCCTGAAGAAGAACGGAGAGCTTCACTTGGCCGTGAGATTCACATGCACGGCTTGGGTGAATATGGTAGCCCAGTATGGCAGGCCTTTGCTTCCCAAAATGCATTATGTCCAACCCATACCTGTTAGGCACATAGACTGGCTCCGCCACCAGGCCATGCAGATTGTGGCAGCACGCCTATCTAGAGCTGAGCCACCCCTCAGGCGTGAAACAGTTGAGTATATGCTCGACGTTGATTACCATATGTGGAGTCTAAGGAGAAGCAAAGCCAATTTTCATCGCATAATGTTAATCCTCAAAGGAGTTACAGCTGTTTGCAAATGGTTTGATGACATCTGCACCTGGAGAAACCCAATCACAACTTGCCTTGTTCACGTCCTGTTCTTGATACTGGTTTGCTACCCGGAACTGATATTGCCCACCATTTTCCTTTACTTGTTTGTAATTGGAATTTGGAATTACCGGTTCAGGCCAAGGAAACCACCCCATATGGATGCCAGGTTGTCTCAGGCAGAAAATGCCCACCCAGATGAACTGGACGAGGAATTTGACACTTTTCCATCCACAAAACCTTCAGATATTGTGAGAATGAGGTATGACAGATTGCGGAGTGTGGCAGGTAGAGTGCAGACTGTGGTTGGAGATTTGGCTACTCAGGGAGAAAGAGCTCAAGCCATACTAAATTGGAGAGACTCCAGGGCAACATCTATCTTCATCATCTTCTCGCTCATATGGGCTGTATTCATTTACATCACTCCCTTCCAAGTAGTGGCAATTCTCGTAGGCCTGTATATGCTACGTCATCCTCGATTTAGGAGCAAGATGCCATCAGTACCAGTTAATTTCTTCAAGAGATTGCCTTCCAGATCAGACACGCTTATATGATGACACGTTTTGCCTTTTCTCATTTTATCAAATTATTGTGGACAAATAATGATGTATGTGTTAATAAACAGAGCTACACCATTACACGTACGTAAATTAAAGAGAGGGTAGGGCAAAGATGTGCATAGTCCCCCTCCAATTTCAGTAGCAAAAACACACTTTCGTTGTATGAAAGTATATGTACATCCCAAAGCTTCAGTTTCGGCTACGAAAAATAAATATTTCTTCATGCCCGTAACAGCTTTATGAAATTATGAAATGCTCAACTTTCTATCATTTTTAACCATGTAAAATAATGGTACAGTCTCGATAAGCTAAAACAAGCTAGTTCTCTCTCAAATCAAGCCCCAAAATGATTTTCTATGAATCGCATCATATCAATACAACTGCCGTAAATCCTAAAACAAGATATTGAGGGGCGAAAATTTGTGGATGTTTGCGAAAACACTTGATACAACTTGTACAGGTCAAAATCGGGAATAACAGTTTGATTCAGAAAAAATAAATAAAAACTGTTAACGGCCCTTTTACTGGGACCAAATCACTCTGAACGCAAGAGCTGCTACTAGAGCAATTATAGTAAAGATACTGATAGACATTCCACCCAAAAGAACCTTATCAACGAAGTCCCACTTCTTCATCTTTCCTTCCTGCTTTTTAACAGATCCCGAGGCAAGCTCGCTCTCAACCTTTTTGTGCAGATGCTCCCGCTTCCTTAGCATCCATTCAAAGAAATTTCTATTGCTTTGGTTCTGTGGCACTGCAGTGCCTCTTGAAACATCACTCTTGTCGATACTGCAACAGACGTCACTTCCACAGGCACAAGATTCTGGCTCTTCTGAGAATCCACCAGCCTTGGCTGGGTTAACGCAGAGAGAATGCAAGTCCCGGTCAGGAACCAACTTGTTTAGAGCTTTATTGTCACTTGCATGGTTGACTGTCTCAATTACTTCCCCAAAGACAGACCACCTTCCCACAGATGTTATCTTAGCCATAGCTGAAGCTCCAAGCATATGGTCGGGAGCAAGTACAAGAACTTGTATATATCCTTTCGTATGACCAACCTTCGACATTGACAAATAAAATGATTAGATGATATATAACACAAACAAATACGCAATAAATTAAAGTCTCAAGTTCAAAGGGGTGCTTCACAGGAATTCAAATTTTATCATTCGCAAAGCGTGCAGGCGAGAACAAAAATTAGGAATAAAATAAGAAACAAGATATTTCTTCGTCCAATCCCATTCTCTTTCATGATTGTACAAGAGGCCATAAACCTATGTTTAAGCTATGGAAGTAGACCTCTTGCAACACCCCTCATGTACTACAGATTTTTGAAGTCCGTGGACAGAAAGCAAGATCTTTTTGCAGCTAAACAAACAAAGTCTCAAGTATTGCAATTTGAAACACACTGCATGATGACTACCAAGACAGTTAAAGTTTATAAACAAAAAACCTGCTGTTCAATATTAATCATGATGAAAAATAATAAAAACACGTCCTCTAACACTATTTTGAATACACTCTTTATGATTGACTAAGATTTATTTGAAATTACAAATTTTTTAGATTCTACTTATTTAATGAGCTCTAGACATGATTTTATTGTTCTGATAAATTTTAACCAATAGGAGAAAGTATGTTAGAAAGGTTGTTGACATGTTATTAGCTCCCTCCGTTCTTGATAAATGGAATGAGCAAAAGAAAGACAGATCAGGAAAGCCTCATATCTCGCTTAGCCCTGAATTTCTTTCTTTGGAACTTTAGCAGGTCATAGCAATAAAAATATTCAGTGTTGAGATACCAGAAATCAAAGTTACAGGCTTACAGCCACAACTGCAAATGAATTGAATGCAACAAATGACATACTTAAATGAAATACATTTAAATAAAAGCAACAAAAGCAATCAACATTCAAGATCGACTACACTGCCTTACCAAGTGAATTCCATCAGATGCAACGTCAGTAATCCAAATTCTTTCCACTTTGCCTTCCATCCCAGAGTATGGTGTGAAGGATTCAAAGACATTTGTCAGCTCTCGGCTTCTTCCCTTAACCACTTTACTTGGAACCTTTTTCATCCTTGCAGCAGGTGTCCCTACCATTTTATAGTAATATTACTATTATTTGTCTCAGGAGGGGGGAAAATTATATGCATCTTATATAAATGCTATCAGAACTTTGATGGTAATATAGATGGTCTAATTTTCCAAGTACCAAAATTTAAACCTGGTGAATGAAAATTCCCCAACAGCTCCATTCCCACCCCCAACCCAGTACTACAATAGTTTTTTCTTTAACCCTAAATCCACACAGCATATATTGCCTAAAGTTGCCATATTCTACTCGAGTAAAAGAAAATATATTTGTTTGTGCAAATGTACAACAAGCTAAAAGAAAAGCAGTTAAGCAACATCGCCTAAGATAGATATACAGGAAGAAAAAATACAAATACGCACATCGTGTATCATTGACGAACACAAATTAACAACTCTTCTTTGTTTTCTCATGACAATCAAAAAAAGGTGTTACTGATAAAACAATAGCTCACACAAGCACCTCTCAGTAACCATTTAGAAAGACACTGTATGGACCTTTATACTGAGTAAGTAGCATACAATAACACCTACAACACGGGTAAAATGAAATACAGAAGAACAGAGAACTTCTCTGCTTAATGCATCTATTATGACTATTATTATTCGGAACACTATTTGATCGAGAGAATCATTCCATTACAATCTAGGATTAGTTTTAGCATAAGCAAAAGAAATATCATAAAAAGGGTGGTTTGGTGGAGAAGGCTCTCACAAGCTTGGTGTGGTTTGGGAGGGTCAGAAAAGCACAACGCACTAAAAGAATGGGGAAAAAAACCACACACAGCACCCTCTGGATCCAAGATATCATAACCTAACTTCTACACTGTACTACAGACTAGGTACCTATTTTGATTTCATCCTTAAAATGAAGTTATGATAGTTGCATTCAATAGATAGTCGTCAGTTCACAAACCTGGTCGAGGATAAAATTGTGAAATGTGAACTTGAGAGAACTTATAATCTTTAACAAGATTGACAGTCTGCACAAAATCTTCATCAGTTTCACCTGAAAATGCCAAAGAAATAAGTCTTACCAAGATCAATGCACTGATTTTCTTCTTAAACTCATTCCAGATTATCTATCTAAATTCCAAACCATTCCAATCATATGCAATTTTCACACTTCCAGTTTACAAATGCATCCCAACCCAATTGTAATATCTATTTAACATGTCATTTATTATTAAAGTTAATAAGAACCTCAAGCTTAGACTCCTGCTTGACAAGTTTCTATACAAAATTATTCATAATTACAATAATTATTTTTCACTGTACGTTTATTGCACATAAAACTATTCATATCAGGAAACAGTATGTTACAGGACACAAAACAAAGATCATCCACTAACCCGGAAATCCACATATTATATCAGTGGCAATCTGCATCTCTGGCACAAGCTCAGTTAGAGTATCTACAACAGTCCTGAACTCACTCACAGTCTATTCCCTATTCATTGCCTGATAAATTCACAATAGTTAGTATATTATCTAGCGCATACTATAGTATACAACCTCATCAGTATTTTTTATGACTTACACTCAAGACAGTATCACTTCCAGACTGAACTGGTACATGGAGAAAAGAGTATACACATGGGTGCCGCAAAATCTCGGCTATCTCTTTCAAGTGTTCAAGGATATAAGGTGGATTGGTCATTCCAATACGTAGCATTGTGCTTGCATCAGCAGGTAGTTCTGCCACTAAGGCTTTCAACAAAGTTGGAAGATTGACACCAATGTCACGACCTGTAAAAACAACATCGTGACCCAAGATATCATTGATATAAAACCCACTCTCAATTTCAACAACATTTTGAGTAACCTGAATTGATTAGCTGTCAATTCAAGTTAATATGAAATTTCGTTAAGATCAAGGCTGCAAATATCTTAAATTAGTGAAAGATATTGAAGGACTCTGGCCAACAATCAAAATTACCGTATGCTCCAGTGTCCTCACTACTAAGCCATATCTCTTTAACTCCATCAGAAATGACAGATTTTACACGCCCAACCTGCACCGCTTCCAAATTAATACGTACATACTTACACACACATATAAGCAAACTGAAAATTAAAAGGAACACAAACACACATTATAATTCACTGTCATAGTACTTACAAGGCTATCGATTGTGTAACTTCCTAGGTGACCCCGAGCATGCTTTGTCTTGCAATAAGTGCAGGCACCTAAACAACCAACATTAATAGGAAGAATCTCAACAAACTTGTTCTTCCTTACCTGATACAGCAGTATAATTTGCAAAAATCAAGCTAATATGCACTAACTATACAAAGCATAAAACATAAGATTCAAGAGACGATAATTGGGTAGAAATTCAAACCTTTGGAAGGTCAAGTGCTGGCAATGTCTTACGGGTCAAAAGGCGCACTTCGTGACCTTTTAAAGTCTCCTCTACAATTTCAACAACACGATCAATTTGCTGGACTCCAACTATGCTGATCCCTTCCAGCTCTTTCAAATACCGACTTCCTTGAGGGACACAGCCAGCAACAACTAGCGGTTTATTAGAAGATTTTCCTTTTGTTATGATGGTATCCATGGCAGATTGACTGGGGGATTTCACTGTGCAACTGGAGCAGCAATTACTTAACGTGAATATAAGGATGATGTTAATGTGAAAGCGTATGAAAATGAAGCAGGAATAGGATAACTGACGTGTTAATGAGCCAGAGATCTGCTTGCTCTGGATTGTCACTCAACGAATAGCCAAAAGCCGAAAGCTGGCCAGCCATATATTCACTGTCACTCTGTTAAATCAAACAATTATGCACCAATTAATCAATTCATAGCATATAATGCGTAACACACAATGCACAACACAACACTTGCCTGGTTGTGAGAGCAGCCAAAGGTCTTTATGTAGATAGTCTGCGAGAACAACACCAAAACAAACAAAGAATAAGAAAATAAAGAGAAAGCGGAAGAATGAGGAGAATGATCAGACCTACCTGAGTGCCGGGGATTGCCGGAGAAGGCGAAGAGGAGAGTTTATTCCGCTTGCTCCCAACGCCAACACCAACAGCTGCCGCCATTGGCAAACGGAAGCCCGGCGCAGTTGCGCTTCCGCTTCCGACCAGCAAATCTTCAATGTCCTCCATCTCCTCTCCCTTCTCTTCTCTCTCCTCTGCCCTAAACAAAAACAACCCTTTTTCTCTTCACAGCTCCAATTTTCTTTTATTTAACTCAAAATATCTCCATTTTATTCAATTTATGCATTGCTTCAATTATTTCCTAATTTTATTTCACACTCTAAATTAAAATAATACGCTGTAAATTGATATTTTATGATACTTTCATGTTCCTATAAACCAAAAATATGAATCTATAAATTTAAAAACTTCCAATTTGCTACAAAAAAAAATACAAAATCTATAAAAAAGCTAAAAAACAATTATCTAATTGTATATTTTTTAGTTTATGAATCTACTTAAAAATTATAAAAATAGTTAAGAATTTGCTATAGATCAAACC
>Ga0123341_1001027_pt1 | contig 19874 bp, 13 predicted proteins | sample Turbeapinknodule_FD_89959 | JGI IMG/M metagenome (GOLD analysis project Ga0123341, IMG submission 89959) | Root nodule microbial communities of legume samples collected from Mexico - Turtle bean Mexico pink nodule | ecosystem: Host-associated > Plants > Roots > Nodule | place: Mexico: Nepantla...
ATAATAATGTTAGCTTTAATAATAATTAAAATAATAATAATAATAATAATAATATAACAAGAATGAGAAGAATCATAATATAACTAAAAGACTTTTGTCTAGTGGTTACAAGTTATCCTAGTTAGTGAACTCGGTTTCAACACTCTCCTATTTAGTAATATTAATTTTAATAACTTATAACTTATTTCATAACTTATAACTTATATTAATAAAAATAATGTAAATTATTGACGAATTTTGACTGTCGCTAAAATCAATTTTTTTAGTGATTATGGAAGTCTAAATTTTCATGAACATGAAGATCTTATTTATAGGGAACGAAACTTGTACCCCAGTTCTCCAAGTTTCCCTAATTCTAACCCTAGCTTGTGAAGAAAGTTTTTTTTAGAAGTAACTTTTGTTTATAAATTTTTTTATGTTAGGTATCACTATGCAACTTGACATGTCAGATAGGCTGACACCTCAAGTAATAACAACCATCTGCCATCACATGAAAAAAATATTATTAAAAAAAGAAAGAAAAAAAAATATATATAGGGGGACTAGACCAGAACCTATATGTTAACAAAACGATACATATGTAGACTATACTTATTCATAAAGAATTCTAAGACTAGATGGAAGCCTATTATACCAATGAAATGATTTTTTATGAATAAATCCTAAATTAGCCAACTAATCAGCAAACACATTTCGTTCATGAAAAATATGAGTAACCCTAAACCTGATTTTCGCACAGTAATTGCGACAAGTATTCCATCGATTACGAAACATCCACAGAACATTAGTCCTAGCAATAAATGCAACACAAACCAACTTTCTGTCCTAAGATTAGATTATTTTTCCTAAATTTTTCATGGCCCAAATATAAGGTCCAAATAATATTTTGTACTACTTGGCCCAAATATTGTACTCTACAAGACACAAAATACAAGGCCTAAAAAGATATCCTACTTTACTCTATATAAATATTTACCAAGCGTAGAAGAGGGAAGACTCAAAGATAGGTTGTTTACCTTAATAATGTTCCATCTTCTTCGCTCTACTCAGCCCAAATTGTGGTGGCTTGGATGGATCTCCATTACATTGTTTAAGCTTTACGTCTGATAAGGCATTAATATGATCAGACGATACACACGTAGTTTAAGGTAACTTCATACTTCATAAATATCCTTATGCTTATTCCATGTTGTTGGGAATGTTTGCTTCTTACATTTGACCAAGATGGTCCACTTTAAAGATTATGTTACATAAAAGATCTCTTGAAAATCAAACTAATGTAGCTTTGCTTCACGAACTCATAACCACTTTAAGATTGCACATTTTATTGGTTGCTCTTTGTTTATGATTTTTTGAATTAGCAATTATGGTGAGAACCCTAAGAAGATTCCCATTGGACACGAACTTAACCAAGTGGTTAAGTAAGTGTGAAGGTTCACTTCATAAGCGCAAAGAGAAAAGACAATTATAAGGTGACAAATGATGCATCGAAATTAGAAACAAGGAACAAATAAGGAAGAAGAACAAAGTGAAAAACAAATTAAAGATTAGGAAAAGAAATGTATGGAATGGAAGGAGGCGTAAATAAAAGATAAAAGAGGAAGGGATGAAGAGATCTTATGGAAAGAAAGGAAGTCACACCACTTGGAGCAGAGGAACTCTAAGATGAGTGAGGCAAGAGTCGCCACTTGAGATATTACCCACTCAAAATAAGACCTAGATAACTTGAGCCGCCACTTGAGATATTACCAACCCAAGATAAGACTCAACATGAGAGCTCACAAGTCTCACAAAATCACTCCTGCAGAGTTTCTTTACTTTTCAAATTCAAGGTGTGAATACATGAGGCAAGGCACCCTATTTATAGGAATGGGTGCCTTGGTGGGCAAGATGGGGAAGGGAAAAATGGACAAAGGGAGAGGGGTTGCCAAGGGTGTTGACCATGGTCAAAACCGCATATTTAGGCACATATTCTAGAAGGTAGGTTAAAACCCAAATTCTAGGTGCCTTGTCTTGAAAAAGTGGACTTGGTACAAACCCATTTTGCTAAATACACTCCCTTTTATGCTATGTGAACCTACTCTAGCCTATTTTGCTATTTGGACCCCAAAGTGAGCCCAATTTATTTACAAACATGTTTTTGCATTTTAAAAGACCAGAAGAAGAACATTTGGTGTTCTGGTCTATGCCCAGTTCTTCTTATGGTGAGGTCCGTTTGATGTTTGGTGGGGTCTTGGCTTGATTGTTGAGATGACTGCTCACAGTGTGAATTGTCTCTTGAGTCCTTCGTCATCTTCTTGGCTACTTGGATTGTATCACCGTAGTGCTTGCATTCTTAACCTTGAAATGGACTATCTACTCACTACAAATTTGCACTCAAGTGCACTGGATTCCAAATTTTATTCTAATTAATTTACGTTTATTTTATTGTGAAATCTTAAAAACATATACTTTATCATGTTTACAACACTATGTTAAAAAGGCACATCAAATTTACACACAAAAACATATTCTAGTTGGTATAATTTAATGTATTAGGTAAGACCAGAAATCTCGTTGTACATTTGAATTCAATTTCCTACATACTTTATTAATGAATATTTATTAATTTCTTGAATACATGATTATCTTCTTATTATTTGATTCAAAATTATTTGAGAATTTGGTTCAACATTATTTGTGTTTCTGAGGATTTTAGTCACTCTTATTTTAGAAAGAAAAAACTAGTTGCAACCCTTTTACTTCTATTGTTGCCCTATTACTGTATGGAACATCAATATGATTTGTAAATGGTTTTGAAATTCTTTGTGGATCTTGAATGCCTTATCTGAGGTCTCTTAAGTCACAAAGCCATCTACTTAGAATTGGCCAGAAGATTCAAGAAACTTTTTAGGCTGGTACAAGAGAGCACCATTGCCTCTATGATTTTAGGTAAAGAGGTATTCAACAATCTAGAAGGGTTCCCAATTTTTTTTATCCTATGTTAAGACGTTTACCATGGAACTGACACATTTGTACAAAATTTATATGGTAATATCTACACGAAGCTTCTAAAGGTAGACGATCATCTATGTATGAATATCATCACCAAAGCAAAATGCATTGTAAAACAACAATCTTTTTATGACCAAGGAATAGATCTAGAGCAACAACAATGGAAAATATACTGCAGAGGCTGTTTCGTGTAGAGAAGAAGTAAAGCGTGCCCAACAATTCATTTGTTGATGCCTTTCAAATTTGGATCATTAGTCGACCTATCAGTTGCTTCGAATAAGCATGATAAAGAAGAGTTTTTCCATTTATTCCTAAGAAAGAAAAGGCATCTACACCTCATAAAATGTAGAAGAGAAGAAACGTTTGAAGCATCTTGTTAGAAGAACATATGACTGATACTCTCAAAAAAATAGATTAAAATGCTATAGCCCTAGAGATTTTCAATGTCGCCATGAGAGTTATCTGTAGTGTTTCTAGAGTTACCACATGTTAAAGTCTAGAAAGGTTCACTAAAGAAGGATTAAACAAAATTTCGAGAGCATCTAATGTTAGCAAAGTTGCTTTGAAGAGAAAAGATGTTGTCAACTCATTCTTTTGATCCCCCTAGGTTTCCTAGACCTATACATTCTCATCTTTCTGCCTCCAAGATAATTAAAAATGTAAAGCTTGATAAACTAGAACATCATATCACTCTCATCATATAGATATGATGTCTGTGAAGATAATATGATTTTATGAAAAATTTATAGCATAATGATTCAACCATTTGTGAAGAATCATATGTTTGTTATTCCTTCATCCATAAGATATCTCTTGTCACTAAGTTCAAGATTTAACCAAACATGATCCATCCTCGCCTTTCTTTCTTGAACTTCATCACGCTTAAGGATTTTACTCCTTATCCAGTTAAAATATCTAAAGAAGCTCCTAAAGCAACCCCCTATGGATTGAAGCTACATATTCAACAAGGATCAGGGATTCCTTTGACCTCTTAATGGATGAAGCCATTTCTGCTTCGAAAGATAATTTAGCAAAACACTCACTAACTGTTTATTCATTTCATAAGGTCAGACAAAAAGATTATCATACTCAGTATAATGGCCCCATGGTTCATCAGTTCTCTTTTGTAAGGAATCCTCAGACTTATTCACCAGTCGATCTTACAATGATGTTTCTCAAAAAAACTGGATTCGCCTTCTTGAAATTGGTACAGTCTTTACCGCATGGTATTTCTAGTCATTTTGAATTGTATCACATTTCCTTTGAAGAAGTCAACTCTTTGTTGGAGAAAAATGTAGAGGTGAATTTTGTTCAGAAAGATGTTCTCAATGCACAATCAAAGTATAGAAGATGAGGAGGTAGAAGATCTAAGTTTCAAAACAGAAAATGCTTTTCTGGACGATATGAGTTAATTCTTAATCAAACATCAGTAGAAGCTGCAAGGTTGGATTAAGAGAGACTCGACAAATTTAACACATAATTAATCAAGCATTACAAACTGAATGAGTTGTTCAGTTTTTAAGAATATTTTTTAGTGTTGGATAAACAATGGATGATAATAGTTCAGAAAAGTCAGCTACCTACAAAAATAGTTATTATGATCTCATCAACATTCTCTTGAGTATTGGATGACGCATGTGCATCTAATTTTTCAAAATCAACATCTACAACATAAACCATATGTAGCACAAATATGGCAGGTACACGATCCATTACATGAATCACATACACACGTATCACTGAGATTGGATAACTCATATTGTGATCTACCAAACCTGTGAGTATATATGTACAAAAAATAGAGATATTCTAAAATGGTTTTTATTCTTGTCTAAGTATGGTGCTTTCACTAGCCAGTCACTAAACCCCATGGATAGTGTGTAAACATGTCCAACCTTTTTAAAACACAAAGAGAGGATGATAGACAACATCTAAGAGGTATAGAAGAAAGATAGAGTAAGAAGAATGAACAACTTGCTAAATCTTTTTCTGCTTTGATTCATATTTCTCAAAGATATTTTTGGTTTAAGGTAAAACAACCACTTCACCCCTTTTCACATCAATAATTATTACTTTTTGTGAACACTTTTTATTGATGTCAAAAAGGGAGAGAAAATAGATAAGTTTTGAAAATAAATTTTGAGGAGAATGTTTTATGGAGGACAATCCCTCACTTCCCAAGCCATCACATAATTAGCTAAAAGCAGAAGACCAACCTCATATATCTATAGAATAAATTCATTTCTTAACTTGTACAAAATGTAAAAGGTAGAATAGATATTTCTTTAGACCTTGTATTCCTAGGCCATTTCTATAGTAGGATTAAAATAACTCAAATGCACTATAGAAATCCTCACTTGACACTCAAACAAGGGTTTTTAAACCTCTTCCTTGAACATGGAACGACATCTTCAAGCTTATAACCTTCACCACTATGGTTATGGTAGCTTAAAGGACACACCACCTTCATCTTGAGAGCCTATAAATAAGTGGTTCATGCCTTGTAAATTTAGATTTGGATGATAAATGAATTGGATTCTAAATTTTCAGCACATTCTCTCCCAATCTCTCTTTGTTAAACTCTCTCAAAGCCTTGTGAAACTCCAAGGAAGTTGGCCTAACCTCTTCCCTGACCTTTCACCTAATTCCGTGCCACTCTTCACCTATTTCTTCCTCATTCGGTGCATCAAATTCCTCACTAATTACGCTGCTCATTCATTTTCCAAACACAAGCTAAAACAGATTGCATCATATGGATCAGAGCATAAGAAGATCTGAAGCAGGAATGATTCAGCTAAGCATTTTTTTCCAATCTTTTTGTTTCTGTTTCAGCTTGTCTTCAGTGTTGTTCTTCATTGTTTTGTGTTGCTCTTCATTTGTTCTTCAATTTCACCGTTTAATATTGAGTTTCCACAATTTATTCTTGCATTTTCACCATTTAAATTTGTTTTCTATCGTTTAAACATCAATTTAAACCATTTAAAAATCAATTTACACCGTTTAACCTTGTGATTTTTGTGTTTCCTTTGCTTTTCCACCAGTCTTTCATATAAAAAAATTTAAATGGTTTGTTTTTTTTTAATCGGTCAAATCCTTTTAAAATAGTTTAATATAATGTATGTACCATAACCTATGAAGAACAACCATTGTTCTTGATGTTTTTGTCGAGATTTTGTGTTGTTGCTTGGTTTAATTCAATGTTTGATTTGGTTTATGTTTGCTATTAGGTGTTAATTTCAATTTATAATCCATGCTTGTTGTCTTTCACCTCATATTTATCTTTAATTGTTCAATGATTATAGTTTTCAACTTACTTTCATAAAAGTTTGTTAAAATGTCTCTTTTGAACCTTTTTCTTTTCTTATCTTTAATTTCTTGATGATATATGTATTCATTAGTACACATATAGTACATAATTTCAATTTTCTCTTATAGTTATGTTCTTAAATTCATTGGATTCTTAGGTTTCTTTCCAATTCTAGATTTGTGTAATTTTGACTTACTTTTCCAATTTTATTCTAACTTTATTTTTCGTCCAAAATTCGTGAATTTTTTTATATGAGAGCTTTGTTATGTTTTTAATATCAGGTTAAAATTCAAGTCCAAATAAAAAATACAAAAAAAAATTATAAATTATAAAAGCTAAAACGTTTATTGTGAATCAAAAAGTCTTTCAATATGTAATTAGCTCTCGATTTGGAATTTATTGCACTTTATTCCTTTAGTGTTTTGTGTTGAAATTTTTGCCAGACCTTGATTATAGTGTTGCCTTGTTTTGGTTAAATTTGGAGCATAAAATTAGAACTACATACTTTGCAATAATTTTTACAAGTTCCTTTGCCAATGCTAAAATTGTGTTTGAACCCTGGGCACCTAGTGCTCTATTGTGTAGTAACTTCTCTTATTTGTTTCTAATTGCATACACATTCGTTTGACCTAAAATTTGTTGTATTTTATCACATTTTGATTTGAGATTGTACCATAGAAAATTTCATACAAAAATTCGTTCCGAAAATTACTACAAATTCTGGATTAATCAATGCCTATTCATTTTAGATTTTTGTTTTGTTGATCTATTCTAAAGCTAATCTTATGTTCCTTTTGTCTGTGTTAGCCTTTAATTTTTAGCCTTAAGTTTTGCTTGTAACTTTGGCTTCTCATGTTTTTTGTCTTATTAATTCCCTTTGAGTTGAACTTTTCAAACTTAGCTTTTGTTGCTTTTATTTTCTTGGCTTACATTTTGGTGAAAGGTGTTGGTGTTCATCCCTTTTGGTGTCAGTGGAAGAGGACTTTTCAGCTACTCTTTTGTGGTGTTTACAATTTGGCATTGATAATTTTTCTCAAAGAAGATAAAATGATTAAAGAGAATTCAGCAAGCAATTCATTCATTATCCTCACAAAGAAAGCCTTGTTCACCAAAGACTTTCATCAAACACATTGCCTACTTTCTTTTTTACTTTTTCATCACAGAATTTTGTGTAAAATTCTTTGTATTACTTTTTACATTTAAGTTGTTTGGAAAATTCTCCAAAGGCAATCCCAATAAACTTTGTAATAGTAAACGTGCAGTAGTGTGAAAGTGTTTCAGTGGGCTCTCAGTGTCAACTACAATTTCACTATAGCACTCATCTAGCTTTATTTTCACTTGCATTTTCTTTCTTGCTTTACTTTTGTATTGTTTTCCTTCTTTTATTTTCTTTCTTTTAAGTCTCTGTTATACTTAGGACTTTTCTTTCCTTGAATTTTTTAGTAGACCTTCCTTTGGTCTTAGGTTCATCTTTACATTCACACACACATTTTAAGTTTCAAAATTCTTTTGAAGTTCTTTGAGGAATTTTTGTGTGAAAACTATATGAGATAAACTCTGGCTAGGAAAACCTTGGTACTTAAGTAATTGAGACTCACCTCGCTTTCCTAGGATTGAACTTGGAGAATACTCATTCTATAATCCTTGACTAACTTGACAAAAAACAAAAATATTTTTTTTTGAAAACATTTTATCACTCTAGTTGAATCAAAACCTTTTGTGAAAGTTGTCTCTTTTCAAATTCAATAATGAGTGATCCAACTCATCATTCTAGTGTTCATGGTAATCTTAATGCTCAAGATCCTATTGATGTCCATGAAATATTAACCAAAAAAATCAAGGAAATTTCTAAATTAAGGGATAAGATAGAAAAACATTTACAAACTCGGGAAAGCAAAACCCATAGGTTTAGGAGTAGGCATGGGGAAGGGTCCCACAAAGATAGGAGTGTTCATCATAGTAGTCCTTCCTAAAGTAAAGATGATTATAGTAGTCACCATAACACAGACTACTAGCAAAATTTTAGACAACCTAGACATAAGACTTATTATGTGACCAGAGAACCTAAGATTGACCTACCTCCTTTTTATGGTTCAACAAACATAGATGATTATCTAACCTAAGAGGTGAAAAATAAGCAATTTTTTTACTGCCACCAAATTTATGATGAAAGGAGGGTTATCCTAGTGATCCTTAGTTTTCAGGAGTCAACAATGACTTGGTGGACAACTTACACAAAAGATCTTAGGTTACAAAATAATCCCCAAATAAGATATTTGAATGAGCTTAGGTGAGCCCATAAAACGAGATATGTACCTTCTTATTATGATAAGGAATTAATGCAACAACTCCATAGGCTTACACAAAGAGATATATATGTAGAACAATGTAAGCAAAAAATGGAATTCCTCATACTAAGGGTAGATATTCATGAAGAACCTAGACTCACAATAGCTTGTTTCCAGAGTGCTCTTAATTATGATAGAAGGGATAAAGTTGAACTTTTACCTTATAATTATTTTAATAAACTTGTTCAACTTTGTGTTAGAGTAGAGGAACAATTAAAGAGAAAAGCATCTTTTAGAAAACCTTCTTCTTCTAGCTATCCCACAAAAGAATATAAAAAAGATAATTAGTTGTCTAGAGAAAGAGAAAGACCACAAGAAAAAGAGAGGGATAGGGCACCAAATAAAGAAAAATATAAAATAATTATGTCACTTCTTCTAAAGAAGTCGAAACTAAACAAGTTCAATGTTTCAAGTGTGATGTGAGTTGATTTTTAGGAGTTTTCATTTAGGTGACACTTTACTTTTACGATTGAGATTTTAAAAATTTAAGAGTGAAAACCTTAGGAAAATTCCCACTGGACACTAACTTAACCAAGTGGTTAAGTAGGTGTGAAGGTGCATTTTTCAAAGACAAAGATAAAAGACAATATATGGTGAGAATGGATGCAAAGCTTAATTAAACATGATAAAACCGAGAGCACAAACCAAGGAAGATTACAAAGACAATGAACATAAATGGAAGGAGAAATGAAGGAGAATGGAAGGAGGAAATTTATGGAAAAGGGAGTGATGATCACGCCATTTGATGGGTGGTAACCATCAAGATAAGTGGTAGGCCGCCACTTGAGAGCTTCATTCTCATCAAGATAAGACCAAGGGAGAGGAGATAGCACTAACTCAAGCTCACACAATATTTGTGCAGAGTAACTTTTCTATTCAATTCAACATGAGAAATACAAAGGGGAGGCCTCCTATTTATAAGTGGAGGAGCCTTGGAGAACAAGAAGGAGGATATGATGGGAAAAGGAGACATATGATGTGGCTAGGGTATTGACCTTGGTCAATGTCGCACCATCACTTACATTCTAGAAGGTAGGTTTAGCTTCCTACCCTAAAGGACTTCTCATAGGCCCAACTCGATAACTACACCTCCTATTTATGCTAAAAGACACTTACTCTACTGAAATTACAAATAGTGAAACCAACTGATGCTCAGCACCCAAAGTCTGTGCTCTGATCCTAGTGATCATCTGAGGTATGGTAGGTGCTAAGGTCATGGATGGAGAATCTTGCTCAGGCCTTAGGTCTTGGGTCATGCTCCTAGTCTTCCACCTCAGAGGTTAGGCCTGGTCAGTAGGCGCCCTCTCTCCTAGGTCTTCATCAAAGTGTCTTGAAAAAAGACATTATGCTTATGAGTGTCCTAAGAAATTAATCATGGTTTTAAAAGAGCAAAACACTAGAATTATGGTTATCAATAATTCATTTTCTTCAAATAATGAAGATGTTGTGACTTCTGAAGAAGAAATTCAACCCTGTGCAGGTAAATTGTTAGTGGCTCTTTTTGTAACTATTGTAGCTCTTGGTTAGTTAAAAATTGGCCTTAAAAATTCTACATCACCCCAACCTTTTAAACTAGATTGGATTAAACAAGAAGGTAGTGTGGTAGTTCAAAATCAGGTGAGTGTGCCCATTGTCACAGGAAACTATAACAAAACCTTTTGTATCAGATTGTCCTTCTGAAAATAGGACACATCATCCTTAGAAGACCCTGGCAATATGATCATAACACTTTTCATGAGGGTCACACTAATAAAATCATTTTTTCCTTTCAAGGTCATAAATTTATTTTATGTACTCTTACACCTTAATAGGTGAGAGAGGATGAAATTAAACTAAAAAAAAATAGAGGGTGAGAAACAAAAATCTGGAAAAAAATAATAAACATATAAAATAAATTTCTCCACTTCTTCTTCTAAACCTCTTTGCATGCTTAAATCATCATTTGAAAGAGGTACTTCTTCTTCCACTTTTGAAATTTCTTCTTTTGTTTTCAATAAAATGTCTCATAATAAACATTAGAAACAACAAAAACATTGTTTTCCATGGTGGTTTTATTCCATGTTTCTTTACTTCTTTTGCATACTCATTATGTTTGTTGTATCTATAGGTGGATCCACAAACCTGGAGGATTGTGATCATCTTTTTCAATAATAAGGTGGTTAACTCAATCGAATCTAAGGACAAATCCTTTTTGGAAGGGGGAGAGGCTGATGGAGGACCATCCTCACTTCCCAAGCTATCACATACTTATTTAAGAGCAAAATAAATCTTTGTCTTACCTTGTACAAAATGTAAAAAGTAGAATAGATATTTCTTTAGGCCTTGTATTTTTGGGCCATTTCTAGAGTAGGATTAAAATAACTCCAAGGCACTCTAGAAACCCTCACTTGACACTCAAGCAAGGGTTTCTAGACTTCTTCCTTGAGCATGGAATGACACTTTCAAGCTTCTAACCTTCACCATAGTTAAGGTTATTGTAGCTTAAGGGACACTCCACCTTCATCTTGAGAGCCTCTAAATAAGTGGCTCATGTCTTGTAAATTCAGATTTGGATGATAAATGAATTGTATTTCTTAATTTTCAGCACATTCTCTCACAATCTCTCTTTTGCTAGAGCCTCTCAAAGCCTTGTGAAACTCCAAGGAAGCTGACCTAACCTCTTCCTTGACCTTGCACCTAATCTCACGCCACTCTTCACCTCTTTCTCCTCCATTTAGGGCATCAAATTCCTCACTACTTTTGTTGCTCATTCATTTTCCAAACACAAGTTATAACAGATTGCATTGATTGTAAATTTCTTATATGAACTTAACTGCACACATTGACATACAAAGTACTTGTGCTTTAGATTATATGTTATACGATGTGATTTTATGTTATATATAAACTCAAAGTATTTAGCTACTGTGTAAACAAAATCTCTAGTATGCTTGTTAATACTTTTATGTGTTATTAAAACTTATAGTTTTTGTCATCATGAAAAAGTGGGAGATTGTTGAGTTAGTAGACGAAACAATACTCATTAGATGATCTCATGATTTAGCGCCTATATGTTTTGATGGTAACAAACATTATAAGGTGTATTGTGACATAACAAAACTCACTCATGTGTAGTTAAGACAAAAACAAAGGTGAAGATGAGCAAGATATATTAACTGTAAAGTATCAGATATTACCAAAGAAAAAAGGCATATTAGACAATCCACAATGTCTATATCTAAAAATTCTTATACAGTGATCAGGAGAACTAGTCTTTATGATGATGTAAGCATGCAAAGTGATTTTGAAAAGAAGATGTAGGAGAAATTTCCTTTATGTTTTTATTATTTTTTTCATACTTTTCTTTTTCACTCTCTCTTTTTGTTTTTAGTTTTATTTCATCCTCCCTTACCCGTTGAGGTGTAAGAGGACATAAAAATATATTTGTGGCCTTGAAAAGAAAAAGTGATTTTATTAGTATGATCCTCATAAAAAGTGTTATGATCATATTGTCAGAGTCTTCCAAGGATTATGTGTCCTATTTTCATAAGGACAATCTGACACAAAAGGTTTTTGTTATAGTTTCCTATGACAATGGGTACTCTCACCTGATTTTAACTACCACACCATATTCTTTGTTAATCCAATCTAGTTTAAGGTTGGGGTGAGGTAGAATTTTTAAGGCCAATTTATTAACTAACCAAGAGCTACAATAGTTACAGAAAGAGCCGCTAACAGCTTACCTGCACAACGTTGAATTTTCTTCTTCAGAAGTCACAACTTATTCATTATTTGAAGATGATGAAGTTTTCACACAAAATGTTTGCTTTATAATATCCTATGGAAATAGGTACACTCACCTAGTTTTGAACTACCACACCACCTTCTTGACTAATCCAATCTAGTTTATAGGGTTGGTAAGATTTGCAAGGCCATTTTATTTACTAACCTCGAGCTACAATAGTTACAACAAGAGCCATTATCCACTATAACAGAACAAATCTTGTCCAAAACTTTACGTCGTGTGTAGAATAGGTACTCCCTTTGTAACCGATTTAGGTTTACAGAACGACTTTGTAAAATTCATTAAGCAACTAATAACTCTCTTGTACATGGTTGAATCTCTTCTTTAGAAGTCACAACTTGAAGTCTCAACAATTTTAATGTCTTGCTCTTTTAAAATCATATTTATCTTTTGAGGACACTCAAAAGAATAGTGACCTTTTGCAAGACACTTAAAACATTGAACTTCTTTATCTTTGACTTCTTTAGAGGATGAAACAAAATTATTTTTATCTTTTTTCTTTTAAAGGTTCCTTGTCCCTCTATTAAACTTGTGGTCTTGCTTTTTCTAAAAACAAATAATTTTATTTTTTTATAATCTTTTGTGGGATAGTTAGAAGAAAAAAAGAATTTTCTAAAAGATTATTTTCTCTTTAATTGTTCCTCTACTCTAACATAAAGTTGAACAAGATCATTAAAACCATTGTATGACAAAGGTTCAACTTTATCCTTTATATAATAATTAAGACCACTTTGGAACCGAGCTATGGTAAGTCTAGATTATTCACAAATACCCGCCCTTAACATGTGCAACTCCATTTTTTTGCCTATATTGCTCTACAGACAAATCTCTCTAGGTAATTCTATGGAGTTGTTACTTCAATTCTCATTCACAATGATAGAGGACCATCCTAGCCACCTAAATCATCAGGTTCAGAAGAGAAGAAGTGTTGAATAGAAGATTCTTTTCTAAAAGATTCTCTTTCTGAAGCCTTATAAATTTGTAGAGTAATTAGGATTTTCTAATTCAGTCTTTAAAATTCTGTATTAGAATTTTTGCACCTTGTATTTGGGTCAATTTTTATATTAGAGTTGAAGAGCTCAGAGGGAAGTCTTCTTGGCATCCACTTAGGCGCCAGATGGAAACCTACATGTAGCCTTTTCCATTCTTTTTCCAAGGTGACTATTATTCTACTACATGGAGCAATAGGGCACCTACTACTTGCCTTCTCCTCTTTCTTATGCCACTTATCACATCTCGAATGGAGAGCTTTGGGATACATGGATTGCCACATGGAAAATCATAAATAAAGAGTTTTTAGGTGTCACGTGTCACTCCATGAATGGAGAGTTTTTTAGTTCCATTAGTCACTTTTGGCTCATTCATTTTCTTACTCATTTCTATTCAATTCTTCGCTGCCATGTCTTTTCTTATCATTCAAACCATCTACAACCAAATAACTTAAAGAAGGAGAAGGGAGAACTCCATCAGTTAGAAATCAGAGCTTCGATTTTCTTCAACAAAAAGCAAAAGAGATAAGTTCTTGGTTGTGCTTTGTCTTGTTTGATGTTCTTATAATTGAACCATATTGTATTTTGTTCTTCGTTCATTCTTCATGTTCTTCATGAGTGGTTCAATCATTTTGATTTTAAGTGTTGTATAGTTATCAATTTTCTAGTATTGATGTTTCTTAGTTTTCCTTGTTGAATCTGAAACATAACCTACCAAGTTTCATGTTGATTTTTGTTTTTGTTTAGCTTTGGGTATTTTTTTTTGTTTGTTGTTCTTGATATACCGAATGAGTTTCTTGATTTTGGGGTCTTGTGTTGAGTTTTTGTTTTTTTTTTATTTAGTTTTCGGTTTGGGATTTTTTCTTGTCATGTTTCCCCTTTCATTTGTCAAAAAAAGTTCTATGATTAGTAGTGTATCCAAGGTGTTTGCTAAAATTTCTATATGAGTTGCACAACAGATGTTTGTCAAAATGTCTCATGAAAATTACATTGTATAAGGTTTTCGTGCATTTTTTGTTTTAGTTTTGAGTTCTAAACTTCTTATTAGCTCATTAGTAAGTCTCTTACATTACAATTTCATGTGTCTAGTAGTTGTGTTCTTTTCTTGAATTCTTTAGGTTTCTATCTTGCCATCAAAATTGTATAACATTGCTCTGGATTGGGAAATTTATTGTTGTCAAAGTACTTTCCAAATCAATTGAAATTTTCAATATGCCATTGATGTTGGGTAAAAAAAGTACGTCGTAATTCCAAATAGAGGAATTATGATAAATCTGAAAATTCATAACGTTTTGTGTTAAATTCTGGGTTTTAGAGAGAATTTTAGCTCTCGGTATTTGATTTGTTAAAAATAATCCAGTAATTTTTTTGACTTGAAATTTTTGAGAATGAGGCTTAAGATGTTATATGTAACTAGATAAAATATCATAGCAAAATTTGATCTAGAAAATTTTACATAAATTTGGGAAGCCTCGCTGCCAGTCTTATCTAGTTTGTTTTTGGTTTTTAATCCATTATAGTGCCTTTGATATGTTCCTTTTGTTGTGCCATCTATTTTTCTTATGCCTTAATTGTTATTAGTCATTTCTTGGTTTTCATTTCAGTCTTGTCTACACATAAATCTAGTTTGGTTTAGCCTTTTCAAGTTAGTTTTTCATGATTTTCTTTCTTGAAATCTTGGAGAAAGGTGTGAACATCCTTGGAAAAGGTTGAGGCAACTTTTCAACTACATTTTTTAGGCTTTCTTGCAAATTTTAAAGTGCTATCAAAGAAGAAGTAGAGACTAAGAGAGCTGGACCGGTTGGCAATCAAATACACATAAAATTTTGCACCAAAGATCAAGAATGGTCAAGAATTTGCACTGGTTATACCACAAAACTTTTGAGGTTCTTTTACTTTGTGCATTTCATTATTGCAAAAATCCCTTTTGGAAATTCCATTTTACTTTTATGATATTTTATATGATTTTTTGTTCATTCCATTGTACATATGGTTAGTTGGATTTGGAGTTTTATGTTATTTATATGATTTTTTTGAGGTTGAGGTGATGCAATCCTAGAGGTATTTGCTTAATTTTTTGTAAAAAAACCCATGCGAATTCATTTTTTTTCCTTGCTTTAGTTTAGACTTTAGTAATTGGGCATATAGACCTAACTAGAGTTCTAATTTTCAAGTGTTGTTCTTGTAATCAAAGGCACTAAGTTTTCTCTAAATTTTGCAATATAAAGTACAACCTAGGTCGATTCTCAAAGGACACATGTATGTTGTGAAGGTATAATTGGCTATAGAAGGAGGTTGAATAGAGCACGAACTCTTTTCGTACCTGCAAAAAATATCAAGCCAAAACAATATCTAAAATATAGATAATAGAGGAAGAGAAAATTACGCATAGAATTTATACTGGTTCGCCCACAGATTGGGCTACATCTAGTTCCCTTATGCAACCCGCTTAAGAGTCTTTATCAATACAAGTATTCTACACCTCTCCTGGTACACAAGTATTTTCCACCTCTCCAGATACACAAGTATTCTACACCTCTCCACATAATCTTGTGCTTCATGAACGTTGAAGTCCTCAAGTTTGATCCACAACAGTTGTGTACAACAGAGAGTTGTTGATACATATTCTTCTTCTGTTGTGGATAAAAGCAATTGTTGCTTGTTTCTTACTAGTCCATGAAATGAGATTACCTCCGATGAAGTGACATCCTCCACTTGTGCTTTTTTCGTTCTACTTTGTCTCCAACATAGTCTAAATCACAAAACCCTTGAAGGTTCAATATTTCACGAGCTTTGTAACAAGGGCCTAGATTGGAGGTTCCCTTCATGTTCTTCATGTGCAGTTGGAGTTGGAGGTTTGTACATACTCTACACAAATTACATGCATTTTGAACTATAAAAATCACTACAATTTAGCATTTATCAATGCTCTATTTTTCTCCTTTTTAATTTGGTTGTTGTTATTCTTCTATTTCCTGCAAGATTTAATCAAAATTCACATGAGATCATACAATTAAATCAAGTTACCATTCTAAGTGAGAAGATGCTAATTTTTATGATATTTTTTCTTCAATTCACTCAATTTATATGCCTAAATCAATATGAGAACTATGAGAATTTGGCACCTATCAGAAATGCATCTACTCCACTTATCGCAAAGACTCTACCAATAACCTTCGGCTTCAAAGTACTGTGACCTTATTGTCCTTGCTGAAAATTTTGTCCCATGGTGCAATTCTTGGCCATAAGCCAGTGTCCTTGACAAAGATAGCATGCCCTCTTACTTGGCTTTATACACTCCTTCTAATGATACTGACCTCCACAATACAAACACTACATATTATTACCCATTATTTATTATTGTCCACCTTATTTGTTTTGTACTAATCTTCCTATAGACTTCAACTGCTCAACTATTTTAGATTTCTCCATCAATAAGGGGAAACTCTCGAATAGAAAATTGTACTACTACTTCCTTGATCTCATGTTTTAATCCCATCTCAATTTTAGCATTTACGAGTTTCAGGTTAGGTTTGAGTATTGAACCTAGCTAAGTGTTTGTAACTCAGTAGCATACTCATGAACTATTTTGTTTCCTTGCTCTAGTTGCATAAACTCTACCTCCTTCGCATACTTGACACTGTTTGGAAAATATATCTCCAAAAATTAATTCTTAAAATTATTTTAGTTCAAATCCTTTCCTCTATCTTCCACCATTTGTTGAGTTCCATTCCACCAGAACTACACCTCATCTTTTAGCATATATATATATAGCACATGTCTCTATTCTCTCTTCAGTACTTCCCAAAAACATGAGGATCTTCTCGGCTTCTCAAATTCATTGGTCAGCTACATTTGCATCATGGATGCTGCTAAATTTTGGAGGACGGTTCCTCGAGAGTTTTGATAAACCTACAAACTCGAGTTTTGGAAAATATTTAAAACTTGATTATGACAATCATCACATCTGTAAACAGTAGGTGTTTGCCACCATTCATAGCCCCAATCTTACGTCTTTCTTGGATCCTCACATTGCTTCTTCCTCACAGGCTGACACTGCTTCCACTGCTCTTGGCTATTATCAATAAGACCAAGCCATTGTTGAATGGTTTCTTTCTTCCAAGACTCCTTTTGCTTACCAAAATGGTTGGTCTCAAATCCACACATCAAACCTACTAATCTCAAATGTGTGCTCGAGTTAAAAAGTTGAAGACCATATCGAAGCCATTCTTGATGGCTTGTCTAATGACTAAAACTCATTCATTACCTCAATTACATCATGAATCGATCCATATATTGTTGAGGATCTTAAAGCTCTTCTTTTGGCTTAAGAGGAATGCTTTGAAAAGACAAATTTTTGTTGACAATCTTATTCAATCTCATAACACTTCTGTCTTTTCTTCATTACGTTTTCGCTCGTTCAACAAACCTGACAGAGACCAATCTCGTTCATTGATAGCTATCGTTTAGCAGTCAAATTAAATATGATTCTGACGTAGACCTGTCTAACTCTAGTGAGATGATAGTATAACTGTGGTCAGATGACCCCAAGTAGTCTCCCAACAAATCCAATAGTGAAATTAGTATATCAGTGTTTAGAATCTATCTGCAAGCAATAAAAGTTAGAAATAACAATAAAGATAAAAGGGGGTTGAGATAGTTGTACAGAAAATACAAAAAATATTAAAATATAAATTAAAAAGCGTTTGATTCCCAAGTTCTTCCACCATTGAATTCTTCACAGGTTCTCAAAAGATTATTCCTTTCTCTATCCTCCAACAGAGCTAAAACAAATTGAACATGCACCAATCTAATTCAACTGAAGCTCGCCAGTAAAGCATGCGCCTACAGGTTTAATCAATACCCACTTTGTTCCATGCGTATACTCCATTGGAATGCTTATCTCCTCTCTCTTGAATCATGCACCCAAGAAATTAATTAGAACAATGCAAACTAACTAAGAAACCAAAGTTTAAGATAAGGAAGACTCTCAATCATGTGTTCAAGTACAACCTCTCATAAAAACTAGTTTTCCAGGAGATTAAAATATTAAAACAACTGTTATAGAGAATTAAAAAATGAAACTTTTATTGACGAAAACGTCAGAACTCAATGGGAAATTACAAAGGAATCAACCAGAAAGATTTAGCCTTCCATGCAGAGGCAAAACAAAATAATTACAAAGAATAAAAGAAAAGTAGGTAAAGAATGTGTTTGCTCCTCTAAAACGTTATCCAAAAAGCTCCATCTTCCTTCCTCTGGAGTCTCTTTTATAATTTTCTTTTCCTTACACAAAATCGAATTAAAGTCTGTCTTATGATATTGTTTTGCAATTATCAGATGTTTCCTTTCCTGTTTCAAATTATTAAACATATATATATTCATTCCTATATAGTCTCAGAATTCTTGCTCCTCTTCCAGAAATATTGCTTCCAATCTTCTTCAAATTTGTGCATTGATTGTAATTGATTCCAACATTGTTGTGAAAGATATTGTAAAAGATTTTCTTGAATAATATCTTCAAAGTATATTTTCTCTATTTTTTGAAAGTTTTTGCAGAGGAATTTTAATTGAAGAATTTTTAGAGAATATCCCAGCAGAAATTTGCATTCAATTCCTTTTCTCAGATATTTGCAAATTTAATTCTCTAATTCTTTATTTCAGATTTTGTTTCCTGTTTTGATCCAAAAGAAGCAACTTGGGTTAAAAATACAAAAATAACATAAATAATAATTAAGGCCCAAATAAACCCAATTAGAAAAATATTAATTAAAATAATTGATTTATTTATTATTACATTTCAATAATTTATGATTAAAGTTAATAAGTATGAATAAAATTATGTTCATCATTCATCTTTTTCCAAACCATCTAAGCGACTTTCTAGTCAACAACCTCACCCAAAGAATTCTTGGCGGTCATCTTCTATTACTTCCAACTTCTCGAATTATAACAAAACCCAATGTCAAATATGCAAGAAACTCGGTCACTCTACCACAGATTGTTGGCACAAGTATGATCGGCCTTCTCAATCTTCTATCAGTGCTAATATGTCTCACCTTTCTTCTTCGGTTTTTGTCATGTTGAACCCACTGTTTAAGACAATATGTGGTACCCTGACAGTGGTGCCTCTCATTATCTAATGCATGATGAATCAAATTTCACCAACAAAATCCCTTATACAGGTGTAATTATGTTATAATAGGTAAGGTTTTGGCTTACTATTGAACATATAGGTTTAGATACTTATACTGATTCCACTTTTCAAATATTTGTTCTTTAAATAAACTTTTACATGTTCCTTATATTAAAAAAAAATTAAGTGTTTCTCAGTTTGCACGAGATAACTATGTCTTTCTTGAATTTCATTTTGACTTATGCTATGTTAAAAAGCAGAAAACAAAGCAAATCTTACTTGAAGACTTAAAGATGGTATATATATATATATATAT
>Ga0123341_1001028_pt1 | contig 19867 bp, 23 predicted proteins | sample Turbeapinknodule_FD_89959 | JGI IMG/M metagenome (GOLD analysis project Ga0123341, IMG submission 89959) | Root nodule microbial communities of legume samples collected from Mexico - Turtle bean Mexico pink nodule | ecosystem: Host-associated > Plants > Roots > Nodule | place: Mexico: Nepantla...
AAAATATTTATTTTATATTATATAGGTAAAGAGGGCATAAATAGAATGTGAAATGAGTTTTTAATGGTTGACGGGTTGATAATTTTTTTTTAGTCTTATTCTACGAATGCTGATGCTCAGTTCTGGTTGACCTAAAAAAGGTACTGTGACTATTTATAAAATTGATAATTGATTAAAGTGTACACTCTTTATATGATTTATTTACACTCTTTATAATAAATCAAAATATCAGTTGCTACCTGATTTATAACATTTATCGTAATTTATAAGGAGATATATTGATATATTTAAAAAATATTTATATCATTTTTTAGTTAATCAGTATTTAACTGATTTGTCAGAGATCATTTTCACGTATTTCACGATGTAAATTATATAACTTGTTATAAAATTACAATCATTTATGGTATATCTTGAGATATTATTTCACTCAGCCAATCGATTAATATAGCTAAGACTGACTCATCGAGTGAGTTTAGGGTTTAGGGTTTATGGTTTAGAGTTGTATATATTTAAAAATATAGTTGGGAAAATTTCTTTAGAGTAATAAATATAAATATTTATAATAAAAGTTTGAAGCTTGGATGGGTAATGGTGAGGAAGGTTGAAAGTGTTGAGAGTTGAAGTTGCAGTACGAGCAAAGCAAAGGATGCATTGGTTGGGTCCTGACGTGCCCGTTTTCGACCCCAATTTCAGTTACAATCACAATCCCTACTCCTACCACCATCATCTCTTTCAAAACGACGACGATCTCTTTCGAAACGACGACGCTCTGCACAGTCTGAACAATGCCGCTGTGTCCCACCACCACGACGGAACCTCCCCTCTCCCCTTGGGCATGGATTGGAGCCCTCCGCCGCGCGTATGGGCGGGTCGCAACACTGTTTGGCCACGTCATCCTCCCACCGGTTGGAGCTTCTGCGTCACGCTTCCGTCGTGGGTTACCGTTCCCCAATCGCCACCCTCTGATCCCGTCGTCGTTAGTATCTAGAATATTCCTATAACCACTTTTTCTCTTAATTTTATTTTACGACGTTTATTAACTTTATTAGGTTTTTGTATGCAGTTTTTTAGGGTTCAAGTTGGTGTACAATCCCCCGCAGCAATCACCACCACTCGATTAGTATTACGCAGATTCAGTGACTTCGTCAGCCTTTTTTCTGAAGTATGTGTGTTTTCAACGCTTCACTCTATTTTTCTGCTATTTCCTTCGTGGAGTGGAGGAATTTCAATTTTTTTTTTTTTGCAGCTGAAAACAGAATTTCCCATGAAAAATCTACCTCCACCTCCACCCAAAAAAATGCTCAGAATTAAGAGCCATGCTCTTTTGGAAGAGGTAGGTATATAGCTTAATTATCACTGCAATTAATTTCCTAATTTTTGAGAAATGACTCTTAGTTCTATGTAGTTTCATACTCATAAATTTCCTAATTTCAGCGACGGTGCTTACTGGAAAATTGGATCGAGAAGTTGTTATCGGACATTAATGTATCAAGAAGTGCTCCGGTGGCAATATTCCTCGAGCTAGAAGCTGCTGCTAGATCATGTGTGTGTGTGTGTGTTTTTTCTCGTAAACCTAAATATAGTAACACTTTGTCATTTTATCTTCAAATTTTTAAGCAGCTGTTCATTTCTTGAAGAGTATAATAAACGGTTCATCATGATATTCCACAAATATTTCATGCCCTTTTGCTGCTGATGTATTGCAGCCTTCCATGATGTCAACGAGAATCCGGATGAAACCTCTGCTAATAATAGTACCACACCTGCACAAGTGTTTCAGGATAACTCGCCTGGTTCTGTAATAGCACATGGTTCGTCTGCTGCATCTGTTTTTGGTAATGATACAGTTTCTGAGTTGGGAGCACCACACCATGGAAAGGATAAGCATTATGATCAAATCATGGATAATTCAATATTAGAGCATGGCTTAATTAATCAAAGTGAAACATCTGTTGATCATGCCACATCTGGCAAAGACTTAGTTATTAGGGATAATGGTAGAGACAAAGATGCTATAGCTCTCAACCTGGATGGAACTGAGTTTACACTTGCTGTACGAGATTATAACTTGAATGCTCATATTACGAAACTCTCATCGGAAAGCATTGGAAATGACTTAACTTCTTTGAAGAATACTGAAACAACTACGACCACTTTGGTTCAGGATATTGCACAGGACCTTACTGGGAGGAATGATGAAGGCTCCAGAAACTCGGATTTATTGTTGACTTTTCCATTTGATGAGCGTCACAAGTTAAACAAAATTCTTAATACCCAGAAACAGAGACTGGTCACTGCAAAAGCAGATGTCGAAGATCTTATAGCAAGATTGGATCAAGAAATGGCTGCAAGACAGTATCTTGTGACAAAGGTATGCTGCATATGCTTAAGATATTTCTTTAAGTACTGAATTTTGAAATGGAGATTTTTGTTTGTGACTTGCTTTTACCATTTTATCGAATGTGTTTAGGACAAATCTTTTTCACTTGTATGGTGTTTTTCTTTGGCAGAATATTGTTGGTTCCCTGCCCTTTAATTAAAACCTTGAACTATGCATAGATTTACTTATGTGCCTATGGTTCATATTCAGCGCATTGCCATTAGAAAGACAGAATTTCATAACTGTTAAATCTTTATAGTTTATAGTCTGTATGATATTCAATACTCCTTTGTGGCAGTAGTGTACATCAAGTCATCAAACTGCCATTTACCAGCCAAATTATCTTCTATGTTGTTGATTCGTTATGGATCAAACCTCTAATCTTGTACAGTAATAAGCAAATGAATAACTTGAATCACTCATGTTGATATCTTGTTCTATATTTGAAGTCTGAAGAATAAGTTTATTATTTACAAAATTAGATGAAGTTTGGGAAGACTATATGTGCAAACGAGTACATCAGCAGAAAACTGTTTTTAGAGTATGCAGAATGAGCTGTCCTAAGTATCGTCCACAGGATTTTAGGAAGTTCAAAATGAATGTTAGCAGTTTTTCAATCCCAGAAGTCCATGATTTCCATTATCTTTGTTTCAGTATCTGTCAAATTTACCTTTCTATCATAAAATAAAAAAGTATCTGTTGAATTTAATAACAAATCATATAATAATGTTGTCAAGTTTCTAAGTATTTCCCATTAATTTTTCTCCCTAGATCTAACATTGGATAATGAAATGGGGAATAATGATATAATTAAAATTAAAGGCATGATATTATATTTTCTCTGCATTTCACAAATGATTTTTTATAGTTCTGAAAAATTAACAATTGAATTTGTGATTTTGAAAGTATCTTCTTTTTGTGGGGGCTATATTTGTTAAAGAAACATATTTGCATTTTTTAATAAAATAACTTAGGTTATATCTTTCCCCAGCTGAGTGTTTTCTGATAAATTTATATTTATTGTCTTTTTTTTTCATAAGGTAACTGGTACTGAGTAGAAATCGCTAGTTATTTTGGAACAAGTTCACTCTCCTCAGTGATAGAAAAATGACAAGTGATGATGGTTTATTGGGCATTTGTAGTTATATTATATGTTCAAATATTCCATTTTACTTGTAGGTTAAAGATTTGGAAGTTGAACTTGAAACAACTCGACTGAACTGCCAAGAAAACATGCAGCAGGCTGTTTTAGCTGAAAAGGAAAGGTTTACACAAATGCAGTGGGATATAGAGGAACTTCGGAGGAAATGCCTGGAGACAGAAATGAAATGGAAGTTAGAAGAGGTATATTGTGACAGTTTACTTTAGTCAACATCTCTCATCATTGCATTTTGTGGTGGGCTTTTAGTGGAAAGTTATACTGTTTTAGGATGAAAGGCTGCTAGCAGAATCTACAAAAGCATCTGTCATTCAGGAGAAGGAAATGTTGCAGCAAGAACTAGATGTAGCTAGAGAACAACTTGAGAACTTGCAGAAACATCATGATGATTTTGAGATGAAATCAAAGACAGATATGAAGGTTCTAATCAAGGAGGTAAAATCTCTTAGAAGTTGTGAGTTAGAACTGAAGCAGCAGCTCAGTGAATTGATCAAGGAGAAGTTAGATTTGGAGGTATAGTCCTTTCTGGTTGTTGTACGTTGCAACTAGTACTGATTTTTTTTTTATACATTTAGACTAGAAAACTATCAATTTTGACTAGTTCCTTCCAGAATATTTGCATTTTTTTAACGAAAGAATTGAAATTTCTTATTTGATACCCTTTTTAATGAAAAAGTGGTTTAAATATGTTAGATCCTGTTTGGAAATCCAATTGTTTTCATGGTATTGTTTTTACTTATTCAGAGAATTCTCCAGAAGGAAAAGCAAAGAATGGAAAATTCACATAATGCTAATACGAAGTTGCTGCATGAGTGTGCAATCCTTCAGAAGAGGCTTAGCGAGTGCAGTGTAAATTTCCTTGTTGAAGAGGAAGATAAGCTAAATATAGACACTTCGCCATCTGATGCTCTGGATTTATTAGCAACATCAGATAATCGGATTGGGCTCTTGCTTGCAGAGGTATTATGATATGCACCTTGACCAACAATTTTGTCCTTTCATATTTACATTCACCTGGTTTTTATGCTTTGCGTTTATGCATTATGCTTCTGTAAGTGATCATCATTTTACTAAATGCGTTTAAAATCTATTTATCTGTCACACTTTTGAAAATTATTCTAGCTCCGTCATTGGACATTGCACTCCATTGGCATCTGTTCTCATGAGCATCCAGAGTAATACAGGCTGTGGTTACGTAGCAATTATCATTTGGATTATTCTTTGTTTACTGCATTCTGCCCCTTCTATACTCACTGTTTTGGTTACATGATAACAGGCACAGCTCTTAGCACAAGATGTAGAGGATGCTGTTGTTGCTGTGGAAGAGACCCGTGATGCAACTACCGACAGTACTGTGAAAACTTATGATGAATTGAGGAAGATGCTGGCACATATGTTTGTAGACAATGCCAGTTTAAGGAGACAAGTCAATTCAGTTATTCGTTGTGCTCTAAATGCAAATGCCAATTCTGAAGAGGAAGAAATCCATTTGCAGAAAACTGTCTTAAGCAAGTTCTTAGAAAGATAGAATGTTCAATCCAACACCTTATCTATTACTGAGTTACATATTGTATCTTTTCATCATAGTTAGTGAACAAAAAAAATAAGTGTTCTGCTTGTTTCAACCGTTTGAAGTATTCACATACGAAAACGAATAATTTCTAAAATATAGGAATACAAAATATAGGAACATGTTTAATCTCTAAAATATAGAATCGATCACGTTTAATTTCTAAAATATAGGATCTTTAAAATATAAAAACATGTATAATCTCTAAAATCTAAAATATAAAAACAGGTATAATCTTTAAAATATAATAAAACACGGTGCATATGTTTTAATTTTTGTTTATAGCAAAAATATTTTTTTTTATGACTGATTTAAAAAGATTTTTTTAAAATTATAATAAAAAATTATATAATAAATTTAAATTTTTAAAAAAGTAATTTACTTTTTCCTTTTAAAATTATAAAATTATGTTAAAATCATATTAAAATCATAAAAAAAATCTAATAAAAAGTTTTTGAATAACACTTCAGCGATACACGTACACGTCCTATAAAATATTCTGATACACAGAGAACACGAACACGCCTTAAATGGTGTGTCCGACCCATAGGTTGAAGTCAATGCAGTTATTGGTCATGCATCAATCGATGTAATCTACAAATATAAAGCCCAATCAATATAAAAAAAACAGCAACATGCTTTTGTTTTTAATGTTACTAGATTACGAAAATTGCTCCGTATAAACAAATAATATACACACACAAGGAAAAAACAATTTAATTTTACAAAAATGATTGAACTAAGTCTAGTCGAAAAGAAGTAAAATGAGTATGGAAGAGGTGATAAGGTAATGAACATAACTAATCAGCAGCACCACCAAATAATCCTCCCATTCCCATCATGTCTTTGGCAGATCCCATCTGCTTCATCAGGTTTTGTAAGCCACCCATGCCACCGATTTGTTTGAGCATCTGCGGAGGGAGGACTTTGCTCATGTGCTGGGCATTCATATTTCGGGACAGGGCACTCATTTCACCTTTCTTCGGTATTTTAAGCCCTTTCATTTTGCTCCATATCTTTGCAAGACGTTTGTACTCTTCCATCATCTCCATTGCTTCCCTAATTTGACGACCTGCACCTCGAGCTATCCGCATTATACGTGATTCATTCATGAGCTTTGGGTTCGAACTATCCAACTCTGAAACGTATCAGCAAGCAATTAATGGTTAGAACGTGAGGGTATGTAATTCCAATGAGAACCTAAATCATGTATGCATAAAGTTCATCACAACAATAAAAACATAATGCTTGCCTTCGTTTGTCATTGAATCCATCATTGTCATGTAACGCTTTATTTTTGCCTGACTTTCTTTCTCACGGCCTTTTGGCATTAATTCGGCACTAAATCCGGGAAGCATAGAAAACACCTAAATCAACCAAGAAGTTAATTAAATGATATAGCAACCCTTTTAAGTTGATTATATAGGAACGATCAAGGAAACACTTGTTATTGTCTCTTTCATCAAATGTATAATGAGTAAATAACCTGGCTGATAGGACCCATTTTAAGTATGTTCTGAAACTGCTCATACATAATCCTCAAGGTGAAGTTTCCTTCTGACAGCTTTTGAAGTAATTCGGGTTGTTGATCCATAGGAACAACTTCTTGAATTTTGTCCATAAACCCAGACCAGTCACCCATTCCTAGTTCAAAAGCCATTTGACAAGAGTAAAGATTAAATATGTATAGAAACCCACAGCACGTTCTTGATGAATAATACTGTATTAGATATGGAAAAAATGAAAAAAGAAATGCACACCTAATAAACGACTGACAAATGGCTTAACATCAAAAACTTCAAACTCATCCATATGTTCTCCAGTTCCAATGAATATGACAGGACTCTTTGTTGCTGCAACACTGCACATATATAAAACTAACAAGAGTAAGGTATCCAGACCACCCGAGAATACATATTGGCACTTAAATACAAACACATCAATTTATATTATTAATTTCCAAATCCTTTACATGATATAAATTTTAATTTCTGTTGTGCATATGTAATATTTTACATCACCAGGGTAGTTTAAATTTGGATTGGAAACTATGCAATACACTTGCGTTTATGAATGTTAGACAAGTGCAAGTGCAATGCACTTGTAAAGCTTTAACTTGTATAAAGTGTTCATAACGCTTAAATTTTTTCATTTATACAGAGAGTTCATTTGCATATAAGATTACTACCTATTAAATTAACTTGTTCATAAAGGCAAACGTTGCTAGTAAATATTATACAATTATCCTCATAACACTTACGCACTAAGAGCACCACCACCTTTTGCATGGCCATCCATTTTGGTAACTATTACAGCTCCAACTGCAACACTCTGTTTAAATGCTTGGGCTTGATCAAAAGCAGCCTGACCAATACTGCTATCCATAACAAATATAACAAGATCTGGTTTCTGAACAACATAGAAAATATATTAGCATTTAATGGATTTTGGAAATAAATATCAAACACAGTAAAAAGGGGAAATACCGTTGCTTCTGCAACTTGACGCATTTCTTCAAAAAGAGCAGCTTCTTGTTTGTGCCTCCCACTGGTATCAACAATTATAAGATCACAGTTTTCTTCCTTGAATCTCTCCACACCTTCCACTGCAATTTTTACAGGATCGGATTCCATGTAGCTGCAGAGAAATGGAGCCACAACATTGAAATAATTACTAACACATTAAAATCAAAGACAATGAAAATGCAACTAATATAGAAGGTTCGTAAACAGATAATATTAAGCACCACATACTCTAGATAACCTTCAACGACTTGAAAAAGAATAAACAGTGGTTCAATACGGATGCCCCCTTTCAAAAAAGTAAAGATTAAAGACAGGAAAGTGTGAATTTATAAGACAACACTATACAGATTCAGGAAAGTGTGAACTCAGAAGACAACGCTACACAGATATCCTCTTGGCAGATGATAAGTTTGCTCCATGGTGGTAAGATATGGCATAATTACCTAGTATTTTTAAGGGGCCAGCAATTTACTTTTTCCATTTCCCCCCTCTTATTTTATCAGGCCACCAGTTATATTCCTCAGACTCAAAATTGTTAAAGATGATTGTGTTCAACAATAATCATTGATCTAAGTTTGTCCTCAATTAACATTTGCCAAAAGAACATAAGTAAACACAGATCTTGGGATGCATTATTCACTATAAAAAAAATTATTCCAAAAGAGAATTATTCTAGAAGTAAACCTTCAAATTGCATCTCCAGACAGAACCAGTCAGATCCCTTGAAAGATTATTCCCCTCAGTTTCAAAATTAACATAAAAATTATAGTAAGCCAAGACACAAGCCATATACAGATAAAAGTGTAGTTGCACTCATTAACATCTATATTACTAAGATTTGCTTTCATGAAGGAGGATGTTGCATAACTAAACACAAAAAATCAATCTAGAATTTATTTTGACTATCCTCCCCATCAAATTCTCATCAACAAGCCAATAGTACTATAACAGAGCCTACATACAAGAATCAGTAACCAACAATAAGTACCTTCCATAGAAAGGGATCTTAGCTTTGGTTGCATTTTGCTTCAATTGATCAAATGCACCAGCTCTGAAAGTATCTGCACATACTAGAGCTGGCTTCCAGCCTTTCTTCTGATGATAATATGCGTATTTTGTACAGGTTGTGGTTTTCCCAGAACCTGGATTCATTTGAAATTATAATATACTTTTATTTTTGTTAGCTCGTTTAAAGTTGACGGAACAAGTAATCGAAGCTGAAAAATGCCAAAAATTCCTGAGGATAACTCATAACATAAGAAACCAAAAAGCCTGATAGAGTTAAAATTTGACAACAGACCTTGCAGACCAACGAACATGACAACACTTGTTTTCCCCTTTTTGGGAGTGAAAGAGGGCTTCCCAGGGTCTAGTATCTTGCAGAGTTCGTTAAACACAGCCTACAAACAGAAACACAATCCAGAAAGTGTTACTGGCATAAGCAATAGTAACAAACACATCACCATTTACTTAATCAATTACATGATTAGAAGAATCAACAAAAGAAAAATTACTTGTTGGATGATCCTGCGTTTGTTGTGACCGGCAGCAAGATCGTCAAGGTTGACAATGTTCTTGATGTTGGTCTGCATGTCGCGAACGAGCTTGAATTGAACATCGGACTGGAGAAGAGCGCGAGTGATGTCGTTGAGGCAATCGTTGAGCACCTTCTCGTCGATCACCGTGGCATTGCTCATCTGCTGGAGAGCACGCGAAATGCTCCCCCCTAACTCCGCGAGAACCATCTTGTTCTTCTCTTCGACGATTCAGCTTCCGATTAGGGTTTCACGGCAACAGGACCAAGAAGATTACGGTTTCAGATTCAGATATTGCTCTCTTGCTCCCTGACTGTATCTTCCCCCGCCGGTAAAACGAGCGGGGCATTATAGGGAAAAAACTATAACCTGTAATGGGCCTTGGCTGTATAGGGCCTTTGTTTAGCCCACGTCTTGTGTCTCTTTCCACTATGGGAAATTTCTTCCTGCACCCCAGTTTTTCTTCCTGCAGCTCCACAAATTTTAAAATTCTGAAACTATCCTTGACTTTTTGTTTAAAAAGGACACTTGCATTTTTTGAATTACGGATTTCTGAAGATGGAATGTATTTTTTACATTATGGATTCTGAAATCTGGAAACATACTACTGATATGCAAATCTGAAAGATTATCAGACTCACTAATCCGAAAGATTTACGGATGTCCTAATCCAGGAGTTTTGCGGATTCAATATTGCAGAAGATAAAAAACAAAGTGTAGATTTTCTGTTCCATTAATCTAGTGTTTAGAATCACAATATATGTACTTCGGAAATGAAAATATAGATTCGAAAATCAAAACAAAATTACTTACATTCTTCTTCAAACAAAAAACCGTCAAGAGAAACCACTGAACCACTACCAAATCGCCGAAAACACCACTAATCACCATCAAGATAAACACTCTCCGCTGCCAAAAGATCAAGAGAAACACTCTCCGCTGCCAAAAGATGGAGTAACGCCGCCGTTGAAGAAGCAATGCAATCTGTCTGTGCGTAATCTATGACAAAGAAAAAGAAATAATAGAATGTGGGTGTTGGGTGCATTTTGGAATTTTCAGAAAATATTAAGAATATGTTTGTCTTTGCATAACATTGTGGAGATACAAGAAAAAAAACGTAGAGATGTTTTTTCCTGCACCCGTCAAATTTCTCCCTCTACCCCCATAAATTAGGTAAACAGACTAAAATATTTCATACAATTCCTCATTATTTTGTAAAGCTCTTTATAAAACATATGTTGAAAAATTTATTCAAAAAACACATTCTGGAACATATTACACTGTAGAAATTTTGTTTTTGAAATTTTTTTTGAAAACGTTTTTTAAGAATATATTTTACTAATTCTGAAAAGTATGTTTTGGAAATATTCCAAAAAATAATAATTTGAAAGCCATTTTTTAAAAGGGCAAAATTGTAGGAAGAAACACCCATGTTATGTTAATAGGTAATAGGTGTTTGTGGTGGGTGTGGTGAGGGAAAAGATAGAAGATATGGCAGTTTCAGAGATAGGTTGGAGTTGGAGGCTTTTGTGTAACAGCCACAGATTTAGCAAGCCAAACACGCCCTTCTTCCTCCAAATCCCATTGCCAATTGGCTTCACCAGCTTCTCTTCATGTGTTGTTGCTCGCGCTTTGGAACCCAAAATGGAGGATCAAAACTCCACGTCTTCTTCTCAAGTAAAAGAAAAAAACCCTTTTCTTAATTATTACAAGCAATTAAATTAATGATATATTTTTGTATTTGTTGATGTAAAATAGGAGGATTTAGTGTACGTGGGAAAAGTAATGGCGGGTTCTTTTGCTGGTGGTGGTGCAATCAAGTATGGTAGTGCTCTTTTCCCTGAGATAACCACTCCCAACCTTGTGCTTGCTCTTATCATCATCTTAACTCCTGTGCTTGTTGCTGTCTTGCTTTTGATCAAGGAAAGTCGTGGAAACCAATAACAACTTTGTTTATTTATTTATTTTTGTATGAAATCATAATCAAATCAGTGAGATACTGATACACTTTATGTACTGCGACTGAGTGATTTATCTGTGCAATGAACATCCCAAGAAATTGGACATGTTGCCAAAGAAATCAAGTATGAAGTAGTTAATTTTCGATATCGAGTTATTAGTAACATTAAACTGCAGTTGGTAGTCTGTTTTTTTCAAGGAAACTCTACCTTTTCTCTTCAAAAAAGGACACTCTGTTATACATTCAAAAAAAATATTTGTATAACTAATTTTGCATTCAAAATACTCAATTTTAGATATTAAAGTAATAATGAAAAAGAATAGGTGACAGAAATGTAACTAGATTTTTTTTTCCTTTTCATAACGATGTCTAAAATTTTATTTACAAAAATGCATTAGTAATGTAGAAGTGACAAAAGTAGGCCAAATTCCACTAACTCGGCGAGTTTATCTGCCCATAAAAAATTAGATTTAGGTTTTGAATTTTTAACCCGAAATAGAATATAAAGTCAATTAATTTAGCCTATAAATTTGACAAATAATGACCCATTTAATCATTAAATTTGACTATCGTCACTTGATTTGGCCCATAATTTCATTAAATGATGCACTTTAAAAAAACTAACTGATAATTACCCAAGTCAAACTTCAAATTGATGGCTACTTAGAATTAAAAACTGAAATAATTTAATAGTGAGTTTCAATAATCGAATGTTATTTTTCTCATTTTAGAAGTATGAATGTAGAAACAAATTTAACGTCTTAGTTGTTCAATGTGTTCATAAAAAAAATACAGATATGCAAAAAGTGGAACTAGACACAAAAGGATTCACTTACTAACCACTATTTCAGATGTATACTAGCTTTCTTAGTACAACCTGCTCATAGAGTACAATTTGACGATCCTTGAACAAGTTATTCTGTATAAATCGCCTTGTTCCAAAAATTTTACAAATAAAAGAATAAGCATCACTACTTGTTTGATTTTGCCGCGTAGCTAAAATTCAGTTAAAGCATTTGAAGATAATGTTGTCTCTATTAGTTCCTTTCCTTTCAGTAACTGCTGAAATCATGAGAACTCCAAAACCACATATTTGGTACACCACATCTTGAAGACTCTGCTCCGCCCAGCAACCCCATCGGACTAGAGATTATCACTCAGCCACCTTAAAGCTCCATTTGCCACAGATCTGCAGGTTTTAGTGACAGTAAGTTTCGGACATTGCAGTCAACTCAACAAACACGTGAATGGAACAATTACTAAATATCAATGACCGAAGAAACTTTCAATCTAACAGTAGGACCAGCACAAACAATTTTTTTTCGGAAATTTAGCATCCCATAGAATTACAATAAACGGCAATCTAAAACAATCTATCTATCTGCGTAGATAAGCCAGTCCAGTTCAGCACGTCGTTTCTTGTCAAACCATTTGTGAGGACTCAAACAATAGTAAAAAGCATCAACGATCAAACATTGAAGCAAAAATCTCTATTCGATGCATCAACTCAATGAGAAAGACACTCATTTACTAAGAATCATTTCTTACGTGGAATAATAGCATTGGAGTACGGAAATAAATTGATATAGATTATGTTCAAACTTATATACGACAGAACTACAAGGTATATCAAGAGCTCATGGCATATTATGGAGATTCTTTAATCCCGTCCTACTAAAACTGAAATGCTTTATTTGATTATTTTTATAAAAAGAGTAGTATTTCTCAAAAATTAGGTATTAAAATCAGAATTAAAGATTTTGGCTTATGAAAATCCAAAGCTCTCCCTTCTCCCTACACGTGGATGGAAAAATTAAAAGAAAATATGAGAAAATTATTACCCAGCAAAGCCCTTCAATTTTTTCCATACATCGTTTTCGTCTTCTGATTTCTCACTTTTTTCTTCCACTGTTGCTGTTGGACTTTCATCCTTTCGAAGTGTAGGAATTTCCGTACCACCTGCTGTAGAAAGTAAAAATATGGTTCACAGCTCAAAAATGTAATGTCTACCCATTGCATTGTAGGATTTCTCTATTGCAACATGAAAACGTGTTGCAAAGACCTGACCAAATGTCATGTTACATAAAAGATTAAAGCTGTCAAATGACTAAATGTTCTAGATTGTAGAATAGGGAGGGTGGAAGACTAACAGATATGTCAATAATAAAAAAAACAACCTACTTGAAGAGTGGGTCTTAGGCCGGGATTTTAAACGTCTGCTTGTGTCACCTAGAGAAGCAAGTTCTTCAAGCAACTCACGCTCCTTTGTACTAAAGATGCAGTGCAGAGGCAATTGATATCAAACCTCTGATATAGATCATCGGATATGTACAAAAGAACAATACATAAAGACTCATTACCTAATACGTTTTGGTATCGAAACTTTAATAGTGAATAAGTGGTCACCACGTATTGATGGTTTATTTAATTTTGGTACACCTTTTCTTGCAAGGACGAGGACATCTCCAGGTTGGGTACCAGCAGGTATTTGTAGGTCCGAAATGCCTTCAACTGTCTTTACCTGTTTAGGTACCAAATTCAATCCATCGATGGTGAGGCCAGAATTTATTAAAAGTTCACACCAGCAAAAAAAATTAAATATCTAGTATATGTTAAACCTTGTAACTTAACATTCAATAATAAAAAGCAATAAATATCATAAAATATATAAAAAAAAAGGGGAAGACTATATATTCAATCATGCAAAATCTTATTAGCCAAACATATTTGCAAAAATGTCATTTGGTAACATCAGTTTTGACTCTTTATGAGACTCACAAGGCAACGAAATTACTAGCTGGGGGAACAAAGTGTTGTTGAACCAGTTACATTCAAGGACCAACATAGAAACATACACAAAATCCTCCGTATATATCTCTATCTATCATGCCACAGTTTCCATCCCAAGGATGATATGAATGTAAGTATTATATGAGCAGATATAGTATTATTATGACAAAAAAAAAAAAACTTTAAGGTCAAGGCTTGAATAGAATACCATAGATAAGGGAAACTATGCTAGGTGTCAAGTTTTACATTTGGTAACATGTATAACAATGAAAATTACTAGCATAATGTTATTTCCACTGAAATTAAGAGGACTAAAAGTGTCCAGCCTATGTGAAATGACCCAAAAAATACTCGAGCTCAAAGCAAGACTACTGACTACATTAACTTACCTTCACAACAATCCCCAGTATTGCATCTAGATAACTGATTGATAATGTTGAGCAGAGATTAATGTCATCCCTTTGAATTCCAGGCATCTCTTGCACTTCAAGATAGACGTAAAGATCTCCAGGAGGGCCCCTGCTATGACAAGATATAAAGCAACTTCCAGATCATGTTTTGAAATAATAAAATAGTCTAAATTCACATACAAAGTAAATCATCTCCATTTAAAGAAGCATTAGGATAGTTTATGACCAATATGTTTCTCTCTCTACATACATTTCCCATTAGGTATTTACATATGGAGTAGGTTGTACAGCAGCATTCTTTGCATCCCACGCTTAAGAGTCATTTACTATAGATATGTGTTCAAGTTTTGATGGGGGCATTTGACCATCCCTGGACAGCTACACTTGTGAGGATGTCTTTCCTTTGCTTATTTATGTTTCTTTAGATTAAGCAGGACATACTAATGCCCCTTTTACTTTGAAGATCCATCCTTGCTTCATCAGAGAGCAAGACAAACTTACTCACTGATGGAAGCGTGTATTCCATGTTACATTTACAATAAAAGCAAAACACAAATTCTCAATATAACTATTATGCAATAGTTGGTCAAAGAATTTCACAATAGAATACCAGACATTAATACAAAATAGCATACCCTCTTGGTCCAGCATCACCCTCCCCAGGAACTCTTAAAATAGTGCCTGGGCTAACACCAGCAGGAACTTTAACTTTAATACTTTTCTTAACCCGTATTCGTCCTTCACCATTGCATTTACGACAATATTCAGATATGACTTCTCCATCCCCTACACAGCTTGGACATACTGAAACCTGGTATTGAGAAAGAGATTATATTAGAATAGTACTCCCGGGCAGACAAGAAATACAAGGTTTTGACCTTGTGTAAGAAAACTATGTACAAAATGACGATGAATGTATGAGTGATGATGAAGTAATATAACCAATTGCAACATAAATCAATAATTCTCAGAAGTAAAGCACGAGTATGTCTACAATTCTTGAAAAGAAATGGAAAATTACAAAGGGACATCCAGAATGTCTGCCCCCAATGGAGAAACTTATTTGGAAGACACAATAGTACAGTAGTATACAAAATTAAAGGGAAAAAAAATTATATACAGACCCATGAGGAAGGAACTAAAATTACCTGTGAGAACAACCCAAAAGGTGTTTGCTCAGTCCTCATCACCTGACCCCTCCCACCACAAGTTGAACATACTCTCATCTTGGAGCCTATTTTTGCTCCGGTACCAGTACAGACTTCACATGTTTCCAAATGAGAAAGATCGAACTCTTTATCTGTTCCAAAAATTGCCTCAGAAAACTTCAAGGAAAAATCATACCTGTTGACATTTGAATCACAAATCATCGAAAATCACAGTTTGGAAGATATAATATTACCATAAGTAGAACTATCAAGTCACATGTTCTTAATGCAGAATTGATAGGATAGGATATAATATAAACTATTAAATAATAAAATTTCAACTCATCAAATAATAATTGGAGAAAATTATTGCGTTTTTTTTAACTTTCCCGTTATTAATATTATATGTTTTGTGTTAGGACAGTGATAAGAACTACTTAGTTAATATGGGGTTAGGAAGTTAAATAAGAGGGTGTGAGGGGAAAGGATGCATTCTATCTTGCCATTTTGGAGATTGAGATTTCCTCGGTGAAAGGAGAAAATCAGTGTCTACGAAGGGAAAACCATTGGAGGAGAGAGATCTCTTCTGTTCAATCTCAATCTATCACCAAAAGTTTTTCTTTTCTTTTCCCCAATTCTGTTCTTGGTTCGTATCATATGTACAAGTGTTTTGAGCGTCAACTAATTGTCTCACATAGAATCATTGCCCTTAATCAATACTCTTACCCCAACCAAAGCATTAGCGCTTTTCCCTCTTTGTGGATTTGTTCCTTGTACCTTCAGTCCTTAAGGAGGACCATTACAAAGTAAGAGAAAAAAAAGAGAGAATATATTGTATTGGAAATATTGGTATGACACCTACAGATAAAAAGATGACAGGAAATGGATTAAGATGGTTTGGACTCACACGGGACCAGGAAAGAAGGTTGAATGATTTTTAACCCTATGAAATGGGTACACTATAGATGGAGATTAAAAAGGAACATGAAGGAACCCATCTATTGTTGTTGTCACGTTTGTATTTTCCTTTACCAAGTCTAGCCTCACCAGGTGGAATTAGCTATATATAAATCAAGCAATGTCCATTGAGCTCAACAAAAACTAAATATTCAAAAAATCAATGTAGAATAAGAGCCCAAACTTATGGTATAATTTAAAAATAACTGATGCACTCAACTTTTTGAGAAGATAGAAAAAAATAACTAATAAGTTGAAGTGGAAATTGATTTTAAATTATGGAAAAAGTTTGATTCATTTTATCTTCTTATTTTCTTTTCTTATAAGTATTTCTTGAAAAGTTTATACAAATTAAGTTTATACAAATTGTGCCGAGAAGGTCTTTTTCATGCACTACCAATTTTTATTTTAACTGGCTAAATATAGTAATCATTCACCTGACTAAAGTGGTAAAAAAGAATGACCAACAGCCCTCAACTCACCGAATGTCTTCACCCTTAGTAACGGTACTACGACGACGAGTTCCAAATCCAGTTGGATCCGTGCCACCAAAGCCACCCATACTTTGCCCAAAAAATGTCTCAAATAAATCAAATGGATTTGTCTGCAAGAAAAGGATCATTAAATATAAATCTACCTTAGAGAAGCACCAAAAGAAGAGTGGATAAAGTAAGAAGCAACTTCAATTCATGCATTTCCGTTTTTTTCCCAAAAAATAAGACAACTTATGTGCATTGGAGCTATCACTGTATTAACCACAAATTCTGCTGACCAGCGAATTATTTTATGGTGATTCATCCTTTCATATATGTAATGCTCCCAAAACTTATATAAAAAATAATACCGTATAGGCACTTGAGCCTCCTCCAACTGCACTCTTAAGTCCTGCCTCGCCATATTGATCATATAAAGCCCTCTTTTTATCGTCTGATAGCACCTGACAATGTTATGATTCATAATTCAAAAACTGATCACAAATATAATTTAAAATAACTTGCACTCAGTGGTATACGGGTATGTATGACTACAAAGACAGGTTCGTGCCACTGTTCCAGAATAATCTAGAAGTCTCAGACATTTCCAAGGAAATAGTAACAAGTAAAGCCTGTCATAAAACTTTTGATATTGAGCCTTTAAGAGACAGCACATAAAAAGGTAAATAAATAAGAGTATGAGTTTGAACTACACACTACACACCTATGATTGGCGGTAATCATTTTTCTTATCTATCATTTGAAATGTGACATGTTGTGATTTGATCTGTCATCTTCTTAAAAACATTCAGATATTTTAGAATAGTAGCCCACTTTTCACAGAGAAAATGTAGGTGCAATTCTTTATGTACTTTTCCCACAGTTTCCCAATTAGAAATGGAATTTCATTTTAATAATATGCATAGTAAAGATTTCCATTAAAGGTACTGAAAGGTTACCGAAGTGAAACTCCATGTTCAAATGGAGAACAACACTAAGAGTACCTAAGGAACTGCATCTAGGTTTTGTCCCTTTTTTTAATGGCCCAAAGATGCTTTATATTGGCTGTCATAGATTCGACCACAAAATGCAAGAAAATGGATGAAAATATTTCAAAAGCAAACATGCATTCCGATACGAAAATCTTAGAATTAAAAGGAAAAAAATATCGGATCTAGCCAGAGCCAGCTGAAGCCCTAGAGCTTACATTCAAAAAACAAATTATTGTTAATCATAGACCAAAGCCAATGTGCCTCTAATTTAAAATTGACAGAAAACTAAAAGAATAAAAGAAAACTGCACACGTATTAGCACCATAAACAAAACATCCATTCATTTGCTAAAGCAAAACATCAGTGGATTGCTTTCGAAAGTGATGCTAAACATGCATACAGGTCTAGTAAACAAGACAAGAATAGCATAACATAATACTCAGCACTGTAGTTTCCATGCAAACCTCGTACGCAGCACTAATCTCTTTGAACTTTTCAGTCGCCCCGGGCTCCTTATTCACGTCAGGATGATACTGAAGAGAAAACAACGAACACAAAATCAGGCTAATTAGCAATATCTGAATACACTATCAGGCGCATTGCACAGTTCAAGTTCCACAAGTAGCAACGAAATCGCAACGATCCGCATCGGACAACAGAATAAGCACTCGAATTCCCTAGCAATTTCTAATTCGCCACTCAGAATCAATTTCGGATTCGTAACGAATTTTAATAGAGAAGCGGAATCGGATACGTACCTGACGAGCTAACTTCCGATAAGCGGCTTTGATTTCCTTTCCGGTGGCGGATTTGGAGACTCCGAGAGTGGAATAGTAGTCGGAGGAAGCGGCGAAGACAGTGTGGAAGCGGCGGCGCGTAGGAGCGGGGTTGGGATTGGAAATTGAGGAGAAGGAAGAGGAAGCGGAAGAAGAAGGAGAATGAATGGAAATGAAGGTGCTGTGAGAGCGGAGATGAACGGTGCCGCAGAAGCATGGACAAGTGGAGGGAGGAAGCAGAGAGAGCGATGCAACGGCCATTGAAAGAATGTGGAAATGGAGAGAATGAATGAGAGAATGGTGATAGCTAACAAGATGAGAAGGAGAGTGGGGAAATTCTGTTTGGGAATTTGTTCATGATTTTTGTTGCTTTACCCACTCTGCGTCTGCGCGCGCGTGTGTGTGTGGGTGGGAACTAGGCTAGGTGTGTCAAGCATAAAGGTCAGCTTTTATGGCGTTGCTATTGCTACGAACCAGAAAGGGAGAGACTTCGTTGGACCCACAAGATAAGTTGTGTGGTCTGATCAAAAGCTATTACAAAATGTTTTTGACATGGTTTCGTAAAAGAAGGAGAAAAAATTATCAATATATTATTTTTTATACTATCTAATAATTTATTTTGAAAAAAAATATGAATTATGTAAAATTATCGAAACATGAAAAATTATTTGAATTTTTTTTATTTTAATTAAAATAAAATTTTAATATTCGTAATTATGCAAGAGGCATGCGAAAACTTAGTAAATTTTAACAAATGAAATATCAATAAAGTGTATAATAAATATTAAACGAATCACAATTCAATGTATAATAAACAAAGGGTAGACAATCTTTTGCGGATTAGATCAAATACTATAAAACAAATACAAGAAAGAAGAACAGGACGATAAAGAGCATACGAGAAGAAAAAAAAGAGCGATCGAGGAACTAGACACAATTTTTCAAGTCGATAGTAAGTATTATCTGTTCTTACAACAAGGATCAAGAACACTAGAATAAGGTTGATAAGATCAACTCCTTTACAAATCTTCCGAACTTGGGCTGGACTCTCTCGGCTTCTCCTCGAGTTGGGCTCTCGCGACTCCTACTCGAGTTTGGCTCTCGGCTTCTTCTCGGGTTGGGCTCTCGGCTTCTTCTCCTCACAGGTGGGTGTGTGTACCTGCAAGGCGCTCCGATGCCAAAGTCAGAT
>Ga0123341_1001029_pt1 | contig 19865 bp, 13 predicted proteins | sample Turbeapinknodule_FD_89959 | JGI IMG/M metagenome (GOLD analysis project Ga0123341, IMG submission 89959) | Root nodule microbial communities of legume samples collected from Mexico - Turtle bean Mexico pink nodule | ecosystem: Host-associated > Plants > Roots > Nodule | place: Mexico: Nepantla...
CTATATATAAGTTGTTAAAAATTAGTAATACGAATAAAAAAAATTATAATAGCAATTGATAAAAAATTATAGTTGATATGATTTTTAAAATAGTTATTATTTATATACATTAAAAGTTTATTGTACATAATGTTATAGATAATTGATGCATAGAAAGAAAGAAAAAGGTGGAGACAAAACGTTAATTACGCCCAAAAGCTGAGCCCAAACCTAAGCCCAAATCCATTAATTGGAGCAGGTTCGTTCTATTACCAACCCCATTCATCGATTTCCTACTCTCCACTCCAAATGAATAAATAAATAAATAAATAAGAATACAATTACAAAAACATTAAATTATTATGTTATTTAATTTAATTTTATGTTTGACAATTATTGAGAAAAGAGGGAAGAAGAGTCTGAGGGTGCGGGTCCCCCGAAACTGTGATCAATCACCGAACCCTTTTCTTCCCATCCAACGGCTCTGATTCTCTCTAGTTTTGCCATCACTTCACAAGAAGGATAAATACACAAACCCACACAATAACAATGGCCATTACAGAGAGAACAGCAGGAGAAGAAGAAGAAGAGAAGAGAAGAGGAGAATAACCCTCAAACCCCATTTCAACTCCCACCCAGAGAGACTGCTTCAGACACCACTTTTGCCAGATACAGAGTTGTTAGGAAGAGTAAGAATTGACACAAAACGTTTGCAAAGGAAAACAAAAGCTTGCAAATTTAATAACAGACAAGAAGATCTGTGATTTTTTCCTCTTTTTGCTCTTGTTTGCTGAGGAAAACACCTACCCTTAATCTCTCAGCCTCAATTTGTATCATTGTCAGTTTTTTCTTCTTGTTCTCATTCAACCCTGTTTTTTCTTCTCTTCACACGCTCCTTATTCTCACCTCACCCCTTCTTTGGTTTCATGTGGCAGAATATTTTTTGCAAAGGGTTGTCTCTTCAGAGACGCAGATCTTGAGGTTGGAGGCAATCCTTCAGGTTTGGTATTCCACCCATCGTCTGAATCTCGTTTTTCACAGTCCACCACACTCCACACACACCCCTGAACCAGAATTGGGTTTTTGTTTCCCCATTCTCACTTTTCCCCCTTTGGGTGTATGGTGAAAAACTGAAGCTTGATGAGTGGTTTTGTTGTGCTGTGTGGTGTAGGTATGGAGACAGAAGAGAGGAACCAGAAAGGGTGCAAGGGTTCGGAGCCAGAGTTTTTCTTGCAGTGGGGACACAGGAAGCGGCTGAGATGTGTGAGGGTGAAGGACCCCCGGATTTCAACGAGGCTCAACGGTGGAATCAGACGGAAACTTGGTTCTGCACTGGATCATCGTTCTGGGGTCACTGTGGCCGAGAAAGAATCCTCTCATCATCATCATCATCAACCCAATCGCCTCACGAGGTGCTTACAATAACAAACATCAACTAAGGATTGGCTTCAAATTTTCTTCCACCCCTTTTTTTTCTCTGGTTGAGTTTCCCAGAGAAGATGTGATTTTTGTTGGTGGAATGTAATGATGTTGTTTCTCCTCTGCTTGTGTAGAGGAAGAGAAGCGATTAATTAAGCACAGCATCTAGGAAGAAACTTCGTTTTTCTTTCTAATTCTTTTCGCTTTCCTTTCATTTTGTTTGGTTTTCAGAAGAAAATGAGGTTTTGGTTGATGGACTGTATTGGTATTTTCCATTTTGGGTTGCTGAAAATTCTCTCAGAGGGTGATGAGAAGCAGCCAAGGGACAATTTTTTTTTTTCATTTACGGTTAATTCATTACCAGAAGAAGTTTTATTTTATGTGAAATCAAGGTTTTTTACCATACCCAGATGGGTTAAGCGTGTACTTTATGGGTGTAATCGTTTTTAATTTGCTTTTTCTTTATCAGAATAAGATTACATTGGATCTGTTATTTCTGCGAAAATGTCTGAAATTTCCTATTTTCTCCATTTTTTGGTGAATTTTGACCGAAAATTTGGGTGCAGGAATTCCGACGGGGCGATTCTCCGGTCATCGGTCGGCGAGACAAGGAAATCGGCGTCGCCGGAGAAGGAGGACCGGTACTACACAACGAGGGGTTCGGCGGAGGAGAGCAGCAAAGTGGCCGGCGATGGTAACAACGGCGAGGAACGAGCCCTAGTGTGGCCAAAGCTTTACATCACTCTTTCAAGCAAGGAGAAAGAGGAAGATTTTCTGGCCATGAAGGGTTGCAAGCTTCCTCAGCGACCCAAAAAGAGGGCAAAACTCATCCAAAGAAGCTTACTTGTAAGTTATTCTCTCTGAAGAAAAGGGTATTTTGTTATTTGGTTGGGTTGATCTTCATCCTCACCACCTTATCCTGTGTTTGTTACTGTTGGTGTTGGGTTACAGTTGGTGAGTCCTGGGGCGTGGTTGACTGATATGTGCCAAGAGAGATATGAAGTTAGGGAGAAGAAAAGTAACAAGAAGGTACGTGGTTGGTGGTTGTGTCATTGTGTGTTGTGGGGTTGTTGGTTTTTACCCTATTCCTATTCCTTTTTTGTGACTGGATCTGAAATCTGAAACTTGTTTATGTTCCTTACATGTTCTCTCTTTTGGATGCAGAGACCAAGAGGGTTGAAGGCCATGGGAACCATGGAGAGTGATTCTGAATGATGGTGGAATAACTAGAGGGGGAAGGAAAAAGAAAGCCCTTTTAAGCATTAAATGTTTTGGAGATGGTGTTTCCATTGAAGAAGATGACGAAGATGATGATGATGATTCAAGTTTTTTTATATTTGTGTGGCATGTATGTGTTGCCCCCTCATGTTTTTCTTTTTGTAAACGAGTAAGATCCGATCCGATCCATTTCAATTAATTAAGAAAATTATTTTTCTCACCTTCTATCATTCTTCTTCTCTCTCCCTCTCACTTGATCCAAATTTTGTGATGTTTGCCCTCCTTAAGGAACCCTCTTCATGGTTTGTTATTTTTCAAACAATTGATGAAAATGGGTAGCTTGGAGATGGGATGATCTTTTGGCAAACCCGTTTCTCATTTATACATACGATGGTATGCCCCACAATTTTAGTTTGCCGACATAACATTACGACGATGTACCTTTGGGATGTTGTTATGAATGATTAAGATTTTGAGCGTCAGAAGCTGGAAAGTTATAGAAAGATAGATAGATAGGATTGTAAGCCTTAGGCATATCCATCATTGGGCATGGTAGGATGATGCCAAATTAAGCATCATCTACTTGTAGCAGTACCACCATGCTATCTCACTCATTTTCTTCTGGCTATCTAAACACTACTGCAAATGCTCATTTTCATCATTTAAATCTATAATATATGTTCACTGCTTATTCAATTAAATCTCATTTCAATACACAAAATCTAATAGGGCCTACTGCAGAACGTGGTGAAGCCCATGTACCTGTGGGATTCACAACATTTGCGAGCGAGGTAGTTGTAACACGTGAAACATTTCCTTTACACTTTCTACTATTTCTTTCATCAATTAACAAAGAAGAATAAGAAACAAATGGTGCCAGAAATTGATCATGAAAGAAACAAAGAAACAAAGGGAAGCAAATATTTTCCCTTTTGGTCTTTGGTCGGCTTTTGTTTTCAGCTACAATGGGACAACAAATCTGTCACCCAAGTTCTTCCCTATATATGAAACTTGGATAAATTGTAGCTTATCTTTTGTCACTTGCCAAGAAAAATTGACCTTTTGTCATTGAAAAGAAAATAGTGAATATACAAGATTAGTAAGAGAAAAACACTTGATAAAAATCATATGAATATAAAATTTTGACTTGTTAACACCGTAGACAGCTTGCAAAAACGTGAATCTTTGCAGCTTTGAAGGTACCATTTTCAATTTGGTTGCTTTTAAAAGGGAGACTGTATAAAAGGGACTTGTTTCAACTCAGTGTGCTTTTGTCGTGCCCACTTGTCAAATATCTCCCGTTGTAAGTTATTTATAGAAGAAGAATTGAAGTATCTTTAACCATAAAATAATATATAAGTGTATTTATTTCATCAGATCATTTTACTTTTAAATGTTGTAAAATGTTTAAACATCGCATTCCATTAACGTCCTATCATTTTATCGAAAGATCATTTGATAGAGTCTAGGATTTAAAAAATGTTTCCTTCAAACAAAACATCAAATAATTGTTATATGCAATGATATTTTTATTTTCAAACAATGATATATTGTCTGAAAGGACAAGACTTACATAACGTTGTGTTTGAATTACCTTGGTGAAGAAGACGCAATATATTTTCTAAAACAACAAAATTTGTTAATAGTATGTTTAATTACTGTTTTACACACTTGTAATAGACGTTCATACTTTCAAGGTGATTTGTATAAATATGTTATGTGTGTTGTAACCTCATACCAGGAACAGATTATATTCCAAAACATAATTGATTATATCATCAATACTTTATTATTAGTTTATTTATTTTCCAATTTCTAATAATCTTGACTCTTTTTCTATTAATTCAAAACAAGTTCTAGAATCCATTAGGTGTAACAACTGAAACTTCGCAATAGTACTTTCTTTATAAGCTACAGAAGTAGCTACGTCTCAAAGAGGGCATGGTGTTGGCCTAGTCCTTGGCCATTTGGCCGTTTAGCAAACTGACATAACATTCTCTCGGCAATAGCCCCCGTGTTCCCATTATGTCAAAGAACATAAATCATCACAGCAGACAAACAGATGTGACTTCGCTGTACTTTCTCTCAACCCAAATGTAGTTTCCAAGAGTTCTTTTCCTTTGAACTTGTGATTAGATCAAGGTAATGTTTGGGTGATGGCAAAACATCTAGCTCACAATTTACTGATGCATGTACCATAAACTAAATCATTATTGTTGTTTCTCAAAAGGGTTTATTCATAACAATAGTACATCTGGAAGAAATTCACATAAAATCACTTGCCTATATAGAAGGGTTTGTTTGTTTGAGAAACATCACAATCTGAATTTTGAAGTGCTTTTCTTCATGAAAATAACACAGTTTATATACAAGAAATAAAGAAAGTCAACCATTTCCTTTGTCATCTGTTTTGGAAATTATAAATGCATTTCCTTCTCTTCGATGTGAATATTTTTCCTCTTTCCAAGAAGGATGTCTGGCAGGTGCTGCAGCATTTCAAACAGAAAGGGAGGAGAACAGAAAGCACCGTCATAATACTCCATCTTTTAAGAGTCTCATTCACTACTTTTTTTTACATTTTGGCAGGCTTTATTACAGTTCAATTTAAGACAGAAAACGTTCCTTTGACCACAAAACCAGGCAACTTCAATTAGGGATTACCAAAGACATGAACTGTAAGTTGGTAAGTAGCAGACAAAAAAATTAGCAATAAGTATGCAAGTATTTATTTGGCATAGGTATATCTAGTTGCAAGGCATGGTCAACTAATATCTGAAAGAAAAATGACGAATCCAGGAGTCTGAAGCACAGATATTAGATGAATTTTGGATGAGCACCTCTTCATTGATCTGTGGATTCTTCATTCAGCTTTAGGCCTGGCAGCTTGAAGCATCTCAACAATGAGAGTCTTCACATCCCTAAAAGAAAAAACAATAAAAGAATCACTTCTCTCCGGAAAATAAAATCAACATGCTGCAGGAAAGGTTATTCTTCCTAATTCCTTATCAGAAACCCATATCACCATGATTAATTCCATCCCAAAAGGATGATAAAAGTTCGAAAAGTAGTATTTGTCTGATTAAAAGAAGCAAGTTTAATTAATTAACTCGCAACAGTAAAGCCTTGGTAACACAGTAATGCTAACATTTTCATCAAAGTTTACATGAGCATAGAATTGCATAAGTAAACTAGAAAACAGATGAGCATATTTGATCTTATGAAGGAAGACATGCCACACGTCGTTTTATTAAGGAGATGGGAGTTCATATCAAATATGATGTCTCACTTTCTATCTTCTGCACGTCGAGGGAAAGGTACACGAAGCTTGAAAGTATCATCCTGATAACCAGCCTACAAAAAGAAATATTCTTCCAATAAATAAGGTACAGATTCGAACTCGAACAAAATTAAAACACAGTTGGTGAGGATAAAAGATTATTATTGAAAGGACCAACTTATTGAAGACTTCATTTGTCAAATTTATAAGGGAATTTTAAACTATTTTATAAATAGCTCCTAAGGGAATGGTAAATAATGTTAATGAAAAATTAATGAAGTAGTACCTTAACATTGAAACCAAGACTATCCAAATCTAGAAGGTATGCAAAGTCCACCTGCAGATGATGATGATCAATACAGTTAAACTAAGGCCAAACATCATCAGCCCCTCTCTCCCGCAGACAAAAAACAAGGATTTGGGTCCATATATTGTTTACATAAGATATTGTTTTATGTTATAGACCATAGATTCTTATGTCTGACCATATGGCACCCCACATCACACACTAAGATATTATATTGCACAGTGGTTTAACAAAGTAATTTTACACGATATTAGCAATTGAAATAAAGAGCCTCTTTTATTATCTATATTGTATACTCTAGAATGGTCAAGATGTCATACTGGAACTGAGGTCCAATGCTGCACAATCACTTTGTTATCGTCAGCATGATCTTTGTTCATATGAGACTGTTAGAAACACAACTTATATTAGAACAAAAACTGACTGACTTCTGAAAGTCATTGCTGATGTGTAACATGATGGTCAGCTAGAGATCACTACCGTCACTGGCTTGGAAAATTGAGCTACGGGGTCAACTTTTGCAGATTTATACTCATCTCCAGTAAACTCTGAAAAAAAAAGCATAATGTAAGGATAATATAGAGAATGCGTGAAATTAACTTATGGTCCAGAGAAAGCATTCAATTTTGATGGCATGGCATTATGATCAAGACAGTTACGTAGATATTAAAGAAGCAAAATTTACCACAAAATGTAATGATTTAGCACACATTCCTTGCAATGAAAATGAAAGCTATCCAAAAACCACATAACCAGTAATGTTTCCATTTGAAGAAACCTACTAGAAAGACATGGTTTGTGCCATCCCATATGATGCAGAGAGAGAGAGAGAGAGACTCATCCGAGGAAAAGTGTCTCTAAAGTGAGAAAATAACGATGAAACCACTCTCAAATATCAGTAGGTTAAGATCACAATACAATTTGAATTGAATCAAGAATGAATATTACTCATTTTAGAGATCATGTTAGAAGAGTTTTCTCCCAACATCATGATTTCCAAACACTCACAAATCTAACCATAAAACCTCTTCTATTGCCTGCCAACCACTCTTACCTTATTGGCATCAACCATAATTAAAAATCATTCAAGCATTCTCTCTTCTACCCTATCCTCCTGCATAGACTAACTCAATACCCCTAACACTTTAACTGCCCAGCATATCTAATATAATTAAACTCCATTATTCTGACAACTAACTATTATTCCAATAAACTGCTTTCAACTTTACTAAGATGACAAGAAGTTTACACAATAACCTTCTATTAAATCCTTTAGTTTTAAAAAAAATAAATAGGTAAAACTTTACTAATGTGAAAAGTTAATCCTACCTTTCCTTCCGCTCCGAACTCATTCATCCAAAATATAAGGAACCTTGCAAGATAGCATTAACAGCAAATGAAACCAACAAGAATGGCATGGTTAACAAACCTCCTGATCCTAACAAAGCTGTGGCAACACCTGACACAAATCGTACAACTTTCGGTTCAATGCGCAAGAATTGGAAGTCTCCAAAGTCAACCTTCAATATTGGAAGGCTTCAAAGTTGTTAATTCAAAAACAATAAGAAGGGAAAGGTACAAATTACAGAGGGAGCAATGAACAAATTTACCCAAAATGCATTGGGATGTCTCGCCAAATATGCAGCTCGAACAGCTTCTTTATCCTTTTCAGGTACCTGAAAAAAAATTTCCACACTGCATTTAATCTGCAAAGCCTTCAAATAACGGTTTTGTAGTATAATAACTATATAATCCAATATGCAAAGTGAATGGAAACGAAAACACAAAGAAATCATGTATAACAAGGAAATAAACAGAAGATCACAACTTACAGTGATAGCATCACCGTGTAAAGTAATCACTAAATCAGTCCTATCTTCAGGATCTCTAGCCACAAGTAATGAACATTTAGAATTGGCAGTTAGGTCCTGCGCAAAAACACTCTTTAGCAATGGAAGCAAGCTTTTAACTGGGTAGGTGTTGGTTGCAAAAGATGTTCTCATGAGTAATAATAGTTAACAAGACCATGTGCTGGTTGAGGACATGGAAAATAGGATTTCAAATTGAACTTGTGGTATTTTACATGCCAAATTCAGCACAATGTACTGAATGGCTATATACAAGCTAGTTCACAAAATCGCATTTGACATCAAATTCTATTTCTTTTGAAGTCAGTTCACAACCAGAAGCAATTTCAATCTTTAACTCTTTATATTTATCATTTTCTAACAATAGGAAAGTTTTGGAGGAAGAAAAGAAAAAGGAAAAACCTTGGAATGAACTGCCAGGTCGCTCACTGCTAATATAGGATATCCATTTGCATCACATGCAAAGTCAACCATAGACCCTGATGGATAGCCATCGAACTTCTGCTTGTTAAAAATCAGAAGATTAAGTCATTTGCCAATAAACACGAATAAAATTTCATGTCAAATATATGAAGACAGAACTCAGAAGGCAGCAAGATTTGAATTTCATTTCTCTGCCAAACTTGAATTCTGTTAATGTTACTTGGGTGGGAAAGGTCGTAGACCCCTTAGTCTTTTAGAAACAACTTCTAGAAAGGCAAAATGTCCTCTCTCCAATTAAAAGACTTTGAGTATTGGTAATGCTCAAAGATACTTTCAGCATTTTTTCCATTAAAAGCTATCCTTTTTAACAATCAGATTTCTTAAGGAAAATACATAAACCTTAGAGAATGTAGAGAGCATTCCGCGAACGCTACGATCAAGGACAGTTCGAATTTCCTCAACCGGTGGAAGTCTAGCAGCTTTTTCCTATCATAGCAAAACAACCCCAATAAAATTAACACAACCAATCAGACCCATAAATATTCATTCTATTTCAACCACTTCCGAGTTCACACGCAACAAACTGAATTCAACTGAACCAATATGAAATACCTGATGTGCTTGAATCAATTGAAATACACCATCTTTGTCCATGTTAGCATCACCACGCGACACAGCCTGATTTTTAAACCATCAAAAGCACACTATTATTACATATTCATGAACAGTGATCATCACATAATGAACAAACACTTCATATCATTGAGATATGGCAGAAATTCAATCACCCAATTAAACACACACAAAAAAATCCAAATTCCAGTCATGTGATGCAAAGGTTAAATTTTGAAGCGTGCAAACCAAGCTTGGTTCAATTGGGTGGAAGAAAAGACATGAAAGAAGGACAATAGAGAGGTACCGGAGAAGAGGATTGGGATGAAGCGGCCATGGAAAGACTGAGAGAGAGAGGGGAGAAAGAGAAGTTTGGTGAGGAAGGGTAGCGTGCGAGAGAGAATAAGGGAAGGGTATTATGGCCATTCTGGTGACGAAAGGGTGAGACCCTCATCAATGGCGTCACCATGCTCTTCATGGTGGTAGTTTGTGCCAAACTCTCCCTTACCACTAAACAAACAATGAAATAGTCATTTCCGATACACAGCACAAGTATTTTGGTAACAATTGTTTCCGACCAAATATTTTACTTTTTCTTTCAAAAAATATTTATGTGGTTTCCCATAAAAAAAAATAAAAAATTACATGGTCTAGTAATCTATGATGAATTTATTTTATTTTATAATCAACTTATATGAAATTATTTACATGATCTTGAATTCTACTGATTTATAAAACTAATTTGTTGTTGATTGGAGTATATTTGACTCCATATTCATGAATACTAGGGCTACTTGAAAAAAACTTATTTTAATTTATATAATAATTTTGAATTCTAATGACTAGTCTCGAAGATTTATTTTGGTTTCACCCATAGGGGTATTTAAGAAAAAAATTACTTAAAATATTACGACAGTTATTTTCAATAATTAACAATGAATGAAAAAAACTTTTACATGCATTGTCTTTAGAAAAAAGTTTTGTTGATACTTAAAGAGAGTAAAAAATATACATTTGACACGGTTTATAATAATATATTAATATTTTTAAATTAAAAAATAATAAAAATAAATAAAATATTAATTTATTAAGATACAAGGTGTATGCTTACTGTTGAGAGGGTTAGCAACTTCCCTTTAAACTCATCATAATATATATATATATATATATATACTTATTACATTTCAAAAAATTTAAAAGGATAAAATAATTACTTTTTATTTATATTTATTAAGATTTTTTATTAAAAAAAAGTGTAATATACTTAAAAAAAATTTAACTCAATCTTATAAAACAATACGCTAAAATAAGACTTGCACTAATTTATATATTATAAAATATTTTTACATCTTACTCATTTATATATTATGAAATATTTTTACATCTTATTCATTTATGTATTATGAAATATCTTCATTTGTATCGGTGGTTGTTAGGTAGTCAGAATCACATCTCCTGGTCGTACTAGAATATGGCTCCGTTGTGACAGAGGACGCCCTATCTGTTATTACACTCCGACGATCAAGTAAGTAAGGGTTCATCCAAAGTAACATTTAGGTCAAGTGTCTTAGAAAGGGTACCTTTACTGGAGATTCATTCCTCTTTTATAACCACCTTTGCAACAACACGTGCTCAAGGGAATAAATCCTAACTGAAAATATAACTAAGCACATAAAATAATAACAGAAAACCCACCTGACATGGACATAAATTATTCAACATTTTGTTATAAGTGCACACCCTTATCTTTTAGGGTTATTATCAGCATCTATCAAAATACTTTATATGTAACCCACATGCAACAAACAACCATACACAATTATCTATAAGCACATACTCACAACAAGTCCCACCCTTATGTAGGGCAGCCACATTGTGTTCGTTTTCGACGAACTCCTTCAATTGGGTCAAAACCCATAATCTCCGCCCAGGCTCAATAGCCGAGCTGACCACTCGCCAGCCCACACTGAGGACCAAGCTATTCTCGGGATAAACCATTGACCGAGCCTCTGCCCAATACACAAGCCCCCCAGGCTCGAGCTGAGCTAGGCTAAGCAAAGAGTCTGAGTGCCTCGACAATTGACATAATGGTTTCACAAGGGTTAGGTAGTCACGGTGCACAAAGCGTCATTGACACGACATTTCACCTTAATTAATCCCTAGCACACACGTGGCGCAACATCAAGGGTGGAGAGGAACTTAACGTCTCGAATTCCTTTCTCTGTATATACCATGCCAAACGTTCATTCGCGCCACACTGCCTCATTTCTCTGAATTTGAAACCCGTCCTCTCCCTCGAGCTCGCCTTTCATTCTTCTTGCGCTCTCCTCCTCAAAGTTTCTTCTTTTTAACTTCAACAGGTATTTTCTCTTTTCAATCTACTTATATCTTTGAGTACTTTTATCTATATTGTTTGAGCTGGGTCTGCACTCAAATTTTACTCTTTCCATAACTTTAAATGTTCATGCATTTGGCTTGCTATTACTTATTCTGTTTGGTATGAATCTTGTTTTTTGCAACCTTCCTGTATGTTGTGTTTTTAGATCAACCCTATCATGGATTACAAAGCTTTATACCCTTGGGCTCCCTAAAACCTTTTGGAAGAGACCTCATCTTTCACTGCCTTTGATCGAATAGTAAATCTTAGGAAAAACGGTTGCCCTTTTGGTAGGGAAAATGATAGGATACATGTAGTTCCCTGTAGAGAAGATGAACCAGTATGTTGTGACGAGTCTTCTAATCTTGGAAAACCTTTCTGCTTTTTCTATGCAACCGTATTCAAGAAGGTTCGCCTACGTCTTCCTCTTACTTACTTCGAAAAAGAGCTTTTAACCGAGTTAAACATCGCTCCAACTCAACTACATCCCAATAACTAGGCATTTGTCTGAGCATTTGCTGTTCTTTGTACGTAGTTTGGCCTTACACCATCTGTGGAGGTTTTCTTGTACTTTTTTTAGGCCAAAAAGTTGGGTCGCCAACTCTAGGTATCCTTCAACGGTGCCCCTGGGAGGGGCTTGCTTACCCTTTTCCAATCTCCTTATAAGAACTTCAAGGGTCAGTTCTTAAAATTTCGTGCCAATAAATATCATCTCACCCTTTTGGATGGGTTCCCTTTATACTGGACCAAAAAACCTTGTTTCACTGTGGCCCGACGTCTGGAAGACCTGCCATCCTCCGACCAGGAAGTTTGTAAGTTCTTGTCGAGCTTACAAGTTGTTTTTGACACCGTTTACCTGCTGAGCAAAGAGTTCGATCCAGATGCCTTAGAGAGTTATACTGGTACATTTCTTTTTTAGACCCAGCGAGCCCTCCTTTTCTTTATAGATTGTAATCTCTTGTCTCTATCTTATTGCAAGGAGGATGTTGGCCAAATTTAGCAAAGAAGAACTGGAGAAGATGGCGAGGAAAGCCAAAATGGCTAGCCAAAAGCCATTGAGGAGGCCCCTGCACCTACCGAGGATGAAAAAGACACTTGCTTGGGGCTAGTCTTTCCCCAAAAAAGGAAAGCCCTCGTCATCCCTTCTATTACCTCCTGTTCTCGTGTCCGGGCCAACTCCGCCCAAGTGTCTCCACCCAGAGCTTCGTCCCCCTCCCCAGTCATAGTGTCCAACTTCGAGGGGGGGCGCTAAAAGTTCAAGGAGGAAAGGATTATGGGACCCCAATCTCGATGTTGTTGCTCATATTGAGGGTGCCCTGTTGCTGCCTGAAGACGAGGAGAGGCTGAGGGCTCATAATGGACGCCATCTGCTCGAAGAAGCCATAAAGCAATTTGGACAGACTCTGGACACAAGTTGCTTGGCCGTGAAGAAGATACGAAGCCAAGAGGTCGCCACCGAATCCAAGATTCAGGAAAATGACGAACTTCACCAGAAGGTGGCTGACATGCAATAGAAGCTTCAACATCTCCAAGTTCTCTACCAATGTACCGAGCAACTCCTGGTCGAGAAGACCAAAGCGATCGAGGAACAAGCAACAGTGGAGTTGAGTCATCGCGAAAAGTTGCAGTAGGAACTGGCTCAGAAGGATGAGTTCCTTTCTAGTGAGATCGAAGTCTACAAAGAGGAAGCGATCCAAGCTTTCTTGGTGGGATTTGGATTTGCTGTAGATAAAGCTTCCAGTCTCTACCCCAAAGTGGACTTTTCACAACTAGCACCAGGTAAGGTCGTGGTGGATGGGGAGTTCAAAGAGGAGTGATCAAGAATGCCACAAAACTGATTTAACTATGCTTTGCTAGTGAACAATTTACTTTTGCGTTTCATTGACATTATCTTATGTATCACCATATATTTAAGTCTTGCCTTAATGTTTATTTCTCACCCCCATAAAGTAACTAAGATAACAATGCAACTAATCGCTTAATTTAGACAAGTTTCAAACACAATCATCAAAAGCAATTAATCTTTTACCTTAAACGAGCGCAAGATCATGAGGTTCTACGAATCACTTATTGTACTTTGATCATGAGTTCACACCGTGTCTATTCATGAATCCCTTTGATATCAAAATCGTAGTGGCCTGGGCTTCTATACACCATTCATATCTCATGGGGCTCATAGACCCAAGTGAACATTGGTTCACCGAGTTAACCAGACCTATTTGTAAGAATTAATGGCCTTAACAAGTGGGGGGTGAATTGTTTAAAGGAAGTTTTTCGCAAATACTAGCTAAGAATGAAGATTGATGTTGATTTATAGATCAAAGAATCAGATCAGCCAAGAAAACAAAACTGTTATCAGAAAAACAACCGGTTGAAAATGCGTTTTAACAGATTGTTTATGGCAACAGAGATAAAATCACAAGTCAAACAGATTTTAAATGAGTGAGAGAGAGAGAAGATCACACAAACAATTATACTGGTTCACTCCTTACCAGAGCTACATCTAGTCCCTAGAAAACCACTAGGTATTCACTAGGTAACCAATAACAGATGACAACACACCACAACCTCAAATATGTGATCTTGACCACTCAAGAACACACACCCTCTTTGACTTCAAACATAGTTAGAACAACCCTCTGATCTTACAGATACACAATTTACAAGAATTCAAACTAAAGAACAATTACAAGAGAATATGGAACATATTACACCTGATTACAGGAAATCACAGTTGCTCCTAATCCACTATTTAACCAAAGCACAACTCAAGGCAATCTTGCTTTCTTGAATCCAAAATTTTACAAAATCTTTTCTAAATCACTTGCTGTATGTATTTTTCAAAACAAGAAGGGTAATCACAGTTTTATAGCTTATCAAACTAGCCGTTTTAATCAGTTAAATTTGAGCCAAAACAGTTTGTAAATAACTAAAAACAAATTTAACAGTTTTGTGGAACAAGCCAATTTTTATGGGTTATGAGTCATTTGGACCAGCCTATGTGAGCTTATAGACTTAAATGTCCAGTTTATTTTACATTTAAAGTGAGTTACTAAGTGACATGTATGTCTCGTCCATATTATCATCTCTCATAATACTTACATTGAATGAACATGATTAGGAGTATGAGTAATGACTAATACTCATTTTCTTATGTTGGGTATGAGGATGAATAAGTATATACATATATGTTCAATCCCTATTTTCAAATCTCCATATTTTAAATTATTAAAATATCTTTAACTTATTTGGTAATCTAAAAAATATATTTTCATTGTTATTTAATCATTGATTTTGTTTTATTTGAAAAAATATATATATTTTTCACAATTTTTTTCATTTTTCTCAATTGTTCCACTTATTTGATATCTACCAAATTCATTTAAATCTTCAAGGTATTTTTCTATTATTAAAAACCCGATTACACATTTTTTTATGGAGTTCGTTCTAACAATGTATTTCATTTTTAAAAAAAAATACAAACCTTATTTTCTTTGAATTATATCATTTATAGGATATACATTTGATCATTATTACTCTTTTATACTATTTTTATTTATTTATTGTCATGTAAGAATATTAGACTCTCAATTTCAATGTTCAATGTTCAATGGTGTAAACTCTTACTTTATTAGGTAACCTACAAACTTATATATTTTTTTTCTTATTAGTTTTATTTCATTATAACTTATTTGTTTGACTCATTTGATATCCATGATTGAGATCCACAATAAACTTTCACTCTCAACATTTGTAAAATATATTTGTAATGGTTTACTCTTTGTCTATAATTTGTTGATAAAAAAAAACTCTTGTCTATAATTACTTTTGATATTTATATAATTTTTATTTGATACTCTATTTTAATATTTATGCAAAGTTCCTTAATAAAAAAAATGAAATGTATGTTTTTTATATTAAATATTTAATAATATTTTCTTTTCTTAGCAATATTTTTTTTAAGAAAAATATTGTTAACATTTGAGACAATATCAATTTGGATACATATGTATCCCTTACCCGACCAAAACATGAATATGTGTATGAATTTTTACTTGGACGACAACTATTCTCAAACTCACATATCCATCTCTCTTATGCCAATCCAACCCAGGGATTATCTTAAAATTAAAAACTATAGATTATTACTTGCTTGCAAGAAATAATAATTGTTAATAATTCTCGACTAGTCATAACATAAATCTTGCATCCATTCTCAAACCCTGTATAAATCAATTGTCACATTCTTCTTACATTAAACTGTTGTTTACTTCCATAGTTGGTACTATGCAAATGGAAGGAAGAACACAGATGAAATCATGTAGAAATGAGTTGATTAATCATGTAGAACTTTTGTGTTCAAGGTGTTGCGACAACTTTTGTTAGAGTGAATAAATGAGTTGATTAATCATGTAGAACACACTGCAAGTTGCACCTTTGTGACATGAGAAGATTGACAAGGAAAACTCTGGAAAGACACACTGCCAATGTTGAAAAATCTTAATTATTTTTGGTATGGTTCATGTGGTTGCTTCAAGCTTTGTAAAGAAGGGAGGTTGGTCAATAAGGACACCAACAATCATTTTTTTTTTCTATTAAATATCATGCATAATAGATTTGCATGGAGGAGTATGAAAAGACTGACAAACAATGTTGAAAAATCTTAATTGCTAAGAATGGGAGTTGGTCAATAGAAACCAACAATGAAATCTTTCACTTTTATAGCTACATAATATTATATTATGGATAATGTATAATAGATTGTCGGGGAGGAGTCTTGAAAGACAGACCAACAATGTTGAAAAATCTTAATTATCTCTAGTAATGTGTTCACTTTATTGCTTCTCATTTGTTAAGAATGAGAGTTGCTCAATAAAGAGACGGACAATAATATCTATCATTTTTATAGTTACATAATTTATTATGTATTATGTGTACTAAATTATGCAGATCTATATATACTCAATTGTTGCAGCACATACCTACACATGATTATATATAACCCATAATTAATTAAATAAGTAAAAACTCATCAAATTATCATTCTTTTAAAATACACAGTCAATTATGTTCTTACCATAATCAATTATATTCTTATTTTCGTCAAAATAACAATGCCAACACACTATACATTTTTTATATTTTATTTTATTTATTTATTTATGTAAAACAATGATATTTTGGTAATAATGTAGAACCAATTGTAAATTGTACCTTTGTGAGATGAGAAGATTGAGAAGGAAGAGTATGGAAAGACAAACTGCCAATTTTGAAATATCTTAATTATCTCCTCTGATATGGTTAACGTGGTTGTTTCAAGCTTTGTTAAGAAGGAAAATGGTCAATAACTAAGAGACCTAACAATTATATTAATCATTTATTCTATTATGCATCATCTAATCCTAAATTCTAAATCTTAAATCATAATTGGTATTCCTAAATTCTAAACCTTTAACTCTAATTCTAAATCTTAAATCCTAATTGGTATTCCTAAATTCTAAACCTTTAACTCTAATTGACATGGAGGAGTGGACTAACATGTTGAAGTATCTTAATTGCTTGTGTTGTTTTATATTTGTTAATAGGATTTGTTAAGAATGAGAACCGGTGAATGGAGACCAAAAATGATATCTATCATTTTTTTAGCTATATAATCTATCTATTATGTATCACTATAGTAGATTGTCAGGAGTCTTGAAAGATACACCGGCAATTTTATTGTAATTGTATATAATAATTGTAAGCCACTAGTTGCTTCTCCCTTCCTCAAGAGTTGGAATTGTTTAATCAAGAGAGATCAACAATGAAATATGTCATTTTATAGTCACATAATTTATTATGTACCATGTATAACAAATTGTAGGTATGTACACACTCAATTATACATAACCTAAATTAATTATGTAACGAAAAACTCATCAAATTACTATTATTTGAAGGACATAGTAAATTATGTTCTCATCCCAATCAATTATGTTCTTATTTTCATCCAAATAACAATATCAACACAGTAGACATTTTCTATTTTATTTTATTTATTTATTTTAAAAATAATGACACTTTGGGAATCACTTAAATTATAGTTATAATCTACATTTTATTCTTTCAAATCAATATCACTTATTTATAAATTTATAACAAACTATCCTTTCATTCAATTAATTCTACTTTCGATTCTATTTTTCTTTTTTTTCACCTCTCACTTTATACTTTTTTTTTTCAAAACAAATACTTAGAATTGGGTAGCATGGGAGGTAGGAAGCTATGGCTCGAATACCACAGAAATGCATGGTGTGGTTCATTTGAATCCAAACATTCCCTACAAGAGATGATCATGTTCAAAATCCTTACCTTAATTGTAAGAAGGATGTCGAAGATAAATGTACATGAAACGTTACTAAACCATTTATTTGTTTGAACTAACCTAGGACGATTTGATATATTCGGAATTTCAATTTTCATCTTATAAATTCTCAAGTTACTATAGCTATTGTCACTTCATTATAATCTTCATTTTCTAAATTGCTTAGCGTAGTTCATTATCACTAGTCATGATCGTCATACAATATTTCCAAAGAGAGAAAAGGGGTCAACAAGCCCTGTAATCTAGTCTTCTCCGTCTCCACTCAGAAACCTACACTGCTCTCTAACAAGGACAAACAAAATTTAATAAGACCATTACATGTCATTTCTACCTTCTTACTTCTTAATAACACACTGTTAAAAAAACGATGAAATAATAAGAGTATAGGCACCCTAATTCAAACTTATTACCCTTTACCTTCCCTGCCTCATCCATGAATATTGAGTACCAAACCAACTGATTTGTGTGTCTCAAGATGGGGAACACAGTAGTAAAGAGATCAAGTACAATTACATAGCATCTGAATAAAGGAAAATCATGAAGAGGTGAAGAGAAGAAAGGAATTTTCAAAAATATTTGCTTATGGTACAAAAATTTAAAAGAAAACAAAAACTAAAATCCTACTTCATTACTCAATTTTGACTCTCCTAAAATAAAAAGAAATTGAAAGAGAGAATTTTTTTTCTACACTAACTACAGTTAAACTGTAAACATTTTTAATCATTCTGATGCATAAATATCCTGCATTCACTACCCTTCAACTTTCCAGCCATATTAATAAAAAAATATAGCCACTTGTAGCCATTACCCAAATGTTCTTTTGTACCATGTTAAACAAAAACAGAGTCCACAACATAACAAGGTTAAAACACAATAAATTAGTACTTTTTTGACCATTGACAGAAAGTATTAATCCACAAAGTTGATGGTTAATCAGTGTAGGATAATTTGGCAAATTGTTTTTCTTTTGAATTGAATCACAACTTTCTTTCCTAATAAAATTCAAACTCAACACCTTAGCTCATCATTATTCGTACCAAGCAAATTCAGAATAAAAAGTAAAACAAACTAATTTCATTTCACCTTGCTTCAGTATCCAATTTTCAAAATTAATCAGACAGAAAGGGCATTAAATCAAATGAGTTGAAGCAAAAACCTAGAACAGACATGATGATGATAAACAGAAATAGAATATTAATATACAACAACAATAATAATTAATGGTATGTAGAAATATATATACATACAGAGAGGATATTGTCAATCGGAATGTGGATGACGATAACCAAGGTAGGAAAAGAGAGAACGGAAGAGGGAGTGGAAAGGGAGGCAGAAGAGGAGGTGCAAAACGACGTCGCTGCTAAGCCTCTCGGGATTGCAAGCTATGAATTGGAAAAGATGCGCTGATGCGTGCGCCACTCTCGCCACCACGTTGGTGTTCAGCACCATCCTCGATCTACGTCGTCGTTTTATGTTCCTTTTGGAGTTTCTTTACTTTGTTCCTTCGCCTTCTTCTTGTACTTCATCCGTGTTTGTTTGGCAATCAAAAACAAACTCTATTTTCAGACTCGCCCGTGATTGTTAAAATCAAAGTCAATTGAAAATTAATTATAAATTGGAAAAGTTACTTACTTATTTACATTTTAAAGGCAATTTCTCTTTATTTTTAATCAAAGTGGAGCTTATATTAAAATAATATTTTTATTTATAAGCAACTTTTCTGATCAATTTCCATTAAAGTTTGGTTTTAGAAAAAAATGTTTATAAAAGTTGACATCTTCGTACTAAAATTATCTAGGTAGATTATTCGAAAAAATTATTAATATTTATTATTAATTACTAATTTCTTATAAATTTTTACTTAATATTTTATATTTAATATTTATAGATGTTAAAGAATTGAAACAATAATTTTATAATAAATGATACTGAATATGATGAACAAGGTATATTATATTTAGTAATTAATTTTTTTAATTCCATTTATCATATTTAATTTTTTCTTTTATTATATATATATA
>Ga0123341_1001030_pt1 | contig 19863 bp, 14 predicted proteins | sample Turbeapinknodule_FD_89959 | JGI IMG/M metagenome (GOLD analysis project Ga0123341, IMG submission 89959) | Root nodule microbial communities of legume samples collected from Mexico - Turtle bean Mexico pink nodule | ecosystem: Host-associated > Plants > Roots > Nodule | place: Mexico: Nepantla...
ATAAATTCTCATAAATTTTTTACTATTTTTTTACTTTCATACTGATTTCCAAACTTAAATAAATGAAAAATATAAAATAAACAAATCAGATTAATAGGGGGCTGGGACCGCAGAAAAGCCAGCCAAAGAAAAAGCGTCACGTCAGTGTTGATTAGCGCCCACAATTTCGCAAAATCCAGCCGACACCTAAAATTATTTTTTCAATTCAAACATGCATTAATCAAGTTTATAATAGTCTTTTCAAAGAGGAACATTTTTAATTTTTTTTATTGTAATTGTAAGTAAATTACTTTATTTTCAATTTTCTATTTTAAGGTATAATTGTATATTATTAGATTTTCTCTTATCATTTTTATAATTTTTCCTTTTTATATGAATTAAATTAAAAAAATAATTAAAAAACTATATTATCTTAAAATTTAATAAGTGGCAAATAAAAAAGAAATTAACAGACGATTGTGTTACTTCATCCAAAAAATACAAGTATTTATCGCATAGGCATGAGTAAAGAAAATGTTTGTTTCTTTATTATTTACCTTATATACTTAAAAAAATGAGATAAAATAAATTAAGGCTTTTCCTTACGAAAAATAAAAGATATCAAGATTATTTAAATTACAATTAAAAACCTATAAATAATTTTTTTTTGTCTTCAAATGTCAAACTAATTTTCTAAATTAAACAAGATTTAACAAAAATTAAAAACAGACCCTTCAACCAACCGCACAGCAAGATACAAGTGCCACTAACCGCATAGCAAAATACAAGTGCGGATCCATCACAACAGAATCAAAGATGGTAGAGGTTTCTTCTTTTATATAATATTGTGTCCAATTAGCTACAGAACAAGGTTGGTTCATTATTCCAACTTATCACGTTGTTTTGGTTCCCTTGAAATGTACAATTTGTTTTCTTTTTGTTTTTCTCTGGACGGTCGAAGACAAGGTCAAGGGGAGATTTTTGAAGTTATAACCTGCCCACAACTAAAAGAGTGCATAAAAGAAAGCACATTAGAAATGAGATATTTTTTATATGGTATAAAAACATGAATCTGAATTTGATCCTACGGAGTTTAAGTTTGGGAATCAACAAGTATCTGGATTTTATTATCATAGTCAAACATGATCACGTATTCTACAGATTAGGAAAGAAAGATACAGAAGCCTTTCAGATCTTCTTAAATAGTGAAATGAAATGGTGAAAGTACAGGCAAGGCAGAAAAATGATTCAGGATCAAAACCCAAAGAATCTTATGGTCAAGCATCTGGACTGATTCTTTCACTTATGGTAGAACCAAATTGTGGGCCTCCTTTCCTATATGAGATAAGAAACTCAATAGGGTATCCCTTAAGCTTATGAGGAACAATTCCAAGATCATTGAAAGTCAAAGCTGCAAATTTCATCAAACAAAAAATGTGGGATAAGCAATATAAGAGACAATTCTATAATGTCTTGGGAACCAAAAAAAACAGACCTCGTGATTGAATTAAGGAACTTACCATTTTCTGAAACAATGGTATCTGTAGTCAAAGCCTGGATCTTATCCAGATTGAATATCTCAGGATTAGGTAGCGGAAAGGGGACCTTGTTCAGTAATATTTCTCTTGGTGTTGCCAATGCCTGAAATCAATCATTTGATATGTAAGCATTTCACGACACCAAAATGCGTCAACACAAACTCTCCATAGTAAACTAAGTATTCCTCTTATACCACATAAATACACAGCAAATTAACACAAATCTATGTAAGATTGAAGTTATAGATTTTAAAGTGTAACACTTTGAAAAAATTCTTATGAAGAATATTGCCTTGTTGCATGAATGATATCCTAGTTACATATTTAATATGGAACAGAGAGAGAGAGAGAGAGAGAGAGAGAGAGAATTCAATATGCATTGAACTTCATAAATGTGAAATTCCTAGAATTTATACTAAACATTATTTATAGATATCAAGTACAAGCAAAAACCCACAAGACCAAAATATGTTCATTAGTGGCTTTCCAATGGTAAGTAGACGACAACAAATTAGAAGGGGATTAACACACCTTTGCAATGGGAAAAGGCACCTTCACGTAACGAGGCCATTCTCGGATCGTTTCATACATGAGCTCTGCCTGCAATTAGCGCAGATTCAACATCATTCAACAATTTCTTCTTCCAACTCCCCCCACCCACAACAAATAAGCACCTTCTATTTTTACAACATATGAAATATAAGTAGTGAATCTTGTTTTAATAAATTTGCGTCACTTTTTCTTTTAGTCCTCTAAATTAAAATTGTTTTTTTAAGTTCCTCAATTTCATAAAAGGCTCTTTTTCGCTTCTCAAATTTGGGTTGCTTTATCTTTTAGACCTCCAAATCAAAGATTGGTTTTTCAGTCCCTGAATTTCAGAAAATGTTTTCGTTCCTCAACACTGATGAGGTTACACTCGTTACAATGACATGTGACTGAAATAATAATGTAAAAATTCAATTTTTAATTTTTTGGCTAAAATATCTTTTTTATCCCTTAAATTAAGGTTAAATTATTTAACCCCCCAAATTTAAAATAATTTCTTTAGTCCCTCAAATTTAAAATTGATTTTTTTAATCCCTCAAATATAAAATTGACTTTTTAGTCACTCAAATTGAAACAAAAAATGATTTAACTATAATTCAAAAACTAAATGTAAAACTTTTGTTTCATTTGACTCCTTTACCAAAAAAAAAGTTAAGGGATGAAAGATTAAACAAAAACTTGTATGTCAACCATCTTGTTTTGTATGAATAGGTTTAAGTGACGAACTATATGTTTTCTATCAATTTTAGAGATATGTTTTACAACAATTTAAATTTAAAAAATTTAAATTATCGGATCATGTTTTAAGATAAATTTGTTTATGATTTTAAACTCACAAAATCTATTGAGGCAAAAGGAAACATTGTATTCACGCATTCTAGCCATATCATAAATACTACACTTTAATCTCAGTAAAAAATTGTCAAAACTCCATTCATGACAATCTGATAAAGAACAAGGTAGAAAATAAGGGAATGGTTGTGGTCCTAGTAGAAAATAAGAAGTCCCTATCATAAGAAGAGGCGAAAAAAATAGGAGGGAAGATACTTCCAAACACAGTTAAAATCGTCTTTCTCAAAGTAAACAGTGTTAATTACGTCAACAAATTTTCAACATCATCAACTGTGAAAACTAAAATGATTTTTTTTTCCAAATTAAAGACTTCAACTCCATTAAAAATTGGGGAATGATTTTTTTTTTTAAATTTGAGGGAGTTAAAAAGAGAAAAAAAGATATTTCAAAGAAGGTTAAAATTGTCTACACTCGTGATAGATATGTCAGCAAATAGTCAACGTCAACTTTGAAAATCAAAATGAACTTTTACCAAATTAGAAAACTTAAAAACTCACTTTAAATTTGGGGATTATTTTTTTTAAAATTCAGAGAACTAAAAAAATTATTTTTAAAGTTGAGGGACTTGTAATATCAATTTTACATTTGAGGGACTAAGAAATCACTTTTAAATTTGGGAGACTAAAATAAAACTTGATCAAAATTTTAGGGACTAAAAAAATTTTAGTTAAAATTTAAAAAGTGAATTTTCATGTTATTACTCTTGTGACATAGGTCATTATTGACGTTGATGATGTCACTAGCCACATTAGCAATGAGTAACACCGTTAGTGACGAGAAACAAAAAAAATACATTTTGAGATTTGAGGACTAAAACAAGCACATTTTTAATTTGGAGGACTAAGATATTTAAGCCAAATATGAAATATAACATAACAAGTAAAGAGCTAAAGTAAGAGATTACCAAAAATCATATTTAAGCCAAATATTAAATATAAAATAACAAGAGCTAAAGTAAGAGAATACCAAGTCATGCACAGTAAAGATATCTGGACCACCCAATTCATAAGTCTTTCCCATGCTAGTGCCATCATCCTTCAAGACTGTAGTAAGTGCAGCAGCAACATCAACCACATAAACAGGTTGGATCCTGCAATAATTGCATTTCAGATGAAAAAAATTAAAAACAAATTCAACACTGAAAGAACCACTACCAAAACAATTTTGCACTTTGGTAAAAAAGATTGAAGTTCCAAGTGATTGTTTGATAGGTTTATACATACTTTGTGCTTCCATTTCCAAACAATGGAATAAAGCTATACTTTTTCGCAAAATGAGCCCATGGATTCAATATCCGATCCTCTGTACCAATCATAACAGCAGGTTTCAAGATTGTGGCCTGTAGGGGTTAACAATAGAATTCTGATATTAATGCTCTTGCAACGTGGTAAAGCATGAAAATGCACCCATATACAACAATCAGTGCAAAATAACCACATTTCATCTTATAAAGTCAAATGTTTTTCACTTTGTCATTTACATGAAAACTAACATGTACTTCTAATTGGGTAGGGGCTTACATGGGTTGCACCAACCTGCGAAGCTGCCCAACCCAATTACATTTTGGTGGGTTAGGTTGGTCATTGTGTTGGGCTTTATTTGGTACAAAAAAATATATAATTGGATTGGGTAACGGCTTCATGAATTTCAAATCCAATGAACCCGACAACACAATACATATATTATTAAATATAATAGTTGACTAACAATTTTATATTTTATCATATGAATATTATTTATATAAGTATTATAACCAAGGTTATCAAACTCGCGAGTCTACGTAGACTCATGGGAGCTCCATAGACTCGACTCGTAGACTCAACCCGTAAGAGTCTACTTTCAACCTGCAATCCGCGACCACTGCAACCCGTGACCACCTACAACCCGTGACCACCGCAACACGCGACCATTGCAACACGCGACCACCGCAACACGCGACCACCTGCAATCTGCGACCAGCACACGATCCACCTGCAACCCACGACCACCGCAAACACCGCACGAACCACCTACAACCCGCGAACGCTCCGCTCGATCTACCACCACACTCCACAGAAGAAGACGCACTCCACAGAAAACACAAATGCAAACAAAAATGAAACGCGAAACCCTAATTTCCCCATTCAGAACGACACCGTTTTGGGGTTAAAACAAACCAGTTGGACTCGCCAACTCGGACCAGAGTCGTAAGTCCACTCCGAGTCCACCGAGTTTACCCAAAAAAGAGTTTGCTACCGAGTTAACTCGGTAAGGCAAAGTGGGCACGTAAACTCGAACGTTGACTCGCGAGTTTGATACCCATGATTATAACTATTGTTGGTACCTTATAATTATTAAGAAATATTGGAAATATTTATTGAGTTTTTTTTCCTTAATAAATGATTTTTTTTAAATTACTCAACCCAGCAACCTAACCCAATTAAATTTAACTGGAATGGGTAAAAAAGTATACTAAACTTGACCCATCTCGACTTACTTACACTCCTATAATTTGTTATCATGTATACAATCCATCAGTACTTACACTGGATGTTAAGAGAGAAATGAAGGGGATAATTATTTTAATTTTACTGGTTTAACAATTTGGCCAGTGGGAGAAATAAAAAAGCAGAAGTCCCTACCCGCCTATCTGTCAGAATTTATAGTATGTACGATCAGAGGAAAATGAATGAAAGAGTTGTTTTAGTTTTATTGGTTCAACAATATGGAAGGTAGGGGAAATAAATTCCCTAAAATCCCTCCCCTCCTGTATTTGTACCCCTCTGGTAAAACTGAGGGATTGGAGGGGGGAAGTGGTTCATGATTTTTGGCCTTTGCAGACTAATTGTCTCAAAAATTCATTCCAACCCTCATCTCTACCATTACTAATTATAAGTGTACAATATATTAACCTTTTCCCTTTGTGAGTGTAAACCAAACAAGGTATACTTTCCCTCTCCTTCGTTAACTTCCATCCTTCCCCTCCCCTCCTTTGAACAAAATGCAATGTTAAACAGGATAAAATAACTTTCTCACCAAATTTGGACAAGCAGCAATGTAACGATATCCAACAATCCTTTTACTTAATACTTGGGAAACTGATGTTTGAAGAAAACCAATTACCTCCATCCACAAACCTATTCAAACAAGAATATGGCCTTTCGAAAATGAATTTTCTCGTGTTTAATATATCATGTGAAAATCGAGGCTACTGCCCTCATTTACAAGGCCATGTGAAAATTCAACATGAGAGGATTCATTCCCTAGACTTTCTTGGTTAACTTCAAATGGAAATATCTGGAGCAAAAAGTTGCTGCTCTTACATATATGATAAAGGAACTAGAAATAAATTAGTCCAGACAACGAAAAAATTAACTGTACCTCAGGTAATTCCCTTAAAACAACTTCCTCAGCAGCGGCTTTAGCTCTAAGCATCCTGGATGGAGATGAAGGAGATGCGCCTAAACAAGAAACTTGGATAAATCTCAAGATACCACCATGCTCTTTGGAAATCTACAACTCACAGATCAACTATACAATTAATAAACTTAAAACACCGGGTTAAGTTAAGATGGGAAACCACAAACTTTAAAATAATACAAATAGAAATATTAAACTAATCCAAGCCTTGCAAGGCTCATATATAAGTTCACTTTATATGGACTAAATATCACAATTGTCTTATGCCTCAGAATCAAGACTCAAATCAAATCCCTTAGAAATAGTTCATAAAGCTTGCAACAAGCTCCTGAGCCAACATATACCACTTAATTAATTTCCACAGGCAAGGTCTCATTACTCAACCTATCACACTGCATACCAAAAAATTTTAAATCCATTGAAAAATTGTTTTGGAAGACTTTCTATTACATAATTAAAATTTCATGACAGATTCCAGTATCATGATATAAGGTAATGTTTAAAGAGAACAAGCGAAGACTGATCCAATATATCCCTCTACAATCTACACAACTGCAGCACCACGATTTTGGGAAGGGGGTAGACAGACCAACTGGACAGATTACAAAATGAGACTCAATATGCAGTTTGAGACACTACCACACAGAACAATCACATATCCCACATTACTAGTTGACCAGAATCCATAATAAAAAATAAATACTTATAAAACTCTCATGCTAAACTTGACATTTTTTTGACTTTCTCTTGCTCTTTTCTGTCAAAAGTTCATGAACATCTTAAATTTTACACTTAATGTATTAATAGACAACATAAGGATACAACTAATCCATTTGCTTTTTAAGAACAAGAATGGGCCATAGTAATTACAAATCAACATCAGTAAACAAGCATGAATGTAAAAAAAAAAAAGTTGTAACCCATGAGAGAGAAAGAGAGAATAGTAAGCTCATGATAACTTCAAATGTTAGCGTAGTGATATAGGATGACAAGCTGACAGCAAATGTAAAATAACATACCTTCGCAAGGTTCTCAGCCATGTGATAGTTCACCTCTTCAAAGCTGTAGTTTCTTGTCTCATAATCCCTTCCTGCCAGCAACAAAATCAGGTAGAATGAGTATGTGATTAAAAGATAAAAAATCATATATAATAGAACAATATATTGGAACATTCAACAAGAAAAATTACAAAACGAGACATATACCAATAAGATTGATAACAACGTTGGCCTTGGCCATCACTGCTTTTACGGAACTTTCATCCCTTGGATTGTATTTCATGGGTACAATCTGGTATATTAATCACTTGAAGGTTAGCACGAATAGCAGAAGGAAATATTCCGCGCAAATAGCAGAAGGAAATAATCCACACAAATAGCAGTATTAACTTTTCCATTCCAACCAAAAAGAATGAGAAGGAAAAGGAGAACTCTACATGTATAAAAACATTATCTTAACTACCTGTCCCAAATCCCCCATCAATTTGAGATGACGGGGACAATCTTCAGAGCCTCGGAAAGGAACTAGGACCTGAGATCCCATTTTAGCTGGATGAGGGGAATGATATCACCAAAAAAATCAACACAATGGGAGAAAAAATGTATAAGCCATAACAAAATTCATTCCACAATATTTATTTAAAGAAAAAATAAAAAATGAGCAACATTCTGACAAATTTTCCTAAAGAAAATGTAAATCCTAGAAAAGTACATACCAAGTTGTTGGACAACATAACGACCTAAGAATCCAGTCGCCCCAAATACTGTAGCAATAATGCCACTGAAAAAATAATTGCTTTCAAGTATTATTTAAATAAAAAATGCAAAGCTAAAAAAGAGAATTCAAGTAGTAAGTAAATCAGGTAGGGAAGATCAAAGTCAAAAAACAAATATCAAAAGAAGATTTGAACTCTCTGAAAGATATACCTGATCCTTCAAGATCAAATAACAATAGTTCATACAGTATGACTCTTTCAAAATTAAATCCCTCTATACCCAATCAGAATGACCAAAATTAACAGAGAGAATCAGCCTTTAGAAGAATAACTAAAACTAGCCTTAAAACTGCAGACCCACAGTAAAAATAGCTCAATACACAACAATCATCCATGACATGACTTCCATGAGGATACAAGAATATATGCCCTAGGCCATGCCAAATAATAAATAAGTGATAATACAATAGATTATATACAGTGTCTGATCCTTTTTAAACATGCAAAATCAAGCTACAGTTACAGTTGAATTGTATCACACCATTCTTACAATGTTATCTTGAAAACCAGTTCTTCACTCCATCCTAAGTAACAGTAACTTCATTTCTTGAAAAGTGAAAACTCAAATAAATTTTCTATAGAACAGGAACTTAATCCATTTAGGAAAATTAATATGACCTCCCTTTGATACATAACATAAATCCAGAGCAGAAAAGATCAGCTATAGTAAGTGTCTAAGTGAAGCAACATCTCCAGAGCTGAAAAGATCAGCTATAGTAAGTGTCTAAGTGAAGCAACATCAGCTAAAAATTAACAGCTAATGGAGAAAATATAAGTTCTTAGTCCCGCTCCCACTCCAGACTACAGCTTTAGTTTTACATTTTTGCTAGTGCAAGTCCTACACGATCAAATCTAATCCCATAAATCAAGTCTGCGACATTGAACCCACAACCTAGAGACTACTGCTCCTATTCTAATATCTGATTAAGTGAACGAGAACTCTCAAACATCATCTATTCGATACCATTCATATAGCTATCCAGGAACTGAAACAATAAATCAAGTAATCGTTTAGATCCCCAACCGAGACTCATGTGTTCCCACGGTAGCAGATTCCCGTACCAAAGACCCACATTTCGGTTGTTAGCTCAGACCTCATCCAAAACAACCTAAACGCGCTTCGTTTTCCTTCAACTTTTCCCCCAATTAATTAATCTTTTCCTTGAAAATGTAGGTCCACAACAAAAAATACGAAAAACCATTTAACCTCATCACGGAAACAATAAAATTAAAAACCTATAACAATTGCAATAGTCTTAATTTTCGACACGAAGGGGGAGAATGAAGAGGGAATGAGGCAAACCTGACAGACGATCGTCCACCAGTGCCCTTGCGAACGAGGTGACCCACGCCCTTGTTGGCGATGGTAGAAAAAAAACGCTCATGATCCGCTACATAATCTGAAACAACAATTATGATTACATGAAAACGGAGGTGAGTTAGAGCGAGAAGCGAAGATTATTGGATAATTGAAGATTACGGTGATCGGAAATTGGATAGATAGCTCTCAAAGACGACGACGATTTCAGCGATTGGTGCCCTAAGCGCCTCGCAATGGTCTGCATCTTACCGTGCTCACACTCGCACACAACGCAGGAGAAGAAACACTGATACAATTGGTACTGTGAAGGGGGCAAGCCAACGTTGCGATCTCCATCGCGCCTAATTTGGGCTCCATGTTATACTGAGCCCAAACCCATGCTTCTTCAATGCCATTGGGCTTTAACTATGAAGCCCCTTCTATTGCCAAATTCTTTCTACACCTCTATACGTTTCTTCCTGCACTCCTATACTTTGAAAAAAAAACATCCTTTAACATATTTTATTGAAGTTTTCTTTTAATCACATAATATAGAATTAAGAGACTTCCCAAATAATGGAATTTAAAAGTTAAAATTTGTTATTTTTTTTTTATTTCAAAATACAAATTCTAAAATATAAATTTGTATTAAAGATTGTAGAATACTGTTCTCGCCGGTTGACTTGCTCGCCTGTTGACTCTGGTGATAAGCTCTAGCTTTGTCTGTCTCTTTTGGAATCTGTTCTATTTCTTGTTGCTCTGGAACGTAGCTCCATTGAAGCAGAGGGGGCCCTACTTGTTGATTGCACTCTAACGATCAATTCAGTGAAGGGCTTAAAAATAAAGAAGTATTCAGTTTTAGAAAAAACGTACATTTACCTAGAGTCTTAAGTCCCTTTTATAGCTTACCTCTTGTAACAACTTTCTCTCACGAGAATCTAATATCAATTGAAAGCATACTCAACAGGAGAAACACGTTCTGTTCAGGGGCGCTTTCCCTCAAGGTGCTACAACAGAATGAAATATCGTCTTCAAGGAGTGCATAAAATAATAACAAAATAATCACCTGCCAACAGGGCACCAACTCTTGTGCTAACTTCAGGGGAACATTCTGCTTGCATGAGCACCCTACTCATGGTGCAAATTTATCTTTCGTTGTACATGCAACCTAACCACTACGTGCCCTGCAACACACGGGCTTAGGTTAAAAGAAAACATTTACTTGACCTAGACTCCACACACACTAAATGTACCCCTAGGTCCATAAATACCCTTTATTAATACCCTTTACGTATAAAAGGTTACTTCAATTATACCAAAATGGGTTTGTTGACCAAACTGGGCCCAATCACATGGCCCATTTTATTGGCCCAACAACCGAGTTGACTTGCCTACTCTACGCACTAAGATTCGACATCCGAGCACTAAGCCTTGAGCGCTTTGTCCAGTACACAAGCCCCTTAGTCTCGAGCTGAGCTTGCTTCAGCAAAGAGACTATTCGCGTACCCTGGTGGCTTATGTGTAATTCTCACAATGGGCAGGTGTGGCACAACGCACAAAGCGTTTTTTAGGTGACATTTCACCATACTTAATCTCAGACGCACACGTGGCATCCTCATCAACGGTGGGAAGACGTTGTCGCTCCCCATTCCCATAATTGTTTAAGTTAACATTTGGAAACCCTCTGCTACTCACTGTTCCATTTCTTCAACCCTTGCGAACCCCTCGCGTTCTTCTTATTCTCCCTATACCTCCTTCGCGAACCTAGGAAACCTCCTTGCCCTCAATCGTTCCTTGAAACAAGGTACTTCCCTCCACTCAACTTATTACTCTGTGTTGGCATCATTATCTGATTGAAGCACTTATCATGAGCATATTACCTGAGTTGGGTCTGTTCTAAATTTACTCTTTCTTGCTTATGTTGAACGCTATTTTTGCTAGTTATATCGCTTTGCTTGAATCTGAAATGCATCATTGTGTGTGGTTTTCCTTGCTTGAATGTGTCTCTGTATTTGTTTGTGTTTGTATTTCTAGATACTCTTACAATGGATTACAAAGTTTTGTATCCCTGGGCACCCGAGAACATTTTAGAAAAAATTTCCAAATATACCTCTCACAAACAAATAAGGGCCTTTATGAAAAGCGAACGTCAAAATAAGTGCCATTTTGGCAAAGAAAACGTTAGAGCTCTTAGGATAATCCTGTGTAGAGAAGATGAGTCTGTTGTGACGAGTCCTCGGATCCTGAGAGTCCCTTTTGCTATTTTTATGCCACTGTGTTTAAATAGATTCTTCTTCGTTTACCCCTATCCAAAAGGAACCGTCTTTAAAATCGTGCCAGATGACTTATCACGACGGTTCGCATAAAAATAGATGTTTAGATGTACAAGCTCCCAAGGGAAGGGACTATGGGACCAAAGTCTAGATGTTTCATCCTTTCTCGAGAAGGCCCTCTTGCCCAACAAGGCGAAGGAGAAGTTGGTATGCCTTGAGGTGGACCGCCTAGTTTAGGAGACCATGAGGCAATTGGGGCAGGCTCTTGCTGCAAACTGTTTGGTCATCACCAAGTTAAAAGAATTGCAAGGGTCGGCTGACTAGAGATCCCAAGAGGTAGCTGAACTCCAAAAAAGAGTGGAGAACCTTCAAAGAGAATCGGCCAAGCTTCATAATGAGCTCCAACAATCAAAACAAGAAGTTGAGGTCCTTCTTGCTGAGAAGTCCAAGGAGGCCTTAGGATTATCTGAGGAGAGGGCAAGACTGGTGGCCGAAGTGGAGAGGCTCAAGGAAGGACTGGCCCAGAAAGACGAAGAATTGGCCAAGGAGAAGAAGGCCTTCACCAATGATGTCGCTAACTCTTACTTTGTGGGCTTTGAAGACGCTGTTGCACAAGCCTCAGGAATTTATCCTAAGATGGACTTCTCTCAGCTTGGCCCTGGCAAAACTGTGGTAAACAGGCAACTCGCGGAAGAGTAGTACTCTTGTATAACTTACCACCTTTTGTAGTATTTTGAACAATTCTAACTTATTAAGTACTCTTGTGTATGTGTGCTAGTCATAGCCTTTCTTCTTCCTATTTAGCCTTTTATCTTTAATAAACTTCGACTAGTGTTATTCATGTTTAATGAAAACGCGATTAGCACAAACTTAACATATATGGGTAACATACCAATTCACACTTATGTTAACCTGTTTAAGTTAAAAGGACAACAAACTTAAAACTTCCATCAAGCACGAAAAATCACAATGCTTTGGAAATCTAACCTTGGGATGATCCCTACACTTTGGTTGTAAAGAAACTCTTAACTAGCTTGAATGCTCCTTCAATACTTAAACAGGGATCACATACCTTGACCTTGCTAAACAGGGCCTTCATACTTAGATAACCACCCCCTTTCCAAGCTCGGTCTTTTTCCCTCTTGCGTTAAGGATGACATGTTTACAATCTTGGAGCGTTTGACTTGGGCACTGGCTGACGCACTAGGTTAACTTTTGAATAGTTATCCTTGTTTAAAGCGTATGGCTTGGGTGTTAGCTTGCACACCGGGCCAACTCTTAAATCCTTTTATTTTTGCTTAGAGTATCTGACTTGGGTGTTGGCTTACACACTAAATCAACCCTTCAACAATTTTCTTTGCTTAGAGTATATGACTTGGGTGTTGGCTTACACACCAAGTCAACTCTTCAACGATTTCTTTTCTTTAGATTATTTGACTTGTGTGTTGGCTTACACACCAAGTCAACTCTTCAACGATTTCCTTTGCTTAGAGTATTTGACTTGGGGTGTTGATTTACACATTAAGTCAACTCTTCAACGAATTCCTTTGCTTAGAGTATATGACTTGGGTGTTGGCTTACACACCAAGTCAACTCTTCAACGATTTCCTTTTGTTTAGAGTATCTTACTTGGGTGTTGGCTTACACACGAAGTCAACTCTTCAACAATTTCTTTTGCTTAGGGTGTTACTACCCTATGGGGTGTTCGAACTCGGGTGGTCTCACCTACGCTGAGATATCCTAAGCCGAAAAATCTTAAACGATATCTAATTCAGAGTGCCTGGACTTAGAATATTACCGAGAAGAGGTTGCCCCATCTGAATTACATAAACTTCGAAACACCTAGACTTGAAATCTTACCAAGGAAAGGTCGCCTTATCTAACTTTACATAATTAGTTATTACACACATGGTGCTTACTCAGATAATCTTACCGGTAAGTCGTCTTATCTTGTGCTAACAAGCAAATAATTTTAATGCATCATCTTTCAAGAACAATTTTCATAGGGTGACCTCGTTAAAAACCCTCGTAAGGTAAAAAGAGTTTCCCCTTAATTATTCGAATTGTTTGTAAAGTATTAACAAAATATCTCAACTGAAATAAAACTTGAGGTTTGCCCTCATTCCATGTTCGAGGTATAACTCCCCCATTTAGGGTTTCAAGTCTGTAGGCTCTGTATCCGAGCACCTCCATCCCGCGGAATGGGTCAGTCCATTTTGGAGACAACTTATTCTCCAATTGGTAGGGGTGAGCTTTTCGCATCACCAAGTCGGCACCCGGAACTGTCAGGGCTTCAACTTGGACTTCTGCTTCTCTTTAAAGCTCCATACCTGATACGAGCTTGTTCACGCACCTCATCTAGTAGATCCAGATTCACCTTCCTCCCTTTCATTAGATTCTTCTATCATGAAGTTCTGGAACCGAGGTGAACTTTCTTAGATCTCTACAGGTATCATGGCGCCTGACCCATATACTAAACTAAAGGACGTTTCCTTGGTCGTGGACTGAGGAGTGGTGTGATAGGCCCACAAGATTTGAGGTACCTCTTCTGGCTAGGTCCCCTTGGCTTTCTTCAACCTCCTCTTCAATCCTTTAAGCAAGACTTTGTTGGCAGACTCAACCTGACCATTCGTCTGAGGATGCTCCATAGAGCCAAACACTTGTTTGATACTGAGCTTCGTGCATAGCGTGCATAACTGCAGCCTTGCAAACTGGGTACAATTATCGAATACCAAGTGCCTTGGAATCCCGAAACGACAAACAATGTTTCTCCACACAAAGTGCTACACCTTGTGGACAGTTATCTGTGCAACTGACTCAACTTCTATCCACTTAGTGAAGTACTCAATAGCTACCACCAAGTACTTCATCTGACGAATTGCCAAAGGGAAAGGACCTAAGATGTCTATTCCCCATGTATGAAAAGGTTAGGCACTATGTATTGACTGTAACTCCTTAAAGGGCGCATGGTGCCAATCAGCATGTTTCTGGCACTGTTTGCATCGCTGTGCATACCTCATACAATCCTTCTTCATAGTTGGCCAATAATACCTAGTTTGAACAACCTTTAACGAGAGGGCTCTTTCTCCCACATGGCTTCCACAAATACCTTGATGGAGATCTGCCATGATGCGGGTACACTGATCCCCACTTACACAAGTGAGGATGGGATGGGTGTAACCATGATGAAACAACTTCCCATCCACAAAGGTATACCTTCCCGCATTCCTCTTAATCGCCTTCGCCTTTCCAGGCTCTACCGGGAGTAAACCATCAGTTAGGTAGTGCCGATATGGTGTCATTCAGGTCTCTATCACATCAACCTACAAGACCCCCAGTGACTCCTCTTCCAATAAGTCATAAGTGTTTATTTTGGGGACCTTCAACGTCTCTTGTGTTAATGATCAGTGCCTCCTTCCTTGTTATGAGGTTCCCACCTGATGCGAGTTGATTTTAGGATTGATCATTAGGTGACACTTTGATATTTATGATTGAGATTTTTAAGACAATTAAAGAGCGAAAATCTAAGGAAAATCCCACTGAACATTAACTTAACCAAGTGGCTAAGTAGGTGTGAATGTTCATTTCACAAAGACAAAAGGAAAAACACAATTATATGGTGAGAATTATGAAAATTATGGTGTGGAATTGAACAAGCAACATAAGCACAAAAGAATGGACCGAATGGAATTTAAAAAGACAAAACTAAGAACATGTTTATGATAAAATGGAATGGAAATGGATAAATGGAAGAGATGATGAAAGAAGAACTTAGGGATGGTGAAGCAATGATGAATCACGCCACTTGATGGGATGGAATTACCAAGATGAGTGAAAGGAGGCTGCCACTTGAGAGCTTCATATCACACAAGATAAGACCAATTTAGGAGGAGACTCACTCACTCACAACTCACACAAAAATTGTGCAGAATTTCTTTACTATAATTTCAACTTGTCAAATACACTAGGTAGGCCTCCTATTTATAGGTGAAGGAGCTTTGGAGAACAAGCTAAAGAGGTAGGATGAGAAAAGGGAAAAAATGGGCAGCCTTAGGGTTTGACTAAGTCAATCCTGCATCCTAGGCTTGTCCTTCTAGAGAGTAGGTCAATATGCCTTCAAATGGGCTAGGAACAAGCTAAAATGCTACACACACACCCTATTATGGTAAAGGCACCTTATTCTAGCTTATATTTGCTATTTGGACCCCAAAGTGAACCCAATTATTTACAAGATATTTGTAATCATTTAAAAAGACCAACAGGAAGAACTTTTGATATTCTGGTTTGTAGCTTCTTCTTCTGTTGATGCTTCCTCGAGGTTTAGTGGGGCCTAACTTTGTATATTGAGATGACTGACTTTTTGTGAGGTGCTTGATTTGTTCTTAGTCATTCGTTGCTTGCTTGGGTTTGTATCACCACCTGAATGACCTCTGTTATCCCCTCCACAGTAGTCCTGGGCGAATTCAAGGTCTCCTAAATGTCGGCCTTTTCAATAGCACTGTCAAGTCGCCAACATGCATTTGAACTTTATCCTGCTCTTGAACGATTACCGAGCAGATTACCCGATCCGTGACTGTGAAGAAAAGACGAAGGGGAGTACCAGGTAGCGGCTTACAAAGGACAGACAGACTGGTCAGATACTTGATAGTCATTGTTTTATCGTCAAAATAATATGATTCCAGCATAAACTTGTCTAACACTAGAGATATGATAGTATAATTGTGGTTAGATGACCCCAAGTCGTCTCCCAACGAATCCAATAGTAAAATCAGTAGATCAGTGTTTAAAATCTATCTGCAAGCAATAAAAGTTAGTAATAACAATAATAATAAAAAGGGGATTAAGATAGTTATGCATGAAATATCAAATAGATTTTAAACAACAAATAAAAAGCAGTTGATCTCCAAGTTCTTTCACCATTGAATTCTTCACAGGTTCTCTAAAGATTAATCTTTTCTCAATCCTCCAACAGAGTTAAACCAGATTGAACATGCGTCAATCCTATTCAACTAAAACTCACTAGTAAAACATGCGTCTACTGGTTTAATCAATACCCACTTTGTTCCATGCGTATACTTGATAAGAATGCTTACCTCCTCTCTCTTGAATCATGTGCCCAAGAAATTAGATAGAACAATAAGAACTAACTAAGAAACCAAAGTTTAAGATAAGGAAGACTCTAAATCATGCGTTCAAGTACAATCTCTCACAAAAACCAGTTTTACAGGAGATTAGACTATTAAAACATTTGCTATAGAGAATTAAAAATCGAAACTTTTATTGAACAAAACCTCTGAACTCAATGGGGAATCACAAAAGAATCAACGAAAAATCACAAAACAAAAGAATTACAAAGAAGAAAATAAACTAGGAAAACCCTATGAAGCTCTCCCTTTTCTCCTTGATGTTTGTGTCCTTTTATAGGCCTTTCTGCTCCAAGGATCTTGGCAAAATATTGTAGTTTATATTTCGTTAACAGTTTTCAAGTTTCCAACTTTCCAGAATTCTTGTATTTTGCAGAAGATTTGCTTCCAATTCTGTTTTTGTAGATTTTATTTTCTCTTTCTTCTCATTAGAATTTGTTTTTTGTTGTGGTTCAAGAAGCAGCTTGGACTTTTGTATATTTGGCTCATTCACAAAGGTAGATGCTTCCTCTAGATAATTTACTCTAAAAACACAAAAATAATTGTTAAGGCCCAAATAAACCCAATTATAAGAATATTAATTAAAACAATGGATTTATTTATTATTATAGTCAAATAATCTATGATTAAGGCTATTGAGTGTGAATAAATATATGATCATTAGTACTCCTTCAGCCTTATGAATGTGTATTCACACTCGCGAGTCCATACAAAATGGTTATTCTTCTTTAGGCATTAAAAATAAGGGTACCCATTCTCTTCACCAACTGTTATGAATCTGGACAAGGCGGCCATGCGCCCAGTCAGCTGTTGTACTTCCTTCACACTGGCAGGGCTCCTCATCCCTATGATTGTTGTGCACTTGTCCAAGTTTGCTTCTATATCATGTTCAGTGAGCAAACACCCAATGAACTTCCCTTTTTCCACCCCAAACACACATTTCTCTAGGTTCAACTTTAAATTATACTTGGTTATTGTGTTGAACAACTCTTCCAAATCAGCAACGTGTTGATCCTTTGCCTCTGCTTCACACCAAAAAGATCGAAGGAGGTCGGTGGTCGGGCCTGGTTAACAATGAATTGTTCTTTGAACAACTCAGAAAACTGGTCAAAGGAGGTGATGTGGCCATCAGGAAGGCCACTAAACAAATGCAGAGTTGTGCCCGTGAACGTACCCATGAACATCTTGCAATGTATGGCGTTTATTCCTCCCGAAATGACCATCTGAGCATTGAACACCGTAAGATGGCTCTCGGGGTCTTCTACTCCCGTGAAAACAATCTTGGGCGTTATGTATTTAGCCGGTATGAGAGCATCCATAATCGCTTGCGATAATGGCTTGGGGCAAGCTCTTAGTTGAGCAATCGGACCTCGCTTCCCTGTAGACTGTTCATCAAGTTGTTGTAAGTTCTTACGCAATTCCTCGTTGGCCTTGTGCAACTCCTCATTGCTTGCTCGTGACACGTCTATCTTCGCCATCGGTTGATCTTGCCTGAGCAATTACTCAGCTCGAGCCTTTGCAATGAGCTTTTCCTGTTTAGCTCTAGCTATTGTCATCACTTCTTCCACTGCATCTACTGTCAACTTTTCCTGCTCGGCTCTGGCCTCTCGTTGGATCCGCTCCTGCTCTCGCTTGTACTGCTCATTGGCTTCTTGGAGAGCCCTCACATTTTCCATATGTTGTTGTAAAGTGGGGGTGTCGTTCCCATCAGATCCCAATGGACCTTGCCTTGTGTTCCTCGTCACGTCTGAAAACTCAAACACAATTGTGGATGGGATCAGGTTTTACCCGGGCCCCACGGTGGGCGCCAAATTTCTCGCTGATTGACTTGCTCGCTTGTTGACTCTGGTGACAAGGTCTTGCCCCGTTTGTCTCTTTTGGAATCTATTCTATCTCTTGTTGCTTTGGAACGTAGCTCCATTGAAGCAAAGGGGGCCCTACCTATTGATTGCACTCTGACGATCAAGTCAGTAAAGGGCTTAAAAATCAATAAGTATTCAGTTTCAGTTTTAGAAAAAGCGTACCTTTACCTGGGGTTTCAAGCCCCTTTTATAGCTTACCTCTAGTAACAACTTTCTCTCACGAGAATCTAATCTCAATTGAAAGCATACTCAACAGGAGAAATACATTTGGTTCAGGGGCGCCTTCCCTCAAGGTGCTACAACAGCACGAAATATCATCTCCAAGGAGTGCATAAAATAATAATAGAATAATCACCTGCCCACAGGGCACCAACTCATGTGCCAACATCAGGGGAACATTCTGCTTGAACGGACACCCTACTCATGGTGCAACGTTATCTTTTGTTGTACATTCAACCTAACCACTACGTGCCCTAGAACACACGAGCTTGGGTTAAAAGAAAACATTTACTTAACCTAGACTCCACACACACTAAACGTACCCCTAGGTCCAGAAATACTCTTTTCTTAATAGCCTTATCTTTATTAATAGCGCTCCGTCCAGTACAAATACAAAATGAATAGTTTTAGTATTTTTGAAATTACAAGAATAAGAAATCTCCCAAATCATTTTATATAAAAAAAAATGTCTTATTTTACCTATAGCTTATTTGTGAAGCCAAATTAACCTCTTTTTTATTATAACAATTTATTTTCACACTAGCTTCCAGAAAAACTAATAATGGTATTTTTGTAAACTTACTTGGAGAATAGCATCATTTCATTCACATAAAATAATTTCTTTTAACCCGAATGTACACTCAAACATTGCTATAAAGTATTTTTTTTCTTTCCCCTTCTTCATTTCTTCATACATTTAGACTCCTCGTATACTCATTCAATATACTTATGGACGATGTTAAATTCTATTACTTTGACCTAAAGCTTATACCCTATATATTTTCACTTCTTGGGATTGATTTATTTCCTTTGACCACTTCCAAATAACCCTTATTATATATATATATATATATATATATATATATATATATATATATATATATATACACACACATTTTGTGATATACACTTTATACTAAATTTTTTTTTTTTTATGTTTTTTATATTTATTCCTCAAAAAAAATATAAAAAAAAAC
>Ga0123341_1001031_pt1 | contig 19859 bp, 13 predicted proteins | sample Turbeapinknodule_FD_89959 | JGI IMG/M metagenome (GOLD analysis project Ga0123341, IMG submission 89959) | Root nodule microbial communities of legume samples collected from Mexico - Turtle bean Mexico pink nodule | ecosystem: Host-associated > Plants > Roots > Nodule | place: Mexico: Nepantla...
GTGTATAATAATTTAATCATATTATTTTAATTTGATTTAAAAGATTTTATAAATTGAAGTTATAGCTTAATATGCATGTATTATTAATGTAAATTTAAGTTAAAAATGATTATGTCGTCAATTATGATCTTCAATGTTCAGAAAGTTCTTCTGAGAGAAAATATTAGAAAGATTTAGTACGAATGAATCATAAAGATTCTATGTAAAATTTAAGAAAATATTTTTGACCTAAAACCTTAAAATAATAAATATATGGATCTTCAGGTTCATTCATATATAATATGAGGTTAAATGTATAATAATAAAAAAATATCTAAAATCTCATTTTCCATTTTCACTCCAAACAATACTGATATGAGAAATATTAAGTAAGAAATTAAAAAAAGATTCATATAGAATTATTGAATCATCAAAATCTTCTATGAAAAAGAGACAGTAATATTTCATTAAAGAAAATGAAGAGAAGAGAGATTATATATGTGATCAATGTTATTCATTCAGTGATTCTCTTAAGAGAGATAACTTTGTAATCCTATTTTTAAGAAATTATTTTTTATTACATCTGAAAAAAAAAAAAATTCAGTCAAATTTCTGGTATTATTATTTTATTCTCTTTACTTATTTTTTTTCAAGGAAATTTAATCTATTAATTCCCAATAATTATTATTTAAAAGTACAAAGGAATCTACCACAAATTCTGAGCCCAATATACTTAATCAAAGTAAAACTCTGACATAATTAAACACTATTATGTATGTTGTGATGAATTTCCTGGTGTCTGCTATCAATTCTAATAATAAAAAACACTAATATATATGTTGTAAAAAGAATTTATTTATAATTTAATTAACCGAGTGGGGTTTAACTTACTTAAACCGAGGGTGTTTAATGAATATGTCTTGGATTAAAAAAAAAGAATTATGATTGTAGATGAAGTTAAGATGGTCTGAGTCATATTTGTTCTATTAAAATTCCTACAAGAAAGTTTGACAGATACATTTCTACAGATAAATTTTCTGTTGCACAAAATGTGTTTATTTAACAGATGTACAAGAAAAAAATTATAATTTAATCAATTCTTTATTATTTAGTCGTAGTTATGACTGTTTCTTCTAACTCTTCCCTTGTTAAAAACTGTGTTTCATAAAAAAATTGAGTGTTTTTTATCTGAATTTAAGATTATTATTTTTTGTGGAAAGTAATGAGTTTCACAGACACATTTATATATTCTGACAAAGTGGCGTCTGTGTGATGCATGAACTAATCTACTCTATCAGAAAGAGAATATGCAGCTAAAAAAGAAAAAGTGAAGTTTGCAAATCAATTGAAAAGGTACAAAATTCTGATTGGTGATCACTGATAATCAATATATGTGGCTTTAGCAAGAGGACAAAAGCAAAGTCACTTTTGCATGACCCATATATTCAATTGGGTTTTGGCCTCTTGTAACTTCACTTTGCAGCAACGTTTGACCAATAAATAAAAAAGAAAATAAAAGTACATGTAACTCTAATCTTTAACCTGCTACACTATGTTTTTAAAATCAAGGATCAAAAGTAGCTAAAGATTTGGAGTTCTAACAACCAGCAAATTATGAAAAGACAAAACCACCACTATGTATTGTCTGTAAGAAGAAAGGGGATATTGGAACATAGTGTGTGGAGCTGTACTTTTCAGATCAATAATTCACAAAACAAGACACCACCCACCTTTTCTTAAATCAGAGATCTAAACTATCATTTAAAATTAAAACTCAACTCTCAAGTTTTAATATCATCAAAATTCAAACCAAAAAACACACCAAGCTTTCATCCATTTGCTATAATGGAATGTTTTCGTGGCCCAACACAAACTAGATTCTCATAAATTAGCTGAGGGATGTTTCTTCCTGCACCCCATCATTCTTCTTTCGCACCCCATCAAATAGGTGAAATTATTAAGACCTCATCTAATTCGCTCTCATTGTGGAAAACTCTTTCCAGAACATACATTCTAAAATGTATTATATACGTTTTTGAAAAATTTATTCCAAAAAGTATTTTTCAGAAATATATTTGTTGAATTGTGGAAAGTATGTTCTGAAAAACTTCTGAAAAAGATAATCCAAAAGTCATTTAAAAAAGAGGGTAAAACAATTTTCTTTATTAAATTAATGGGATACAAGAAGAATTTTGATAGCTGAGACGGTAACACACAGCCAACCTATCTGCACCCCCATAGTTCACATATGCACCAAACTGTCTCTTGTCAGTTACCCTTTTTGCCTTTGTCACTACTTTTAACTATGTGTTGTGTCATAAATAAACTCTTTTTGTTCTGAATAATATTAAAAAGACTCCTGAATTACACAATCCAATTTCAAATTGTACAGAATTTTTTTCATGAAAAAAATGACTTTGAGACTATGCAGTAAAAAATAACCCAGCTTGCACCATCAAAAAGGCTTATAGATTGCATAGTCTAGCTAAATAGCGCAGTTAAAAACTTTTTTTTTAATAAACCAAAGGAGGAAAGTGAAAATTTTCATATTGATGTTGATAAAAAAGGAAATTAGAGGTGTGCAAAAAGAAATCCCCTTGCTTACTCTGTATCAGGACCAAAATAGACTAATAAAATAGTTAGAACTGTCACATTCACCCTAAAGCTCCAAAAAATCATTAGAGAGAAATTGCCCTTAAGGTTTGCTTGTAATTTTGTTTCCTACTTTTATTTTCTGTTTTCACTTTAATTACATAACAAAATCGAGTCATGGTCCAAGGATTGCAACAAAGTTTGCGTACTTCACTGTCAAAATGTACGCATCAATATGAAATATGAATCATGGTAAACGTTTATTTTCCATCAATAATTCAAGGGATATTTAAACTCCTCAGTACAGTAAAATCAGCTTAGAATACTGAAACTAACTGAGGGTTCTCTCGGGAAAGTAATGTGCGGTGATATGATATGCATGTATTCACTGACACTCAAACATGCAAATCGAAACCAAATAAACCGTACAAACATTAGTTTCCTCCGTATGAATTATGGTGTACGTATTGTCTGAACAAAACAACAACACAATCACAGCTCAGCACTGAGCAATGCAAAAAACGTTAATTGGGTAGGAGGTAGTAAGTAGTCAACCGTCAGTATCAGGGAGTGCCAAAGCATTCTTTAAATGATGGTTGCTAGCCAAATATTTTCAAGTGTTGCCTTTAAAATAACATCCCTCTAGTCTAGAAACAAATGTAAAAGTGATTAAAGATACTAGCCCATGCTACAACTAAACTAGCCTAGCTAATTAACCAGACAAAATAATACTTACCAACGATGAGAGAATTACCACAAAATGATGAACAGCTAACCTGATACAGTTAAGGAATAAACAGCGAGAATAAATACCCACTTATATGTTCTCTGATGCATCCTTCCACTCTTGACCTCACTCCCTCATTCATGCTTTTGATGATCTTTAAGTCATGCCCTTGGCATTTTGAACTTTGATCAAGCATCTGAATTTTCATCCTCCGCATATTTTCTCTTCAATAAACCGGATTTCACCTTGCCAGTACCATTAACATCACTCTTTCCACCACTTTTAAGAGGTTTTCCTCTGGAAATGGCAGTCTTCAAGGTTTCTTGCTTGGATTTCCCACTTCTTTGAGTTTCTTGCTTAGACTTGGCAGCGGATTTTGGCTTGCTAGTATCATCATCCTTTGAATCGCTAATCTTGGAAGTATCAGGGTTTTTGGATTTATTACTCATTTTCTTAGCAGCTGCAACAGGTTTACTGCTACCACTTTTAGGAGTGCTGTCCTTAGATTTTCTACTAACTCGGTCCTCAGATTTGCTAATAGTCTTGGAATCTTTGGATTTGTTGCCATCTTTGGACTTTTGGCTAGACTTCATGGAACCCTTTGATCTACTGGGTGTTGCTGCTCCACCGCTACAAATTGAAGTAAAAATTAGACATAAAAAAGGTGAAAATGGAATAGATTATTTGATATTCGCGAACCTTTTGGAGGAATCATCCACCTTTCCTTGCTTGGTTGATTCGCCAACACTAGTTTTCCCTTTCTTCTTCGGTGGCCTGAATAGGATCAGAGAACAATGCAATGTGAACCACACTGTGTATGCCACAGCATCAAAGAGAATACAAAAATAGACAGCAATAAACAACACAAGTCCATTTGAATCCTTCAAAAAGAGGGAAAACATTAAACAATCTACTGACACATTCTTAATTAATAAAAACAAACCAGTGCAGCACATAGCCTAATTGCTTCACGAGGTATACAAATAACCAGGTCAAACAATTTAGCACTTTTCAATCTATATATATTAGTGAACAGATGAGTATATATCTGCCAAAAAAGTTTGGTGAAATAAAAGGATACAGACATTTTTTTTTATTTTTTAAATATATCTCTTTTAGCACTCAACACTATTTATAAAATGCAACTAAAAATTCACAACCGTTACATGCTCTGGAACTCCAAAGGCTTCAATAATTAAAGGCCACAACAAACTTGGATCATCAAATATACAACATAACAACAATGACTGGGGGGGACAAGTTCCGAATTATGCCATGGGACAAATCCTATCAAAAGCTCTAAACTAAAGGCTCAGGCAAATCATCATTCACAAAAATACATATTTGCAAAAGGAGTATGCTCGGTTTTTCAAGTTATATATACCATGGTAGCATTATTTGAAACAATATATCAATCAAATCAGTAATAAGCACAAACAGAACCAAATAAACAAAAGAACACACAGATGCACAGAATTTCTGCAAAACGCAACATCACAATATATGTACACCTCATAAAAAACATGCTTAAAAAGTTATAGAATAATACAAACAAAAGATGTATCTACAGAGAATGACATTAACAATATGCAGAACATACATATCAGTGGAAGCATCGAGACTTTCACGATCACTTTGTCCTTCCTGTCCAGAGAAATAATTGGCATTAATTTATGTGCCAGAGAAAATTTGGTGTGCAAAGAAAAGTCGTAGACCAACCTCATCTGCATCTGAGTCAGCTTCAATGAACTTCCATTTTTCCTTCACGAGATTTAATGTTTCTTCATCACCATCATCGTACAAGACCTAAAATAGAGAACATATGTCAGAAGATAAAATAGGGTGCATTTGGTTTAGTCTCGAAAAATTAATTTTATGAAATTGCTCCTTTTTTTCACGTGTTACTCTTTCTAGCACATGAAAAAAACACTAAAATTACTTTCTTTTTCATTGTTTACGTTTTACTTTTAATTTCCAGAAAAACTACCTCTATCCCTATATATATGACTCTTTTCAGAAATCTGTTATTCCCTTTCCGCAAGACCCTTTTCAAATTGTTTCTTGCACTATATTATTATTTTCGTAGTCAATAAATAAATACAATAAAGTGATAAAATAAACTCATTTTTCTCTTCTGCAAAGTGCAGAAAATTATCAGCACATATGAATTAATTAGGTGAAAAGTAGTTAAAGATACTAAAATGGGCACAGCAACACAAAAGAACAAAAAGAATACGAAGTTTATTCTCAATAATGGAAAGGGGGGGAGGATAGATAGATGACTTAATAAACTGTCAAATCACCTTGTGCTTCTTTTTGCCAGAATAAAAAGAATGGATAACACCTTTGTAAAACCTGAAACAAATGAGGTGTCAGTCAAAATTTATAGTAAATATTTCTATTATATAAAGATGATCAGGCAAACTGATGGAATGTGCATGATATACCCTAGTTTTATTCAAACACATATTCCCTCGGTATCTCACATCAAATCATAAACCCCCCAATTTCATTCTTACAAGACAGTTTGACATACAAACAGATCAAGTAGATTACACACACATAAGCCAGTAAAGAAAATCTAGAACACAAACCATTGAGAGCACAATAACTTCAACAGAATGGTTTACAAAAACATGCATGTAATAAATGTTACTGTAATACAAATAATTCAAACCTCATGAACACAAAGAAACATTAGTCCAGATTAAGATGTGTAAAAACAAGTGTTCCATATTAGACAACCATAAATTAAAAAAAAAAAACTAGAGATTACAATTTGAAAGTAAATGCCAAATATCACGAAGCATTTCCTGGCCCCTTATGAACAAAAACTTCCAGTGACGGCAAGTAAAAATGGGAGTCATTTTAAGTACTTACTCACGATCCTCAGGCCACCAAACTTTGACCCTTGAACCAACAAGGTTTTCACCATATTCCTTCACATCCGACTCCTGGTACAGGAAAAAGATAATTAGCAATCAACCCAAGAATACAATGAAACTTCTTGAATTAGCAAGACCAAGCTACATAAAGGATTTTTCCAAACCAAAGGTTCCCTTAGAAATATATCATGGAAGTTTCAGTATCATAATTTAAAAATTCAGAGGGTAAATGACGTACATTTTCTTTTCCTGAAGTGCGTTTCCTTTTCACATTTGCCCTGGGAGTCTCCTCTGAACTTTCATCTTTAGTTGATTTTGTACCAGACCTCGGAGAAGAAACCACTTCCTAAATAATTAAAATTGATTTGTTTAATGCTTTACATTAAAAAAAACAGAATAAATCATGCAGCAATAATGGTAGTATACAGAAGTAAACACAGTATAATGCTTGAAAAATACCCTGTCCACTTCCATAGCAGTTGATTTTGCAAGGTCTGTTTCAGAGTTAGCTTTCACCCTCCCTCCCTTTTTCTTGTCCCCAATCTGCTTTGAAGAGGATCCACCACTACCCTTTTTGTTTTCATCTAATTTCTTCGCTGAGTGCTTTTTAGCATCTGCGTCATTTGCTGCCGCACTTCCCTTTTTAACTGAATCTACAACACTAGTTTTTTTCACAGAGTTCTGACCGGGTGCCTTTTTCATTGACCGCCTAGCAGGTCTGGCTTCTGAATCACTAGCTCCTCCAGACACCTTGGAAACATCCTCTCCAGCCACAGATTTTATAGGGCCGTCTTTCTTTTTTGTTCGTCCATGTTTCTTTAATCGATTCTCATCATGGAGGCTCTCACTTGGTGGAGAAGCAACTTCAGATTCATTGTTGCATGCCTTTGGTGATGAAGTCTTAGCATCAATTTCTTTGTTGTTCTGTGAAGGTCCTGCTGCTTCAACAAAATGGTCCTCATGAGGAGAACTGGGTACTTTCTTGCTGTTGCTTTCATAGTTGAGCATTTTCTCAGTTTCCTTATCATTAGGAGCAACTTGACCCTTGGAAAGTTTAGCAGATTTAGTTGAAGAGCTTGATTTCTTCCGTCGTCTCTTGGTAGATTGTTCTGGCTTATTTTTACTATTGTCAACTTTTTCAGGGTCTAAATCATTACACGCTTCATGACCAGATATATTCAAACCTTCAGAGTGATTAGAGCAGTCAGCATCCTCTTGCTTTTTAATGGACTTGGAATCAGCTAAAGTATCTTCTTCAACACCATTGCTCATGACCGACTTTGGAGATATATTTACATCAGGATTTTCTTGTTGAGAGGGTGTAACTTCCCTTGGATCCTTCTCGTCTACCTGGTAAAACCACAATCAGTATGTTCCAGAGTTCAATTCTGGACAACAAAACTCTAGAGCCACAAGATATGTAAAAAACAAAAGCATTAAAGTGGGGCCATACATGTGCTGAATCCTCACGTGGCTGTTTTACCAAATCAACCTTATCTTCCTGAAGGAATCAATATGACAAAAGTAAAGTTTCAAGATTCTCTTATCATGAAATGTTTCAAATATTAAGAATTGACAAATGACCAACAGAAAACTTACCACGTGCTCACTAGTAACACATGTATCATTTTTCTCCAGGGTATCAGATGTGTCTTGGCATATTGAAGAAAGTACCAAACTATAATCACCCATAGGTATACCCAAGGATTTCACTGCTTGAACCAAATAGGGTTTAAGCTTGGTTGCACAACTTTCAAGGACCCTCTCACCCAATTTTTTGGCAATTGGAAAAGCTTCCTAGATCACAATGATTATCAACGTCAAACCAATGATAAAATTAGAACAAAAGCGGTTCAATTTCAAAATCACAATCAACTTAAAGGAATGAAAGTGAAACTGCCAAACTACAACCTCGTCATCTTTTTTAACTGTGGCCAGAAGTGTAGACAGAAGGTCTAAGGATATATCTTCACTTTCCTCTAGAACAAGGGTCATAATTGTTTCCATGGATGAAAAAACATTTTCTGGATGATGTTCCCTGAAATTTATAAATAGACATGATTAGAACTACGTTCCCCTTCCCCCACATTAAGAGTTTCCAACTGTCTAAAAAATATGCATTAGTACACATGAACAACTATGTTGCACAGCCACAAGTATGAGCACTGGGTTTAATAATTTTTAAGAAAATCAGGATAAATATTTCATGTTAAGCACAAGATAATTATATTTATACATGGATTAATTTTATTAATTTGATTTTTCTGGATTTCTATAAATTTTCTTCATATAGCTGATATTTAGTTTGATTTCTTGATTTCTGTAGTTTAATAATTTGATTTCTTCACATACATGGCTTATTTTTCATATTTTTGTTGGTTTTTAATCTCATGCAAACCTCATTAAAAAAGCATAATTGTAGCCAAATTTAAAGAATATTTTTCATTATCCAAAGAAAACATGTAGCGAAGGAGACTGAAAATAAAGCCAGTCAAGTTCTAATAGAGTCATAATATATTGTATCAGACTGTCAGTATCCACCAGAGGTAAAATATGTATACATAGTCAAATTTATAAGTATTTTTCTAAAACTATATCGAAGGAAGTCATCAGTAATCACACTACTATGTGTTTACAAGATAATAAGCAGGAAAAAAATAAACACATTAAGATAGTTAACACAGACTAAGTAGTAACAGATCAGAATAATAGAACCGTGCTTGAAGTAGAAATACAGACGTCAAAGTAATTGAAGCCATGATGAAGCGCAACTTAAAGTAGAATCACAGAAGACAATTAGTACCTTATTGCTTTAAAGAAATGCTGAAACATCTCCAAAATCAGGGCATCACATTCAAGATCCAGCATTACGACACATGATCTGACTTTTGCAACAGTTTCAAGAATTGAGGTCCTCTTTGCATATGATCGACTTAACTTATCATGTAGATTTTCAAATGAAGATACTATTACTTGAAAGACCTCCTGTAAGAAAATGTCATTGGTGAAATTCAGTTGGATTGGATCACAGATTTACAATTTTTTTGTAAAAAGTATAATAAAAAGTCCATTCATATACTGTAGCAGAACAAATTATGCACACCTTCATTTGATCATCATCATAAGGAGCTTCAGGTGCAGTGATTCTTGTTATTTCACTGATGCAAGAGGCAACTGCAACTTTGACATCATCATCTGAGTGCCTCAAAAGTTTGTCTGCAATCAATGCTTTCAATGATGGAGAGAGTGCAATTTGCATAGAGTTTGAAGGTGACTGTTCAACCCTTGATAAGAAACTCTCTACTTGCTGCACGGCAAGGGGAAACAATATGTAAAAATCACAAAAATGTGTGTAGTACTTTGGCCACCCATCTAGTTAGGACGGTGTTTTAGACATATAATCAGAAGAATTGTTAACCATCACCTCACTTCAAAGTTCAAAATTATATACTTTTTTTTCAGATATAAAATCACGGGCAGTTGAATTGAGATAGAAAATTATGTATGGAGAGGTTAAATTTTGAATTGTGAATAATTTATATCATGATTCATAAGATTCGTAAATATTAAAAAATGTATTGAATATAAGACATATAAACATGCAAATATACTATTAATAACGACCATAGTAAAAAAGCAGTGGTTGTATGTATATCTGCACAACTTCAGCAACATAACCTCCAAAAAAACATTGATGCAGCTGCTTAAAATTCCTATAACAATGGTTATATGCTACAAAACAGATTTTGCATTATAGCCATTCAAAAAATAAGTGTTGTTGCTACTGCATAGTTACTGCAGACAATGGTTGTTGCTAGTATTGCTACACATACTGAACGGCCTCAAAAACAAAACAAAATATATCCAAATCATTCAGATTTCGTCCTCTTCCTCTCCAAGATCTACATCACTCAAGTCATCTTCATCTTCTATTAAAAGTTTTTCCCTTCATCTGTGTCTTCAACTTCTTCCCCATCTCCTACTATGGATTTCCCATTTTTATTGGTCTCAGCATTTAAGCTTCTAGGACCTATATGAGTAAAAGAAAAACAAATAAACTCTAGTTCTAGTTTGAACATTGAAGTTCCAATTTCTAAAAATAATAAGTATAAACAATTACCTCTCTTCCTATTTTTGCTTGGAGCTCCCTCTTCAACGTCAAAATACTCATGCACATTCATCCATGAGGAATCGATACAGACGCAAGGATTTTCTTTTTCAGTGATTCCTTCGTCATCTGATTCAATATCTCACAAACATATGGGATCATAAGCTTCCCCCCATTCTCTTCGCTACACTTTTGCCTCAAGTTAAAGATTGTACTTCACGTAAACCAGAGCATTTAATCTTTGTTGTTCCAATCTATTTGTTATCTTAGTATGCACTCGGTCCAAAATGCTCCAACTTTTTACACACCTTGTTGCACTACATATGAAGCTCAAAATTTTCATGGCCACCTTTTGTAATTATAATGTAATTAAAAATTTATAAATTATATAAAAATGGTAATGAGTAATTTAATTATCAAGTTGTTTGATATTTCTAGTATCTATCGCCACATCCATTCCAAAAAAGCCCCTTATCCCTTGAACTTTTCAAGTTGTTGATTACTTGCAACTCTTGTTCTTGAAGCCAAGTTGTTGATTAATTTCAAGTTGTTTCACACAAACCCCAACACCTCACTATGCACGATAAAAATAAGTTGATCTGAACAAGGAAGATAGTGGTACTTACTTAGTAGGAAAATTTATATGTAATTAGCTTACCTAGGATTGAGACAATAGGTTGCTGCATGGAGAAGGCTACATAGTTGTAAATTCCACCCAAGTGTCAATAATTTTCCATATTTTTTTACACCTTGTTTCTTTTGGAAATTTTCGGCAATTTGCTCCATATCTTAATTCATTGCTTCATAAATGGATCGCATGGCTCGCTTTGCATCAACATTTACAAACATCAAAAACTTGTACAAGTGGAATCACACATTTTAGGCAGTATTTGATTGATCTTCAAAATCTACCATCACTCAACACTAGATTCATCACTTGCTTAGCCTCAATTTTAGTAGCATGTGGACTAGTTGTCCATTCTTCCGAAGCAAACATAGATCTAATAGCATTTTTTTGTTTCTATTTAATGTCAAAGAAGTCGCAACATGTGTGATAGCTAGTCTTGCCAATTCCCGTCTATTAGAGTGCTTTCTATACAAAATAAGAACCCATGTGTGCCTAAAAATATTAGTGATTACCTTTGCATTGCAATGGTGTTGTACAGAAGCTCTCCAATGTCCTCAGGAACTAGATAAAGACAATAATGAGATGCACAAAAGGGATCAAAATAACTTGGTTCTATTTTCCATTAACATTCTCCCAATTGCAACTAAGTTAGAAGCCTCATCTGTAAATACTTGGACAACATGCTTCACTCCAATTTCACCCACTATGTTGTCCAGCAACTCATACATTTTTTCCATCTTTTATCACATCACTAGTATAAATAAATTAAAAAAAAATGTCCCACTTGGACTATTAACAATAACATTAGTGAGTGATCTTTACTTTCCCATCCGTCCAACCATCACACATCAATGTGCATCCCATTTCTTCCTAACACCACTATATTTTTCTAAATATGTTTGGACATTATCAACGGTTGTTTTTCAAATAGGAAACCCTTACCTCATGACAAGAAGGAGGCTTAAAATCATTACAATGCTCTCCAATGGCATTTAACATTTGGATAAAATGAGGATTCCTTACAAGATTAAATGGCAATGCATTACCATAAATGATGTTGCAAACTTCTTGGATTAGATATTCTCTTGTTTATAAAAATGCATTGGTTGTCATTTGTTGGAGAGCATTCTCTCCTTTTGCTACTTCTTTTGTAACTTCTGCACAATCAAGGTTGTTCTCCTCTTTCTTTCTTTCTTTACTTTTCAGCAACTTCACAAATGTTTCATTCACTTCATCTAGAATACTAGGACAAGGAATAACATCTTTGTTTGTTCTAGTAAGATGATGCTTCCACCTTGCTATGCCACCCCAACAAGCATAAGAACAAAATGTAAATTTTACTTGTAGTCTATTAGGAAGAAGAGCTTCACAATAGTTCTAAGTAATATCAGGCTCCCTTTTTATTTATCCATTTCTATAAAGCAAGAGTCCAACAAAAAACTCACTAAGGAGTAGCACATATAAAAAAAGGGGAGGGACCAGCAGCAACACATGTTGAGGAGTAGAAAGAAACACTTAAAAGGCCACCAAGTAGACATAAGGAAAAGATAGAGATAAGTGGGTCACAGGTGTAGGTGGAGAAGAGAGATTATGGGTAAGAGTCTAGAAGGGAGGAAAAGGCAAAATAATAAGTGGCCATGGATGGAGGGAAAAGAACAACCATTTTCCCTCTCTTACCACTCAGATTCTCACAAAAAATAAAAGCAAAATTAGGGCTTTTACAAACCAGGTCGTTTTACCCAACTTGTTTCTGAGTGCAACCTGAACACAATTTCTCCCATGATTCAAAGCACAATTCAAACCAGAATCGCAATTCATGCGATTCCAAAAGAGATTTGAGTGACACAAAACAGATCCCAGAGCGAAAAACGAGTGTTGCTGCTATCATATCATGGGTGTAGAGAATCGTATCATAAGATACGACTCGTGTATCATATGACTCTTACTACCATGATTAAAACTATAAAATCAACCTTTGTAATAGTTGCCTGAGTTCAGAGGCATTACTTAATTATTTTAATCAGAACAATTCTCTACTCTCATCCACAAAGGTAAAAAGTGCCTAGGTGACAGGAACATAAAGAATGCTGGTCTTTCACACCACTTAATTATGAACGCGACTGTAATTTATAATATAAGCTAAATGACCCAACAAAACAGCCACACAAAACAACACCCACAGAGCAGAGAAGGCAACCAAAGTAAAAAAAATGCAACAAAAATCTCAAATCCAACACCTGACTACCATAGATTTATGTAAGATCAGATATGATAAACAATGTTCAGTATTTAGCGTAAAAATTATATACAAAAAGACAAATTCGATAAGAGAAACACAACCAGTTAAGTAAATATAAATTTCAAATTTCCAGAAATGATATATTTGGCGACTAAAATAACCAAAAAAAAAAAAAACTAGTGACAGGATTGTTGATAATTTAATGAGTGAACACACCCTGTTGTACCATATCAATATTAATCCACATTTGTGATATAGTTTTCTTCCTTTATAATGTATCTTTTAAAAAATTGCATTCAGAAAATCATGCAGTGTGGAGCCCAATATATGAAAAATATGCCACAATAATAGTTTACTTTTTATTATACATCAATTCAATAGATACTATTAATGCACTATTAAATTGCCAAAGCAATAAAATTTATTTAGCCTAGTGAATGAGCATGATTGTATCAAATATTTTCCATGATAAAATAATTAAAATGTTATTGCAAAACATAGTTAACTTACAACAGAACAGGAACAATTAAAGAGATAATTAGTTATTTTTTTAATATTTTTATATTTCTCTATTGGATAGAAGTTTTTCTCTAGTTCTACAATTTTATATTGCTCTTTATGGTTTGTCTAAGGTAAACTATAGGCTAAATCATATCCATTGATACGGTATATTTAATAATAAATGGTTCAGATTATATAAATGGTGATATTTCTTAAAATTAAACTTCACTGTGGCCAATGATTTCAGGATCATCAACATTTGTTCCAAGAAGCAGGAAAAGCACCTTATCCCTCACAAGAGAGGAAGTTCAAAGACTCAAATTATTTTCTTTCTAGTAAGATGTGATGATAAAGGGTTTTGTAAGGATTGCAAGGTGATTCCAAGAGGGAGCCTTATTACACAACATAAAGATTAGAACCATGATGTTTTTCTTGAAAAGCAGAAACAGAAAACACGACAAGTTACCAATCTAAATAGGTGCCAACTTAAGGGAAAGAGTTATTTAACTTTTAAGCAAAAGATACTGGAGGAAGATAATTAGGAAACACTTGGTAGTGCTATCGTCAAGTGGGATGAAATGTCTAAGAAGATAAAAAACAGTGTATGCAGAACCACCTACAAGCTTTTTGAAGAGTTATACAAGAGATTTGGATTATGTAAGATGTATCAAGTAAAGTTTGGCCAAGTCACGATACATAGAAGAGACGAAGGAATTAATTTTGTAAGGTTTTCAATAATGGAGAAGGATGAATTCCTAACACAGAAAAACTAGAAACACAAGAAAATGAACAGAAACTATAGAATTTGAATTCGAAAAGTAATGGAAACCCATGAAAAGAATAGATAATGACAAAGTTGTCAGATCAAATGATATACTTTTTGAAGTTTGGAAGTGTGTGGGAAAACAAGGTATCATTTTCTCACAGCTTTTAACAAGATTTTGATATCTAGGAAAATGTCATATGAGTGGAGGAAGAGCACTTTGGCCCTGTATTCAAGAATAAAGGAGATGTTCATAATTGTGCTAATTATAGAGGTATAAAACATACGAGTAACACTGTGGTTAAGGGTGACTGACCACAGAATAAGAGGCAAAGTGAGGTTTGTAAAGAATCGGTTCAGTTATTTCCTAGGAAGGTCTACAATAGAAGCAATTTATCTTTTACAGAGCTTGAGGGAAAATGTACCAAAATACAAAGAAAAAGGCTTATGGTTTTTGTTGTGTTTGGAAATTTGTATGACTAAGCACCAAGAAAAGTGTTGTGGAGAAATTTGAAAATGAAAGGTGTTAGAATTGGTTATATTGTTATACAGGCCATGCATGTGGGTAAAGATGTGAGACTAAAGATTTTCTTAGAATAAGGGAATAGTATTACATTAGGGCTTACTTATTTAATCTTACCATGGATGAGCTAGCAAGGGACATACAAAAGCCTGTTTCTTTTTGCATGCTTTTTGCGAATGATAAAGTTTTGGTTGAGAAATCCAGGAAGCAACTAATCTAAACTTAAACTTTGGGACAGACTTTGGAAATAAAGGACTTTCGCTTACGTTGGAATACAATAGTGTATAGGCATTGTAATTTTAGCAAGATAAGAATAATCTCTTGTAGAAGTAAATTGCGAGAAGATGTCACACCATATGTTTCTTAGTTTAAATATACGGGATCAATATTACAAAATGATGGGGAGATTAACAGGGACGTCACACCTAGGACATTAGGATACACAGGTTATTTCTGACTAAAAAAATCACCTACCAACTCAAGTACAAATTGTCATACATACTACTGTATCCTGACAATCCTCTATGGTCATGATGTTGGACTTCACAGAAAGAAGAGAAAAACGTCAGAGTGGCATAAATGAGAATGTTATGATGGATATGAGGTCACACAAGAAAAGAAAAAAGACAAAATGATTATATATGAGAGGGATTAGTATGGCAACAATTAAGGAAAAGGTGACAAAAAACAGACTATGGTGTATTAGACGTGTATAAAGAAGGCTCTGCGAGATACCAATGAGAAAAGTATATTTATGGATTTTAGTCTGGTGAAGATCAGGGAAGGGAGGCCAGGAAGGAAACTGGAAAAAATAGCCACAGTGGATCTTGTTGAAAATAATATCTTTGAAACTTTGATCTTAGCAGTTGTTGTTGCAACACATTATCCTTCCTTGCAAATCTTCTGACGCTATTAAATTCACGCAGAACCACTGGTCGCTAGTAGCCCAAGCTAGCTCCACGTGAATCTCCAAGTCCATCATTGATATATTTCATGTCCTTGTGACAAACATCCCAAATTATAGCAACAAGCCAAAAATATCAAGATATTCAGCATCAAATTAACAAAAAGGTGGAGGGTGAGCCTTCGTGGATCTGGGGTAGAGGAAGCAAATTGCAGGGTGCTCCAATAATGTCTGGGGGGAGGAGAACCATTGCTATGGTGAAGCGAGTGCAGCCCCTGCACCACAACCACTAGCACCAAGTCAATGTTCCCTCAGACCTATCGTCACTGTTGGCACCACTCCAAACCCTCCCTCCCAATCTCATCACAACCAATAATCAACAAGCAATAATTCCATCCATTGACAAAAAATGAACAAGGCCTATTTCAAGACCTAATTCAATTTCTTCAGCACCATCTATTTCATACATCCATGACCAAACAATCAAGAAGATTGGTGTTGATAATAATCAATTACAGCCTATTAATACTATTACCAATCATCACTTCCCAATTAGAACTCCATAACTTTAAGATATATTTATACTATGTATATTAGGATATATTTATTAAATCGTAACATAAACACGCTGTAACAATTATCCCATTACAGCCAAGCCAGTTTAGGTATAAGAATAAAAATTTGGCATCAAACATTCCATGCACTCGTCCTTCTATCAAAATCTCACAAAAACGTCAAAGTCAAACAATCTCAGCGGCCAGATTACGGGAATGAAAAATGTTAACGACATGCATCAAATAATTAAAAACAAAAGAATCTAGAACATCACGAGCAAAGTATTATGATAACTTTTGAAGGGAGAAAGCGTTCTTACATCTAGAAGTGAGAGAAGCTCCTCCACGGATGACGGCGGATCTGCGAGTTTGTTACCGGCTTCGAGAAGTTGCTCTTCCAATTCTTTATCTGTCGTCGTCGTCGTCATTGGTTGTTTCGTTTGTGCGTCTCTGCCTCTTGATCTTCTACAGACTCAGGCCGCTTCACTTCATTTCGTCTATGAAACCGTTCAAATCCAACCCGATTTGAGACTTGATGTGGATTGAACAAGGAAATTAGGGTTTTTTTCAATTATTTTTCTTTCCTTTCCCTCTTTTCCTTGCCAAAAATGAGAAACAGAATAGAGAGAGAGTGCCAGATAATTAAAAAAAACTAAAGAGAGGGAGTAAAGTTCGTTTAAAAAAAAAAATTGAAGAGGAAAATTTCTCATGAATTATATGTATGTCTACAAAGACCTAGCATTTACTATTTTTCCATCCACACGGAATAATCATTCAACCCAAACAGAACGCAAAATAATAATATATTAATAAATTTACATTTAAATTTATTTTATAAGCACTAATATGTAATCGTAATTGAAAATATTAATTGTAATAAAATTAATAGCATTATTTTATTTTATTTTTCACCTGAGAGTAGTTGACGTCAAAACTATTTCCTTATATCTGAGTATTAAATAATAACATAAAAAAGGTTGTAATATAAAAAAAAATGTCCTCTAGTTAACTAAAAAAATATATAGTAAATCACATTGCCTAATTTACTTAGTAAAATGTTTATCTTATGCAAAAAGTTATAAATCTATTAGTTAGAATCCAACCTTTCACAATATATTTGAAAAAAAAAATATGTATGAGTTATGTTAGATCTTGTTAGTAAATGTGTATTTTCATATAATCTAAGTTGTTATTTATTTCTCTGTTATTTGTGCAGTTTTGTGCAGTTTTCGCAAATACAAACCAGCAAAACTTCTTGAATAGGACAGATAGTAAATGATAGTTGAGAGTGTTAACTAGTCAAATGCAATGTTTATAAAGAGTTTGAGGATTAGTATAAGCCATATAAAGAGCATTTCATTTATCTTCTCAATATATATTTTTTTTTCTATTTTCATTTTTGTAGCAAGGTTTAATTACTGTATCAATCTAATCCACTACTACCAAAATAAGTTATTGTGTTTTTTTTTTTATATAAAAGTTTTCCTATTAGGCATTGCAGCTAAATTTACAATTCAAATAACAACAATCATCTGTCATGCATGAAAAAATTATCATTATTAAAAAATAAAAAAGAAATAAAATATAAAAATATGGGGGACTATATCAAAACTCATATGTTAACCAAAAAATACATAGATAGATTATACTCATTCATACAAAATTCTAATAACATATTAGATGGAAACTTGTTATACCAATTAAATGATTCTCTATTAATAAATCCTAAATTAGCCAACTTATCAGCACACACGCATTCTCTTTAAGACAAATATGAGTAACCCTAAGTCTGATTTTTTCAAAGTAATTAAGACAAGTATCTTATTGATTACGAAACATCCACAAAACATTAGTCCGTAAATGCATCACAAACCAAGGCAATTTGTAGGTTCTAATTCAGGCATGAGTTTTGATATCTTCATGGTAGCTGAAACAAAGTCTTTTGTCAAGACAAACAATCTTAAGGAACCCATCCCGGTGGCTCATTGCATGTCTTTTAAAGAAGCGAACTCAAACTCATAGAAACTTTTCCCAAGAGAAATTGCTTTCCACGATCCAAGACCCTTCCACACCGGCAGCAACTTTTTAGTTAAATAGTGTATGAGAGGTTTACCCCCCTTAGATAGAATAATCTGACCATGAAGATGTGTCTTGTAATCCTCAAGATTAGCCAAGTAATATGTCTCATCAATTTGGACAACAACCATGTCTCCCTTAATACAAGAAGTAGGTAACTAGGACAAAGGAATGTCATGTGTATTTTCCCAAAACCTGAGCAAAAGTCTTCCTTTGTCCTGGCATAGCAGACACTTTTTTATTAGGGAACACTTCTTGATCCATCAAACAAGCTCATGAGATGAGGAAACCCGTAAAGCCCTCCGCCATTCTCAAAGGCTAACAAGTTGTGGACCAACCCACGTCAGCCACCACCGTCCCACTGGCCCCACCACCTAAAAATTTTGATTTTACCACAAATGTTGATAAAAATCGTGACTTTACCACAAATTATAATTGACTACGTGAAAAAGGTGACAACTTTGATTGTGTGCAATAAAATTTACAAGAAAAAATTTAAGGAAAGAATATCAATCCTTTTAATATATCCATTTTGTAGTTTTAATGCTAATTTTATTTATCATTTTGGTTCATATAATACTAAAACAAAATTATACTTATTTTTTCATTCTAAAAATTAGCGGTCACAGTAAAAAAGTAAAAAACAACTTTGATGGCAAAATATCAATAATAATAATAATATTATTATTATTATTATTAGTGAAAATATATGTGTTCACATTTTTTATTTTTATCATTAACATTTTCAAAGTCAATATTATAAAAAAAAAAATTCAATATTTTATATTTATTAATAATTCTCAATTTAATGAAAGAAAATGAAAGAATGATCAATTTGACAAAGAGAAATAAAAAAGGAACCTATCAAAAAGAGAGTGTGAGCACCGCCCCTCAACAATGACTTTAAAGGTCTGATTGCAAAAGGCATTATCATTGCAAATCCAAGTTACGAAGATCCAATCTTCCTTAATAATTGTTTCTCCATAATACAACGAACCTCTTCCCTACCTTACACGAGAAAGATCGCGTCAAAAATCATAGACTCAAAATTCTATTGGCGAATTTGGAGAAGCTTCAATGTCACATGCGTGATGAAAATAATATGTGATCCATGAAAAAGGATGTAATTAGAGTGAAGAAGAATAAGTTGTTTTGATCATCCAGATTGTCCATGCGAGGCATTCGAAGATGGTCTTCTGCCAAATGCGGTTGATGATGGTCACAGTCACATACTGAGTCATGGTGAAGAACTATGATTTAATTTTTAAGAGACATGAAAATATGAGAAAAAAGCATACAAAACGTTTAATAACTGCAACACTTTCAAAATTTAAATTTGGTAATTATTCTTTACAAAATGATAGAATATTAATTTTAAAA
>Ga0123341_1001033_pt1 | contig 19853 bp, 7 predicted proteins | sample Turbeapinknodule_FD_89959 | JGI IMG/M metagenome (GOLD analysis project Ga0123341, IMG submission 89959) | Root nodule microbial communities of legume samples collected from Mexico - Turtle bean Mexico pink nodule | ecosystem: Host-associated > Plants > Roots > Nodule | place: Mexico: Nepantla...
AAAAAAAAAAAAAAAAAAAAAAAAAATCATAGCTGAATTTTATAATACCATATGAACATACTTTTTCAATTAAATCAAATTCTAAAAGTATCACTAAAATAATACATATACTAATGTGGGACGATAAAATAAATGTTAGCACCTCATCTAATTTTACTAAAGTTCAATACACAATCTAAATAGTAAAATTTGTAATTGAAATAATATGTAAAAGCTATAATAAAATACTTATTAGTGAGAAATGAGAAATGGAGGAGGAAGAAGAAAGGTGTTTGTAGGAGGGGAATGAAGAAGGAGGTGTTTTTGGCGATACATTAGAAGGAGGTATTAAACAACACAATTTGCAACCACTTCACATTGGTAGAAGAGAAGAACCTAGGAATGAAGCCAAAGGCACAAAGTTAATATAAAGGTTTGCTACTAAAAAACACCTACTACGTCCATATTACATTGATTTTAATACTAAAAGATTGTTTCTTGCAACTTAACTATAAGGTTTTGCACTATATTTCATGTTTATATTAACTTTTTTCTTAATGTCATTTTCACATTAGTTATCAATTTAACATAAAATAAAATTAACACATCTAAGCTGAAGTTATTCCCAATCTCAAAGTAAACACAAGTTTAAAATATTTTTAATTATGACGAAGATCTCGCATCGACTAAAGATAATGATATATCATAGTATATAAATGAGTGTAAATCTCACATCATTTATAACACATTTCTTAGGTTTATCAAACCACCTGTTATAGGGTCTCTATCGAATTATCCAGTCTCACGTACGAGTTGATAGGTCTCGGCATGAAAGAATGTGTTAGAGATCTCTCATCGATTAAATATAAGAGCATTTGATAATATATAAGTGAGTGCAAATCTAACCTTATAAGTCAAAATTTTATAAGATTAGGTTACACTTAAAATTCTTAGTGTAATGATATATATTGAAGATTCTTCAACTTCACCATAAAAGTCAACTTTATAAAATTATCTTAAACTTCAAATTCATTTTCTAAGAGTATTTCATGATATTATTTTAGTTATTATAGTAAAACACTATATTTAAATATATTACAACATAAAATAAAATATATGAATTGATATATATATATAATATATATATATATATAATATTCATTGTTGTAGTTTTCATTTAAATATTTGTTATGAATAAAATTGAAATTACAGTAATATTATATCCATAAAACAAAACTATAATGAATAAATAATAATTAAATTAATTTTAAATATTTTATCAAGTACTATATTCATTAGATATAACATATTGTGAAATAAAATAAGATGGCGAATTGACATTTGATACATTTATGAAATGTAACTATTATTTATTAAAAATGAATGTATGAATTTGTGAATGAGGTTCAATTAAAAATTTGGCAAGAGTTGAATGTAACACTCTTTGTGCAACTAGTTGAGTATCTGCCATAAATGGCACATTCCAGTGCCGTTAAGCATTGCTATTATACATTTCAAGCATTATTTAGTGTCATTAGTAACTCTAAAATTGAAAAGATCCAAAAAAATTCCTTAAAAAATTTCATCAGGAAAAGGTTTTCTAAATATTGTTTAGATTGGCTTTTAGAGAAACATGATATTTAAAAATAGAGTGATTAAATTAATTTTCAACTATAAATAAAAGGAACCGACACTTTGTTTAGTGCAAATATATAGTGGTGTTTATATTTTGTTTGTTTTCTTAACGTTTATTATTTTCTTTTTCCTTTACATAATAAGAGAGAGGTCCCAAGCCAAATGTCTATTATTTTATATTCAACCACCTAATTGCACTTAAATTTCAGTTGAAATGTCAACAAATATGTTGACATCTTAACAAGGAAAGGAAGTATAACTTAAATACTTAATTTGGTTTATGGACATAATATTCCTTTGGTACAATAACATATATTACCCCATTCTACAAGTTGTACAAAAAATCAAAAGCTAAAACTAGTTTATAGCTCACCAACTAAATTGTTCTTACTCACTCCATATTCACTATTCATCATGTTTTGCCCCTTTTTCATTGGCCATCAATGGCCTCAAACTATGATAAAAAAGTTTAACCCACCCCTACCCCACATCAATCATACCCTAATTCCATAGCCTTCTCCTCTCATCCAATTTCTGTGGCTTTTTAATTTGATATGAATCATTGGTTATATGTGATATGCATGTGATTTGACGTTAAATTGTTGGTTTAGATTTATAGATATATCATATATATTGTTAAGGGTCCCCTTTCCTCTAATAATTGTTGATGAAAAGTGGAACTATTTCTATATATTTGTTTGTTATTATTAATATTATGGTATGGCTTACAAGCTACGTATTGCTCACAATGTAAAAAAGTGGCAAAAGTCGAAAATTGGAGTGAAGGTAGTACTTTTAGTGGTATGTTTGAATATGAATATTACGGCAACTTGGATTAAATTTTATGCTCCTTCTTCATCAAGTAATGGATTTTACTTGATATTTTCCACTCATGTCATAAATTGCTCTTGAAAATTTTAATTACGCTTTAATTACAAGGATAATGGTAGGGCCAACATCGAGTGTTTCATAATTCACTTATTTTTCATCATTTGTATTATATTTGTAGGACTAGGAAAGGGGTTGTGGCCAAAATGATAATACACCAAATAATGTGCGATTTAAGCAATCTAGAAAGAGAGGAAGCTGCTCTCATCATCAAGACAAAAACAAAACACCTGTCATACCAAATTCCACTTTGGCTGATTGATAAATGCTAATAAATTAAATCTTGACACCAAGGAAAAGGTGCTATGTTAATGCCCTCTTAAATCAGTTAATCTGGTGGGATTCGAAGAACACAAAGCAAAAACCACAATGTGTCCAAAGCCTCTGGTAAAAACAAAGTCCAAACACTTCCACCTTATTGCAGTTGTTAGTTTCTTCTTGTTGGCCTATCTATTTATTCAAAACACCAACCCTTAAACTCTCTAACCTACCATTTCCAAAAGAAAAGGCAAAACTCATTTAAGAAAAGCTAGAACAGAAAAAGAAACACTAACACCTGACTCTTACACTTTTGATGAGTAATATAGAGTCCATATTGGTGAGAAGAACTGAGAAACCACCCAACTCATCCCCCATTCCCTCTCCCTCTAGTGGCAAGCTTCCAAAAGAACAACTCCAAATGGAAGTTTCATGCAAGATTCTCAGAAGATCAACTCACAGTTTTCTCCTAAATTATCATTACTTCACCTCAACAGCAGCTTTTCTAGTTTTTCCTTTCTCAGCTTCCATACTCCTCTCCCAAGCCTTAGTCCCCACCCCTTCATCTCTCTTGCCACAAATCTACAGTCGCCTAAGGATTCTCTTTGATGCTGCTGGCTTCCCTTCCTCTTCACAATTGTTTAGCATTCTCAACCTAAAGGTTTCTCAAACAATCACTTCTTCGATCTTCACCCTTCCTTTCACCCTCACGTTTCTCCTCATTGCAAAAGCATTCATAATCCAGGCTCTCAATCACAACAAACCAACTTTGCAGCCTTCCTTCAATTCAATACTATCCCTTTACAAGCCCCTCCTCCATACCTACTTCTGCAACTGTTTCTTGATTCTCTCGGCAAATGCAACCACTTTTGGTCTCATGTTTTTGGCCTTCAGCTTCACTGAAAGATTTGGCTACTCCTCCCCCAGTAACCTCATCCTCTTCATGTCAGTAGCTGGGGCAGTTCTCTTTTCTGTGATTCTTGCCAATGCTCTTGTCATATGCAACATGGCACTGGCCCTATCTGGCATGGAGGGATATGGTGGATACTTTGCCATTCTGAAAGCTTGTCTTCTCTTAAGGGGAAGGACATCAATGGCTTTGTTCCTGGCACTTCCTGTCAATGTGGCATTGGCAGCCATTGAGGCCTTGTTCCAATTCCGGGTTGTAAGGCCCTATCATATTGCTGGAATAGCAGGTCCTTGTGTGGCTTTGGAGGGGATTTTCATTGCTTACCTCTACTCAATCTTCATCATCCTTGACACAATTGTGAGCTGCATATTCTACAAAAGCCTCAAGACAGGATCGTGGATCCATCAGGAGGACAAATATTTGTTCAGGATTGAATTACCAGATGGGGACCAGTATGGTTACCTGAGCACCAAGGAACTACCTTAAGTAGCATATGGTCGCAGTTATTAATTTGGTTAAGGTTTTTCTTCGCATTTCATGAAGGAGAAGGAACAACCAGTTATTTTAAACGAGTATAGAAGGAATTTACAATTCATTGATGTTGCTTGAAGGAAATCAAGCAACCTTGAAGACATAAAGATTTTCAATTGAGCGACATCAGCTCAACTATGTGCAGAGCCAAAGAAGCTATAGAGATTAGTACACCATTTCATATAAATGCAATGCAATTATGTTATATTCTCATACTGTCTTTTGTTTTAATCTCTTCTACATTGTAGATTAGCAACTAATGTTTTACAGTGTGAATAATACAAATGCTTCTCTTTAATTGCCTTATTTGTGTGCAACTGTCTTTGATTTTCTAGTGTTTATTCATCAAATAAAAAAAAACAATGATTTCTGGGACCTTTGTACACAAGTAATAGCCTCTGCCTCTTAGCACGTGAATATGCAACCTAGGATGGCAAATTAATTCCTCCCTCACCACCAATATCATGAACTTGTGGGAGAACTGAATGTGAACAAAAACATTTCACACACATGATGAAACTAGCATTTCTAACTGGCCTGCTCATCTTATGTTACAGTTACAAGCAATACTTTGTAGAATCTTAAGATGCGTGTAATTTCATAATCTTGGTCTGGTCCACGATTCCTGTCATGTGATGAATCACCTATAAATTTGAATCTTATGATACATATGCATGCATGGATGGAAGAGAGATTCCATATATGGAATAACAACTCAAATGATTCATTGTTTTTTTTTTTTTTTTTCAATTTGCTTCTACCATTTCTAGACAAGGAAATTGAGTTGTTTTGGAGGATAAGAACTTGAAATATTTTATAAGCACTTATGATAAATAAAAAAGAATTGAAGAGCATTAATAAACACGCATTATTATGTAAATGCATTCTTATTTTTTTTCTAATACAAAGATTTCAAACTGTCACACCCTCATTTCAAATACTCTATTTGATATTTTATTATTCTATTTTGTTATTTAAAAATATTAATTAATATACATGTTAAGAGTTGATCAAAGATAAAAAAATACTATAGTTTTTTATGCTATTGATTAATAAACATATAGCATCAGTATACTGATAATTTGTAATTAAATGCCAATATATATTGTTACAGTATATATTATTTAATTTTAAAATAAAGGTTTCACATTCATGACTTAAGATTTAGTTTTACAGACTTAAAAGTCGTTTTCCACTTGAAGATAATTACAAGGAGCATTATATATAATTTATACAACATATTTGAAGCTATTTTCATTTGGTCAAAATCTTTTCATTCAATATGATTCATGATTCACAATTGAAAAAATAGCCTCGTGATTCACAATTAAAAATAATATTGGCTACAATACAAAGGACCTGATTTCTATTTTCTCTTAACCTGACAGCTATACAACATTTTCTCGAGGGTACCTACCAAAATCTCTATGAAAAAGGGAGCTAATTTCTATGTTACACGAGAAAGAATTGAATCCTAAAGGAAAGGGATAGTGCTTTATACAAGGTGTCATGGTACTACGGTTGGGGTTGGACTATGATGTTCACAAATCCGAAAGGCATCTGCTGTGGTGCCACAAAACATGCCAAATGAATGATGCAAGCCAATGCCAGTTCTACTTCCATAATATAAGACATGCCTGCTACAAATCTTCTTCTTGAACCAACATAAAAGGGACTGGATCCATCACATTTACAGTATACACTGGACGCATGCAATCACTGCAAGCATCCATTCTGCATCTAAATCTGGGAATTTCCACGGTATTCTCACAAAAATGATCACTTGGCCACATAAAATCCCATTCAACAGCATGCCATCAAAGAATCATCTCTCCTAAGCCTGTTGTATGTTCAATTCCACAGGATGCAGGCGTTCATTATTCCAAGCCAATATATCAGCTTGAAAGGCTAATTGCCACATCATCATCATCATCATCACCATCATTATCATCATCATCATCATCATCATGGAAAGGGAAGCTTCTCCACTGATCTTGGAAGCATTCCCCTTACTCGGGTACATTCCTGCTCTTTGGCAAGAGTGTGATGTTTGATGCAAAGGAGCAGAAAACCCATCGTCAACTATCTTTTGCACCCTTCTTTGTCAAGTTAATGCCCTTAGCCTTTTCCATTTCAGCCTCTTTCTCAGCTTTCTTCTTCTCTAACTCTGCTTGTTTGCAATTTTCTTCATGTGCTTTCCGATACAACCTTATAAAATTTAGCAGGGTCGTGGTAACTGCAATTGTTAAACGAGCACCAATTACAAGTTAGCTTGAGCATAACAGAAAAGGCCAGAATGCACTGCCACTCTTTCCAAACATAACAGAAACACATATGGATGATGAAACTTCATTCCATTTAGATTTTCCCTCTATTTAACTAGTTCTTTTCTGTAGAAGTGCTTACACATGGATTTAAGGAGGAAAGGAGTTTCTATTAATTCAGCAACTCATTACCACACCTATCATTTTAAAGAAAGATTTGAAATAGTTCAGCACATATTCCATTAGAAACTCTTAGAATTTGGGCTTAGCCTAAATTAACCTTACAAAATCAGCCTTTAATTTGAGGACTACCCAAACCTTACAAGGATTACATTGGTAATATTTCAAATTGATATAGAATATAAGAACACTTCCTCACACCAAACACTGAACATCTAGAGTTTTGACAAATGCAGTTGATTCAATAACAACTCCCCCACATGCCTAGGAATAGACATGTATAGAGTGTAAGGTAACACAATAATAGATCTTGGATAGACTCTAATACTATCTTAGAACTTGGATTTAAACTTCATCCCACAAACTAGTTCATAAGGTTGCTATCCAAGTCAGACAAGGACAACATTGGTGATATCTCTACTCTAGTTAATGTGAGACTCAATAGAAACATTAAAAAATAAATACAAGCATGCTTCCCTAACCACAAATAGACAAGAAAATCACATTTCTAAAATATCCTAATTTCTACAAAATACACACTGTCTAAACCACAAATGTAAAAGGTCATGAATACTTTCACAAGAAACAGTACAGGTTAATATTCTATAATCTCATAAAAAAAGGGTGTGTTTAGAAGAGCTTATTTACATCTTATTTGGATTTATTTTATGATATAAGAATTTGTATACGTATTTGGGAGAGCTTATATTATATCATAAATTGTTTTAGCTTACATTATTAAGATGAATAGCTGAAAATTCTTGCAACTTATTTGGAAACAATTTAAACCTATTTTTTATTCTACAACCGAATAACTTATTCATAAGTTCTTACATTACATGATATAAACAATTTTAATAAGCACTTAATTAAGTTGTTTACCAAACACACCCTAAGTAACCAGTGAAAGAGACCAATTCCTCCATATCATACCAAGTACCAACACCACAAATATGTCAGTCATCAACTTACCTTGCTCAAAAGGGCAACGAGCAGGATCCTCACCAAAATATAGCGCAAGTGCATCAGCATTTCTACCCTGTCCATAGGCAAATTATACAATCTTTATATTTCTTCATATTGGTGCATAATGTACAAGGAAGATAGTTAAGCATATTACCACTACAGAATATAGGTTTGTTAGAGATGCTACCTCTGACTCAGATAGACCGATAAATTCTTTCAATTTCTGAACAGAACAATAAAAAAAGTCAAGGGTACTGAAAATGTAAATCAGATAATAAGCCATACAAAGTAGAATTATATTCATCCATGTAAATATGAAGAAAAAAGTAGCCACCGATAAAAAAAATTAAAGATCTACTTACTTTCAGCTTGACACAAATGTTTATTCAAGACTAATTAAAGATCTACTTACTTTCAGCTTGACACAAATGTTTATTCAAGACTAAGCAACACGCGGAAATTTATAATTTGCTCATCATAACAAGGGTCTAATAGAATTAAGAAGAATCTGATAAGTAGCAATGCTGGCAAGCAAAAAGTTCAGACACAGAACAAAGTAAAAATATGTAGAGAAAAACATTTGGAATTGTTGAGAAATATAATTCATCGTGTAAATAGGAAAGTTTAAGTAAACAATTGCCTACGTCAAAGCACGTTGTCTATGTCAACTATATGTCAAGTTCAGACACCAAAGCTTATCTTTCTCTCTCCATATCAGAAATAGTAACTTGTATCAAATAACCATGAGCAGAACACCAACTAGAAGCAAAGAACACAATCCTATCCAAACTAGTTCAGGGAATGAGACACCCCTAAATATATGATCAAAAAGTTCTAACTGAATAAAATAAATAGCATATAAGCACCTAACCAACAACTGCACCCCAAAACTTGGAAGGACACAACTGTTTGGCACCAAGTCACTACAACTGTCGTTTCCATTTCAAATGCAAGTTTGGAATTTTGAGCTACTTCTGGCTTTCTGTAGTTCAATTCTAACACCAGGTGGCACCCCTATAATATTCTCCTCCAAAAAACCCTCATAATAATTTCAACATTTGTAATTTGCATTAACTATTTCTTAAATCCTTGATGTGATCCCTTTCATTGAATTAAATCTGGAAGGTAAAGAAAAAGTTCATATACTCAAAGCTCAATTCAATAAATAACCCTAGCAAGCCAAGGATTTGGCTCCTCTAAAGTGAGGAGAGTGCACTTTATAAGATAAAATGCAACAATAACCATCAACTAGAAAATCGACTGTTGAGATTATAGTTAACTTTAGATTTTACTATATATGCATTTGGTTTCATCATAACATCAACCATTGATTTTCTAATAAATTATAGTAAGTGCACCTTATTCTCTAAAGCACACCTCCTCACTTTAGAGGAATAGAATAGAACCTAGTAGGCTAGCACCCTCGATATTTAAGGCAAAGTCAGTTCCCATTTTTAGCCATTTCCCTTGCAAATTAAAGGAAAAAACATTTGTCAGCTTCTGAAAACTGATGTTTAAATCCACAATAAATTCCCTTACAAATTCTGTCAGACAGAGGTATTCTACTTCTCTAGAACAAGCAGACAATAAGCACTTTGGGACCTCAAAGCACAAGATCACCTCTTACATGAAGAAGAAAGACATTCTAAACTGTCAGCAAAAAATTTTGTATGGCATAATTTATGATTAAATGTACATTTATATCTCATGCTAGAAATCAATGGTTGTGATAAGTAATCTAACAAAAGACTGTCACATACAATGAAGAAAACAAGATAAGAAAAGATATGCAAGAGTCTGCAAATCTTCACATCTAACATGAACAACCCATGCACAATCTTAAACTTTAATAATTGCCCGAACAACCAGTACTTTGAATTCATTTTAAAAATATAACTTTTTCCCTTTTATTATTATATTTATCCTCATATGATGAAGAATCATGAGACTGACATAAAAATTCTTAACACCTCATGGAAAACCGCAGAAACAGGTCCGTCATTTGCACATGCAGCAAATTCTTGTTTAACTTTTTCTAATCCCTTGATGATTGCCTGCATCTCTTCTGCTAATGACTTCAATTGTATCTGAAAGAAGTGGTGCGCCCAGTCAATACACATTGTAATATTATTACCCGAATCAGGTAGTTAAATTGTTCCATCTCAACAGACTTTTCTTTCATGTAAAAATGTAAATATCACTTTAACTTTGATCCATGAGTAAATGAGGGGTGTAATCAACCTACTTGTACAGCACCAAACAAATAGCAGCTTATAAGCCTTATACACATTAAGAAATTAAAGCAAGAGATGTGGTGTAAATAAAAGGGATTTTACAGGAACTTGATTCAACATGTGTGTTCCTGGGTGATATTTCACTTGATTGTGATTATAGGTGCATATTTCACTAAGGTTTCTAAATGTGCACACTAGGGAATTAAAAGGAAAATGCTATTTTGTAGAACCCACAATTAATGTAAAAAACAAGTTTGGACCAGCCAGTTGGACTGGTTTGACTGGAAACCAGACATAACATTGAGTCGATTTAATTATTGGATACAAATGTTATTAAACAAATAGTAATGTCACAATACCAGCTAAAAACCGGAATAAACTGGTTAATCCTGCTCCTGCTCCGATCAAACCACTTTTTATTCATGAGTATATCACTTACACCAAGGTGTGATTTTGCAGCAGCCAAAACAGCAAAGCTGCTTTGGCCATTTCCCTCAATTGCCAAAATAAAGTATACCATTAAACCAATGCTTATTTTTAAAATTTGTATCATAGTAGAAAATAGCAAATAGTGGTGCGGAATGATCATTATTCTGCTTTCTTTACCTTTGGTATATAAATACACGTTCACATACATACACACACGCACACAACTATATATATACACACAGACCACAGTTTTTATATTTTGCATACACAGTTTATATTATAAACAATATATTTATTTTTCACTAATATTTTATTCTTTATTACTTGTTATATATACTTCTTATTATGTTGTTTAGAAACTTTTTCAATACTATTATTATTTAATTTATATTATATATTACGTTTTATTTAGTTTTCATCACTCTAACTATGTAATCATTATATCACATATTATGCTTTATTAGGTTAATAATTATCATTTAGTTTATCATAAAATATATTAGTGTTAAAATAATTTTTAGACTTTACAATAATTTATTTTATTCTTTAGTTTCATTATATCATTATTATTATTATTCAGTTTATTATATTATGTTATTTTTAAAAAAAAAAAAAAAGCAAAGAAAAAAGTTGTTGGAATCAAAATGGGGCCCAACAATTCAAAACAAACAAGAGATATAAAAAGGTTGTTTCTTCTTGCACCTCCATAGGTCAAACAAAAATACCATTATGTCCTTAAAAAATATATATTTCGTATTTTATAATCTGGAAATGTATTTTTTTTTTCTAATTTGCACCTCCCAGATTTTAGAATCCAAAAGGTATTTCTAGATCTAGAAATATCTTCTGAATTCTACAATCCGAAATATTTTATTTTTCTTTAAAGAAATACATTTCGGATTACAGAATCCGGAACGTATTTTCGGATCTGAAAACATATTCCGGATTGTGCAATCCACTTTTAAAGCATTTATATCCAATAAAACAATAAGAAACATACAAATGTGAAATCTAGAAACATAGAAACATTGTCCCTTCGTAAACCAAAGAGGGGAATTGTTCTCTTTATGAACAACTTTCAAAAGTAATGAGATTAATAGCGGTACTCCTATATGTAAATAATAGAAAGTAATTTATGATAACAACTTATATTTTTTTACTTCGGCAATGTCTAATGTGATTTTAATTTAGATTGCAATTGCAATTTGCAATTATATATTTATTATGTTTTATAAAGTTTTATACATTTTTAATTATGTATCCTGCATGCATTGTATCCTATTATTTTTAGATTAATGTATCGCTGTATTGGATACACATCATAATCGAAATGTGTATGGTATCCCAGAGCATCATAGTCGATTGCTATTAGCTAGGGTTGGCCCAACCAGACAAGAGAATGCAAAGGAGTGGGAGGTTGCAAGATTGTCCGCCACGGTGAACGTTGCAATGTCACGCTAAATGACAACAAATGTCACAAAGCCATGCCTAGGGACATTGAAGGTCACATATAACCTTGTTTGTACGGTGCAAACGGAAGTGCAGTCATGAAGCCCACAAATCACAATTTACCTTGTGAGTGGTGTTGTGACGGCTGTGCTACATCCATGTGCTTTGTGATGAATGCCTTAGGAGCAAATACGGGCTGATATGATCCGCCTCCTTGCAATAATATGCAATTGACTACTATGATTTGAATGACAAGTTTTATATAAATTCTATATTCAATACAGACCCATTAACTCAGTATTGTGACTAGTTTGATGACTTACCTAAGTTTGAAAACATTGGCCACAGGCTCTCCCTTTGAGTGTTTAATGCAATTGCATACACAAAACTCAAACTCAAGACCATTGGTTTGGTTGGACCAATCAGACACTAGTTGATGTTGGGTCTTTCAAGGGGAGATACATTGCAGAGATTCGAAATCAATGACCTGTGAGCAACCCATATAAGAGATTACCTCATATCCAAAACCTTAAGACAATGGATTTGTGGATCTTTCTCTTATATGTTGTTCAACTTTCTCATTTCTATTCAATGTGAGACTCAAACTCACACCTGGTTTCCTAACAATCTCCCCCTCAAGTGAGTTCCTTAACCCTTGATTCAGACCTTTAAATGTAGTGTTGTTTATCTTAACGGGACATAATAGACTGAAATACCTACTAGAAAGACTTTCGATATAAGGAATCCACAAACTTAAATTCTTCAAGAAGGGATTCATTGGAGAGATTCGGTATCAATGAGCTGTGAACAATCCATAGAAGAAATTATAACACCACCTCCTACTCAAAGCCTTAAGACACAATGTGTTTGTGGATATTCTTCCTTATATGTTCTTCAACTTTCTCATTTCTAATTAATGTGAGACTCAAACTCACTTGGATCCTAACAGTTTAATCACAAGCTCAATGGTTTCTTTTACACACATATAGAGAGAGAGACCAAAATAATCTTGCACGGGAGGCAATCCTACTCAAGCTAAATAGGATCACTATGGACAACAAAGTCACCCCTTAGTGTTAATGTAACTACATAATGTAAACTCGAAATCACTAATTAAACTAGAAAAAATCAATCCAATTGATCCACACGCTGAGTGGTTAAAAGGGAATATTTTGTTGATAAATTTTCAGTAAATTCATTTAAACTAAAGGAAAACTGTCAAAGTTGAGGAAAGTTACTTACATTTTAGTATTAAATGGACATTTACTACATGTGATCCTCTATTAGGAATGGTAAAATGGGTCAACCCACCAAAAAAGGATTCAATTGATTTGAACACTATTGGTTATCGATATAACCAAATTATAATATATAGCAAAGCTCACCTTACCAAGTCAGTTTTGTGAAGTTGAGTTAGGCTTATAATTCACTTTCATAACATGGTATCAGAGTCATCGACCCCCTTTATCCCATGCTCGAGATGTCCAATTCTTAGCATGAGGTGTGTTAAAGATCCCACATTGACTAGAGATATGGCCAAATTATAGTATATAAATAAATGCAAATCTCACCTTACAAACCGATTTTGTAAGATTGAGTTAGGCTTAAAACCCACTTTCCAAGAAACACATTTTGAGAGTGGATTGAAATTCTCAACCTAAACCTAGGTGGTTTGGGTTGACTTGCCACAATTTAAGAAACAAAAATAAAGAAAAACAAGGTTATAAAAGGGTGACACAGCCCATCTAAACATATATCATAATAACCACTAATCAGTCCATTAAAACAACTATTGTTTGAAACATCAAATGCATTTACCATTTATTACAAATGACCTTAAAAAGTGAATCCTGGAAATGTGTATATTTTAGTTCAGAAAGACCAACAAATTCACAATTATAAGTCTTGGATAAATACAGTATTAAAAAGAAATAGTTGACACCACCCAACCCACTTAGAAAATGGGTATGGTAGGACCCATTCCAAAATCGGGCTGAAAATTCTAACCCAACTTATTTGACAGTTAAACAAGTTAATCTAATGGGTTGAACCCTTTTTGTCATCCTAACCTAAGTAAATTTTCACTTTCACCATAAATTACATTATGCTAAGTCCCCACTTTATTTAACACAGTTTTTGTGTAAAGTCCAGTGTGACATTTTAGCTAGGATTCAAAAGGACCTTTGACTATGCCAAAAGAAATGAGCTTTTGTCTCCAATGATGATTCAAGGAGGTAAAATGTTTTTTTCAGTCACTTCCCAATTCACCAGCATCCAAAACCAAGTCTCTTGGTTTTAGTTATAAAAACTAGAAGCAAAGTGCTCACTTTTACAAATAATGGGGAAAAGTGAAATTGAACCAACAAATCAGGAAAGTAATGCAAAGTTGACCTTTCTTGTTCATGAAGAACCAAAAAATAAACATCACCTTAGTGGAACCTTCCAGGCTAACAAGGTCTAGGTGGAAATCAAGGAGTTTGGGTGACTTATCAGCTAGGACCTAGAGCCAAATACGGGAGGAAAAAAAGGTTAGCAACCAAATAATATCTTCATTTGTTGCAATTGACACTTATACCTTGCAGAGATAATGCATCAGTGTCATTTTACTGTTAGAAGCACGAGTGTCGGTGAGCTTTAAAAGGCTATCTAACTTAAATCCAACTGCAGATCCTGCAAAAAAATGAAATCATTTTATAATAATGCTTATCCATAAACTGGACATTCTACACTAGATAAGATCTAACAGAATTGTATAAAACTTTGACTGCTAACAAATAGATTTTGTCACCTTCTGACTACTACATCCAGCAACAAATAATGAGAATGAAATTGCCACAAGTATAAAAAACTTACAGACTTACCCCTTGCTGTTCCTTGATTCAATGTATTGCCCAAATAAAGAATTTTCTTCATAATCTCCTTCAGTTTAGCAGAATTTCGGACCTGTTACCAAGAAAAAAGTGCACATGGTCAAAGAAATTCAAGCAAAACAACATTGATCGGTAGGAAATGTAAAGTACCTCTTCACAGGCAGAGTTAACAATGTTTAAACTCTTCTTAAATTCCGTAAGCTGCATAACGAGCAAAGTATGACATCGGGAGGAAAAGGCCAAATTCACTGAACATTCAGAAGTCAAAAAATATTACAGACATCATCAGACCTGGGCACCAAACTGAATCTTGAATGAAAATACTCTTAATTTTGATTCCACCCTTGGCACCTTCATCAACTCCAAAAAAAACTGAAACATCACAAAATATATTATATATACATATATAATATATAATAGGAACTTCAATGAAGAAAAAATCCAAAAGAATTTATTTACTTCTCAAAAATCACTTTTTCTTCCACAAGAAACAAGGCAGCATCAACCAACTGTCATTTCATTATATAAATGAATTTTGAATTTATATGCATTAACTTTTTAATAAACCAAATTGCTTACCAACATTTTCTTCTTTTCTTTTGGATGAAGACCACTGATTAGGATTATCATGTCTCTTTATTTAAATACTGACTTAATTCCATTTACTTTATTTCTTTATCTTCCCGGATCTTGATGAGATTTTTGTATCAGAATCTGAGTTCATGTCCTTTACATAATACTTTTTAGTAGGATAATTGTTACTTGCAATTCTATTGATTAGGGATCTTTTATTTTTTATTTTATTAATTAGGGTAGGATAACTATTAAATATTATAAACTAATTAGGCATGTTTTATTTTCTATTTTATCAATTAGGATAATTGTTAGATATAATCCTATTAATTAAAGATATCTTTGTAACCTTTTCAAAGGACAGACTTGAGTGAAATATTATCAATGAGAAATAATTTTTAGAAGAAACTTGGGTCAATTTAGGAGGAGCTTTGTGAAGGACAACTTTGAGTTCCCCTTTAACAAAAAGGTTGCAAGAAAGAGTCTCCCATGACCCGATCCTATGTAAAGGTTCATAACAAACAACTGCCAACCATTAAAGATTCTAGCATTTCATTAAAACCAAAAAATGAAAAACCCTAGAGCCAAGTACTCTAAACTTAACCCACAATAACTGGTCAATGATCTTCGGGGAACCCAATGTCCACCAAAATAAAACGGAACACGTATTACTGACTACAAAGAAATGCAAGAACAAATGAGAACCAATTTCAGAACAATGATCGGGCTCTCAACACCAAATAAACACTTCTATTTGAATAAGTATGAAAATAGCTGACTAAATTATCTACTTCACTTCATTTTGCACAAAAAACTTGGATTGTTTAAGCCCATAAAAAGATCTTTGTAGTTTGCTAAACATTCCAAACTCCCTTGAGTAACAGTGGGAGGTTGCTTCATGTAAACTTCTTCAAGTTCTCAATGAAGAGAGACATTTTTTATATCTATTCGAAAAAACTCAAGTCTTGCATCAACTAGAGACAATGTCAAAGTACAAAATATAAGTGAGGGAAATCCTCACCTTACAGCCAATATTTTGAGTTGAGGCAAAATCAATTTGTAAGATGGTACCAGAGTCTATCATAGATCCACTAAAAGGGTCGCTCACTACGTTATCCATGTACCAAGCCCTATAGTGCTGGACAGGAGGGGGAGTAATGTGAAAACTCGAGTCTCACATCAACTAAAGATCGTGTCAAAATACAAATAGGTGTCAAAACTCAAGTCTCAATATGTTTTGTAGGGTTGCATTAAGTCTATATCACTTTGTAAGAATATCCAACTAGTATAAAGGCCACCGATGCATGGAAATCATAGCAAGTAGGTGTGGCCAAAAGGGCCAGCCCGGTCAGTTTGACCAGCCCTGACACTATTAGAAGTAATGGACTACCCTGCTTAGGGGTGGTTGATGGAGCAACCAAAAATAGGAAAGATATAAAAGGGAGAAAAGTTCAAATTTCTCATTTCATAAAATTAATCTAAATTTTAATTTAGATTAAGGACCTAAAATATGGTAATAACTTACCAGCAAATTAATTGTTTTGTAGTGCTTTAATCTCAAGAGTTAACTATTTATACCAAGAGTTCTGCAATTACTAAATTTGAATAGACTACACAGCAATTATTTTATGCAATCATTCCTCCCACCTCCCTCTCAGATTTTGTTGCAGACAATGATGGCCAAACAAACTAGCTAATACTTGATAGTTTTATCATTATTATACGTTTAATTTTCCCCCAACTTAAATTGTGAGAATTTTATCCCATCACCAATATTCTAAAGGAAACTTTATTTTGAAAATAGCTCACTCATCCTTCATGTAAACCTGATGACACCAAGGCATGAGTCAAATACATTTAACTGTAAAAGGCAGCCCATATAATTCTATTACCCACACTCTCGGTTCATAACCAACATATATATTATGACTAAAATAAATCATTGCACACCTGTTCACACTTCCCCAGAAGTTCCTTGTCACCGGTGTATCCCTAAACAACCATAAACAAAAGGAATCAAAATTAGAAATCAAACAAATCAAGGCAAAAGGAACAAAGCAATAGAAGATGCCACAAAATAGAAACCTTAGGGCACATTTGGCGGGGGTTGCAGGTTCTCAGCTTTTGGTTTAAAATGCAATTTCAAAACAAAACATGTTTTACAAAAAATGGATTTGAAATGCCTGTTAAATCAATTTCAAAAAACTTAAATTCATTTTCAAAACCCAAAAAAAAATTATTTATAAATTTATTTCAGTTTTAGAAAACCACATCTCACTACCTTTGACTATGGTCCTTCCCATCCTCATCGTCACAGCCACCAGCACCACCTCTGTCACCACCATCATTGCTACCACCATTGTCTCTACTACTACCTACGCTGCCATCAGCACCATCTACCATGCTACCATATCATCATCATCACTACTAACATCGTTGTCACCACTTTTACTATCACTACTACCTACTCTACATGCACCACCATCATGACTGTTGTTACTACTACAACAACCATCAACAATAATGCTACTACTTCCACCACCACCATTGTTATTTTTACTACCACTGCTAACACCGTCGGCACTACCTCCGCACAAACATATCTTTAAACTAATTTTAACAAAATAGGGAAGTTTTAAACTGATTTGTTTTGAAACTAGAAATTAGAAAAAAATACTAATTTTCAAAACTACAAAATCACCCTAAACTAAAAACTAACTTCCACAACTAAAAATGGTTGTAGTTTCCAAAACTTTTAAAATTTACAACTAAGAACCACCCTAATCAAACCCTTAATTGTTAAAACAAAATGTAAACTATGGATAAATTTATTAAAATTCACCTTTATAAGATCCATCTCCTCTTTGGTAGGACAAAACTTAATAAGATTTTCCACTTGATCAACATCTAAAACTGACTCGTCCAGAGCCAGTACTGCAGCCTGAAATATCCGTTAAAACAAGTTATAAAAGATAATAGTTACCACTGACAGATACAGTCTGAGATTTAGAAATTTGAAAAGTTTGAAGCAGATATGGAGTCAAATGATTATTTATCCACTATCAGCAGCCTTCCGTACTAATATTCACCATTCCACATATTTTAAGAATCAGTCTTAATGAAAACAAAAAAGAATTGTTTTCACCATAGTGCTCCATGCAAAAAAACAGTTCTTTTCATTAAAAAAATACTTGACTTAAATAACTACTCTTAGATAATTGTAAGAAAAATTCCCACATCAATTTCAGCTTACCATCATATCAGGAAGTGGCATCTTAACCTTAGTGAGCATAATTTCAGTATTATTAGCCCTCCTTAGATCAACCTAAAATCAATAATACAAACAAACAAGTTATTGGTAAGTTGTTAACAAGGAATCAGATAAAAATGAAGTCAATGAGTTTCTAATAAATGTTGGCTTTAAACACTAACAAGAAAAAACTGCACCAATATCACCTTACAACTCATTAAATTTACAGTACCAGAATTACAATTAATGGAACAAGAAGGACAGTGAAATGAAAGGACAGTAACGGAACAATATTTTTCATTGATGTAATTTAGTATAGTCACCAATACTAATTTTTAAATGAATCAGTTGCCAAGGTGTGAAGTAAAACTACAAATGATGGTGAATTATATTTCTAGACGGAGTGACTAAATGAGAACCATCAAATCATCTCTAAGGCTTATATCAAAAATCAAGTTTTGAAATATTCATAAACATATATATAGAGAGAGAGAGAGAGAATAATACCAAGGTGATTCTGTCAGATTTAGATCCAGCAGACTTGCCCTTTCCTCCAGCTTTTCCAGCAGAATCAGCAGGTTTTGGAACATTTAAGGAGAAAAGCTTCTCTAGCTCTGAAACATCAAACTCTGGTGCACTAAGAAAAAAGAAACAGTCATTACAAAACATTGGGATATAGATAAGATGGAGAAAATCATACAATTATACATAATTGAAATGTTTTAGACAAACACGTTCAACAGTAGAAAAGACACATTACATTTGTGGTTCTCCATGTCTTTGTAATTCTTCCCATAAACTTCCTTGTAGTGCCCTTGTAACCTTGCTCCAATGTAAAGGCTTCAAAGAGGATCGTTTGGGTGCAACCCCTGTAGGGCGTGCATACCCTCGTCCCCTCCCTCTTGGATCAACTCCAACATTTCCACCTTTTGGTGGAGGTGGTGGAGGTCCACCCCCCGGAGGTCTAGGAGCACCAGGAACACCTGGGGGAGGTGGAGGAGGAGGACCTCCGCCACCAGGAGGAGGTGGAGGGGGCGGTCCTCTACCACCAGGAGGTGGAGGTGGAGGTGGTGCTCCAAACATTGGGGGAGGTGGAGGAGGTGGTCCTCGACCACCAGGAGGTGGAGGTGGAGGTGGTGCTCCAAACATTGGGGGAGGTGGAGGTGGTACTCCAAACATTGGGGGAGGTGGAGGAGGTGGTCCTCGACCACCAGGAGGTGGAGGTGGAGGTGGTGCTCCAAACATTGGGGGAGGTGGAGGAGGTGGTCCTCGACCACTAGGAGGTGGTGGTGGAGGTGGTGCTCCATACATCGGAGGAGGTGGAGGAGGTGGTGCTCCGTACATTGGAGGAGGTGGAGGAGGTGGTGCTCCGTACATTGGAGGAGGTGGAGGAGGTGGTGCTCCGTACATTGGAGGAGGTGGAGGAGGTGGTGCTCC
>Ga0123341_1001034_pt1 | contig 19852 bp, 15 predicted proteins | sample Turbeapinknodule_FD_89959 | JGI IMG/M metagenome (GOLD analysis project Ga0123341, IMG submission 89959) | Root nodule microbial communities of legume samples collected from Mexico - Turtle bean Mexico pink nodule | ecosystem: Host-associated > Plants > Roots > Nodule | place: Mexico: Nepantla...
ACCTAAACTAGGGTTTACACTTCTCCTCGCTTTATTTATTCAACTTTCAAACTTTTATTCTTTTCCTCAACTTCCCTAAAAATATATTTGGTAGGGGAAGTTGAGGAAAAGAATAAAAGTTTGAAAGTTGAATAAATAAAGCGAGGAGAAGTGTAAACCCTAGTTTAGGTTGAATGGAAGGAGAAGGAGAAAGAGAAAGGAAAAGAGGAGGGCGTGTGTGTTGCGTTTGCAATGAGGCAAGAGCTTCCGTGAAGAGGCCCAAAACCTTACAGCACATGTGCAGGGAATGCTTCTTCCATGCTTTCGAATCCGAGATCCATCACCTCATCCTTAACAACTCCCTTTTCAGCCCCGGTGAGCGCGTCGCCATCGGTGCTTCTGGCGGCAAGGATTCCACCGTCCTTGCCTACGTCCTCTCCAAACTCAACCGCCTTCACAATTACGGCCTCCATCTCTTCCTCTTGTCCGTCGACGAGGGAATCACCGGCTACCGCGATGACTCTCTCCAGACCGTTCATCGAAACCACCTTCAGTACCAACTCCCTCTTCAAGTTGTTTCCTACAAGGACTTGTACGGATGGACCATGGACCAAATCGTTGACGTTATTGGCTTCAAAAACAACTGCACTTTCTGTGGCGTCTTCCGTCGCCAGGCTCTTGATCGAGGAGCTGCTCTCTTGAAGGTGGACAAACTCGTGACTGGCCACAACGCCGATGACATTGCCGAGACCGTTCTCCTCAATCTCTTGAGGGGAGATGTTGCCAGGTTCCTTCTCTCTCTCTTTTCTTCCCCTCCCTCTCTTACCCTGCTTCTTTTTCATTTCTTTCTTTCTTTCTTTCTTCGTAGATTGAGTAGGTGTACTTCTATTACCACCGGTGAAGATGGTCCAATTCCCAGATGCAAGCCTTTCAAGTATACGTACGAGAAGGAGATTGTTATATATCCTTCCACACCCTTCCCCAATTCAATTTTAATTTCCATTCATTTTCTGTTTTGCTTCCTTGACTAATTCCCTACGTATGCATATTTCAACCGGCTTGACTACTTTTCCACCGAATGTAATCTCTATTTTCCTATAATCTGCATACTCATGTATTTAATCTTTATTTTCCCATCAAACGGCTTAGTAAAACATTCTGATTACAATTGCAGGCATCTATTCTCCAAATGCATATCGAGGTTTTGCTCGCGAGTTCATCAAGGATTTGGAAAGAATCAGGTAAGTTGCTGCTTTACTTATGCCACCTCCTATTCTTGCACTTACGGACAAGTTTGTGGTGGGTTTATGTTTAACGTGAAATGCAGACCTAGAGCCATTCTTGACATCATCAAATCGGGGGAGAATTTCAGGATTTCTACTACTACCAAAATGCCCGAACAGGGAACATGCCAACGGTGTGGTTATATTTCTAGTCAGGTATTGTCCTGCGTGAACACGAAATACGAAACCATACAATATAATGCCTCGTTTCAGTAAACAAATATGTGCTTTATGTGCAGAAATGGTGTAAAGCTTGTGTTCTGCTTGATGGATTGAACAGAGGTTTGCCAAAACTAGGGATTGGACGAAGTCGTGGCAGTGTTGGCTCTGAGAACGGAAATGGAAGTAAAGTAGAAAAGAGCATCCAGGGAAAACAGTGTGGAACTCTAGACTTCTGATTTGTACTTGTGCTTAATCAAACGTAGGTGTAGTAACCATCTATAAGAGAATTCAATTCAATGGCAGTTATTGACTGTGGAATTATCTATCTACTTGGGGACCTCCAAACTACAGTTCCTGGATTAGTTCCCTTGACAAGATAAACAGACTCAGCAAGATCTCCGGCAATGAATATGAAAGGTATGGTGCAGAGAACATGTTGAGAGTTGTATACAAATATTTAATAACCTTAGATTTATTAACTAAATACTGAATACTTATGATTTATTTTTTATAAGCTTTATAATCATTTCATATTAACATTATTTTACACATTAACTTTGAAGAGTGTCTTTCTTGGTTCTGCATGTCTCTTTCATTTTGCAAATGTTGAAACCATCACACACAACTGTCATCTTTCGCCGCAGCTACAGCCCACTCTCCCGCCATCACCTGAATGTCGGGTTTGAGATCCAAACTTTTATCAGGGTTTTACTTTTTGTACCTTTATAATACCCCTTGTGTCTCTTTAATTTGAAATAGTAGCTTCACCTCTTTTGTAAACGCCTTGCTCCGTGCTGGTTGCTTCATGAATGTTTTCTTATCTTTCAGATTGGCTAAACGAAAGTCATTAATTCCCAAAATGAAGTTAACATTCTTGGCTATTCATTCATTTGATGCATTTGGTCAATGGTATGTTGGGTCAAAGAGTCGATGATTATTAGTTCAATTAGCGTTTTAAAAAAGTATATAATATATGTTAACATAATTTGATAAATCTTACTAAATTTAAATTTTTTTATTGCAAAATACTAAGTGAAATAATAAGTTAAAAAGATGCAATTCTATAGTTTAAATTTTAAACAATATCATAGTAAAATAATATTTAAAATAAAATCATAATACTAACACAAATTTATATATATTATTGACCTTTATGTTAAAATAATTAGATTAAATAAATTGGGTTGATCGGGTTTTTATTTGTTCATTCAAATCGAATCAATCTGAATTGATTGTATTTTTTGTTTAAACATCTAGATTCGATTTACTCGTTAAATCTCGATCGAGTTTGTTCAATTTTTACACCAAATTTTAGCAGAAATCAATTTAACGTTATACCATGATTTAATTATAGCATATAAAATCCCATACAGAATTGGGTTTCTTATAATCCATTATTGATATCAACCGCATAACTACCCTAACTTCAACTCACCAAATTATAACCCTCAAATGCAATTTCTTCCTGCACATTTGTGGTGTTGATTAGCACCCAACGAACATTCTAAAACCCTACATGAAAAGGCGTGTAGGGTGTGCTACAAAGAACTTTAATTTGACTTTGGTGATGGTTTGAGCTAGTGTGGTGTTCGAGGGACGTTTTCAGGTTAAGGTGTTATGCATTTTGCATATATGTATCTAGAATGGTGAGGTATATTTCCAAATTTGGTAATGTGGAAGTGTATTTTTTGTATTATGGATTTTTTTATCCGAAAGTTAAGTGATGTTTCTTTTTTCAGCCTTGCCAATGGATTTAGAGGACTCATTCATGGGAATTTCAGGAGAGATTGATGTGTGAGATGAATTAGATGATGTTGACTTGGAACACTCAATAAGTTATAACGCGTTAGACAATGAATATAAGGCACATCAGTGTAGTGAGACATCTACTACAAATGAGGTATGGTAAATGTTAGGCTTCCGAATGTTATTTTTATGAATGATTTTAAAATTTGGCATATGTTGGTCGTGATGAACGGTTAGAGTGGGCTATGAGTATTGGCTATAGTTATGGATTTGTTATTGTTATATTGAGGTTGGATACATGGACGAGGCAACGAGAAAGGATGACCTACGTATTATTAGGTTGTGAGAGAGGAGGTAAATACAAACGGTATAAAAAAAATGTAGATATTAGTCGAACGAGAAGTAGGAAGTGTGAATATCCTTTTAGATTACGAGACAAACCAGTGAAAGGTGGTCAAGGGTGGATGATTAAATTAATTTGTGGTTCTCACAATCATGATTTGGCAGAGACAATGGTGGTCATTCGTATGCTAAAAGGTTAAGTGTAGAAGAAAAAGTTATGGTTGAGAATATGACTAAAACTTCAGTGAAGTCAAGAAATATTTTACTAACCATGAAAAAGATAAATCAGAATAATATGACGACAATAAAAACAAGTTTACAATACAATGAGTGTTCACTGAAGATCACAACGAGGTCACAAAACAAAAATGCAACAATTCATGTTGTTACTAGAGCGAGACATGTACGTGCATTGGTGTAGGTGCGAAGAGGTGTCGAATGTTGTGCAAGATATATTTTGAACACACCCAGAATCAGTAAAGCTAGTGAACTCGCTTAATATTGTCATATTAATGGATACTACATACAAAACAAACAAGTATAGGATGTCGTTACTTGAGGTGGTTGGGATTACATCAACTAGTCTGACTTTTTTCAGTTACATTTTGTTTACTAGCAGCAGAAAAGGAAATAATTTTTTGTGGGCCCTTGACAAACTTAAAAGGTTGTTTTCCAGAGCGGATTCATACCTTAGGATGGTGGTATGAAATAGAGATATTGCCTTAATGAATGCAATTAGAATTGTGTTTCACGAAGCTTATAATTTGCTTTGTGTACGAAGACGCATGCTCAAGGATGCAAGGGACTGTCGCTGCCAGAGTTTACTTACTTCACCTTGTCGGTTGCACTAGCTTCGCCAACAAGAGTGCTACATCAATTAGTGTGTTTTATCTTGAGTTTTTTTGTTGATTTGAGGCTAACCGGTGGATGTTCTTGGGCAACAGCTGCATTAACTCACATGTATGAGCAATTAGAAGACTGTAGTTATGCAAACACTAAGCAACTAGCTGATTATGCGACATTGTTGCAGGGTGGATTTATGAGCACATCCCATTTATAGGGATGAGACGTATGCAAGTACTGTATTTTGAAGACCAACCTCGGTGTAGGATACATTGACACCAACTTCCATTCGGTTTTGTCCATACGATGAGCATCGGGAAGAACATCCATTCGAGTGCATTTCCTTATTCTCTGGTTATTTGAGGCTTGGAAATTGGACACAATTGCACATGCTAGAACGCGTGCTGGGTCAATATAGATATACACAGATCATCCCTCGCAACCCATCTGTATTTAGACATAGTGATCCGGATACAAATGAAATGGATCGTCAATGGTTACATTTCAATGATTATGTCATACATGATATGGTCATAGCACCTTATCCTAGCGCTTGCGTTGAAGAGTACATGTCTTGGTTTAGATCTGTATTACATCCATATGTGATTAATACGGATGACGATGAGCGTCCTGTACTGGTACCCTTAGATACACGTGGCCACGGAGCAGTGCCAACTCATCTTGAAGACTCACAGCCTGCTTTGGTATGCTTGTAACATTATTAATTTGTGTTATCTTTTTCTAATACTATCACACTCATGCTTGTAGGGTATTTGTCGTAGAATTACACAACCATTACTTAATCATGGTGATGTCATGGAGGGCAACCTTGTTTGAAAAGGCATATAAGTAGTCATTATGTTAGCACGATGAGCGACTGATGATAGAGTTGTATATGTCAAAAAACATTCACGTAAGAATGATTGACAATGTATTAGGATTCCTTTTTATGTAATATTTTTATCCATAACGATGTATTTCAACCTTATCTTTATTGAATGTGGATTTTAGTATGTTATTTACAGTGGTTTGGGATATTCAGTTATGAACACTTAAAAAAACCATGTTAATAATTGGCTTCGGCAAGACACTTAATTGGCTTCGGCAAGACACTTCCAGATATTGCCATCGGTAGGCACCTCCATGACTTCCGGATATGATCATCTGTAGAGACTTTCATAAGTTTCGGATAAGGTCATCCGTAGGCACTGTCATGACTTCTGGTTACGCTCATCTGTAGACACCTTCATGAGTTCCAGATATTCCTATCCGCATGCACCTGATTCAATATCGAATTTTGGCATCCGTACATAGCAATCTCCTTTCTGGATATTCTCATCCGTAGATAGCATTTCATGTACTGGATATTCTCATCCACAGGCACGTTAATTGATTCCAGATTATGGCTTCCATAATTGTATACGACAATTCCATAAGTGATTAAATACATTATGAATGTAGTCAATACATTGATTCAAATACGATACACATCCCTAAACATAAACATTAAGTATCTATTACAAATGTTATGATTACAAATATCGTCTAATGGACATTAGTTGTGTATAAACTTGTATCTGGCTAGTGTAGTATGTTAACTAAGATTGGGTCGTAGGATAACCATGGCTAGCAGAAACATAAATCCCCCATCGAATTCTGAAGAACTCTCTTTAGGCTCCAGTGTGTCGTCTCAACTCTATTACTTGTTGTGTTTTCCAAGTGCATGACTTTATCTGTCCATGCCTTCACAAATTTTTCTTTATGTGGACGTAACCATGTAGCCATCACATAATCAACAAATATAGGCCAGGGAGTACAGACAACTGAAGAGCATTGACACCATCTTCAAAGGCCTCAACAATATCACAATCCACAACAGATCCCCATGTACTTGTTCTTCTTGTACATAGTATCTATTAATATAACAATATTAAACGAGTTCACTAGCTTTACTGAATCTGAGAGTCCAAAATATATTTTGCACAACATTCGACATCTCATCACACCTACATCAATTCACGTATTTGTCTCGCTCCAGTAACAACATGAATTGTTGCATTTCTGTTCTGTGACCTCGTTGTGATCTTCGGTGAACAATCATTGCATTATAAACTTGTTTTATCGTCGTCACATTCTTCTCATTTCTCTCTTTCATGGTTAGTAAAATATTTCTTGGCTTCATAGAAGTTTTAGGCATATCCTCAACCATAACATTTTCCTCTACACTTAACCTTCCAGCATACGGATGACCCACCATTGTCTCTTCCAAATCATGATTGTGAGAACCACAAATTAATTCAACCATCCATCATTGCCTCGTGATCTGTAAGGAAACTCACACTTCCTACTTCCCGTTTGACTGATATCTACATTTTTTTTATACCGTTTGTATTTACCTCCTCTCTCATAACCTAACAATACGTAGGTCATCCTTCCTCGTTGCCTCGTCCATGTATCCAATCTTAATATAACAATAATAAATCCATAATTATAGCCAACGCTTCTCGTCCACTCTAACCACTTATCTCGATCACGAAATACCTACAATAACATATGCCAAGTTTTAAAATCATTCATAAAAAAAACATTCACAACCCTAACATTGACCATACCTCATTTGTAGTAAATGGTTCACTGCACTCATGTGCCCTATGTTCATTATCTAACATGTTATAGCTTATTGACTGTTCCATATCAACATCATCTAATCCATCTCACACATCAATCTCCCCTACAATTCTCATGTATGAGTCTGATGTATCCATTGGGATGTTGAAAAAAAAATAACACTTAGCTTCCGGATAAATAAATCCATAAGGCAAAAAAAATCATTTTGCATCCAGAATGCATAACCTAATTCCGGTTAATCGTATCCTTAAGCCACTTTTCACCTACGGACCTTGGTGTTTGGAAGCTACAAAAGCAAATGTTGATATTACGGATTTCTATATCTGAAATTTGTTATAACTGCTTTCGGACACCTACATCCATAATGCAAAAACCAGGCTTCTAGATGACGATATTTGGAACCACCTCAGTTCGAATGAAAAGCGAAAAACGACTTCAAATGTGGTTCCTCATTTCCTTAGCAACCGCACCTTAGAGTGAAAACGTCCATCCACAACCCCACTAAAACCACCACGTCTGCAGCTCAAAGCATCACCAACAGAAAATCAAGTTCCTCTACACCTCACCATTCACTATTTTTCAAAGTGAAGAAGAGAAAGATACAATGAGATTTTAAAAAATTCGTCATGTGCCAATCAAAATTGATCGAGTGCAGGAAGCAATAGCCTTATGTAGGTTTAAGTCTAATGGGTTGGGTTGCAGGTTTTTCTTCATGCACCCCAATAATTCCTAAATGCATCTTATAATTTTAAAATGACTCTTTTACCCTTATAAATATGATTTCCAGCTGCCAGTTCTTGAAATGTTCCAAAACAATTTTTCTTTTAGAATTTTCACATTATTTTCATAATAACATTTTTCGAACAAAGTTTTCGTAACAGAATTTTTGGAACAAACTTTGAAAAACACAAAATAAAACATTCCAAAAGACACTAAACAAATTTTATAACACCTGAGATACTTTCTACAACGTGTTTAGTAGAACAAGCTTTATGAAATAAATTTTCTAGAAGATATATATGAAATGCATTCCAGTGAAAATTGATTTCCAAAACAAGATTTTTAGAACATATATGTGATACCTTATAGAACAAGTTTTTCAGAATAAACTTTCCAGCACATCCATCGTGTTACTCTATCTCCCTCTTCCTCTCAAAGATTGCAGTTAAGAACATAAGTGTATTTGGAGGTTCAACGGGATGACAGCCACAACACTATGATGTGGCGCAACAAGGGTAGTTAAGTTTTACTTTTAAGCACAAATTAAATTTAAACCTATTTAATCCAACACAATCATAGTTTAATTTGTCGTCAACCTAAAAATGTTATAAAAAATTAGGCCTTATCTTCTTTTCTACTCATTATCAATATAATATAAAGAGTCTGACATACATAAGGTAGTAAGTACAAACAGACGGCACATGAACACTAACACAATATAATCTTTAAAATATAGAATACATAAACACAAATTTATATATTATATAATTATAAATTATATAAATTGTCTTTAAATATAAAATATATAAACACAAATTATCGATAAAGATTTATGTACATATATTTTAATTTTTTTACAAATAAAAAGATATTTTTCATAACTGGGGTTGTTTCTTTTTTTTTAGTTATATTAAAAATTTATATATTAAATTTGAGTTTTTATAAAATTAATGTATTTTTAATTTTTAAAATTGTGTTAAAATTGTCAGAAAATCAACAAATATTTTTTGAATTGAACATTTGACTAATATGTGTCCTACGAGTGTCAGTATCTGATATGTGTATCTGACACGGACACGTTATTTAAGAGAAGTATCCGAATCTCATAGGTTGATGCTAAAACTTAAAACATTGATAAAGTTATTTTACTTTAAAAAGTTTTAAAACTTAAAATTATAAATCAACCAAATGGCCATATGTTTTTTGGTTTTAATTTTGTCTACTTCCCAAATGAAAGATAAGTCTAGCATATTTACTTTGACACAAACTTGATACATTGTCTTTTAGTTAAAATTACAATTTTTTTCATATTTCTAAAAAATAAATGATACGGAATAAAATATAAAAATTAAAAGTTATCTGGATAATTTAGCTTACAAAAATAAAACTTAGATTTAGATATGTTTTGTTGAAATTTGCTTGTTACTTTCCAAAATGTCTGCTTAGGATAATTTAAATTCGAAAAGATGTAGGTTGATTCTCCCTGCACTACATCAATTCAGATCTGCACCCAACACACTTACATAAAATGTTCATTTTATTCTTAATGATTTAAATTTTTGCCTTCCGGATATTCATATCCATAAGTCAAATTACAAAGTTCTGGATATACAAATCTGGAACTAATATGTCACTTTCAGATTTTACTATCCAAAAGCTTATTTAGACAACATAAATGACCTTCCGAGTGTCAAAATCTGTAAGCAAACATAAATGAGTTTTGGATCTCAATCCTCAATACCATTTACAACACACCATTCCAGATATGAAAATTCAGAACTCATAACTTTCGAATATGATCAAGGTTAAATGAAATATGAAAATGATCTTCCAGATTTCAAAATCCATAATGTATAAAAATGACTTCCAAATATTGAAATCCATAAGCAAATGTGTGAAAAGGGCATAATGAGATTTTAAAATTTTTGTTGGGTGCGAGTCAAAATTTATTGTGTGCAAGAAGCAATTGCCAAAGATGTATTCTAGAATTACTTTTTTTCACCCATTCTTTGGGGGTTGAATCTCCCTGTACCCGATGATTTCAAACTAACACCCAATTGTAGATAGGAAAAGACTAAACTGCCCTTAATGAATTTAACATTAGGTTAAGTGAGATATGTGCACCCAACAGTTATATGTTCTGGATATTGTCATCCATAGGCACCTACTTGATTTCTGGATTTTTCCATCCATAGACATGTGTATGACTTCCGGATTTTTCCATCCATAAGCAGCTCTTTGACTTTCGGATTTTTTTTATCCATAGGCATCAATATTGGATTCCAAATAAATCCATCCATAAACACAACAATGTGTTCCAAATATTGTCATCCGTAGGGACCATTGTGTGTAGGATACATGCTTCAACGCACATAAATGCATCACAAATGAAATGAAGCTTTCATGAATTATGTTGTAAAATAATCATCTTATTGATCGAATCCCAACAAAAACATAAATCCCCCATGAAATTTTGAAAAATTCTCTTTATGTTGATTATGTCATAAATGATATGGCCAGAGCACTTTATCCTGGCGCTTGTATTGAATAGTACATGTCTTGGTTTAGATTTGTATCACATCCATATGTAATTCATGCGGAGGATGATGAGCGGCTTCTACTGGTACCCTCAGATGCACGTGGCCACGGAGCACATTCTGAGGAGTCACATCCTGAACATCCTACTCTGGTATGCTTGTAACTTTATTAACGTGTTAATTTGTGTTATCTTTCTCTAATACTATGACATTCATGCTTGTAGGGTATTTGTCGTAAAATTACATAGACATTGCAACCATTATCTAATCATGGTGATGTCATGGAGAGCAACCCTGTTTGTGAAGGAATACAAGCAGCCATTATGTTAGCACGGAGCGACTGATGATAGAGTTGTATATGTTAGGAGACATTCACGTAGGAATGATCGAGCATGTATTAGGATTCTTTTTTATGTAATATTTTTATCCATGACGACGATGTATTTGAACCTTATCTATATTATTGAATGTGGATTTTAGTATTGTTATTTACAGTCTTATCTATATTATTGAATGTGGATTTTAGTATTGTTATTTACAGTGTTTTGGGATATTAAGTTATGAGCATTTAAAAAAATTCATGTACTGCTTTTATCTATAACATATATATGTTCTGGAAATTGCCATCCATAGGCACCTGCTTGACTTTCGGATTTTTCCATCCATAAACACGTGTATGACTTCCAGATTTTTTCATCCATAAGCAGTTTTATGACTTCCAGATGTTTTTATCCATAAGCACCAATATTGGGTTCCGGATAAATCCATTCATAAGCATCAATATTAGGTTCCGGATAAATCCATCCATAGGCACCAAAGACAATGGCATAGTTGGATTTTAAAAACTTCGTCGGGTGCAGGAAGCAATTGATTGGGTGCAGGATGTAATTGCCTTCTTTGCACTTCTGATAAAAGGAAAGGATATAATATATTGAAAAAAAAAATTTAGGGGTGCAGATGACTTGGGTGCAGGAAGAAAAAGCAGCCTGCATGGCATCCCTTTCTCACAGCCACACAGTCACGGTTGTAATGCTTGGCTACTTTGATTTCCCCAAAAGCAGGGCTAAGAAAAAAAAAAGATTATTCCACTTCCGGATTTCTTCTATCTGGTACTTATAAAGGAATAATATAATAATAGGATAAAAATTTAGATCATGTTCAATTACTTCAGATATAACAATGTCTAGTTATTAAAAATACTCACACCAAAGATAACTATAAATGTCACCATAACTATTTTGGTGTCTCAGTCTTGGACATGTTAGTGAGTCATAAAGAGGATAGAATGGATAGTAGAATATTTAGATTAAAGAGGTTTCAAAATACTTGAAATACAATTTCCTAGCCGTGTACGTGTCTAATACCCATGCAGGCAGGCATTGAAAACAATTGGTCTAATGGTTGTATCATCATACACTAACCAAAAAGCATTACCTTTACGATCCGCTGCATCTACAAAACTACATTGTTATCACTAACGACAAACAAAGGAAGATCTACCATACCTGCACAAGGAAGTTGCTTCATTACCCTGTTCAGTTACAATGTAGGACTATACCGGAGATGCAACTCATAGAAATTAATCAGCTGAAAAATTAAGAAAATCATTAGCTTTAGGTAAAAATGAAGGCCAAAGCAACATTTTCAAAAAATATTAAAGCCATGAGAAATTGACTATGAAATAAACAATTCAATCTAACTCTGCTGTGAGATTGAGGATTACCAGAAGTGGATTGTATGCCTTGAGATATCTGTTATTCACCATCACTTCTGTTCCATCAGACCTGTTATGTTAATCAGGTAAGCTGTTATGTGAAGAAGCATGCAGTATGATTATGGAAAATAATCCAGTTTGTTTCAAATTCCATAAAAGACTTGGATAAGATACAAACTTAGTAAAGGAAATGAAGTTCAAGATTCATAAAATCGGGTAATGTTATGCCAAAATCACTTTTCACTGGCTACTTTTGTGGACGCCTGGTATTTCATTTAAACAATGGCTTTGGCTTGTTTCTTTAACTTGGGAATTAGTACCAACATCATATTACAAGTTTTTTTTTTTTTGAAAATTGAAAAAACAAAAGTTTTATTGATAAAAACCTCATAACTCAATAGGAAATTACAAAAAAATAAACAAAAAAGGTTTAATCTTCCATTCGGAGGCAAAACAAAAGAATTACAAAGAAGAAAATAAACTAAGAAATCCCTTTGAAGCTTGCTCAACATCATATTATATTACAAGTTTGCAGTGCTCCCATATTCCAAAGTTCATCATCCCGTGGATCTGGTATGCGATGGGATCATTTTATTGCATCCCCGTGATGTTTGTCTGAGTTTCTTCAATGGACTCTCTATCACAGATGTACAAGGGGTCTAAACAGCTTTAATGTTTCTATCTTCTAAATTTCGTGGAACAGTTAAATGTTTTAATTTTCTTTCCTCAAATACTTTAGATCTGTGCTTAGCATGCCTTCTATTTTTTCATAGACATTCTATTTTTCAATAATATTTATCCTTTCATATGCAAAGAACAGTACATAGCTAACATGTCCCTAACTGGCCAAGAATATAGCCAGAATGCTTCTTACAAGACTGTCAATCCAACGCCTTTGAATTAGCTTTAAGGGTTGAATTAATGCGATATTTAAGTCTATCCAGTCTTAATTTTCGGTCACCTACACATGTCCAATTTTCGAAACTCCATGTTCCAAATGTCTAGTTTAGTCTAGGCATGAAAGGAGTGTGTTAAGATGCCCCACATTGACGAGGAATATGAGCAAACTCCTACTTCCGAGCTTGAATTATCCTCCCTTTTGAGCTAACTTTTGGGGTTATGCTATGCCCAGTCCATTTCTAAATAGTTGAGAGGAGGAGCCCTTATTAAGATTTAAGACTCTCGATGTGCATTCCATGACACAAGTGGTTTACCATTGTAGCCTGTGAGTCTGTTTGGGTAAGTTTCTTCATAAGCACTCGAGAGAAGAAAAAAAATGAAATAAACATTTGCATAAGCTAAAGTTAGTTTTATACATGAGTTACAAAATATCTTTTAGAGAACCTAAGCTTCTACAGTTAACTTTTACATTAACTAATATTAACTTCTGAATAAATTCAATTCATCTTTTTTACTTATTTTTCTAACTTAAAAGTGTGCGTGTAGTTTACCTAAAGAAATCTTTAGATTTGATAGTCTCAAAGTTGGGGATTGTTACATGTTTGAGATTAATAAAACTAATACTGAATCTTTAAGGAGCAGCTTAAAATATTGGGTTCAATCTTGCTAATCCCATTCTACTAATTAAAAAAAAGTTTAATTTTTGGGCAAGATATGTTCGAGCCCATATGCCTAGGGTATCAAGGATGCATCAGAAAGAAAAAAAATCAATCACAAATTGGAAGGGTTTTAAACAAAAACCTTATATGACATTGTATGTAGACACACAAATCCACAAACAATTCACAGCAGTCTTACAAAATGGAAAAACACACCATCATGCCAATACTCTTTCCTGTAACCACACCACACCACACACAATTAGATAACTGTTACATAACTTCCCTATTGCAGTTTTACACATAACTGCCCAATTATTGATTCGGGACAGCTTATTACAGCATAAATTCATAACTATGCTACCCATATGATATAGCTTCACTATTATTTATTAACTCTGGTTTGTTATTTTCTTACTTCTCCTAGAGCAAATAAGTCATATTTTTTCCGTAATTGCTATCTGCACAATCCAGAATTTAGCTCATATATTGACTATTGGTTGTAACATGAACCTTTAGCTAAACTAGAAAATAATGTGTTTGTTGCACATAAAAAAAGAATGAATATAAAATACTATTAAGAGACAAGTACAAAAAAGGAAATAAGTATATAAAATATAACAATAATATAATAGTAAATTCTCTAAAAAATTTGCCAAAGTGTCAATGTAATAGAAAAAAAAAATATAATGGTATAAATTAATGCAACATAATAGTCTGATGGTAAAAGTAAATGTTTCATTTTACTAAATACAATCCATTTTGTGATAATTTGTCTTTATGTGCACATGCTAGGCTCATAAGTTGTTTTTTTCCTAATTTGGTTTTCTTTAAGCTTTGCACGAAGATTGTTTTTTTTTATCATAGGATACTGTGTCACTTAGTTGTTAAGATGAATTTAAATTCTTAATAAATGTCCAAAGTTGTCTCTCCATAAATATGTTGTTTAATATGCTTCAATGTCTTATTTTAGAATTGCCTATGTCAAGTGAATGGTTTTCTTCAATTGATAATATTGTTTATTGTGTATGTTAATATGCATCTATTATTGATCTTCAATTGATAGTTTTGTGTCTATTGTTAATGGTTGTACAAATTGTAAATATTTTCAGGTGTTTTCCGTTAGTGAATAGAACATTATTACTAAAATGTCAACTCTATCTCATTTTTCATAATTGTTACACTTTTAAACAGACAAAAACAACGTCTTTCTATAACCACACCTGACAATTAAGGTTTCTATGAATACATAATATACAAAGGGTTGCTCTCCCACTTAATTTATTTGTAGTTTGCAAAGTACAAATGATTGTTGATAAATACTCTCTCCTACCTAATTTTGGTTTGTGACTAATTATGAAAGAAATGGTGTGAGTATTTATTTAAGATAATATTGGAATAAAATTGAAATTATTGCATTTAAAGAAGTGAATTTGAAAAATTATCAAAAAGCTTAAATAACATATAAAGTGAAATGTAGGGAGTATTAAATTATCATTAAAAGGTACAATGATGACAAGTTAAGCCAAAATATAAAATATTAATGCTTTAGATTTACATATAATTATGACTAGATAATAATTCCCCTTCCTTTATACTAAAAAAGTAAACTTGTATTATACTCAAACAAAAACCTTAAGATAATAAATTTGTGAGTCTTTGGCACTAATATATTACTCAACTTGTTTATCTACACACAACATGGGACTGCAATCACTTTTGAACTCCAGCAAAATGTTTCATCAATTTAATAAAGGAAGTAATTAATCATGCAAATCTTAAGGTGGCCTATTTTATTAAGAGAAGAACCAGTATTCTTTCTCAAAGGAAAATAATAAAGAAATATGTCTTAAAACTAATTTAACAAAAAAGCATTTGGTTTATAACAAAAATTAGTTACTAAATAATAAAGGAAGTAAATGGTCACCTTGAAATATACAAAATGTTGTATCAATTTTAATAAAGTAAATGATCATGCAAATCTTAATTGCTGGTCTATTTTGTTAAGAGAAAGAAAGAACCAATATTATCTCTCAAAAGATAAAAATAAAGAAAATATGTCTTAAAACTAAGTTAATAAAAAAGCATTTTCATTACAATTGCATAATAACAAAAATTAGTTAATAATCAAGATTATTAAACAAACCATCTTGAATACTAATGAAAAAATTGATCAATCACACCAAACATGTCAGTGTTAGGTGGAGTAATGACATAGTCAAAGTGAAATTACAAGAAATAAGATGACTCGAACTGGCCGAATATGTTGAGCACACACCAGCTCAGTTTAGTCAAAGTACCAATTTCCAAGGACAAACAATACACCAACAGCTTTTGATATCTTCTCATTGAATCATATAGGTTCTTACTAAAGCAAACAGTTTTAATAGAATTGAATGACGAGGTAATTGCAAAACAGCTTACTTATATAATAGAGGCTTAAGATATCTTTTAGTTAAAAGTATTCCCATTTCGATACTAAATGCTGTTATGTGAGGCATTGAATTCTAAATGAACTTGCTATTACGGTGTCATCTGATGCACAAATAACCTAGAGGACTATACAACTGACCTGGCAGAATCACGTCCCACACAGTTTAGTTTAAGTTTTGATAACTATGATCACAAGTGATCGAACCCTTCAGCAATGTAGAATAAATTTTGAGTAAGACTGAACTTTGGTACTTCAATAATTCTACTCATTCCATTCACTAGTCAGTTGTTTGAGGTTTTTGTTTTTTATTTCGTAAACCAATTGCTCATTATTTGAGAGAAAAATCATATCCAATTTAAGACATAGTTATCCCCGTTTCAAAAGTGACAAACTAAACCATGAAATCCAAAACCTTTAAATTATAAATATCAATTTAGTTAGTAAACTTATTCATAATGAAAATAAATACAAGTATATTTTTTAATCAAAAGTGGAAGTGTGCATGCGAAACCATAAAATTTGGAGTTGTTGAGTTAAGTGACAAACCTCATGGCCATAAATGTCACTAAAACATCCTGCATATTGTCGGATAAAGAAGATGAATAACCTATTGGCTTCAAAATCTTGACAATATTGCAGGCACTTTTAGCATCATCCATCTTCACAGGACTATCATTCCCCACACAACCAGCGGTTCTCGTGCAGCCTGGTTCAACTGCACCAACAGGCAAGCTGACTGCATTCTGAGCATCAACAGGCTTCCCTGCATCTGTCTCTCTCTTGAAGCTCTTGACAGAACCAGATTTTCTCCTTTTTGCTCCTCTACAGCACCCAGTTTGAGTTGGTTCCGCGCAATCCAGGTGACCACCATTGGCAGTTGAAACCTTAGGTTGCCGGAAATGCATTCCAAGGTTATCTAGCTCAAGGGCAGTGTTTGTTGTTGCCTTAAGTTCTCTGAGCTTTGGATCATAATCATTTTGGTGGTGTTCTGGAAAGGCATTTACATTGGTTGGTTGGGGTTGAGGAAGGGTGGTAGGATGAGGTTGGTGAGGGAAGATGGGAGTTTGAGAATGGGGATTGTGAGTTGGAAAATGTCTAAGGCTGTAAGAAGTGGTACAACGTTGGGGGTGATTCTTGACCTTGGTGTGATGAACGACATCCTTGCGCTTGCGCTTGCGAACTGTTCCTGACTTGAGACTTGCAAAGAAATAAGAAATGTAATGAGAGATGAACGATGAATATAGGGTAGAAGAAGAATAGGCAGCTACCTGTCCTCAAAAGCGTGAAGAAGATCAGGAACGGACTGTAGATTTTCAAGAGGCTCCCAGGTGTTGGCAGTCTCAGGCCATCCACGCCTGCCAATCACAGTTTCACAACCTCACTCACATGAATCGCATCTATTACGTTACCATGTTAACAAGTAAAGTAAATTAAAGCAAAAACTCACCATTTTATTAGGTACTGGAGCTGACCCTATTATATTCATTGAATCGCATCACCATTTGCAACATCCACCGTCACAACTCAGAAGAAGAATAGAATAGAAGCATTTAAAGTGAACAAAAAGAGTAATAATTATTTAGTTGGTTGATTTTGTTACCTTGCGTACCCTCTTACGGCGTATGGTTTCGATTTCATAGAAGCCGTCGCCGAGGTTGGGGTTGGGGTTGGGAGGCACGAGGGTTTGCTCTCCGTTCTCATTGTGTTTGTGAAAGAGAAGAATAGCAGAGGATGGAAGTGATGAAGATGGTTCATTGGTTACTGAAATAGAAGTAGAAGTTGTGTTCTTCATTGCATTTTCTATCTTTTCTTTTCTTTGCCAAAACCCAACACCGCTACTTCTGCTCTTTCCCCTCTTCTTCTTCCCATCCAAATCAACCCATGTAATGGGACCCAACACCACCCTCTTCTATTCATTTACTTTCCAATAAAAACATTACTAATTACGCATTCCAATAATTATAACTATTTAATTGTTTATAACTTACATGTTCTTTTTCAGTCCATTACCTATTTAATTGATTTCTTTGCCTCTTTCTTTCTCCTGCTCCTGTTCTTCACCTGTTTTCTCTTTTCCTTCTACGGCTTAGGATAGTCTCAAAACATTTAATCATTCTAAAGTATTTAATGTATAAATCTGAAATGAACCATAAAAAGCAAGTACATTGTTTCGTACTTTGCCTGTGCCTCTGTAGATTTCACATATAAGAAGCTAACCAATGGCTTCAGTCAGTATTTGTCTCCTGACAAAACCAAAACAACACAATGCAAAGAAACTTTAAATCTGTTAAATTCCTGCATGGCTGTTAGTAACTTACTGTCAAAATACATCTATTTTTCCGTTCACCTTTCCATGTGGGACTGCTGTATTCACTTTATAATACACTCAATTCTCTCATCGGTAGCATATATTTGCAATCGTTGAATTTGAAGGACAGAGTTATTATTTAACGTTAATAGTGGCATTTTAAATAATAGTACGTACGGAAATTTTACAGAATAAACTTACAAATACAAGCATTTAATATAATTTGAGTTGGGAACAGATTTTAAAATTTGAGTACACGAAACAACAGTGATGACAACGTCTATAATCAATAAATAAACTTTCATTCCTCTTGCTTTTCGTAATTTATTGTCTCCAGTCTATTTGATTATGAATGTAAGGATGAATTGTTTGGAGCGAAGAAGATGGTGAAATAGAGCACGGAGTGATGAAGGAAAGTCTTAATAAAAGAATATATAATAAGATTCACCACGGTTATGCAATTAGTAAAGTCAGTTGTGTACTCTTTTAAGAGAAAAGATGGTTGATTTGATGGATTTAAGAGAGCAGAGAATAGAGATATGAATGAATTGCGGACAGGTAAACTTTCAACCATGAAAATTGTGTATCCAATACCTTTTCCCATCAATTTTCATCAAACTTGACTACAAAAATTTTCTGCCAGGGAAACAACAAATAGAAGGGATTGTCCAAATCACAAACTTCATCGTCTTTTAGTTAACCTAACCATAAAACTTGACAAATTTATAATCTTCAAATTATTGACTTGAAGATCTTTTGCTTTATATTTCAGGTACTGTGTCTTTAAGAACATTTTGTCAAATCTGAGGGTGTGTAGGTGCATTAGAAATTAGGCTTATTATTTTCTGATAACTTGCAGGGAGAAGAGAAAAATAATGCTGCTTATTTTGTTATTTTATAATAGATATGTTTTAGTGGGGAAAGTGGTTTTCTGCACTCTCATTGAAAGAGAATAATTTGAGTAAGCATATGCATGGAGGACTGGGAAACTGTCGAGCTGATCAAACCAGATAGGAGTTTATACTTTTTTTTGCATATTCTGCCTGCCACGTTTCATCGGGTGGTTGTCAGATTTCCTTAGGAGTTAAACGCAAAATAGGAAATTTTTTTGAGTACATAAATCTAAATTCTTACTTCCAAAATGACAAACCAAGATGGCATGAAAAATTAAATTGAGCATCACTCGGATATGGAGTCCCTCAAATAGGCGAAATTATACCCAACTTATGATGGTCCATTGTTGGGAAAAACGGGTAATTTTCCCACTAAAAGAGAATCCTAACAGAGCTACCCGACAAATAATATTGAATAAATAAAGTGGAATAATAAAAGAGATAAAGAAGAAAAAACACACCCGAAAATTGTTAACGGAGTTTGGCCTGTTTAGCCTAATATCCGAGCACAGCAAAAACAACTCACTTTTATTATTATGAGAGAAGATATTACAAATTGGGATATCTAACAATGAAGGAAGAGAGTTTAATTTATAACCCCCAAACCTCCTTCCCAAACAATGAACCCACCGATGTGGGACTTGGGATTAAGCCAAAATCAACAAATCTCCACCTTGGCTTAATTTCAAGTCCCACCTAAAACA
>Ga0123341_1001035_pt1 | contig 19850 bp, 22 predicted proteins | sample Turbeapinknodule_FD_89959 | JGI IMG/M metagenome (GOLD analysis project Ga0123341, IMG submission 89959) | Root nodule microbial communities of legume samples collected from Mexico - Turtle bean Mexico pink nodule | ecosystem: Host-associated > Plants > Roots > Nodule | place: Mexico: Nepantla...
CGACGGACGCTTCTTCGCCGGCAGCGGCGGCGACGCCTGGATCGCCGAGCGCATGTTCGCCACCAAGGATAATGGCTGGAGCAAGACCATCCAAAGTCTCGATCTGCCTTATATCGACAGCGAATATCTGACATCCAGCCTGAAGGACATGGGACTTTTCATGTCGGGGCTGATGAAGACGCTGATGCCCGGCACGGATGTGATCGATCCGATCATCGTCGACGGCAAGACCGCCGAAGAGGCGATCAAGAAGATCATCGCTCCGAGCCTTGATGCGCTGGCGGAAACACTGTTCAAGGGCAATGCCGAGGCCATGGCGCAATACAAGACCAATTTCACGACGATCTTCACCGCGCTTTGGGCGACGATGCGCCCGGGCGGCAGCGTCGAAACCATCAAGGCCGACCTTGCCAAGCTGATCGACAAGACTGCGACGGCAGTGCCAGCGGGGGTCGATCCTGTCAAATACAAGGCGGCGCTCTCTTCCGGCGTGATGTCGGTGCTCACAGCCTCCCGGTCCATCTATGCCGGCCTCAACGTGACGAGCCCGACCTGGGACAGCATCGGCATCGTCGTTCTGCACGCCCTTGGTGCGCTGGCGCATATGGGCAGTGCGCTCGGCTCGGCGATCAAAGCCTCGAATTTTTCGCTGCTGGATGGGATCGGCTCGCTCGTCGGCGTCTCCGACGAACTGGCGCGGGCGCAACGCAGCGTGCTCTCCGCCTTTTTCAAGAATACCGGGACGACGGTCGGCGCCGTTGCCGGGGTCGCCTGGCTGCCGGTGGAATATTACCAGTTCCTGCAAGGGCTCACGAGCGGCAAGGGCGACCCGGTCGATCTCATTTTCATGGGTATCGGAACGGTAGCGGACACGGTCGGCGCGATCGAAGGCATTGCAGGCGTTGCCAACATGCTGGTGAACTCCACCTTCCTCGGGCGCACGGGTGCAACGGTTGCCCTGGTCTCCGGCGCCTTCTCGCTCGGTTTTGCCGTTGCTTGCGCGGTGTCCTGGGCGGCCTGGTCAGGCTTTACCATCTACCAGAGCATCAAGCAGGAAAAGGCCTTCCACAAGCAGACCGACATGATGAACGACATGCTCAAGCGCACGGTCAACGACACGGTCGGCATCTACGCCAAGACCGGGCCGATCGTCGGCGCCAAGGGCGGCGTCACCCCCGCGCCCCGCGACCCGGAACAGCGCGAGCTTACGCCTGAGAACTGGGACGCGATCACCGCCGATGTCGAGAAGCGCCGCGGTACGGCGGTGGGCTGATCCGGGACGCTTTCGCAACACCAAATATTTGAGTGTTCACAGGCCCGTTGGCGTAGAGGCGGTCGGGCCTGTGAACATTCGAACAAATTTAAGTATAAATTTCATTGCGCAATCTGGATATCTGCTGCGTTTTATGGATAAAACGTCCCATTTTAATATAAAGATCGCTAAATTTATCATAGCCGACTGTACGTTTTGGAAATTAACCATCGGTTAAGTTTAAACAATTGACCAGCCGTTTTTTTATCCATATCAAATCATGCATTCATTTTGATAATTCCTTGATGGAAGTGCTCATATGGCCGTAGATGCGGTGAATTCCGACCTGAACTTAGCGCCTGCAAACCCTGTCTCGGTGGAGCTGACGACTGATAAGACGGGTTCCACAAGCACCACCGGCAGCACGACGAAGAAGGTCGATCCGAACAGCGAGAGCGAGGTTCTCTCCGCTGCTGTGGACGCATTTCTGCCGGGCATGATTTCCAACACCCTGATGCTGAACAATTCGCTTTTCAATTTCGCCAAGGAGGCGATCGACGAAGGCAGCGACGAGTAGCGTTCCTGTTCATCGTTTGCAGTTGACATGTACCGAGTTGAGGAATTGCAATGAGTGGAGAAGTACTTTCCGGCCGCGCCTTCACGCCGCCCTTCGATGGCGTATCGACGGGCAATGTCCTGAAGACCTCGGAGATCGTGGCGGAGCGGATCGGGCTGCAGCCGGCGGATTTCGCTGGCATTCGGCCAACCGAACTCACCTCCATTCCCAATACCCAGGGCCGCAAGATCGCGCCTGAGTCCGACGCCGTCCTGCCCTCCTATTCACCGGAAGGCAATCCCACGCCCTCCAGCATTCTCGACCGGCTGTCGGCTTTCTTCATGCCGGGGGCAGGAAACGGCCAGCCGGAGACGCCGCTGGTGCGATTTGCCGCGGACAAGGATCAGAGCGGCCCGAAGATCGAAGACATCACGACATCAATCGACCGGCTGGAGAAATCACAGCAATTCGCAACCGGCACGACGCTGCTGTCGTCGCTCACCCAGTCGGTGATGTCGTCATCCAAACGGCTGACGCAGGGCCAGTGAACATCATGATCACATCGGCCCTTTCGAGATCATCGATCTCTTCGCCCGCGCGCAAAGTCCTTCCGAAGGCCGCAATGCTTGCCCTCTGCCTGTTCCTCGCCGCCTGCAGCCAGGACGTGCTCACGGGGCTCGATCAGCGCGATGCGCTGGATGCCCAGGTGCTGCTCGAACGCGCCGGCATTTCCGTCACCATGAAGAGCGAAAAGGGCGGGACCTATGCGATCGCCGCTGACTCAGCCGATCATGCCCGGGCGATCGAGTTGCTGGCGGGCGCCGGGCTGCCGCGTCAGTCGTTCGGAAATGTCGCCGAACTCTTTCCCGGCAACGGCTTCCTCGTGACGCCTTACGAACAGAAAGCCCGGATGAGCTACGCCATCGAGCAGCAGCTTGCCGAAACGCTTTCGGGGCTTGACGGCGTGGCAACGGCGCGCGTGCATGTGGTGCTGCCGGAGGAGAACGGCCGCGGGCTCATCAAGGAGAAGGCGAGGGCAGCCGCCGTGCTGCAATATCGCCCCGGCGCCAATCTCAACGAGATCGACATGAAGAGCCGATCCGTTCTGGTCAACAGCATCCGTGATCTCTCTTACGAAGATGTTTCGGTGGTGGTCAGTCCCTGGTCGGAGGTCGGTGCGCCGGCGGCTCCGGCGGCAGCGCCCGCCCCGGTGACGCCGGCACCCGCTGCAGCGCCATTCTCGATGGTGCAAAGCGCTCTCTCGGCTTTCAAAGGCCCCAATCTTGTCGTGATCGGCGCCATCATCCTCGCCATCGGGGCATGCCTGCTGCTGCTGTTTCCGCAGCGGAAGGAGCGCTGAGCATGCGCACGCCGCGTGCGGACGGCGAGGCGATCTCGAATGCGGCGAGGATCCGCAAGGCAGCGCTGCTTTCCGCGGATATGCTGGCGGCCGCCCGATGGGATGGGATCGCGCCGCTCCTTGCCGATGGATCCACCCTGTCGCCGCGGCTGCATTGGCGGCTTTTCACTGAGATAGCGGAAGCCCATGGCGATCCCGCCACGTTTGCCGACGGCGCCCGCCGCCTGACTTCCATGGCCACGGACGGACGCGCAACGGCCGCGCTCCGGGCGGGCCTCGCCTATCATCTCGCAGCCTTCTGCCCCGCGGTCGATCGCCCGACCCTTATGAGGCTCAGGGCCGCCTACGGCGACGAAGCGGTCGCATTCGCTCTCGGCCACATCAATCTTTCCGCGGCAACGCCGCCGCTCGATCTGTTGAGCGAGCAGGCAAGGCAGGTCATCGAGGCCGATGGCTGGTCGATGCTGGCACTTCTCGCAGACGAATACCGGATCTCCGCGGCTTGGCGGGCGGCGGGCTGGCGCGACATGGCTGAAAACGGCTCGGCTTCCCTCTTAAAGGGCCCGGCGCTCGCCCTGGCGGCGGCAGCCGTCGACGAGGTCGCCGCCTTAAAGGAACGCGCCGGACGATGAGCTCGGGATTTGCACGCCACGACCGCATCATTCCGGCGGAGAGTTTCGGCCAGATCACAGAGGCGGCGCAAATCCTGGAGGCTGCCCACCGGGACGCCGCCCAATCTCAGGCCACACTTGCAGCCGCTAGCGAGCAGGCCGCCCAAAACGGCTATCGCGACGGGTTCGAACAGGGCGTTCGCGATGCCGCCGCACGGCTTGCCGCCTCGCTCGGAAAAGCCGAACAGGAAATTGCCAATCTCGACAGCTGGGTCGAGGCGGTGGTTCTGAAATCGGTCGGACTGATCCTCGGATCGATGGAGGCCGACGAACGCACGAGGCGATTAGTCCGCCACGCCATATCCCAGACCGCTGAGGCGCAGGAGATCGTCCTGCATGTCGCCCCCGACGATGCCGCCATGATCGCCCGGGCAATTGCGGACATCGATCATCGCATCACCATCGAAATGGATCCGCTGATGTCTGCCGGCGAGATTACTTTGGAGACGTTGGCGGGACGAAGCCAGATCGGCTTGAAAGAACAGCTCGCCACCGTGACCGAGGCCCTCGTCCATGGTTGACGCGTTGCTTCGGATGGAGCGGACACTCGAACAAACGGACGTGCGGCGGCAGAGCGGCCGCGTAAAGAGTGTGTCGGGCCTGCTGGTGCGGGCGCTCATCCCCTCGGTCAGGATCGGCGAGCTTTGTGAACTGCATGAGCCGGGCAGGGGTCGCATCGGCCTTGCCGATGTCGTCGGCATCGACGGCGAGACGGCGCTTCTCTCGCTTCACGGCGAAACCCGCGGCATCTCCCAGCGCACGGAAATCGTCCCGACCGGCCGGGAACCGGCGGTCTCCGTCGGCAGTTTCATACTCGGCGCGATCGTCGACGCACACGGTAATGTCCTGCGTCCCTCCGCCAATCCCGGCGGCGAGGACGCGCGCTTCCTGCAGCCGCTCTATGGCCAGCCGGTCGATCCTCTGTCGCGCCGCCCCATCCGCCAGCCGTTTACCTCGGGAATTGCTGCCCTGGACGGATTGCTGACCTGCGGCCAGGGCCAACGCATCGGTATTTTCGGCGCGCCCGGCGCCGGCAAGTCGACGCTGGTGTCCCAGATCGTCGCCAACAGCAAGGCCGATGTGATCGTCTGCGCCCTGGTGGGCGAACGCGGACGCGAGGTCGGCGAATTCGTTGCCGGCAACATGCCGGAAGGCGTTCCGTCGAATGTGGCGCTGGTTGTCGCCACATCCGATCGCCCGGCGCTGGAGCGGTTCAAGGCGGTGATGACAGCAACGGCGATCGCCGAATATTTTCGCGAGCAGGGAAAACATGTGCTGCTCGTCATCGACAGCGTCACCCGCATGGCCCGCGCCTTGCGCGAAGTCGGGCTTGCTGCCGGCGAACCGCCGGTGCGGCGCGGCTTTCCGCCTTCCGTTTTCGCCGTCTTGCCGCAGATCTTCGAGCGCGCCGGCAACAGCGCAAACGGCACGATGACGGCTTTCTATACGGTCCTCGTCGAAGGCGAAGAGCAGGACGATCCGATTGCCGAAGAAACCAGGTCGCTGCTGGACGGCCATATCGTGCTCTCCGACAAGATTGCCAGGGCGGGCAATTTTCCGGCGATCGATGTTCTGGCCAGCAGAAGCCGGACGATGAGCGCGGTGGTGAGCGAGAGCCATCGCCAGGCAGCCGACAGGCTGCGCGCCCTGCTTGCCCTCTATGACGAAGTGGAACTGCTGATCCGCGTCGGCGAATATCGCCAGGGGCGCGATGCCGCCGTTGACGAGGCCGTCGCCAAACACGGCCTCATCCAGCGCTTCCTGTTTGACGGCCAGGGCAAGCCGCAGCCGTTCGGCGCGATCGTCGAAGCCCTCGATGAGCTTGTCCGATGAATGTCGCCGCGCCCGCATGGCCCCACGCATCGATGGCCGGGAACTTCTTTTCCCGTTCGGGCACGATGATGCGCGCCGCCTGGCAAATTCCGGTCCGGGAGCAGACGCTTTCCGTTCGCCCGCTGGCCCCCGATATAGCAGCCGCGCGGACCACCGATCCGGTCGGCATTCTCTGCCGCGTCGGTGAACGGGAGCAGATGCTGATTGCGTCGGCCGGCGCATTGCGACTGCTGGCGGAAAGACTGGAACCGCTGCTCCTATGGGAAAAACTGTCGCCGTCTGAAAAGGCGGCCGTGGTCGAACACCTGTTCGCCGAGGCTTTCGAGGCAATCGAGAATAGGATCAGCATGAGCCTGTCGCTGCTGCAGATCGGCGCCGAGACGCAGCCGGATGTCAGCGGCAATTTCGGCTTCGACATCGGCTGGAACGGCATGAGCCTGCCCTTGAGCGGCCGCTTCGATGAAACCGCCCTTGCCGGCCTGGTCGGCTGGGCAAGCCGCCTGCCGCGCCGCACGCTCAATGTCCTGACGACGGCGGTCAGCATCCGGCGCGGTTATGCCGTGCTGTCGGTCAGTGAAATCAAATCCCTGCGGTTGGGGGACGGCATCGTCATCGATGGCGGGGCACCGGAGACCGTGGTCGCGATCACGGGTGAACGTTACCTTGCAATCTGCATGCGATCGGACAAAGGCGCGGTCCTCACCGGACCACTCCTGTCGACGCCAACCGGACCAATGAGGCATTTCATGACAAATGAAACCGTCGATCAGGAATTGCAGGGCGAGCCGCGTTCGTCGCCTGTCGACAGCATCCCGATCAAGCTGGTCTTCGATGCGGGACGGCTGGAGTTGCCGCTGCGTACACTCGAAATGATCGGCGAGGGTTATGTGTTCAACCTCGACAGGCCATTGTCGGACGCCGTCGATATCATCGCCCAAGGCCGCGTTATCGGACGGGGCGAAATCATCTCCGTGGATGGATTGAGCGCCGTTCGCGTCACGGCGCTGCACGACTGATGGAACAGAGCTTTCCTCTTGCCCAGAGCCTCGTGGCGATGGCGGCGATCTCGATGCTGCCGGTTATTGCCGTGATCGCGACCTCCTTCACCAAGATTTCGGTCGTCCTGCTGATTGTGCGTAATGCGGTCGGCATCCAACAGACGCCGCCGAATCTCCTGGTCTTTGCGATTACCATCGTGCTCTCGGCCTTCGTGATGAACCCGGTGCTGCAAAACAGCTGGCAATTGCTGCTCGCCCATAGCGGCGATTTCGGCACGGTCAGTGGCATGGTGGACGGCATGATCAAGGTGGCGGCACCGCTGAAGGATTTCATGCTGAAATTTTCCGACGCCGAGGTGCGCGACTTTTTCGTCCAAGCGTCGCAGAAGATCTGGGCAAACGCGCCGACAACCCCCATTGCCTCCGATGACATCACCGTGCTGACGCCGAGCTTCCTCGTTTCGGAACTGACGCGGGCCTTCGAAATCGGATTTCTGATCTATCTGCCCTTTCTGATGATCGACTTTGCCGTTTCCGCCATTCTGGTGGCGCTCGGCATGCAGATGATGTCCCCGACCGTGGTGTCGACACCGCTGAAGCTGCTGCTGTTCGTCTCGATCGACGGCTGGCGGCGATTGCTGGAAGGTCTCGTGCTGTCCTATGCGCAGTGAGCATCGCCCCTTCACGAAAGCCCTGGATCGGGTGTCTGCCGCGCCCACGCGAAAGGCCTGCCGTCATGGGTGAAGACCAGGTCGCAGCCGAAATCGGCATGTCCGTCATGGCGACCTTCGCCTTGGCCGGCCCCATTCTGGGCCTGGCCGCGCTTCTCGGGCTGATCATCGCCATTTTCCAGGCGGCAACGCAGATCCAGGAGCAGACCATCGCGCAGATCGTCAAGATTTTCGTGATCTCCATCACCCTGCTGCTGTTCGGTCGGGTGCTGGCAACGCCGCTGATCGAACATTCCGTTCATATCCTCAACGACTTCCCGACCATGGTTCAGTGAGGCAAGGCGGATGGGGCCGGATCATCTTCCGCTCGTCGGCATCGAGGTCGCGGCACCGGCCGCAGCCATGCTCGGCGCCGCCCGTGCGCTCGGGATCCTGCTGATCTTCCCGATCTTCTCGCTGTTCAGCATCGTCGGCATTCTGCGTTTCGGCCTGGCAATCGGCCTTTCGGCGCCCTCCGTCGCCTTCGCCTATTCGGTGCTGGCTCTCGGAGATACGTCCTGGTTCGATCTGGCCGCCCTTTCGATGAAGGAGCTTTGCTTCGGGGCGCTGATCGGCATGGGGCTCGGCATTCCCTTCTGGGCGGCCCAGGCGGCGGGCGATATGACCGATGTCTATCGCGGCGCCAATGCCGCCAATCTCTTCGACCAGATCAACGCGCTGGAAACCGCGCCGCTCGGCTCGCTGATGATGTCGATCGCCCTGGTGATTTTCGTCAGCGCCGGCGGTATCATCGATCTGGTCGCGATCTTCTACAAGTCGTTCGAGCTCTGGCCGCTCTTCAAGCTCATGCCCACTATCCCCGACGATCCGCTCGACATGATATCAGGTGTTTTCGGCCGGCTGTTCAAAGCGGCCGGGTTACTCGCCGCCCCGTTCATGATCGTCACCTGCGCGCTTGAATTATCGCTGGCCTTCGTCGGCCGCTCGTCCAAACAATTCCCGCTGAACGACAGCCTGCCGGCCATCAAGAACTTCGCGGTCATGGTCATCCTCGTGATCTACACGGCCTTCATCTCCAGCTATTTCCACGATCTCTGGATCGATGGATTCAACGAGGTCAAAGCCATGCTGGAGGTGACCGATGGCCAAAAATGACGATACCGAGGAAAAAACCATGCCGCCGAGCCGGGTGAAGCTCGATCGTCTTCGGCGCGAGGGCCAGGTTCCCCGCTCGAAGGAAATCCCGGTTGCGATCTCCGTCCTGGCCATCGCCGTCTACGTCACCTGGGGCTTGCCTGATATCCTCGAGGATTTCACCCGCAGTTTCGATGCCGGCCTACACTCCGCCGCGCGGGCCGACCCCTCCGACGCCGTCACTGTCGGCTTGAGCGAAACCGGCGTGGCGCTGCTCGATCTCATCTGGCTGCCGCTTGCCATGGGTCTTGCCGCAACCATCCTGGTCGCGATCCTCGACGGGCAGGGGTTTCCCGTATCGTTCAAACATATGAGCTTCGATTTTAACCGGCTCAATCCGTTCGAGGGCATCAAGAGGCTTTTTTCGCTCGCGAGCATCGCTGAGTTCGTCAAGGGGCTCGTCAAGTTTGTCCTGCTCGCGGCGGCCGGCGGCGGTGCGATCCTCTATTTTCTCAACAGCATCTTCTGGTCGCCTCTTTGCAGAGAAGCATGCACGCTCTCCGCGGCAGCCCATCTCCTCGGCTCGATCCTCGTCATTGCCGCCGGCATCATGGTAGCGGCGGCGTTTTTCGATATTCGCATTTCGCGCGCGCTGTTCAGGCACGAACACCGGATGACCAGGACGGAGGCGCGGCGCGAATACAAGGATACTCAGGGCGACCCGAAGCTGAAATCGGCGCGCCGGCAGATCGGCGCGGAAATGCGTAGCAGCTCGCCGCGCAGACAAGGGCCTGGCCGGCAATGAAAAAGCGGGAGCCTAAGGCGCCCGCTTGGTCTCAATTTGCGATTCCAGTCGTCGGGCGTCTCAAACGCCCGATTGATTGTCACCCACACGCGTACAATTCTTCACATCGTCCAGCGTGATCTCGGACAGGAACGTCGCGCCGGCAAGCGAGCTGTCGGTGCGGAAGACGTTGCTGCCGTTGGAGAACGCCCCGCCATCGATGGTGACGTCGCCGGCGCTTTTTACCGTCAGCGCATCCTCGCCGACATTCTGCCAATTGACGTTTTCGAGCGTCGGGCCGCCATAGACGTGAATGCCGTCGGTGCCATTCTCGCCGAGATTGACATTCTTGAGCGTCGCGCCGTTCTTGAAAATGAACAGCGGCGATTGGGTTTCGGACTGGCCGCCATCGCCGAGCTTGGACGAGGCCGTATAGGTCGCCCCCTTGCCGTCGAACACGCCTCCATCCACGACGATCGGCTCATTGACCACGATGACGCTGCCCTCTTTCGAGAGGTGCGGCTTTTCCGTCGTGGCCTGTTTCTCGTCGGATGGATCCACCTTCTTGGAGTCTGACTGCCAGTTGATGTGCTTGCGCAGCACATCCTTGGGATCGGACTCAGTGCCGTTTTCCGACGTTTCCCGCGACTTCGGCACATAGGAAGTCAGCATCGGCGGGTTGCCGGAGAAATCTTCGAAGGGCGAAACCTTGCGGGTTCGGATGGCGGTGAAATCCGTGTCGGCCCTATTGCTGCCGCCAAGGCAACCGGACTCAAGGTCGAAACGGGAGGTTCTGTCGAAGTCTATGGGCCTTTGTCCATCTACGCCACACATTGCATTCACCCCAGTTGGTCTCGTCTACTTCACCTGCTCTATGAGCCTGGCCTCTGTTTGGAGCCGGCAGCGTTCCGGATTTGCCCGATCTCTCCGACGGTTTCGATCGTTATATCCCTGTCGATCTCCGCCGCCGCCAGCACCGGAATGCGGCAGTTGTGGTGGATCATCAGCGTCTGGGTGAGCAGGCGCCATTCGCCCGGCACGATGATGACGGGATCGTAACCCCGCTCGTTGGTGTCCTCGAGAGCCTGCCTGGCTTTCTCGGCCAGCAGGCGCAGTCTTTCGGCTATCTCGATCTTCTCGGTCGCTCCAGCGGCATCATAGGACCGGATGAAGTGGTCCCATTCGGCCGGAAGCACCAGCGCCGGCAGCAATCCGCGCCGGTCGAGAAGCCCGAAGGCGATCTGCTTGACCAGCGCGGCGCGCGCCATTTCGGCCACGGCATCCGGCGCGTGATCGGTGCCGGCCTGCAGCATCACTTCCAGCAGTCCGCGCGGCTGGGAAAGCGTCACGCCGGAATCCAGCAGGCGCCTGACGACCGCGACCGTCAGCATCAGCGGCACCTGGGTGGCGACGTCGATCGCCAGTTTGCCGAGACGCGGTTCGAGGCTCCCCAGCCATTGTGCCGCGTCGTCGACGCTGAACAGGGCGCCGATATGGCGGCGGACGATGCGCACGATGTCGTCGGCAATCTGTTCGGCCGTCCGTTCAGGACCGCAGTTGACGAGGCCGGCGGGCACATTTTCGACCTGAAGATGGATCAGATCCTCGGCCATGCGGGGATCGGCGTTGAACGTCGGCACTGTCACGGAGACGCCGACGGCGCGCGCCGCCAGGCGAATCCGCCCGTCCAGCATTTCGCCGAGCCGCATCGCCTCAAGCCGCGCTAGCGTTTCCAGCGCGACGGTGGCGATGACGGGATCGCCATATTTCGCCCTGTCGAGCGGATAGGAATTGGCGCTTTCCACGGCATTCGCCGATCCGGCTGCGGCCGGGCCCGCGCGCCGGCGATGCACCATGAAGGCTAGGCCCGCCAGACACAGGCCGATCGCGGCGAGCACGCCTGTGGGAAATCCCGGGACGAAGCCCGCGCAGATCGCCAGCGCCGCCGCAATCGCCAATGCGCGGGGCTCCCGGAAGAGTTCGCGGCCGATATCGCTGCCGAGACTGCCGTTGCCGTCATCGGACACGCGGGTCACGACGATACCGGCCGAGACTGCCATCAGAATCGACGGAATCTGCGACACCAGACCGTCGCCGATCGACAGCAGCGTATAGAGATGGGCAGCCTCGGCGAAGCTCAGCCCCTTCTGGAAGATACCGATCGCCAGGCCGCCTATGAGATTGACGGCGACGATCACCAATCCTGCGACCGCATCGCCCTTGACGAAGCGCATGGCGCCGTCCATCGCGCCGAAGAACTGGCTCTCCTGTTCGAGACGCGACCGGCGCTTTTGCGCAGCTTCCGTGGTGATATGGCCGTTGCGCAGGTCGCTGTCGATGGCGAGCTGCTTGCCCGGCATGGCATCGAGCGTGAAACGCGCGCCGACCTCGGCGATGCGCTCGGCGCCCTTCGTCACCACGATGAACTGCACCAGCGCCACGATCAGGAAAATGATCAGCCCGACGACGACATTTCCCGCAACGACGAAATCGCCGAAGGCCATGATGATCTCGCCGGCATCGGCATCCGCCAGCACGAGCCGCGTCGAGGAAATCGTCAAGGCCAGGCGGAACAGCGTGCCGATCAGAATGACCGCGGGAAAGGTCGAGATTTCAAGCACGCTCTTCAGATAGGTCGTGGTGATCAGCACCACGAAAGCGAAGGAGAGATTGAAGGCGATCAGCACGTCCAGAACGATTGTCGGAAGCGGCAGCACCATCATCGTCACGACGGAGGCGCAAAACACCGCAAGCAGCATATCGGTGCGCCGCGCAAGCATGGCGATGGCGGATGACCTTACCTTCATGATCCGGCTTCCGACGCCATCGCCTATTCTTGTTCGCTGCTGGAAATTTCGGCGAGCTTCGGTTCGGCATTGCCGGCGGAGACGAAATTGACCGTATCGTCCTCACTGTCGCGGGAAACGATCATCTGGTCGTTGCCGATCTCCTTGATCCGCCAGCCGCTCGCAACGACATCGCCTTCCTCGTAGCGGCGGCCGTCGGAGCCGATGATGAACCTGACGGGCGTATAGCCGGCGGCGGCGACGAAGCCGTCGAGACCGGAAGAGAGGGCGGTGAGATCGACGATGGAAACGGAACCGCGCCGGCTCATCGAGGCGATGATGCTACGCATCTTGGTCTTGTCGGGCAGGCCGAGAGGCCGCGATCCTTCGCCGATGCGAATTTCGTCGGCGGTGGCGACGATGCTCAGATCTTGGGGAATCTGAGCCATACGAATGGCCTGGCGGATTTCGGCAGCGATCGCCGCCGATGACGGCGCCGGTTCGGGTGCGGCGGAAACCCTGACGGGCGGGCCTTCGTGAGCCGGCGCATCGCTGTTGTAAAGGCCGACCAGCAAAAGCATCGCCGCCAGCCCGAGAAGGCCGGCAGCCGCAATCCGGCGTGGCGCGAACCGCCCGCGCCCGGCGCCGAGACCTTCGAGTTCGCAGGCCGTGCCGTCGAAGGAGATGGTCTGCCTCTTTGTAAGGCTCATCGTTCGATCACGCGGGATGGAATGACCATCGATCACCACGTCATCCCGCAGCGCGGTCAACGACACCGCGTCGGAGCCGCGGGAGCGCTGCAGACTGATGGCAAAGACGGGTTCCGGTTTGGCGCCGAGGATGATCAGGTCGCAATCGGCGCTGCCGCCGACCACCTGCCGCTCCGCCGTCAACGGCAGAATGGAGCTGCGCCCGGCGCGCGTGATACGCAAGACCGGTCCGCCGCGGCCTGACGCAGCGTTGCTGGCGTTACCTCTGAATGTCGGCGAAGAGGGATCTAGATCCATAGCCATCTTGTTCCCGAACCGTCCGTCGAGCGGCTTTTATTGTCTTCGAGAGCGGGGAAGCGAGACGGGCGAACCCGTCTCGCCATTGTTTCAATCAGCCTGGGCCGATCTTCTTGATGGCGTTTGCGACGCCGTTGATCTTGGTGATTTCAGTTGCAACCTGGAGGCTCTGCGCGGTCGCTTCGTTCTGGGCCGACTTGAAGGCGGAAATCGCCGAGCCGATACCCGAATCAAGTGTCGAAGTACTAGTGCTGGTAGCCATGTCTTGAACTCCTTGCATGGTTTTGGCGGCCAAAACCTTGCAGAATTCCGGATCGAATTCAATAGCTTATGTTAAAAAGTTATTAATTCGCGATATGTACAACAACTGCGCGAAATGGATATTCGTCCTGTTCCCAGCGGACCGGTGATCTGCAACAGTAGATCAGATAATTATTAACAGACTGGATTTCGCAGCCCCCTGATTTCCTTCGTTCATTAGTTGTCGGGCGGCATCCGGATCGTGAGGTAAACTCAGATGTTTGCGCGTTTTGTTTACATGGCCGCTATCGGACTGCTGGTCTCCTTTCCTCCATCAGCCGGCGCCGGCGAGCGGGAGGTGCGCCTGGATGTCGTCTCCCTGCCGCTTGGCGATGTCGTCCAGACGCTGTCCTTCATGTCTGGCATCCCGGTCACGACAGTCGGGACGCTGAGCGGCAAGGTCGAGCACTGGTCCGTCCGAGAAAGCGGAGCCAAGGCCTTCGTCAAGCTTGGCGATGCCAGCAATCTCTTCGTCGCCTATGACGGCAGCCGCATCATCATCGCGCCTAAGCAGGAGGTCTCCACCGTTGTCCTCGATCGCGGCGACCGCAGCTGGAAGACCGAGCAAAACGCCATTCGCGCGCTGTTCCCGCTACTGCCGGACGATGCACTGCGTGAAGATCCCGCCAGCGGCTTGGTGCTGGTGCGCGGCCCCTCCGTCTTCACCAAGGCCGTCGAAGACGTGCTGAGCCGGCAGGAAGCCGACAGCATCAAGGTCATCAAGGGCGGCCAGCTGGAAATCCTGACGACGAACAACGGTGCCTGAGCGGCTGATATGAAGGCGCTGAAGTCTCTCAGGCAGTTACTGGAGATCCGCAGCCTGCGGGCGGACAATCTTTCCCGCAGCCTCTCCGAGGCGCGGGCGGACGCCGAAAACGCGCGGGAGCGGGAAGCGAAAGCCTCCGAAGCGCTCGACATGGCAGCAAGCCGGGCCGCAGGCAATCCTATCGTCGACGAATTGCGCAAGAGCGGCGTTATCTCCGCCGCCAAGCTTCAGGACGCGTTGATGCGACAATCCGTATTGCGCAGCCATGAAGCCGATGCCGGCCGATCGCTTGCGCAGCGCAAAGACGCCCGGTGCGCCGCGCAAGAGCGGGCAGAACAAGCCGCCGCCGATTTTTCGCGAGCACAGAAGGCGGTATTGCGCGCCGAATTTTCGCTTGAAGCAGCGGAGAAAGTCGACCGGTAGAGAGCTAAGAACCAGCAGATGAACCAACCGCCTTGGCAGCGAACCAGCGTAACCACTGTCCTGATGCAACGTTCCGCGTCATCGCTTGATCATTGATGTTCAGCCTCAGCTTGAAATTAGTGCTCACGTTACGAATGCGAAACCTACCCGGGCTCCCCTCTTGTTCAGCAATGGCTGGATGGTGAACTTCGAGCGCATCACGATACGGAGTTGATCCGCGGCGTCGACCGGCCGTAATGGCTCCGCAGCTGGTGTCTTAAGCCAGGGTCCGAGTACGGCACGCTCATTCCAGCGCGTTTCCTCCGAGCGCCATCTGTTTTTCTCCCGCCAAGCCTGTTTGCTCATCGTAGCTAGGAACTGCTCAACGGCCATGCCAATGATAACGCCCTCAAACAGCGCGGCGATTAGCAGTTCAGGAATTTCGAAGTCTGCAATGGCTATACCGCCCGAAGCGCCTACTGCGGCAGCCCGATGATCAGCCGAGGTGCTGCTCACAGCACCAACCTTTGGCCATATTGCATGCCCCTCTCCGGATTTCCCGCCACGATAGTACAACGCGCGTACCATATCCAAAAAAATGAGGCCTCGACCGCATGAAGCTTCCCCCGAGAAACCGATATTGGCTCTAGAGGACAGTCGACATCCGCTTCCGCTCAGGACGTTCCTACGTCGTGGCACGGCGCGATTTCGAGGCCAGCGCTCCGGCTTGTTGCTATGGAGCTCACGTTTTGGACGAAGATCGCATAATGGATCGTCGGGGACGGCGTGATCGCGCTGCTTGTGGGGTCGATTCGGATCCAGCCGGTGGGATTCGGGTGGCGGAAGCGCTCGCGCACTGAGAGCCTGCGCAATCGACAAAGCTAAAAGCACCTTCGCGGGCCGAAGGAACCTGTCTTAAGGAACGGGCGGGCCCGGCATTTCTCGCCTCGGTGGAGGTGGCAAATATCCGCCAGTTAGGTTCCTATTGCGGCGCGCATATCGCGCTTGTGAAATGCAATTAGCGGAGGCACGGAGACTTCCGGTTTCAACGGCGATTTTAGACGGGAAGCCGTCATGCTTGACGAGCAAGAAAAATATGCATTAGGCCTTGCTTGACAGAAGGGCAGCTCCGGTCTTTCATGGCGGCATTCACCAGGGGAGCCCGGCAAGGGGCTGAGATACTGCTGAACAATAAGGTGTTGCTTGTTGTGGCGCAGTGACCCGTTGAACCTGATCCAGTTCATACTGGCGTAGGGACGGTGCAAGCGCTCCAAGGCTTCGGATTCACGCGTGGAATCCATGCCGGCGTCTTTTCATCATTCCGGCTGACTGGGTCTCCAACTTTCAATTTGGAGCCTCAAACTATGACATTGCCGCAAAAAACTTCACCCCAACCGTCACCACCGGCCCGCTGCCAGTGTCGCGGAAGATCCATACCGGGAGTTATCCACAGTCATGTCCGCGTGCCGATGCGCGGAATCAGCGTCCATCCGACCGCCGGCGAGCCGCCTTTCGTCGTCTATGATTACTCCCATCCCGACACCGCCCGCAGCTACCGTGACGAGACCTTGCCGAAGGAAGCGCACAAGGTGGCGCATTTCTGCTCGATGCGCATATCGCACAACATCCGCGCCGAGGCGCAGAAGGAGGGGCTGGACGCGATGGCGGCGAAATACCGACAGGGCGGCGATCTTTACATGTCGGTCGTAGAGGCCGCTAAAATACCGATTGGAGGATGACCATGCGCGTTCTTGTCAAGGGGGCCGGCGTTGCCGGCCTCACCGTGGCCTGGCAGCTTTATCGCCAAGGCTTCCGCGTCACCCTTACGGAGCTGGCCGACAAGGTCGGGGGCGGCGCCTCCGGCCTTGCCGGCGGCATGCTCGCCCCGTGGTGCGAACGGGAAAGTGCGGAGGAACCGGTGCTGACGCTCGGTCGTAATGCCGCCGATTGGTGGGAGGCAGCATTGCCCGGCCACGTCAAACGCCGAGGAACGCTGGTGGTCGCGGGTGGGCGAGATACCGCCGAGCTGGACCGCTTTTCCCGCCGCACAAGCGGATGGGAATGGCTGGACGAGGCGGCGATCGCAGCTCTGGAGCCTGATCTCGCCGGCCGCTTCCGCAGGGCGTTGTTCTTCCGGCAGGAAGCGCACCTCGATCCACGGCAGGCGCTCTCGGGACTTGCGGCAGGACTGGAGAACGCCCGCGTGCTTCTCGTGTTCGGCGTCACGGGCAATGCGAACGTTGCCCATTATGACCGGGTGATCGACTGCACCGGTGCCGCCCAGATTGGCCAACTGCCCGAATTGCGTGGTGTTCGAGGCGAGATGCTCTGCGTCGAAACGCGCGAGGTCAGCCTTTCTCGCCCCGTCCGCCTGCTGCATCCGCGCCACCCGATCTATATCGTGCCGCGCGAAAAGAACTGCTTCATGGTCGGTGCGACGATGATCGAAAGTGACGATGCGGGGCCGATTACCGCGCGTTCGCTGATGGAGTTGCTGAATGCTGCCTATGCGATGCATCCCGCCTTCGGCGAGGCACGCGTCACGGAAACAGGCGCAGGCGTGCGGCCCGCTTATCCCGATAATCTACCGCGCGTGACGCAGGAGAAACACACCCTCCATGTCAACGGCCTCTATCGCCATGGCTTTTTGCTGGCGCCGGCCATGGCCGGAGAGGTGGCGCGGCTTCTTCTAACAGAACAAACGGAAAGGAGGGCGCCATGACCTTCATCATCAATGGCGAGGAACAACAGGTCACGGCCGCGACGCTCGCAGATCTGCTTCTCGCTCTGGACTACGAAGGCGGGTGGCTCGCAACCGCGGTGAACGGCGAACTGGTACACCGCGAGGATCGCGTCGATTTCATGCTTGGCGAGCGCGACCGCATTGAAATTCTCTCACCGATGCAAGGAGGCTAAGATGCTGAAACTTTACAGCGTCGAGGTCCATTCCCGGCTGCTGCTTGGCACCGCCCGCTACCCGTCTCCGGCCGTGCTTGCGGAAGCAGTGAGACGATCGAAGACCGAAATTGTAACTGTTTCGCTTCGGCGCGAGGCCGTCGGCGGCAAGGCGGGCGGCGCCTTCTTTGAGCTGATCCGCGAGCTTGGTGTGCGCGTGCTTCCCAACACGGCCGGATGCCACAGCGTGCAGGAGGCTGTGCTGACGGCGAAGATGGCGCGCGATGTTTTCCGCACCGACTGGATCAAGCTCGAAGTGATCGGCCATCACGATACGCTGCAGCCCGATGTTTTCGGCCTCGTCGAGGCGGCACGCATCCTGACCGGCGAGGGCTTTCACGTCTTCCCCTATACGACCGACGATCTTGTCGTCGCCGAAAGGCTGCTGGACGCCGGCTGCCGCGTCCTGATGCCTTGGTGTGCGCCGATCGGCTCTGCCATGGGAGCGGTGAACCCGATGGCGCTGCGGGCATTCCGAGCACATTTTCCGGATGTGCCGCTCATCGTTGATGCCGGCATCGGCCGCCCATCTCATGCCGCCGCCGTCATGGAATACGGCTATGATGCCGTTCTTCTGAACACCGCCGTTGCCGGCGCGGGTGATCCCGCCGCCATGGCCGAGGCCTTCGCGTTTGCCATCAATGCCGGCCGCATCGCGCATGGCGCCGTGCCGCTGGAGCCGCGCGACATGGCCGTTCCTTCCACTCCCGTCATCGGAAAGGCCGTCTTTTCATGAAGCTCGATCCCTTCTATCTCATTGTCGACAGCGCCAACTGGGTCGAGCGTCTCGTGCCGCTCGGCGTCAAACTCGTCCAGCTGCGCATCAAGGACCAGCCAGAGCCGGTGCTTCGCGAGGAGATCCGGCGTGCGAAAGCCGCCTGCGCGGCAGCGGACTGCCGATTGATCGTCAACGATTACTGGAAGCTCGCGATCGATGAGGGATGCGATTTCATCCATCTCGGGCAGGAGGATCTGGCGGCAGCCGATCTGGCTGCAATCGGCCGCGCCGGCCTGAAGCTCGGCCTTTCCACGCACGACATAGCGGAACTAGAGACGGCGCTGGCCGCCCGTCCGGATTACGTGGCATTCGGACCGGTCTGGCCCACGGTGGTCAAAGAGATGAGATGGACGCCACAAGGCGTCGAACGCGTTGCGAACTGGCGGCGGCGTGTCGGGCCGATGCCGCTCGTTGCCATCGGCGGGATCACCGCCGAGCGCGCGCCGCTGGTACTGGAAAACGGCGCCGATACCGCTGCCGTGGTCACCGATATCACCCGCAACCCCGATCCCGAAGCCCGCACACGACAGTGGCTGGCCGCGACCGCGCCTTGGCGGTCCGTGACTGAGAGGCCGCACCTGGGCTCTCCACAATGAAAAGGCAACAATAAAGAGGACCAAAAGGCGGATGCGTCAGGGGCTCGCGACCACCGCTCGCTGGTTCAGACGCTGACTGAGGCACCATCGGAAGGTTACTATCGAACATCGGATCTTTGCAACGCAACGATGCCGCAGTGGTTCAGTGATCGGGCTGGCCGAGGGCGGGTCGAAACTTTGAAGTAAGGCTCTCTTCATAGAGTTAGCGCTCGCTGCAAATCATCGTGCTCGAACGCACTGGCCATACGGTTGATCTCGGCTGACCGCGCACCGACCGCCTTTGCGGTCTCGCGCCACCTTGCTGTGGAGGTCGCGACTTCCTTAATGATCGCGCGAGCCTGGGCGAGCGTGAGGGCGAAGAACCCGGCAGTTTCTTCCAGCAGATCAAGGGAGCAGGTGCCCTCATCAAGATCTATGTTGGTCGTCAGGACGCGCGCCTTGACGTCAGTAGGCACTGGATTGAGGTCATAGGCAGGGGACAACGACCAGCCGGCTTTGCCGAGCCACAGAAAGCCGTGATTTCTCAGGTGGTCATCGACGTTGGAAATCAGCACATTGAAGGCGACGCGGCGATAAAGCGCGTGCGCATCGGTCTTTCCCTGCGCGCCGTGTTCGGCCAAGGCGTCTACGATCTCCGGATAGCTTCCACGCTCGCCGTCCTTTGCGCCCATCATCGCCATCGCGGACAGGAAGGGGATCCGGACAGTACCATCGCGGTCGAAGCGACGCGAGAGCATGACCTTCTTGCCGGCGACGTCGATGAGCTCGTGGAGGGGCGTGACAATGCCGGCTTGTTCAGCCAGTTGCAGAGCGACCTCTTCCCATGTCTCCATGCTGTAGTCGTCGGTTTCCTTAGGAAACTTGGCGATCGAGAGATGGCCATGTTGATCGATAACAGAAGCCTTCGGACGCGCTCCACCAAGCGAGGAGCCAGGCGCGAAGATAAGTTGGAGGTCTTCGTCGGTTTCCTCATCGCGCAGAATACGTTCGGTGATCTGCAG
>Ga0123341_1001038_pt1 | contig 19801 bp, 17 predicted proteins | sample Turbeapinknodule_FD_89959 | JGI IMG/M metagenome (GOLD analysis project Ga0123341, IMG submission 89959) | Root nodule microbial communities of legume samples collected from Mexico - Turtle bean Mexico pink nodule | ecosystem: Host-associated > Plants > Roots > Nodule | place: Mexico: Nepantla...
AATCCACTAAGCAATCAAACCAGATTACAAAACACAAACCACCAAAGTAGTGACCTTGAACCCTTCAAGAAACACACTACCTTTGGCAAACCACACCAAGAGTATTGATCTTGAACACCTCAATAACGCACAACACTCCTTGGCAACACAACACCAGAAATACAGTAGTTTTAGAAAGGATTACACCTTATCACAATACAATCTGAATTGAATATAATGGCAATCTTATTCTACTCTCTCTTGAAAATCCAAAGCTTGATGTGAATCTTGAAATCTTAGAATCAAATCTGTCAAACTGAATTTCTCAAAACTGTTTCTTACATATTTGAAAACATAAACAAACCATTTATATTTTCCAAAGATTGGTCAAAACAATCAATGAAGGAGCGTATTCAGTTAGAAAATATTTAAAGCAGATTCACCATTCAAAATAGAATTTTGTTAGGATTTTCAAAAAAACAATCGGTTGAAACCACGAAATAACCGATTGTTTGGCTTGACAGTTAAGTCAACCAAACCAAAATAATTTCCAACCTTTTTCAAAACTCCTAAGAGTAAAACAACCGGTTGATTCGACAAAACAACAGGTTGTTTTTCACTTAGTTGGAAAAACACTTGATTTCAAAAAGGTTTTTAATCACATCAATTTTAGATTCAACAAAGGAGTGCATCACACTTTATTCTACCCAGATCCCACCCAAACACAGCAACAACACCTGCCTTTCGTCAATCACCTTGGATTTGGATTCTTCAAAGCACATGATCACTCTTGATCAACATGTCCTACAAAGGCGTAGGAAGTTCAACAAAGAGGGACGCCTGGTCATCAGGCAAAAGACTCAAAAGCTATTAAGTGTTGGCCACATAAGGGAAATCCAATACCCTAAGTGGTTGGCAAATGTGGTGTTAGTCAAAAAGGCCAACGAGAAGTGGAGAATGTGCGTCGATTTTACGGATTTGAATAAGGCCTGTCCAAAGGATTCATATCTGTTGCCCAGCATCGACACTTTGGTGGATAGCGCGTCAGGTTACCGACTTCTACGCTTTCTGGATGTTTTCTCGGGGTATAACCAAATTTGGATGCATCCCCGAGACGAAAGCAAGACAGTGTTCATAACAAAGCTCTCTAGCTACTATTATAAGGTGATGCCCTTCAGGCTTAAGAATGTTGGTGAAACCTACCAGAGACTGATGGGTAGGGTCCTCGCCCCCATGATTGGGCGAAACGTGCAGGCATATGTGGATGACATGGTCGTCACCTCCAAGGAGAAGGACCAGCACATTGCTGATTTAGAGGAGCTATTCACCACAATAGCCAAGTACAATTTGAAGTTGAATCCCGAAAAGTGTGTATTCGGGGTTGAAGCAAGGAAATTCTTGGGGTTTCTCCTCACTGAGCAGGGAATAGATGCGAACCCCGAGAAGTGTGTGGCGATTATCGCAAAGAGGAGCCCTACCTCGGTGAAGGAGGTGCAACAGCTGATAAGACGAATGGCCGCACTATCTCGGTTTTTATCAATGGGAGGAGACAGGGGACATCCCTACTTCAAGTGTTTGAAAAGGAACAACCGATTTGTGTGGACAAGCGAGTACGAAGAAGCGTTCCTCAAGCTGAAGGATTACTTGGCCAGCCAGCCGGTTTTGTGCAAACTGTTGCAAGGTACTCCCCTCTGTCTTTACTTCGTTATCACGGATCGAGCGATCAGCTCGGTCATAGTGCAGGAGCAGGATCACGTCCAAAGGCTGGTGTATTTTGTTAGCAAAGTGTTGCAGGGGCCCAAGGTGCGCTATCAGGCCATCTTGAAGGCAGTCTTAGCAATAGTATTCGCAGCTCGGAGGCTTCGCTACTATTTTTAGAGCTTCACAATGATCATGATAACCGACCTTCCCATCCGTAAGGTCTTGCATAAACCTGACGTGGCAGGATGGATGGTGCGCTGGGCAGTCGAGCTGTCCGAGTTTGATGTGCAATATGAGCCCAAAGGACCCATCAAGGGGCAAGTTTATGCTGACTTTGTAGTAGAGCTCTCCTCGGCAGCCACCTAGTTAGACAGTGGAGATTTCTAGTGGGTCCTCTCCGTGGAGGGGTTCTCTAACCAGCAAGGCAATGGAGCTTGATGGAGATCAAGCCGAGCTGGTATCATCCTAGGAGGACCAAACGACTTACTAATTGAAGAGGTCGTAAGATTCGCTTTCAAAGCCTGCAACAACCAAGCTGAGTATGAAGCCTTGGTGGCAGGAATGTTGCTAGCCAAAGAGATGGGCGCTCACAGTTTGTTGGTAAAATGTGACTCGCTGCTAGTAACTAGACAAGTCACGGACGAGTATCAGGCCAAGGATCCCCAAATAGCCTTATATTTGAAGTATGTGATGCTCTTAAAGGAGACCTTCGCTATGTTTGAACTAGCGCATGTTCCTAATGAGCACAATGCTTGAGCCGACTTACAGGCCAAGCTCGCCTGCTCGGGCAAGGGGGCTGATAGAGATCAGTTATCCAAGAAACCCTAAAAGCACCCAAGACCACCACAGGTTGTGCGGATGAGGTCCATCGTCTTAGACGTTAGAGGGCAGAAGAAGAGGGCACCGATCGTTGACACAAGAAACGTTGAGGGTGCCCAAGGTAAGTGTTTATGACTTGTCAGTGAGAGAATCGTCAGACGTTTGCTTAGTCAACGTGGGAGAAACCTGGATGACACCTTATAGGCGTTACCTGGCTGACGGCCTACTCCCGTAGGAGCCGACATAAGCCAAAATCGTCAAGAACAATGCATGCAAATACACCTTGGTGGATGGTAAATTGTTCAGGCATGGCTACACTCACCTTATCTTGTCCTGCGTAAGCAGTGAGCAGTGCACACATATCATGGCTGAGCTCCACGAAGGTATCTGTGGAAGTCATATCGGGGGACGAGCTCTCTCGTCGAAGGCTGTTCGAGCAGGGTATTAATGACCGACCATGAGGGAGGATTGCACGAGGTATGCGCAGCGGTGCAAACAATGCCAACAGCACGCCGATTGGCATCATGCACCGTCGGAGGAATTGCGTTCGATCCACAGCCCATGGGCTTTCCACACATGGGGGATGGACATCTTGGGCCCGTTTCCCCTAGCAGTTCGGCAAATGAAGTACCTGGTGGTGGCCAATGAGTACTTCACCAAGTAGATAAAGGTCGAACCTGTTGCACAGATAACAACCCACAAAGTTCAACATTTTGTGTGGAAGAACATCGTCTGCCGTTTTGGAATCCCAAAGCGCTTAGTGTCTGACAACGACACCCAGTTTGCAAGTCAACAGCTAGGCAAGTTGTGCACAGAGCTCGGCATCAAGCAGGTGTTCGCCTCGGTAGAACACCCCTAGACTAATGGGCAGGTCGAGTCTACTAACCGAGTCCTGCTCAAAGGCCTAAAGAGGAGTTTGGAAAAAGCAAAGGGGACTTGGGCAGACGAGGTTCCTCAAATTGTGTGGGCTTACCACACCACTCCCCAATCCACCACCAAGGAGACACCTTTTAGCCTGGTGTATGGGTCAGACGCTATGATCCCCGTCGAGATCCAGGAAAGTTCACCACGGTTCCAGAACTTCGTGACGGAGGAGTCTAACAAGGAAAAGAGGGTGAATTTAGACCTGCTCGACGAGGTGAGAGAGGAGGCGTGCATTAAGGTCGAATCCTTGAAGAGAAGGGTGGAATATAAGTAGAGGTCCAAGTTGAGACCTCGACAGTTCCAGGTCGCCGACCTAGTAATGCGAAAAGCTCACCCCTATTAGATAGAAAACAAGTTGTCTCCTAAATGGACTGGCCCATTCCGCGTGGTAGAGGTGCTCGGGAACGGAGCTTATAGGCTTAAGACCTTGGAGGGCGAGGCTTTCCCCGAACATGGAATGGAGTCAATCTTAAGTTTTATTTCAGTTAATACATCATGCTATCTATGTACAGTGTGAACGTTTAAGGGGACACCTTTTTTCCCTTATCAGAGTTTTAATGAGGTTGCCCAATAAAAAGTTATTTGTGAAACACGCTTGCAATATACTTTGATAACACCAAGAGGATGACTTGACCAACATGTTGCTTGAACAAGCGCATTGCGTGGACAAGTAATTGGTTATACGAGGGCACCTATCCCTCTATTTGCCATTGTAATGGCTCACCTCCCTTTAGGGAGTATGAAGGTTCATAACGATTCAGGTGTGAATACCTCTTGCTCAGAGAGCTTAGGTACCCCTGATCGTCGCTCGCCATTGTATTGGCATGAACCACAATAGAACCTCCCTTTAGGGAGTATGAAGGTTCATAGCGATTCAGGCGTGAATACCTCTTGCTCAGAGAGCTTAGGTACCCTTAATCGCCGCTCGCCATTGTATTTGCACGAATCACAGTGGAACCTCCCTTTAGGGAGTATGAAGGTTCATAGCGATTCAGGCGTGAATACCTCTTGCTCAGAGAGCTTAGGTACCCCTGATCGCCGCTCGCCATTGTATTGGCACGAACCACAGTGGAACTTCCCTTTAGGGAGTATAAACAGTTATAGCGATTCATGTAAGAGGACTTGTTGCCCAGAGAGGCTTTGAGCTTAGGTACCCCTGATCGTCGCTCGCCATTGTATTGGCACGAACCACAGTGGAACGTCCCTTTAGGGGGTATAAACAGTTATAGCGATTCATGTAAGAGGACCTATTGCCCAGAAAGGGTCTGAGCTCAGGTACCTTGAATCACAGTTTACCATTGGTGGAGTTATCGTGAGGACCACGTTACTTAAGCGTGAGACAATCATCGGCGTTTGGCAATTAATTATTAAATTACGAAAGTTGTGTTTATTCGAGACATGCATTGTTACTATACTAATCGAAGTAAAGCAAAGAGACATTCATATATGTGCAAAAAATCGTGAATTGTTCATAAAATTACAAAAGAAAGGTAATAGGAAGGGATCCCACTCTACTATTCCTCATCTACTAGTTGCCCATCTACGACAACTTTTCCTAAACCTATTTTGGAGAGGTTCGACACAGGGTAGACGCAGGTGACTTGGGCCAGCTCTCCTCTTAACCTCTCCACTTCAGCAATGAGCTCAGCATTCCTTGTAGACAGTCCCAAGGCCTCCTTAGACTTTTCAGCCAAGAGGACCTTGGTCTCTTGGCATGTTACCTGGAGCTCCCCAACTTGCTTAGCAACCCTGAGAACCTTCTCCTCAGCTGAAGATTTCCCTCTCATAAGCTTGGAGAAGGCAAGGCAGTTTGCGACGAGGGCCTGCCCCAGTTGCCTCATAGATTGACTAACCAGCTGGTCTCCTCTCAAGCTGTCCAGCTCTACTCTGGCCTCGGTAGGGAGTAGGTCCTTCTCAAGGAAAGAAGTGGCATCCAAGGATGGATCCCACAGTCCCCCCTTTCGAAGGTTTTCTACCCCACTCTCTTGCACCCTGATGTCTCGGGCAAGAAGGGACTGGGTAGAGGAAGGCGTTGCGAAGGAGCTCGATCGTCAGAGGCTGAGTGCTCGATGGGCTAAGGGGCAGTTTACCTTCTTCTTTTAAAGACAGACCCAGAGCACATGTCTTCGTCATCCGAAACGGCCACCTCAACTACCGCTTTCATTTTCAGCTCCTTAGCAGGGGAGGAGTGGGAGGTGGCTTTCATCTTCTTGGCCATGACGGCCAAGTCCTTCTTGTTAAGCCTAAGAATGCTTTATGCATTAAAAACAAAGAAGAATTCAGCAAACACACACACATACAAGAAATCAGGAAGGGGGATACCAATGTATGCCTTAAGACTTGTAGGGCAGTACTCATGCTTTATCAAGGTGGCAATGTCAAACACCACCTTGAGGTTGGAAAGGAAGAGGCACGCCTCTTATTCTCACTAGGGTAGGTCTTCAAGGCGCCTGGGTTTTTTGGAATTCGGGTTCCTCAGTCCAATATAGAGGGAACTCATCCAGGAGGGTTGGATCATTGGCATTGGAGCGAATTTTGAAGAACTTGCCCTTGAATCCTTTGTAAGATTGCTAGAAGAGGGTCAACAAAACTCTCCCAGCAACCCCGTTGAAGCTCACCCAAAGTTGGCGACCTGGTCGTTTGGCTTCAAAGAAATATAAGAACACTTCCACTGACGGCAGATGGCCAAAGTGGTGGCACAAAATGGAAAATCCCTGAACAAATGCCCAGCTATTGATTTCGGTGAGGAGGGCTCTTTCGAAACTATATAAGGGTAGGTGAAGAAGAAGTTTTTTTAACACGGTGGAATAGAAGAAACAAAAAGGGCATACAAGGCACAACCCTAACGAACCTATCGTCTTCTCTACCAAAAAGACATTTCTCTTTAGGGTGTTCCCTCTTCCTATACAACACTATTTTCTCACAGGTTGTGAACTCAGAGGTTTCCTCTAGGGATACATGGTTTTGTAATCCATCACACAAGGAATTAAAAAATAAAGCAAACAAACGAATACAATACTCAGATGAAGAAGCACATGCGTTTTGAATAAGGGAACAATGAAGTAGAAAACAGAGGCATTTACAATCATAATCGCAAGAAATGTAAACAGTCCCAACGCAGTTATGAGAAGATTAAAGGCATTGGAATAATGGCAGATTAAAAGTAGTCACAATGGAAAAAAAATGCACCGTGAGGCGATCGATAAAAGGAGGCGAGGAGGTTTGTTTGAAGAAGAGAGATAGCAAGGTGTTCAAAGAGAAGCGCAAAGGAGAATGAAATAGTGGAGAGAGCGTGAAATTTCAAAGGGTTAACGTATAAGTGAAGCGCAAGCGACAACATTTTCCAACCGTTGATGATGGCCACTTGTATGCTTGTGATGGAGTATGGTGAGACGTCACCTCAAAACATTGTATGTGTCACTAACAAGACATGTAGGTCGCCATGGACGAACAGTTAGCCTCTTCACTGGAACAAGTTCCAGTTCGAGCTTGTGTACTGGACCGGAGCGTTGGGCTCAGCGCTTAGTGATCGGACATCGGCACCTATGTCGAGCAGGTAAGCTCGGTGGTCTGATCGTGATAATGGGCCACGTAAGTGGGCCTCAGGTATGTGTGCGTTGAGGTTCATTCATATACTCAACGTGCATAAGGCCTGGTCAGCGAAAAGAACGAGTGGTCTGTTTAGTACATTCGAGTCTAGCACAAGTAAAATATTCTCTAAAACGCCTAAGCCCAAGAGCGTGAGGGTTTGGAGATAAGCTGCATGCATGATACGTAAAGGCTTGTGCGCCTATAGTGGACATATGGCCCCCTAATGCTGGTACATGAGTTGGTACCCTGGCGGCCATGCTGCTAAGATTATGCACTCCAAGGAGGAAAGATTCTAGCGGTTGTTGTACTAAGATTGTGCGCATTATAATAGACTTTCCTCCCAACAAACCTACTTTCACTCGAGATAAGGTTCTCGTGAGAGAAGGGTTGTTACAAGAAGTAACCTAAAAGTAGTCTATAAAAGGGACTTGAGATCCCTGGTAAAGGTACACTGTTTCTAAGACTAAAACTATTTGCTTACTTACTCATTGTTTCTATAAGCCTTGTACTGACTTGATTGTTGAAGTGCAATCAACAGGTAGGGCCCCCTCTGTTTCAACGGAGCCGTGTTCCAACACTCAAAGGAAAGAGCAAATTCCAATAGAGGCACAGAGTCACAGCCTATTCCCAGAGTCTACCGGCGACCAAGTCAACTAGCAAGAACATAATCTAAATTCTTTTCAAATCACTCTATTCAAAAAATAAATTTTCCAAGAATTCTACATGAAAAATATTTTGAACATTTCTTAGTGTGATTAAAATGTTTCTAAGTTGTAGCCTTTTTGGGCAAGCTTGTGAGGCCTTTCCCTACAATATTGTCCTAATGTACTTGTATGAATTCCTTAAACAATTACGGCAATGAAAAATAATGACAAAATTTTTCTATATCCAACCTTTTTAACCTGCACCCTATATATTTTTTAAATTTTCAAGAATGTCTTTTATTTTAGAAATAAAAATTCAGAATTAAAAAAAAATACATTTCAAGAAAGAAATTGAAACAAATTATTATACTCTGGAAATTAAAATTTGAAATAAATTTTTTAAAAAAAAAATCCATTTCAAAAAAGAAATTTTGAAGTGAAAAAAATAAATTTTGAAAAAAAATCCCAAAATATATTCTGGAAAAAGTAGTCCATGTACTTTTGTACTTTTATTCATATACCCTTTTTATTTAAGGGTATTTTTGCATTTAACATGAAAATCAAGTGCAAATTCAAATGTGATAAGTTGCAGCAAATGATTGCCAAAAATAATTGTCTTTATCATTCTGTCTTCTTTCTGCTGTTGCGTATTTACTTTCTCAAAAGAATAGTAGTGGTGCCTAACAATGAATAAATACCTTATTATTTTAATCAAAACAAAGGTAATGTTAAAAATAATATGCATAATTAGCTTAAAATGTTTTAACAAATATGAGAACCAGAAAGTCAAAAGAATACATTGATGTCACATTTCTGTTGGAAAATTATTATATTAAAAAATATTTTTTTACATTATTATTCAATTATAGACTGACCGTGGTAGTTACTGTTGGTATAACTGTTTCCATTGATTAAAAAATTATTTTTGAAAATAATATTTCTAAACTTTGATTCTTAATTATGCAGTGTCATAATAAAGTCTTGTTAAAATTATACTTAGAATAATTTAAAATTTAACAGTGTAAAACTTACTCATTGATGTATGAAACATGTGAATGAAATTGAGGTCTTCATGGTATTATTAAATTTATAAATCATTTTAATTTTTTTCCTAAATATCCCTCATCCCAAGATCTTTTTAATATCTAAAACGTGTGCTTTGAACCAAAAATAATTCAACTTATTTGGTTATTCGCAATTTTCCTTGTGACTGCCACATTGACCATTACCTAGTTCTTAAAACTTTTTCCTTAAACAGCAATTTATTTGTTGCAAAACCAGAACCTATGATCATTTTCATAATGACTTAAAAGAGGAATGAGCAATCTTCTCATTAAGAATTTTCAATAAAGAAAAACATACGATTAAGATTTAATTTTTTGACGTTATATATAATATAATTTGTACAAACTTTCTCATATAACTTGTTTAATTTTTTTATAACTAACATATATCAACTTTAGCTTAAAAAAGTGTAAGAAACTTATCCAAGAGATACCCCCCATCACAAAAATTCAAATAAACATTAACCAATGCTCATATATGCAGATCACAAAAATGACATTTGACAAGTTCCTTCTCTTTGCATAAACAACACTTCAACAGAACCAAGTAACTACTACAGCTTTGCCTAGCCTGTAATGTAACAACTCCCTTGTACAGTAATATTCAAAAGATGAAACTATCATATAAAGTATGGTCATCCTATAAATACTTTATTCCTTCCTTTTTCTTTCTTTCATGTACAAATGCCACATCAAATGGACTTTTGTATGAAACTCAACATTTATTAGTTTAATTAAAGCTAAAATGCTTCAACTCCACCATGATTTATATGCAATAGACTTTGTATGAAACTCAACATTCATTAGATCACCATGTTTTATGCAACCCTTTGCTTATTGTTAGGGCTTTTTCTTTTCAGAATTGGCAACTTCAGATTGAGATTTGGAATTGTCATCTTGAGATTGAGAATTCCACTGACCATCTTGAGCCTGAGAATTAGACCTATGGTAATAATAGTTCTTAGCATTCTGGATGGCTTGTCTAAGTTCAGTGTACATGTTGACAGAAGACCCAGCAAAATTATTTAATTGACCAAGAAACCCAAGAAAGCTTGTCCGAAATCGATCAAAACCTGAATCCCAGTCCTCTGAAGGGTCATCTCTCAATAGATTATCCGATGATTCACTGCGGATATGAGCATTCCAAGATTTTATGTGGGGGTTCTTTGCACCTTTACCCTGGTTCTTCTCTTGGCGCGGCAAGAACCGGGCAGTTTCACCGGCTAAACTCTTCATGGAATCCAGAACATCTTGGATGGGTAATTCACCAAGCTTTTCCAACCAGATTTCACAGGTGACATATATTGGTGGAGGACCGTAACTTAGGAGTGGTCGTTGGGGTCTCCTTTTCTTGCCTGTTTTTTGCTTAAGGGAAACACATTTGTACAGCCATCCATTTATGGCCTCTAGATAGGACTTTTGAGCTCCAATCCACTTGCTAAAACTTGAGGATAGATAGTGAAGCTCACCTTCAAGATAGGAAATAATTTGTCTGCGTAATTCAGAATGCGTGACCATTCTGGCATGGCTGTTGTTATAGGCTGCTGACATTATCTGAAACTGAAGCTTGTGGCACTCAAACATTACTTCCCACATCCGAATTAACCTGCCACCAAAGCAAAATACAAACATAAGAAGCGTAAAAAATAAAAAGCAAGTTCATATTTATAGACATACCTAGGAAAAAAAACATTGATCCATTTTAGAAGGTTATTAGGCAGCATCACTAAGTTACCAAGATACAAAACACAAAGTCAGCAACCCTATGAGCATAGAATAATAACAATCATTTGACAGAGGCCAGCATGGGCAGGTACAAAGCTGCGTCCTTTGCCCCAGGATAACAATAACAGAGATGACCAATTTAAACTTTATTTCACAAATAATAAGAATTTGTAACCGTATTTCAGTTGTGTGAGCGAGACCTAGAATGACAGTCACAATAAACAAACTTCTGATAATTAAAGGCACTCTGAATTGCTTTCTCAGAAGGTGTTCCTTTCATCCCAACCTTGAAATATCATGTAATATAAAGCTACACAAGACAGCATGAAAAGGGGCCTCAGTAAAAACAAGATGAATCTATAGAATCATATACCCTTCAATCAACTCCTCAAGTTGAGGCTGGAGCTCTTTGTCCCGCAATTCCTCAATCCTCTTTGATATAGAGTCTATCCTGAGAATTGCAACTCTAATTCTTGAATGCAGATCCTTGACTACAGCACGTGTTTTATCAATTTTATAAGTTTTTTCTCCTTTTGATTCCAGATGCTGTAAGACTTTACACTTCATGTCATATTCCCTTCTGATCATTCCACTTGCCTGCAATTAGTAGAAATAGGTTGAGAATTTATTCAATCTGATTAAGAACATCAAAGGAATCAGAACTAATATTCGCACAGACAAATCTTTTGTAAGGCTCCACATGCTACTGTGACCTGAGAACCATGTACACAGATGCACAAATGACAAATATCATGATGTGTAAAAGGAATGATAAAAATTTGTGCATCATTGAAAGTTCAATGATATGAAGGATGAAAAAGTGATAAATTTAACTTGCTTTATCTTCATGTTAAAGTGTAATTAGTCATTAGCTTTACAGATTTGTTAGTCAATAGCTATTACAGATTCTAGGAAATTAGGGTCATTGATTCCTAATTATTGGGTAAGAATTTATTATATTTGATTCAATATATTGGTATAAATAAATCGCATGTAATTTGCATTTGACTGACAACATTCTGATAACTTTTGTCTGTTCTTAATAATGACATTTCTTAGATTCCCACTTTTGTTTGTTCTTTAGTCCTTTCCTCTTCGGTAAACACAAACTCTCTGCCAAATCTCTCGATATATTACTTCTGCTGATGTCACCTTTTTCGTGACTACTCCCTTCTCCATTTCTATTTATTGGATGTCAATTTGTAATAAACCCTTTAGAAGTCTCGTCTGTTCTAGCTCAAGTAATTGCTTATCCTCCACTCCATTGCTTCAATATCATAAATGGTTTTTGTTGGAGACCTCGAATCGACTAGAGATAAGGACATTTCATAGTATATAAATAGGTGCAACCTCACCTTATTAGCCGGTTTTGTAAGGTTGAGTTAGGCGTAAAGTCCACTTCTTAATATGGTATCAGAGTCATTTAGAATCTATCCTTGCAGAGTTTGTTGGACATATCAAGCCACCCACTATCGGACTACCCATTATATAGTCTCACGCACGAGTTGATAGGTCTTGACATGAGGGGGATGTGTTGGAGATCTCACATTGACTAGAGATAAGGACATTTCATAGTCTATAAGTGGATGCAACCTCACCTTATTAGCAGGTTTTGTAAAGTTGAGTTACGCTTAGTCATTTCTTAAGAGTCTCAAAATTCAATTGTGTATCACTCCAATGATCTTCAAGCATCATCTCCAGCTCCAACCACCCCTCTACCCATTCCTATTGAACCTGAACTTCCTATTGCAATGTGAAAAGGTATTCGTTCCTCTTATAATCCTGACCCTCTCTATGCTTTTACCATTAATTATGATCATTGGTCGCCATCTTATTTCTCCTTTGTTTATTTCTAAGACTACAAGAGAAGCGATGGCTCATTGCAGATGGCACTAGGCAATGGTAGAGGATATGGTTGCTTGGGAACTTGCTCCTTTACCTCCTGGCAAGAAAATTGTTGGCTGGGTTTATACAGTGAAGATTAGACCTAATGGTCATGTTCATTTGGTTAAAAGCTCACTTGATCACCAAAGGATATACACAAATTTTTGGTCTAGATCATGGTTTTTGTTTGTCTCTTTCTAGCTATGGTTTCTATTCATCATTGGCATCTTCATCAACTAGATATTAAATGTCTTCCTACATGGTAAATTACAAGAAGTTTATATGGATCAACCCCTTGGTTTTACAACTTTTGGTGATTCTTGTCTTATTTGTAAGCTTAATCAATCCCTTTTATGGTTTGAAGCAATCTCATGGGCATGGTTTGGTCCTTTCAGTTCTACCTTGATACAATTTGGCACAACTAGTTGTAAGGCTAATCATTTTGTCTTTTCCTTTCACTCTTCTTTTGGCAAGTGCATTTATATTGTTGTTTATGTTGATGACATTGTCATCATTGGTAATGATGAGACTAGAATTTGGCTCCTCAAAGAGCACCTTTCACAATAGTTTCATATTGAAGATTAGGTCCTCTCGAATATTTCTAGGCATTGAAATTGCCCAACCTTCTTTTGGCTATCATTAATACATAAGTATACCCTAGTGATTCTTACTAAAACCGGTAACTGTCGCACTTGTGATACTCCAATGGATCACAATACCAAGCTTCTTCCAGGTTAGAGGAGCCATTGAAAGACCCGGAAAGATAATGACGCTTGGTTGGGAGACTCAATTATCTGACCAACACCAAACCTGATATCACTTTCATGGTTAGTGAGGTAAGTTAGTTTCTAAATGCCCCCTGTGATAACCATTGGGATTTCGTTACACATATTCTTCAATATATAAAAAATATGGTGCGAGACGAGGATTATTGTATAAGGACAAAGACGATACTATGATCACTTGTTAAGCTGATGCAAATAGGGTAGAGTCACCATAAAATAGAAGATCCAATTTTGGGTATTGTGTTCTTATCAAACATAGTTGCTAGATCTCGTGCAAAAGAAAAATATCATGTTATGGCAGCAGCCACTTGTGAGCTTACCTGGCTTAGGCAACTACTACAACAACTTAAAATTGGGGATACCCATGGAATGGAGCTTATTTGTGACAATCAAGTTGCACTTCGCATTGCATCAAACCAGGTCTTCCATGGAAGAACCAAATAAATAGAGATTGATTGACACTTTGTGAGAGAAAAAGTGCTCTCTGGAGAAATCACAACTGATTTTGTCAATTAGCTTACATGTTCACAAAATCCCGTAGAGACCCCGAGTTGAATACATTCATAACAAGCTTGGTGCATATGATATATAGGTTTCAGCTTGAAGGGGAGAGTTAGAATGTAATTAGTCATTAGCCATTACAAATTTGTAATTCATTAGTTATTACAGATTCTAGGAAATTAGGATCATTGATTCCTAATTATTAGGTACCAATTTATTGTATTTGATTTTATAAATTGGTATAAATACATATTGTGTGGTTTACATTTAACACAACATTCAGATAACTTTTTTCCTTTTATACTTCATACTCAACAAACTGTTTTCCACTTCTTTCCTGCATCATTCCTTAAAAATCACATCTCTACCTTGTACAAGCTAAGACCCCTTACTGTACTCATCCATCATGTCCATTAAGTTTCAATTCACACTTGTCCTAAATATTAGAAGTACAGCCTTGCCTAGTACTGTCCATAAAGTCAAGTCAAGGACTTTTAACAAGTTCAAATTTCAAATGGTACTTTAATATGCCAGTTTGATGACCCCAAATTTGACCATAGCAACATCCTCTTCAAATTTTGAACTAATAAACATCCTAGATCTACATGACTCGCTGGACAAACATTTATGACCTAAAGAATTTGGAAAATTACAAACTAATATCATTATGAGTTGATGAAGGCTTAATCAAGGATTAGATTCCAACAATATCCACCAACAATTAAGAAAGTAGAAAAATCAAGTAGGTGCTAAGAACTGGGAAGAACCATGCACCACTCAATCCTATGAGATAAGCAAGTATAGAGAAACATCCCTTGTTACCTGGCTCACAAGATAAGAATTCTTAAAGGAAATTCTCTACTTTCACAAGATTAATCACCAATGTGTCACACACTCTAAGATAAGGAAGGGAGGGAGTGACTCACCATTTGAAATATAACACTCAAGATAAGAACTCACAAATATTTTTATTCAATCAAAGTTATCAAAATGAGTACATGAGCTCTCTTTATATAGAGAGTGTGGTGGGAAAGGATTAGACAAGGGCTTCCCTTCCCTAACCCTGTGTCCAAACAAAACATAGAATATACTAACACTAGAGATAGCTAGTTTATTCTTGCTAATCTAAAAAACATTCGTTTATTTTATTTTTTATTTTAGGGTCACATGTCCAAACAAAACATAGAATATACTAATACTAGAGATAGCTAGTTTATTCTCGCTAGTCTAAAAAAAACACATTTATTTCATTTTTAGGGTCACATCGCGAGTCAAATAACCACTTTGTCTAACATTGGAAGCATGTTTAACAAGTATAGACAACAATGTGAGAAAAGGAAAGAATTAAACACTATATAAGAGAATATAAGCTGGCCCGGTAAAATTCTGAACTGTCTATTTATTGGTCCACAATCCACAACAATATAAACAATTAAAAGCAACAACGAATATTTGAATAGAAAATTCCCATTTTCAAAAGTTCAAAGCAAAGGCAATGCCAGCAGGAGGTAATGAGGCTAATAGGTGGATGCATATTGATGGTGGTGGCTATTGTGAGGGTACTAGTGGCAAATATGGTTCTAAGGAAACTGGAAATAGTGTAAGACAAGTTTTCTTATAGGGAATTATATATATGGAAAATGCTCATCAAAAGTTACTGTTTGGATAAGCTTTTATAATATAAAGTGTGCACCAGATATTACATAAAGCAATATAGCATAGCTTATTGTTTCTAGTGTGGCAAACAATTGCATCTATCAAAGGGTATCAGGCAGACCATAAAGAATGAAATGCTACCAATCAAAATAGTAAATGCCTGTACCATGTATGTAAAATTAAACGGACCTGTCTGTAGCAAACCAATAAACTGTTTCACTGAGAAACAGTTGATGTCCTTTCTAATATGGCATACACCTCATTGCTTAAAATACTTCTTAAGAAAATAACTTTAGAGCTTAATCTGACACCCAAACCAAGACTCCTGCAACATCCTTGTATAAAACCATAACATGGCCAAAATAAAGAAAAGTCTAAATGGTGCTGAGAAATACACAGTATACAGTACAGTACCTTCACTTCATCATAGAGCTTTCTTTCCCATGCATATAATCTATCCAATGTTGATGCGTGACTTCCAGAGATCATGCACAAACTATCAAAGAGATTATTCGTGAGGTCCTCTATATCATCTTTTGAGTTTGGTCCCAAAGGGTTTCTGGATGAAGAGGATCGAGATGACATTGTCCTTTGCCAAGTTAAGTACTTAACTGAGTTTTGAACAGGTTCTAAGAAGACGTAGTGAAAAAAATTAGATATAGGATTCCAGAAACAGCTTTCAACATATAGCAGTCAGTCACTACAGACTGAGAGACTTCTAAAAGCTTGAAATCTCAGCGCACATTGGAGTTAGACACATATGCACAAAAAAAAAGGTTAGGATCATGAAATATATTAACAATTTAAGTGAACTTCCAATAACCTCATGCACAATTCCAACAATACAAATATTTAATAAGATATTATCTTTCCTACTGCTCACCACAATATCTGCAAAGTCCCAGTAACCTGATAGATCAACAGCAAAAGACTATGAAATTACCTTCTGGAAGCTGACTTGGGTCTTCACCACATAAGAAACATGCCTTTAAAAAAGAGGGTGCTGCTGAATTATCTGTTATAATAATAAATAATTATCACGTTTAAGCTTCAAAGCATTTAATCTTGAAGTGAATAACGGAAAGAAACTTTCAAAAACCTCTTTGAAATTGATTTTTTTTTAAACCCAAAGAAGAACAAGATATATTCTTCAATGTAAGTATCATGATCTAGGTTATGAACATTTACACGGGAACTGCCTAGGCAAAGGGTAAACAATTCTATTGTTTTAGTCAAGGCATTGTTGTTGTCCATATCTCACGTGACATATACTATAAGGAAAAAATGCAGCATACAATAAAAACGTCATTTATTTTATTTGTCTCTTCTATAAACGGATTACAATGCTCTCATGACATTTTCACATGACATGACTAAGAGTGACATACAGAGACCCAACTCAAGGCCTGTCAATTTTGACAGTGCCCAGAATCTTTGTCAATATTAAATCCACATGATCTTCTCAAATATCCTTCTAAAATTTCTAAAATTTAATATTATCCATATTATAAAAAAAGTAACAACGAAAGACACAGAGACTAGAGAGCTAGAAAAATTACTTTCTTTAGCTGGCAATAGAGGACGAAAGTGCAACTTATTTGCCTCGAGCATTCTTGGAACCTCTTTACCAGATTCAGAGGCTTTAACAAAGAGGAATTCAATATCTTTCATGCTTGAAAAGATATCCTTAGGAACAACTTTTTCGCTGTGATTTTCATTCTCCATCGATTTATTTGACTCGGTTGGAAATGCAACTTCTGTATAAGCTGTTCCTGATGGTGATACAACAGAGGAATTCCCCTTCTCCACATTCACATGTTGAAATTGAGAAGCAGAATCCCCTTTCGGAGGCTTAATTGTGGCAGGTGAGTCATTGGCTCTAACATTATCATTAACTCTATTAAAATTTTCAAATCTTTGGACTAGGGTATTTGTGGCAGGCTCATCATCAAATTCATCTTCGGAGTCCATAGAGTCTTCCCTTCCATGAGAAGAAACCTTCTCATCATCTTCTAATTTAGGAATTCCTTCCTCCTCCATAAGTTGTGTTATATCGTCAGCATTCCCCACCATATCTTGGCGCATGACCTTCCCTTCTTGAAAAGAAAAATGATGATCAATAGGATGAAAGAAACCAAAATAATCCCATGGTGGAGTTTCAACTGGAAGAGAAGAATCTCCAGCAGATGCTAATGTTTCAGGGGGTTGAGAAGCAGCATCATGTGGAGTATCTGATGACGTTACTATTCCAATAACAGGTACAGGTAGTTTTTCTTCAACCTTTTTAGAAGAACTGGTGCTAAATTTCATATGATTTGCTTGGAACTTACTAGAACTAGGAGGAGAGGGTGTTGGAGAAAAGGTTTCAGTTGTATCAATGCGTAGAGACTCAGATGGCGAAGAAAGTGAGAATTGGGACAGGGTTTTCTCATGTGGCTCCAGTGTGTCACTGGTAATTGGTGCTTCAGGTTCTGTGAATTTTCTCAAAGCTGTGCCTGTACTTTTCAGTGACTGGACATATGAAACATGAGCTGCTGCTAAAGAGCAGCGCCCGTCAAGTGCTTGCCTAACAAATTTCTTCCTTTCACGGCACAGCTGGAGTGCCTTATCATCATCCATTTTGGAGCTCGAGGCCCCCATTATCTCAAATATAGTCTTAGTTTTCCTTTTTGCAAATTTTGGTGTATAAATTATATCTGCACATTAATTCAGCATCATATTATTAGAGAAACAACAGCTTATTATATACAAGTAGTAAATGACAATAAACGCCATAAACAGATCAAGAAATTACAGTTCAAAAGCACAAATCCAGATTATGAAACGTAATAATTGTAACCAACTAGCCTTCAAGTATAAACAAGTGGTAAAGATGTAACAAGTTCTAAATACCAAATCTCTCCATCGTCATACTTCGCGACAAAAGAAATAACTCTGACCAACACAGCGACAAAAAATCAAAAATAAAAACAAAATAGTTAACAAAACCACCAATCCAATAACAGCTTCAGCAACTACCAAAGGAAAACAGGACCAATCAAAGAAAAAACAACACCACTCTCCCAATAAACGAATTTCCGAGCAAGTTTGTTTGCATATGAAAAAGAAGCAAAAGAAAACAAATTACATCCTCAAACAACACTAACCCCCTTGCACAATACACACTAAAACAGGTGATACCATTTTGACATCATAAAAACAAAAAATAAATAAATTAAAACCATAGTTGGGACAAAGAGACAAGACAACTGCAAGAATGTTTCCACAGCCAAAGTTTTCCAATTTAGCAGACCAATTCACATGAACTAAGCACAAACAACATCACACCCTCAATCCAAAAGCCATCAACTTCCCCCACTAAAACTACCAAAACGTTTAAATAATAAAGCGAGAGCACAAAGAAGACACCCCAAAACAGCATACTAAAATAGCAATAAAAAAACGCAAACTTCACAATCCAATTCTAGACTACAGTGCTTGGAGATGCAGAAAGTAAAAAACTTTAACACAAAGAAAACAACTTTCAGGGATTAAGAGAAAACCCACCTGCAGAATAGGAAAACTGAAAAAGGGTCATTCTAAAAAACGTAAATCAACCCGAATAGCACAGTGAACACCCAAACAAAAAATTATACAAAAAAGAAATTGAGAGACTGTAAATAGAATTTCATCAGGTTGAGAAATTTGGGGTACCTAGAGTGCAGTGAATCAGTAGTGCACGGCAAGAACTTGGATTTCAGCGAGAATCGTAAACAGAGAAGAACAAAACTTCTATTTTATTTTCTAGAGAGAGAGAGAGAGAGTGGAGGACGAATCTCGATCGGTCCATTAGATGTTTCCATGCAAAAGGCATAAAAAAGGACAAACCATCTGAGTTTGGATGAGGGTCCCACTCATGTTTGAATAAACATTGACCATTTTCAGTTTCATGAAAATTGAAGAAAAAAATTGGTTTTACATTGTCATGCAAACATATTTAGAGAATTTTTTAAAAAAAATCATTAAAATCACACTAAGAATTCATACAAACCATAATAAAAATGTATTAATTACACTTTCTAACAACAACAAAATTCTTATCCCATTTTAATACAAGAGTGATCTTTAAATTCTTAATCATGGCATAAAATTTAAAATTTTAATACAAAATCATTTTTTATCTTAAATTTTAAAAGAAGTTATAGAAAATAGAGTCTTATAAAACTCTCACAATAAAATAAAAGTTATAATAAGATCTTAAAAATTATATAACCCAAAAAAATCAAACAAAAACTAAAATATCATGACATTACAATAGAGAAAAAAAGTTAATTTATTTGAGATAGTAGTACCATTTATTAAATAATTATATATATTAACAGAGAAAAAATATTTAATTATTTAGTACAGTAGAAATAGGTTTAAAATAGTATAATTTAATTCATTTTTATATAAATAATTTTTTTAATAATAATAATTAAATATAAAATAATAAAATAATATTTTTTATTTTCTTTTATTCTATTTTTTTTTTTTATTCATTTTATCT
>Ga0123341_1001039_pt1 | contig 19795 bp, 34 predicted proteins | sample Turbeapinknodule_FD_89959 | JGI IMG/M metagenome (GOLD analysis project Ga0123341, IMG submission 89959) | Root nodule microbial communities of legume samples collected from Mexico - Turtle bean Mexico pink nodule | ecosystem: Host-associated > Plants > Roots > Nodule | place: Mexico: Nepantla...
ATCTACCATGAAGATAAGCCGTCCGGCCTCGCGTTTCCCATCATCGTCATCCTGATTGCCATGGTCGCAATTGTCGGCAGCCTGGCACTGTCATCAGGCCATCAGGCATCAGCTCGGGTCTGGGTTCCTGCTACTTCGGCAGGGCCTTGATCCCGCGAGCCCAAAGCCGTACTCCCATCCCGCCCTTTCCGGGAGACCGATCGAGCCTTATGATGCAGAGCACCTGCGTGAAAACAAGGCAGATTGGAGAGAGCGATGCCGAAGTGTGTAGGCCTGTTAACGGCAGGAGTTTTTCTTCTCCAGCCGTGCTTCGCCAACGCACAGGAACCGAATGCGCTGGAGAGGGCCATCGGAGATGCGCAGCCATGCAGGTCGTTGAAGACCAAGGTATCGAGCTTCGGCATCAGTGTAGAGGTAGGCGTTGATAAACTCGATTTCGTAAAGATCGAAAACCTGCAATTGTTTATTAATGGCGACACCGCGGAAGCTAGCGCCCGCGGCACGCTTGCTTGCAAGACCTCAGACGAAGCGCTGGTAGAAGGAGGGTTTTCAGCGACCGCTGAGGTTGGTCTGAAGATCGACCTGGCGACCTGCAAGGCGACCGAGACCTCCATTGAGATCGTGAAGACTGGTGGCCGGTTCGGGGATATCGTCAAGGGGCTGGAGACTGAAATCTCCCGCGCCCTCCGGCGAAGTCTGGAGAAGAACTTGCCCAAGCTTTGCGAGAAGGGATCGTCGGATCAGCACCATTCGACGAACTTGCTGATTGGAAGATTCGTTGCGCGCGTCGTCACGCTTAAGGTAGGCTAGGGCCTTCGTCAGCGCCAGCCTGTCGGGGTCGCTCGTCTTTCCTCCTGGAGTTGCCAACCAGCTTTCGGCTTGGGCCACCCCTTCCTAGCTGCTCATTCACAGACCGGGGTGGGCCGCACGGTCACTCGTCCCCTCGTCAAAATCCACGGCCGAGAGTCGAAAACTGCATTCCCCAGGAAGCCCGACATCACGATGAATGGGCGGGGGCTTTAAGCATGCTAACAATCACTTCGTGTGCATAGGGCTTCGCAACGAACGAGACGCCGCTTGCTAGGTCGAACGCACCAAGTCGAACATGGCCCGAGGTCACGATGACTCGCGTGCCCGGCGAACGCGATCGCACGCGCGCCATCAGGCCCAGACCGTCGGTCGAGCCGGGCATGTTGACGTCCGTGAAGACGGCGTCAGAACCAGGTTGCCGTTGACGGCTGCGGCGTAGTCGATGGGCGAGCGGTCGGCTGCCTTTTCCGCAAAGAACATGGATTTGTGTTTCGCCACGGCATTGGCAAGCTGCCGATCCGCGAATGCTTTGTCGGCGAAACCAGCATCATCCAGCCGAACGACGTCATGCCAGTGGCGGGCAAACCGATCGCCGCGGAAGCGCTCCTGCAGACAGAAGACATGGATTGCGGTCGCTTTCTCCCAGAAAGTCCGCTCCGCGTGCATGACGCGGGGGCTCGCTTTCGGAAATTGGACACCATCGACCTGACCCAACGCATCACAGTCCACATCGCGGATACTGGCTGGCTCGCCGGTTGACCGGGCGCCGAATTCGAGCATGACGCTCGGGGCGACATAGCCGGATCCGCTGCTCACCGCTTCATAGTTGAGGTAGAGCGTATCGTCCTCGAGGCGGATTGCCGCCGGAAGAGATTGATCGCGCAACGCGCTGGCGATAACTGGCTCCACCGAGTCCGAGACCCAAACCGGAAGGCGCTTTCGCACTTCGCTGGTTCAGCGCTTCTCCTCGCTGCGGGTTTTCGGCAGTGCTTCGTCATTGTCGCCGACCAGGTCCGGCGCCAGGGCGCGGATATCGTATGTCAGGTCGACATCCTCGGAGAACCTTTTGATGACCCTATAGGCTTTCGAAAGCGAGGTGCCGCCCTTGAAGACGAGATGCTCACCGAGCGTGGACGAAAAGAGCGTCTGCAGCGTCCAGACGACCTAGACGTCTTTATCGAGCAGATGAATGGGCCGTCCGGTGCGGTCGGCCGCCACGGCCAAGGCTTCGCGCCGGTCATCCTTTGACAAGGTCAGGAACAGATCAGCCATGCGCAGCCCTTCCCACGCTTCTTGCAAGCCAGGTCGGGAACTGCGGAGCCGCCGCCACCAGCTCGCCGAACGCGTCTGGCGGCAGCTTTCGCTTGATCCGCGATAGTGCTTCATCGGCCTTCTCTGGTCCAAGCCAGGCGAGCGCACGGACCGCCACGCCGGCGGGCCGATCGGCCAAGGCCAATTGCCAGCGAGGCACGTGCCTGAGCTCGACCGACTGCTGTCCAAGGTTCATCGTCCGGCTGCGGCCGGATGTCAGGTAGACGGACCGGACCGGTACCTGGGTGGTCAGGCCCAGGGCATTCGCAGCGGCGGCGCCGTTTGAGACGATGACCTCGCCGCGTTGCTGCGCCACCGCCTCCACCGCTTGTTCAACTGTCGGCGGCCGGCTGCCAAAACGGCTTTTGACAAGCCGCAAATAGATGCCGCGGCCGGCCCGGACGAGCTCGCCGCGCTCGACCAGGCGCGATAGAGCCTGGTCCAGGGCGGCACGATTTCCGAGATGCAAAAAGCTCTTTGCCGAAAGCGCGGATCCTTCCGGCAGTCGCTCAGCATGGTCCATGATTTGTGACGTCAGCTTTTGCATGGCATTTCTCCTGTCAGAAATATATGTGAGTTTCTGACAGTTTGCAACGAAAGGAGAATGGCAGGGGAGCCGAACCGCGCTGACAAAAATTTATATCGAAATATTGGTCAGTAGCCCGCGTATCGCTCCACCCAGCGCTACTCACCTATCAGGCCATCAAACACTTCCAACATCGCATCACTGATGGCCTTGCCGAGCGCGGCTGCAGTGTTTGCCAACGCCTCCTCGTTCATATCGCGGGCGGCCATGGCAAAAGCAGCTCCCTCGGACGTTATGATTTCGCGGGCCCGCTCGATTGCCCATAGGGCGAAGTCACTACGGTAGCTGATCTCCACGGTTTCCATGTCGTCTCCTGATTCTTGTTCCGGGATGGCTTATACCGATTTGCCGGAGAATGCAGACTGGAGAGTCCGTCCTACGCCCGGAAACGAGTGACCCAGCAGTTCGATTGCTTCTTGAGCGCATCTCCATGGGAGCGTGCTCTATTGCGCCGCACCGTCTCCCCATTTCGCTCTGACCAGGCCCTACTCCACCGAACCCCGAAGCGGGTTTCGGCCCATGCGGGTCACGAGACCTTGCGCAGCTCGCCAAGGCAGGCTTGGACGAGATGGGGAGGGCGCCGGCGCGCCCGCTTCCGCCAGGAGCATCCGCCTCGAGGCTGATGCGCTTCTGCACCGTGATATTGCCGCTCTTACATAGGGCGCTGATCAGGCCAATGGGCAAGCGCGCGATGGGGCTGTCGGCCGTCGAAAAATAGGCTTTCAACGCTCCGCGCCGAACCTTCCGATTTTTCCACCGTCCGACCCATGACCTGAGCGTGGACGTCGCCTTTAGGAGCGGACCGAACCGTGTTCGCACGAGCCATGCATGGCTTATTGCTAGAATGTTCATCTTCTGGGTCAAAATGATCGCATAATGTATCGACTGGTAGTGGCCGCGTGCCGACGACCGAGAAAAGACCGATTGCCAAAGATATAGCTAGAGTCGGAAGGAAGTGTCTCCCGTAGCGACGAAAACAACGCGTCATCGACATTGGCTCTGGCGATCAACCCCCGATCCGACCGGTTGGGGCGGGTTGAAAGCGGCAGCATGGGAAGCCGCCGGGATCGTCTCCGTGTCCATCTTACCAAGGCGGCGGGGCTGTGGTAGAAAGATCCCTCCTTTGCCCCTACAGCTTGGGCAGCGCTTTGAATGGATCGAGCACTCGAGCTCCTAGAGGTTCGAAATGGCGCAAGTTGCGGGTCAAAACGATCAAGCCATGCACCTGGGCTGTGGCGGCTATCGCAATGTCCTCGAAGCCCGGCTGGTGGGCGCGAGCGTCATCGAGAATCTGACCGGCAGCATGCGCGCATCTCAGATCGAACGGCAACAGCTGCTGCGCGTATAGATGTTCGACGCTCTCCCACCATTCTCTCAGCTGCCGCGCTTTCGTGGTTGCGCCTTCGCGCTCAGCCTTGATGATTCCGGATTTAACCTCTGCAGCAGAAATAACGGATAGGAACAGCTGCGGACTGGCTTCGTCAAGCCATTCAATAAGGGATCCATGACTCTGGCGTTTCGATGGAGCAAGTGCAGATATGACGTTCGTATCGATCAGAAACATCAGAGATCGATGGGCCGGCTTGGCTTAGTGCTCCGCGGCGGAATATCGCCTTCGTCGCCAGGAAAGGAAGCCAGCAGTCGTCCGAAACTCGGAACCTGCTTCAGCTTTTCATACTCCTCGAACGAAAGTACCACGGCTTCCTTTCTGCCATGTCGAGTGATGATCGCAGGATTGCCATGAACAGCCTGATCGACAACGGCAGAAAGCGTTGCCTTAGCATCCTTAAGCTGGATCTCTCTCATATAGGCCTCCAAGCTATGACTATAGTAGTCATATAGCGAAGGCTACTCGTTTGAGCAAGAGCCCGGAGAGCTCAGAGAGCTGCAAAAGGAGATCAGCCAAACTACTGGCCAAGGTCGAAAGCATACTCGAAGCCGCCTCTGGTATCGACGGGTCCTTTCGGCGGAGGCATGATCAAGCTGCTTGGACGTACCGTTCGTCCACCTCGGCCGAAGAGGCGGGGCCGGCGCGCAGCGAGTGCTCAGCAAATTTCAGCCTCCGCTCGATCTCCGGTAGATCGCCGCCACCAGAACGCGCCACCTCCTGATTGTTGAGGCGATCAGACGGGCGGATATGAGCCGTTTCGCCGCCTGGCTTCAGGAAACGCTGGTTCACACGGCCTGCGACAAGCGCACCGAGCGGCTGCTCGAATGGCAGCAAGCGCCCGCTGTCCGGGCGGCCCATCCGCGCGAAGACCATCTAATCCCGCTGATGGTGGTGGTCGGCGCCGCCGAGAACGAAGCCGCCGCCACCACCTATCACCAGAAGGATTTTGCCGGAGGGCTCACCGCATCGAGCCTCCGTTTCGGCCGCGCCCCCTCATCTCCCCTATCACATGGAGAGGCGCAATGACCAGCGAAGCCTTCAAGCCGATCGTCTACCTCAAGGAAAACTGCCCCTTCTTCCTGAAGGTTGCCTCTTCCTTCCGGAATCGGGCCTGGCATCGAACGTGGAAAGCCGCGACTTCGTTGCTGGAACCGAACAAGAGGAGACGATCCGGGCGGAGCTTTCGCTGCGTCTCGACAAGGTAAGTTTTCCCGCGGCGCAGCTCAAACACCTGGCGCCAAACCTACGAGAGCGGAGAGTTCGGACACGCTCCAGAAGAGCATTCCCAGAAGAAGAACGATCACGATCGCAAAGAGGGTGGCTCGACTGCTCATGAGGAGGAGTTATCGCCTTCGGAGCTCGGACAATCGGACCAAGGTCTGACGCCTGCTTACCAGTCGTAAAGCTTGCGAAGGCCAAAACCAAACCACCCCAGACCTTAGCCCATAGTGCTCTCGCTCCTACTTGCCTACCCTCCGCCGGAATCGAAAACGCGTAGTAGCGCAAAAAGGAGGAACCCCATGCGTATCGTAGCTCTGGCGTCTGTCGCCGCCCTGTCGCTGGCATTCGCAGCCAGCTCGTTCAGCGTTTCCGGCTTCCAGACCGTCGCTTTCGCCAAGGGCGGAAACGGCGGCGGCAATGGTGGCGGAAACGGTGGAGGTAACGGGGGAGGCAATAGCGGTGGGCACGGAGGAGGCAGCGGCGGCGGGCACGGAGGCGGGAACGGAGGAGGAAGCAGTGGCAGCCACGGTGGCGGCAATAGCGGCTCCCACGATAACGGTGGTTCCCATGGTAGTTCGCAGACCGGGTCAAAGGGCAAGTCCGCCGGTGCTGGCAAAACACAGAAGGCGACCGGCTTACAGCCGTCGACCAAGACGAAGTCCAACCAACTCGCAGGACTGAACTCCTTGAAGCGCAGCTACAAGGCCTACCTGCACACGCCGGACCCCAGGATGACCGCCATCGCGGCTTATGCGACCGCCTATGCTCAGTACGAGCTCGACAATGGCGTCGCTCCGACTGCGGATGATCCGACACTTGGGGATGCGGCACTGGAAGCAGCGCTCGCCTCCGCGACAAAGACAGGAACGGTCGGCCCGGCAGTGCTTGACCAGGCGAAGGAAATTCTTGGCGTCGGTGAAGCGGAAGGGAAGATCGACCAGATACGGGGAACGTTGACCAAGACGCCGACCGACGAGACGCCGACCGACCAGACGCCGACTGACGAAACGACTTCTGACGGAGGGACGCCTGTGGAAGCGCCCGCCGAAGTGACGGTGACGGTGGAGTAAGTATCAACGAAGGGCGGGATCTTGCCGCCCTTCAAGCTTGTTTGAAGAGGCCCTCAGCTCTTTGCGGTGAGCGACCGAGGCGCCACGACAAGCTCGCGGGCGCGTCGTCGGGGATGGCGAACACGCAACTGACGTTGATTTCGCATAGGACGTAAATGTTCTTCCCGGAGACGTCTCGAGGACCGTATAGGAAGTCGGCATCCCGCACGACGGAAAGCGACCCTCGGTCGATCCCGACGCGACCAGCAATGTTTTGCGATGTGCATGGCTGGCGGAGGCGAAAACGCTCGCTTTCGTTCTCGGCGAGCGTGGTATCCACGTCAACACGCTTTCCTTGGGTAGCACACTGTCAGACTGGTACAAGGAAACGAGCCAAAATCGCGTCAATGACATATGAAGAGCGCATGGTCGAAGAAACATCGAACGTCCCGCTCCGCAAATATGGGACGCCTGAAGAGGTCGTTGTCGCTGTAGACAGGCTGTTGCCGGCGTTTCCGACCACATGACAGAACTCAACATATTACACGACGGCGGCTTTACCCGCGTATACTGAATAGCCTGTCGATTGCCTCAGTCAGTTTCCGCGGGTGGAATTTGTTCGGCTGAAAGCGCCGGGTTTTACTTCAGCGCGTGCTCGATCCGCTCGATGTTGTTGGTCGGCACGTTGTCGCCGCGCTCGGCCGCCTCGATTTCGCCGACCGTCAGGCCAGTCGTGGTCGCCAGATCTTCCAGGCTGTAGCCCTTGGCAAGTCGACCTTCTTGCAAGGCAGTAGTCGCCTCGATATTCCTCGAAACGTGATCCATCGTTTTCTCCGATTTTTTGAAATTGAATTCTTGCACGAGGATTCCATTCCTCGATGGCAGCCGGCGTTCACTTCTGCGGCGTCGCTTCCGCAAATGCAAGCCTGAGCTGCCGCAGCCGCTCGGTCTTTTCTTCGCGGCGCTGGCGTTCCTCGGCGACTGATTCCTGCGCGATCGTGTTCGTCCACTCGACTGCGGCCGCACGCTGGCCGACGGTCAAGGTTCTTTTGATCCTCGATACGATTCCACCTAAAGAGTTTACCGATATATGTTGGTCAGTCCCAGATCCCCAATGCATAGCTGCTCTTCGCTCGGCGCGTGGGTTCGCCTATTGAAGGGGCGGGGAGCCATAATCATTTATCGGTCACAGCCCGTATCGATGACCGCACCGCGACGTTCCCCTCTGTCGCAGGTGCGCAGCCGTCCGGGATGAGAGGGCGCTCCCCGGTCGGGTTGAGCGCCCTCATTGCCGAAGATAAAGAGAACCGGAAATTCGAAGGTTTCGGACAGTTCGAATATCCCGTAGGCCGTCCGGGCGGCGCCGCGATCCTCAGGGCGAACGGCCTTCGAGGAGGCATGAAACGACGCTGTCGGTGGAGACTCCGATCCGTGCGATCGATCCGCCGCCCCGATTTCCTCCAGTCGCCGCCTCCTTGCAATCCTCCCCTCAGATACAAAATGCCCCGCAAACCCCGTGGGGCATTTTGCTTATCTGATCGCAGAAGCAGGAACGTTCAGTAGGTACGTGAAAGGCCTGAGCTCGAATCCAAATCGAAGCTGGTCGCCATCAAGATGACACGAGCCGAAATCAACATCGCCGTTGCTGTGGTAGTGCTCACTGCCTATGCCGCGTTAGCCTTTGGGGGACTCTTAGAAGCCAAGCGATCAACTCAGAATCCGCTTGCAGCATCCTCAAGCTTCCAAGGCCGTCGGAACCTGATGGGGCAGTGGAGGGTTTCGAAGACTTTGGAGGCTTTCTACATGACCGAAGATGAGGGACTGCGAAAGGAAATCTACAGGCTGGCTGCTGAGGCCGAAGTCCAGCCGGAAGCCACCGCCGATCTTAAGTCGCTGGCTGTGCAGCTCTGGGCGAACTTCGATGCGTTCTCGGTCGAGGATCTGGAGGAAATCCTCCGGGACGAATGGAGGTCTCGCGGACTTCCATTTAACGACAACTCGGACATCGCTTGACCGGAACGTCAACGATGTCGGCTCGAGTTTTAATGCGCTTTGCCGTGGTGAAGGGCGGGAACGTCCTCCGTCCTAGCCTTCTCAGAGGTACCGCGCCGATCGGCCCCTGGAGAGCGTGAAGCCGGTGCCATAGTCCGATTGCGGGGGCCAGCGGCGCGTGACCGGGCGACCGCCTCGACCTTTCAACTATCCCCGATTAGGTTCGCTCACGTGGGAAGCGTGTTGCCGAGGAGCGAGACTGCACCGTCGTCCGACAGCCTATCGGCCATTATCCCCGATCCAACGACCGTGGCGACGAGGATGGCGGTACCGAGGGCCTCGGCAAGGAGCCTGCGCTTGAGGTCGAACGCCGTCACGATGCGAAGTCCTTCACCATGAGGACGGCGGATGCCGGATAGGCGGCAGACGAGTCACCAACCGCACCGGTTCCGCGGACATGTCGATCGGCCGCTTAACACGAGCGGGATTGTCCTTGGGCATCGACAATCGTTGGCGTCATTGATGGCCGGGCCGATGCCGGCTATCCCAGGTGTTGTTTGATCAGCTTGATCAAGGCCTCAGCAGTATAGGGCTTCTGCAACCACGCTATGGGTGAGGCGGCTGAGCCTCTGTCGCGGGTTTTGGCGTCCGCATGTGCGGAGGCAAAAACCGAGCGGATACCCAGCTTTGTAAACAACTCGATTGCGGCCTGGACACCATCTTTGTGACCGGCCAGGCGAATGTCCATGATCGCAAGATCGGGACGGCCCAGTTCTGCCATGGAAATTGCCTCATCGGCCGTCACTGCAATGCCGGTGACATCAAAACCTGCATCCCGAAGGCGATGTTCGATCTCCAGCGCTATAAGAAATTCGTCCTCGACGATGAGGATTCGTGCAGGCTGTTTCGCTTCCGCAACCTGTTTGACCTCCTCGACGGATCGAGTAGCGGAGCTATTGCCGCTACTGGCAGGTGGCTCTAGGGTGATCATAAATCAAGACTGCTTTCCGATTGGAATTGATCGGGGAAACGGACGGTGCATCGTGCACCGGCGCCAGGAGCGACCGAAAACGAGCCCCGCAGTTGCCGGACCAGTCCAGAGACCAGACCTGTTCCCGATGAACGTCGCCCCGTGACTTTGAAATCGAAACCAGGGCCGCTGTCGCGGACGGTCAGGAGGAATTCGCCGTCGGTCCGGGTGAGCGAAATCCAAATTTCGCAATCGCCTGCATCGTCACAGCCGTGCTTCGCCGCATTTGTCAGCAGCTCGTTCAGAACAAGAGCGAGAGGCATTGTAACGTCATTTGCCAAACTTCCGGCGTCGACGGCGACGTCGATGTGCAAAGTGACGTTTTCTGAGAATGCTTGTCTTGCGCTGTCGCACACGGCATTTACAAAATTGCGCGCGTCGACTTCGGTGCGGTCATGCTCGGTATAAAGGGCCTGCTGCGCGGCAGCCATGGCGCCGACACGCTGAGCCGCATCATTCAGAACAATGCGTGCCTCGCGGCTGTCGCTCTCGCGCTCGGCCGAACGGATCAAAGCGTAGAGCATCATCATGTTGTTTTTGACGCGGTGGTTGAGCTCGTCAAGGAAGACCCGCTGATTGGTCTCGGCCAGCTTGCGGTCGCTGATGTCCACTAGCATGTTCACCGCCCCTGTCAACTCACCATCGTCGTTGCGCATCGGCGTTGGGAAGGGAAGGAACGGAAACATCGAGCCGTCGGGCCGCTGAGCCATGGCCTCCACGCCGCGAATTGGGCGATTTTCCTTAAGAGCGATTGCCATCGGGCATTCGTTATGCGGCAGTGGCTGCCCATCGGCCGTGAACAGGCGAAAGGTCACACACCATTCATCCTCACCGACGATCGGCTCCCTGCCGGCCAATTCGACCGCTGCACGATTGAAATAGGTGATCTTGCCGTTGGCGTCTGTGGTGTAGACGGCAGCCGGAAGCGCTTCAAGAACCTGGCGCATTTCTTCATCCTTGCGCGCAAGCTGGCGCCGTACATCGACAATCTCCGTAACGTCTATCGTGAAGCAACGGGTATTGATGAATTCGCCATTGCGGAATTGGGCGCTGGAGGTGGTTTCGACATGTTTGATCGATCCATCCTTGGCCCGCATCCGGGCTGGGAAACGGACGAGCTTTTCGCCGGCCCTGAGGCGCGCAAGCATTTCGCTGATGATGTCGGCGTCTGCATGAAATTCGGAAATCTGCCGCCCTATATATTCGTCGGCGGCATAGCCGAGCAGATCCAGTTCTGCCTGATTGGCGCGCAGGATCGTGCCATCGGCGCCAATCAGATGCAGGGCTACCGCGCCATTTTCAAAAAAGTCCTCGTAATCGTCGGGAAAAACCTCAGCCTGAGAGACAATGGGACTGCCACTCACCAACTCAACTTTGCCCATCCATTCCCTCGCTTCCGTCATTGTCGCAGATTTAACCCTGCTAAACCCGGCCCAGCGTGCTTTGGTTCCAGGACAGCCCGCAAAAACATGACGGGCGGAATGACTGCGACCGATGCGCAGCTCTTCCTCCAAAATAAAAATGGGAAACGGACCGCCTATTTCCGGCGAGGTCCATTGCGGCAATTTGGACGCTGATTACCAGTAAATGCAAACCTCAGTCCGCAGAACCTCGATGATCTCGTGGCGGGGGCGCCCTTCCGCGTATAAGTCGGTCACCCGCGCGGCAAGGCCGGCGTGATCATAAGGAATTTTCAGTTCGTCGCATGCATCGGTGATGATCGACCGGAGCATCGACGTCGTCGAGATCAAGCGCGAAATCTGAGAACAGGCCCCATTCCACCTCCTCATCCGAGGGGCAGCATCATGCGTCTGCTGGCTAGCCGCAAGCTCCCACAGCAGCCACGACCGGGCCGACACCCGGGTTGGCTATCAGGACAAGGGTCGAGACGATCCCGATATGAAAATTGTTATATCGCATCGCTGGACCCAGGTGCGGGGGCCGCAGACTTGAAGAGGTAGGCGCGGAAACCGCCTCCGCGGGCGCGTTCCGGGACGCCCAGCGTGATCGTCTTTCCGAGCCTCGGCCGCGGTGGATCGGAGGATGTCGCCACCAGCGGTTTCGAAGCCGCGGGAGCCGCACACCGATCCGTTCGTGATGGCCAAGAAGAACATCCGTCCGGTATTTTCGAGATCGTCTGTCGGCAGGCCAGCGCCGTGAAGGAGCGCCTTGAGAGCGGGTCGCTTCCGTGTGTCGGTTGGATATCGATTATGGGAGCTTCTCCGCGATCTCGGGGGCGCAGCAGACCTTGGCCGCGCCGACCGGCGCGCAAATCTCCGGATATCCGGCGCAGAGTCCTCCATCAGGAACCTCACCAACTCGCCGAGCGCGTCTTAACTCGCGGTGTAGATGATCGAGCGCGAGGCGCGCTGCTGGCTGACGAGCCCCGCCTGTTCGAGCGCCTTCAGGTGGAAGCTGACATTGGTGGCGGAAACGATCCGGCTGCCATGCCTTCCGGTCGTGCGATCACAAGCGCCCGGACAATCCTCAGACGGGTTTCCTGCGACAGCGCGCCGGCGGGTCTGTTCTAACTGCCGAGGTTGCGCCTCGAAGCAAGGCGAAGCTGCACGACGCAGACACCGAGTGGCGCAAAACCGGTATTTGGTCGAGACGACCGTATTTGGAAGCAATCCCTGCGGCCGCGATGTTGACCTTCGGCCATGCCGCGAGGCGGCGGATTGTGCCGGATAATCTCGTCAGGGCGTCGGATCTCGGATTCGTCGGTCGCGACGCAGCCGAATCACGCAGCGGCAGTTTCATCTGGGGGAATTCGCGCGACCACTTCCGGCGAAATGCCGAATATGTCGACGAGGATTTCAGTCCGTTCTTTTGGCTCGATCTCTCGCCTTGAAGCGATATTCTCAGCGGAGACTTCGGAAGCATAGTGCGGCCGACATTAACAATGCGATCCGGAAAGTGTCGCCCCACGAAGAGCGCGTCGTTAAAAGGCGAACGATTTCGATGACGCAACGCCGAAAGCGCATATTGCGCAAGAAAGACTCCGTGGTCCACCGGCCCTCGCTTCAGCTCAAGGCGCGTCACCATCGGTGTTTGACGGTTCGAGCCAGGATACCATTGAATGTCGAACCTGTCGCCTACCGGCACCGCACGTATATCGTGAATTCCGTTACCGGTTGAATTCTCGCGTCCGGCGACAAGAGGCAACGCGGCATATGCCGCAAGCTGGGCATCGACTAAATATTCGCAACGGCCGAGGCAAACGACCACGGTACCGTGATTGCCATCCGTCTCGATGCCTTCCATCATTACCGATGCAAGATAGCGGCGCGCGTCAAAGCCAAGCGCGATCAGCAATTCGCAAAGAGCACCGTTGGCTGGGAAACAGGTGCCACTCGTCCCGTATGCCAACCAATTCTCGAAGAATTCGCTTGGTGCTCCGCCGGTGACCGGGCGCTTTTGATCACCAACCAGCCAAATGCGCTTCATAATATTGTCGTTGGCGATTTTTGCCGAAAATGCCGCATAAATGCGATTTAGCGCCGCAAGATCGGTCGTCGGCCTCTCGTTCAACTCAAGCCTGGCAAGAACTTGTTCCAAAAGAGCTGTCGATATCATCGGAGATGGCTGCTTTGTAGGAAGGATCGCGAGAATTTTTTGTAGCACCACTTCAGAAGCTTGTCGCTGCCGAGGGCCCTCGAGCGAGAGATTGGTGTTCATTCGTGAGATTATGAACAGCAGCCGATCGGTCGGCTCGGACGCGGCGATGAGGTCGTCGCTGCTGTGCTCTGGCTATGGATGGGGTAAGCTTCTTCAACGGCGCCACGTGGCCCGTCAACGGGCCTTCCGTCGAGGAGCACGGCGGCTTTCGATACGGTTTGAGCGCGACGGACCGCCTCTAACGGCTTAAACGGCGAAATCGGGAAAGGTAATCTGATCCTCCAGAATGCGGCGGCACTCACCGTCGGACGGCTACGAGATCTTCGAATTTCCGCGACCGATTAGCGCTCCCAATAGATCAAGAAAGTCCTGCCAAGCGCGAATTAATCAACGCGAAGCCACGTCCGGCGAAGGGGAAGGGTTATCGCAAGCCCGAGAGCCGGCGAACCTATTCACCTGGGCCGACCGTTGCGGGTAAGCTTTCGCCCACCAAAAAGGCGCCGCGATTGCGGGGCGAGTTAGCTTGCATGGAGGGGACGAGAGGCTGCGAGAATGACCTGGCCCGCGGTCGCGCGTTGCGCGCTGACGCAGAAAATCCACAAGAATTTCTCGAAATCGAAGTAGTCTTCTAGGTGTCGAGGATTGAACGCCCGGTTCTGTCCCGGGCGTCCATAGGAACGCAAACCGGTCGGCTCTTCAAGTACGGGGCGGGACGCTCGCCAATCCTTCTTTGAACGAGCCTACCTCGCTGACGACGCTCTCCTTGACCGTGTCGTGCGCTTCGGATGCGGCTTCCGCTGCGGTTTCATACACCTGGGATGCAACGTCCTTTCCTCGTTCAACCAGGACCTGTGCCTGGGAGCTCAGCTCCTCTTTCGTACTGTCGGCAGCATCGCCCACCAACTGATCTTCTGTCTCGGTGTGCGGAAGCGCTGCCCCGATCGCTGCTCCAAGGGCAAAGGCCAGTGCGCCTCCGACTAGAGGCTGGTCCCTGAACTGGGTCATGATCAATTCGTTCAGCTTGCCTGTCTGTTGCTGAAGACTTGCGGCCGCAGATGCCGATCGATCAGACAGCGAGTTTGCGGCAGTTGAGGCGCGGCCGCTGATGTCGCCCACGGCAGCTTTGGCCTGCTCCCACTTCTCCGCAGCCCAGCCGCTCGCCGCGTCCAGCATTGCCCCCGATTCGTCCATAATACTATCGATACGTTTGCCGTTGGCATCGACGAAACCTCGGTAGGTCTTCCCGGCCTCGTCGATGAAATGGCCCGCGCGGCGTCCCGTTTCATCGGTAAGGGCCTTCAGCTTGTTGCCCGAACTATCGGCGAAGTGGCTGTAGCTTACGCCGCCCAATTTCTCAGGAGGTCCGAGCCTTCGAACGGGTCCGGTGACGGGGTACAACGGGTAATCCGGCTCGTCCCAGGTGCTGCTGGACGATGATGGTTCCGACCCTTTAGCCATCAACCAAGCGAGACTCACCCCAATCAAGGCCACCGGTAGTGGGTTTGCCTTCAATGCGCTCCCGAGGTTGGTGACATACTCGCCGCCACCGCTCCCCTTGGCGTAAGCAATAACTTCGTCGACCAGTTGTCCGGGCGACATTCGTTCATGGATGGCGTCAATGCGGCTCTCAATGCGCCGCCGATCCTGGTCGATTTCGTGCTGCAGTTCCGCAGATGATCTGTCGCTGGTGTTTTCCATCACATTTTATCCTTCACCACGTGGATGTCACGGCGAAGCGATGTCGCGGTTCGGTCCAGTTTCATGTTACTTTCACGCAGGACGGCGACGCCGCGGGCGATCAGCGCCCACGCGATCAGCGCGATGCCAACGCCGACAATGAGGGACGCGATCGCGCTGGCGCTTGTATCGGAAAGGCCCTGTTTGACAAGAAAGGCCGCGAGGCCGCCAACTAGGGCGCTGAGCAAAACGCCGACTGCACCGATTGCAAGCACTAGGCCGACAACGAGAACTTCGGCTCCGCTCAGCGCTCTGGAAAGCTTTTCCGACGCCTCCGTCTTGGCGAGGTCGATTTCTTTCCGCAGCAGTCCAGTGACATCGGATATCAGTCCCCCGAGGAGTTCGGAAAGGGGTGTGTTGTCGTTCGATTTATTCATAATTCGGTCCCCCCAGCATTCGCGGATGGATTATTTGACCCGGCAGCGCCAAGGGTCTCACGAGGGCGCTCGGCCGAGGCGGTAAGGAAACGGCTGGCAGCCAGTCCCGCTAGAGCTGCGATTCCTAGGAACGCAAGCGGTTGTCTGCGACCGAAATCTTCGGCCATGTTGGCGATTTCGCCCAAGTCTTTGCCTTCCATTTGCCGGGCGAAGCTTTGAACGCTTTGCCCGATCTGCCTGGCGTATCGCCCGACCTCGGCCTGCTCCGAGCCCTCGAGTTCCGCGCCGACCTTCTCCAGCGCCTTCGCAACCCCGCCAACTCTTCGCGCAGCGAAGCTGGTCTGTTCCGTTGCCACCTCCTTGACCTTGTCAATGGCAGAGTCCGCACCTGATCTAATGGTTTCGCTGGCGGCGGAAATGTCCTCACTGACTTCGTCCTTCAGGTCGGCGAAAGACGCGGAACTGTGGGTGGTTGATGACGACGTCGGTAAAGCATGTGGCGTGACGGATAGTCCGCCCGCAGATTCTCGGAACTCATTTGACATGTCGGTCTCCCATGGAAGGAATCAGGCGCAACGGCCGTATTCCCCAACCTCGATTGACCCTGTTTGTTCCGTGTCCTCCAACTGCTCGCCTGAAGAAACAGCACCGGCACAACGGACGGCGGTTTTACAGACTCACACCCTCTATAATGTTTTGAATTTCGGGGCAGAATTTGCCAGCAGCTCGGGACGGCGCCGCTCCCCGCCACGCTCCTGACGGAGTCGATGAGCCCGTAGCGATTGGCAGCTCTTGGAAGCCCTAAGCCGGGAAAAATAAAGACCTCTCCATTTGACGAAGCCATGCCAGGCGAATTTAGAAGTTTTATTTCTAATTATCCGGTCATTGGTCCGTACGCAAAAGCAGCACGTCTGAAATGACCGGCCAGTTCAACAAATTACTGTTTAGCCACTGACATTGAAATAGCTGGTCAATAGTCCTGGCACGGAAGGAGAGCTTTCGAGGCCAGTAGTGTGCGACTTATTGCCACAACGTTCGCGACGTCCCCAGGCGCACCTGGCCCTGATATCCCATCCTGCATCCATTGCCTCGCCGATCGTTTCGACCATGCGTCATCCTTTCCTCGTGAGAGGCTTCTTGCCGCATGATTTTGTGAATGCTCCGCCCGAGTTCTGATTATGTTCTCGGTCCCGGCCGAGTCAATAATGGATTTTAAACGCGACAAAAATAGCCCCGCCGAAACGGGGCAATTGCGAAAGAGGAAAAAGATGAGACCGCGCGTGCGGTTGGGCAATGGTGAGAGGTTTGCAAGGGCGTGCAGGACTCTCGCGCGCGGTCCCGATGCTATAACGCTGGGCGCTGCGTCTGGTTTCCGTACGCTTTCGGACCGATATGCGAGGGGGGGTCAGTGGTGGACCGCACGACGCTGCGAACAGGGGGTGCTGGCGCAGCAGTACAAGATACTAAGGCCGTGGCCCGTCGTCAAACCCGTAACCGCCTGAAGGGTTCCCAGATCACAGCTGGCGACGATCAAAAAAGCCCCGCTGGGTGGCGGGGCTAATTTGACGGAAAGGTAGATGCGCCATAGCTGCTGGAGACGGGACCGAAGCGCATCCTCCCGCAAAACCCGCCGCTGTTACAAAAGTTCCCGCCGCACGTATTGAATTTTTTGTTGCAGTGCCATTCAGAAATGTCGAGATGTCAGTCGAGCAGATCCGTGTGTGATGGCCAGTGAGGGGATGCAGGCCAATAGGAGGCATCCTCGTCGGCACACTCTTGAGGGCTCCAACCTTCTGCATGGAGCGATAGCCAGTAAGCCCGCGCAACGGTCCGCGCATATTCGGAGGGGTCCTTGCCAAACGGCAAGCCTTTTCCGGCTGAGAGCTCCCAAACTCGCTTTGTGAAAAGGACGGTGAATTCGTCTTCGTCCAGCATCTGCAAAAAAACAGAAACCTCCGCACCCGCCTTGTTGAGATGGCGCAGGGGGTGGTGGGGTCCGGCCCTCTGCGCGATCGGCTTTAGATAACAGCGATGAGTGACGATGGTTCCGGTACGCTTTCGCCCCAGAAAAAGGCCCCGCAAGATTGCGGGGCGCGTTAGCGTGCGTGGAAAGGGGGACGAGAGGCTGCGAGAATGGCCTGGCCCGTCCTCGCGCTTTGATCGTGTTGAAGCGAGATAGGTTCCGCGGCCGCAACTGCGATCAGATCAGCAGCCGGATCAGGGCATCCTCGTCCTTCACCCCATGTTGGAATGAGTGGATAATCCGGCTGGCCAAGTCCTCTCGCTCAGCGTCTGTCTGAATTTGTTTCACCCCGGCCACGTGATCATACACTCGCTGGCAGAGGGCAATCTCGAAGTCGTTCAAGACGCATTGCGCTTTTGCTATCTGCGATGGGATCATGACAGTCCTCACTTTCCCCGACCAGCGAAGGGTAGGGCCGGGCGGCGCATGTTCAAGCAGGATTGCAACACGAAGTATTTCTACCGTTAATCACACCAATCATTCCGTCGCCTCGGGCTCCAGGTTGCGCGAAAACTCTTTCGGTTCTGCCAGGTAATGAGGTTGCCTTGCTCGTCCCGTGAGCCAAGCTCACACTCTTCCGAGAGCCTTCGTCGATGCTCCTCGTGCTGGGCTTGTGACAGGTAGAAGCGTTCCAATAGCTCTTCAGCTAATTCGGGCGGCAAACCCTTCCGGCGTAACCGCTCAAGCAAAGCTATCTGGCCAGCGATGTGCCTCTCGCCCTCCAATATGTGCCTTGCTACCATCTCGGCCGGAGTCACATAAATGCCCATCGGTCATCATACTCCCTGACCATCCGCTTGACGACGAGAAACTCCGCCTTCCAAGCCGATGCATCTTGAAATTGAATACAGCGAAAACTGCGCTTGGCCTGTCGGCGAAACCGTCCTAAATTTGTTGGATGTGCACTGCAGACCGCTACATTTTCCACCTCCTAACGCCGGTCGGCGGAGTGAATGATCTTGCTAGAGCGGATTTCCAATCGTTGGACGAAGCTCGCGCGGAAGCCATTTTGGTTGCCCAAGAACTTTTGAGGAGAGCGGCCAGCGAGGGGCGGAATGTTTCTGATTATGCCATCGAAATCTGCAATGAGGCCGGCAAAACCCTTTCCGTCGTGACGTTTCGTCAGGCGCGCCAGCAATCGTAGGCGTCGGCTTATCTGTGCGGTTGTGGCTCGCGAACCCGGCACTCACCTTCTGCTCTTTGGCAAAGTCACTGAGGTTAGCCCAAATTTCGTCGATCGCTGTAGAAGTGCGCGCATCAGGCTTGTACGCCTTCAAGGCGCATGGTATTGACGCCGAGAGGATTTTCACCAATTTTCCATTGAGAAATGGAGGCTTACATGCCCAGCATAGCGAACGAGAACAGTGAGCGTATGAGTTTGAGGGTGCCTGCCACGACCAAGGCTAAACTCATGCGCGCTGCGGCAATTCGTAATACCGATCTGACGAATTTCGTAACCCAATCCGCCCTGCGAGAAGCAGAGGCTGTGATCGAAGAAGCCGAGACGATCAAAGTGTCAAACCGCGATCATCTTCGCATTCTTGAGCTTCTGGAAAATCCGCCCAAACCCAACGCCAAGCTGCGCGCGGCGATTGCCGGTTTGCCGGACAGCCTGTGACTTTACCTGCATGGCATGAGGAACCGATCGCCAAGTCTCACGGTCGGGCGGCCTTCGATTGCGGCGACGTTCAGATGAACGAGTTCCTGCTCCGCTTTGCCCGACAAAGCCATGAGCAGAATGCCTCGAAGACCTTCTGTGCTATCGACGGCGCAGTGCCCGACCGCATTCTTGGGTTCTATACAATCGCGCCTTCGGCAGTCGAGCATGCAATCGTGCCTGATGCAATGACGCGCGGTGTTGTCCGCCATGACGTGCCGGGCTTCAAGCTTGCGCGACTGGCCATCGACAGCGCGGTTGCGGGGCAGGGACTGGGAGGCCAACTCCTGGCCACCGCAGCGCTCCGCTGCCTGCGACTTGCAGGAGAGGGCGGGGGACTTCTACTGATCATCGATGCCAAAGGCGAGCGCGCCGCCAACTGGTACGCTTCCTATGGCGCCGAGCCGCTGAAGGACAAGCCGCTAACTCTCGTGATGCCGCTCATCACCTTCGCGGCCGACTTGCGTGCCAAAGGTCTCCTCTGATCCCGTAAGCCGCGGGGACTCGTCATATTGGGGAAAGCGATTTCTGAATGGATTGTGCCTCCGCGTTGGATGCGGCGATTGTGATCGTCAGCTCGGATTACCGAGAATCGATTTTTTGCCTCTCCGCCTCGGCCGCTGCGACGGTCACTGCGACATCGCCATGGCAGACCCCACTGGCATCGCACACCTGCTGTTCGAGAACTGAAAAACGCTACCCGCCTCTCGGATACCTAAGAGGGGCTCATAGTCCGAAACGTAGTGGTCCCGTAGAAGATTGCAGGCCTCTTCCCAACGGCCATTGAAGGCTTCAACATCGTCCGCTCGTTTCAGTCGATGATGCCCATGCGAAACATCTATCGGCCATCGCTATGCGTCGCGCTTCTCTTAACGCGTAGAGCGGGCTTGTCCCGATGTCGCCATAGACCACGCCCAAGGCGGCGAGAACGAGAGACGGCAGTCCTTGCCGAGCCTGGTGTTCCAGCTCCGGATCGGCTGATCGCAGCTTGTTG